>ERZ894236.197-NODE-197-length-87064-cov-33.6865_pt1 | contig 87064 bp, 74 predicted proteins | sample MGYA00380297_ERZ894236 | MGnify/ENA primary metagenome ERZ894236 (study PRJEB32331, sample SAMN06328420) | human gut metagenome | biome: human gut microbiome; feature: stool | host: Homo sapiens | collected 2014-08-04 ... | reverse complement strand
CGGACAAACGGTTTTCAAGACCGCCTCGTTATGACCACTTCGATATCTCTCCAAAGCGCTCTCTCAAATGTGCTTTTACATTCTATACGATACTTGCGTTTTTGTCAAGCGCTTTTCAAAACTTTTTTTACTTTTTTTTACATCTTTTTCAGATCATCCAAAAAAGCCGCTGCCACAGTCATATCCTCCGGTGTTGTCACCTTGATATTCCGGTAGTCTCCCATGACCAGTTTCACCTTCTCATTGGTCATGCGCTCTACCACCATGGCATCGTCGGTGATCCCCTTCTGGAGAGCCGGATCTGCCATAAGGCTGTCATAGGCCCCCTTCACCAGACCGTACCGGAACGCCTGGGGCGTCTGGATCTGCCATAACAGGCTCCGGTCCAGGGTCGTTTCTGCAAACTGATCCCCGTCGGCGACCTTCACCGTATCCTTCACCGGAACGGCTGCCACGCAGGCCCCGTACTCCCGGGCCGCCTCTATGGTCCTCCGGATCACCTCTTCCGAGATCAGGGGCCTGGCTCCGTCATGGATCAGGACCAGATCTGGTCTCTGATCCTGTCCGTCCAGGGCGGACAATCCCCGGCAAACAGAATGATACCGTTCTGCGCCTCCGGCGACCACTGCCCTGACCTTTTTAAACCCATACCGGTCCACAATATGTTCCCGTACCCAGTCTGTTTCCTCTTTTCCGGTTACCAGGATCACCTCATCCACCGGACTTTTTTCAAAGGCCTCCAGGGAATACCAGATCACAGGTCTCTCCTTCAGAAGAAGGTACTGCTTCGCCACGCCGGACTGCATCCGCTTCCCCTGGCCAGCCGCCAGGACCACAGCCGCAGTCCTCTCCCCCTTTTCTCCCATCATAGTTTCTCCCTTCAGACAGCGCCTACCGCTCTCCCAGCTTTAAATTGGGGACCGCATTGAGATCCCACCCGGCTCTGGCGCCATTGATATATTCATAATAACCGGCAGCGCCGATCATTGCCGCATTATCTGTACAAAAGATCGGGGATGGATAATAAAACCGGATCCCCTCTTTTTCACAGGCTGCCTTCATTCCTGCCCTCAAGGCAGAATTGGAGGCCACTCCGCCGGCAATGGCCAGCTTATCATAGCCGTATTCCTTCGCCGCCGCCACAGCCCGGGACACCAGCACATCCACCACCGCATTCTGGAACGAGGCAGCCAGATCCGGCACGCAGATCTCCTCTCCCTTCATCTGGGCCTGGTTGATGTAGTTCAGGACAGCGGATTTCATGCCGCTGAAGCTGAAGTCATAGGCAGATCCACCAACCTTTGCCCTGGGGAATTCCATGGCATGGGGATTTCCTTCCTTTGCCGCCTTGTCCACCTTAGGACCGCCGGGATATCCCAGTCCCACGGCGCGGGCCACCTTATCAAAGGCCTCTCCCGCCGCATCGTCCATGGTGCGGCCAATGATCTCAAATTCCCCGTAATCCTTCACGATCACCAGATGGGTATGTCCGCCGGAGACGATCAGACACACAAAGGGAGGCTCCAGATCCGGATGCTCGATAAAATTGGCCGAAACGTGGCCTTCGATATGGTGGACGCCCACCAAGGGCTTTTTCGCCGCGTAGGCGATGGCCTTGGCCTCTGCCACTCCCACCAGAAGAGCGCCCACAAGACCGGGACCATAGGTCACAGCAATGGCCGTCATCTCCTCCAGGGTCATGGACGCCTCCTTTAAGGCCTCCCGGATCACCTGGTTGATCTTTTCAATATGCTTTCTGGATGCGATCTCCGGCACCACGCCTCCGTACAGGGTATGGAGGGCGATCTGGGAGGAGATCACATTGGACAGGACTTCCCTGCCGTTCTTCACCACAGCCGCCGCCGTCTCATCGCAGGAGCTCTCTATGGCAAGAATATATACATCTTCATCCGTTTTACGTATCTTCATGATTGTTTCAAAACCTCTTTCCGGCTTTACTCTTCGTCAAAGCCCAGTTCCATGGACCAGCCGTCCCGGGCTGTTTTGATCCTTGGGAAGATCTCCCGGATCTCCTCCAGATAGTCCTCCGGCCTGATCAGGGACGGGCTGTAATGGGTCAGCCACATCTCCCTGGGCGCAGCCTCCCGGCCCAGCCTTGCCGCCTCCTGGAACGTCATATGCTTATATTCCCTGGCCTTGGCCGCCTTCTCCTTTTCTCCGTACATGCCCTCGCAGATAAACAGATCGTTGTCCTTTGCGTATTCCGCGATCACCGGCACCGGCCTGGTATCCGTGGAATATGTAACGGAAAGGCCCCTCCTGGTCTCTCCCAGGACCATATCCGGCGTTAGGATCCGCCCTTCATGCTCCAGGGTCTCCCCCTTCTGGAGCCGGCTCCACATCTTCTGGGGGATCCCCTGTGCCTTTGCCCGTTCCACATCAAAACGGCCCTTTCTGGGAATGGAGATCCTGTATCCGTAGCAGGCCACATTGTGGTTCACCTTAAAGGCATCGATCACAAAGGGGCCTGCCTGGAACTGCTCCCTGGGTTCCGACAGCTCCCGGAACACCAGAGGAAACGGAAGCTCCGGCGCAATGGTCCTTAAGGCTCCCACGACCCGCTCCAGGCCTCTGGGGCCGGCCAGGAGCACCGGCTCCACCCGCTCGGCATTTCCCATGGTCAGAAGGAATCCCGGCAAACCGCTGATATGATCCGCATGATAGTGGGTAAAGCAGATCACGTCCACCGGCTTGGGGCTCCATCCCTTCTCCTTCAGGGCCACCTGTGTCCCCTCGCCGCAGTCGATCAGCAGATTGCTGCCGTCGCAGCGGGCCATCATAGAGGTGAGCCAGCGGTAGGGGAGCGGCTGCATGCCGCCTGTTCCCAGTAAACAGATATCTAACATTCTAAATTCCTCATTTCCTAAACCAGTTTCTTTCAGTCCTTATATGCTCTTACGAATCATATCACAAACCGCCGCAGGGACGCAAGAGAGGGCGCGGTAAAAATATGATTTTACCTGCGCCCTCCTGTACATTCCTGCATATTTTCTAAAGAAGCTCTGTCTGCTCCTCCACGTCCACCGGGATCCGGAACCCGCCCACCAGCTCATCGTAGCACGATTCGCACAGATCGAAATGATGGACCTCTCCGTCTTTTTCTGAAAAATAATCCCACGCGTGGTCGAACGCAGCCGCCCCTTCCCGGACGATCCCATCTTTAACGACGATCTTTTTTCCGCACATATTGCAGATCACTGTCTCCAGCTTCCCTGTTTTCCCGTACTTTCTCATGTAATCCTCACCTTTCCGCTTCCTGTAATCTCCTCCGCGGCCGGCTTACGGCCCGGATACCCCTACATTATAGCGGAAAAAATCCGGAATTTAAGAGGGAGTTCCTGGCAGGGAACGGAGCCACATGATCCAGGCGTCCTCTTTCGGATCCCGATAATATCCCCTGCGCACAGCCTCCCTTTTAAAACCATAGGCTTTATACAGGTTTATAGCCGTTTCATTGCCGGACCGCACCTCCAGGGTCAGATCCCGCGCGCCCTTTTCCCGGGCAGAGCTTACCATCCGGTCCATGAGCCTCCGGGAAAGCCCCTGCCCCCGGAGACCCGGGGCCACGGCGATCCTCATAAGCTCTCCTTCATCTCCCAGGAACCGCAGGTTTATATAACCGCAGACCTCTCCCCGGCTTCCAGTGAGGACCCAGGATTCATCATAGGGACACTGGAGCGTCTCCAGGAGGAGCCTTTCTGTCCATGGATCCGAAAAACTGGCAGTCTCCAGCTGCCGGACTGCCGCCACATCGCTTTCTGTCATGGCACGCACCAGGAAAGGGACGATGTTTTCCATAACTACCGTCCGCCTTCCTTTGCTTCTCTCTCTTCTCTCTCCCGCTCCGCCTGGGATTTTCTCAGATAGTCCGGCCTGTGGTCATCGGAGCTTTCCATTTTCCCTTCCGCAAAATAACGGGCGCCCAGGGCCGCTACGGCGGCGGCTCTCTGGCGGTTCACATGGGCCGGAGCAAAGGAAAACGGAACTGTGAGCCTTTCCCTGATCTGGCATTTAAAAACAGGCACTCCGTCTCCCAGGAAGATCACCGGCTCTCCCAGGCCGTTTAACACCTCCAGAAGCTCTCCCATGTCCATGGCGTCCTGTTCCCGGAGGATCTCAAATTCTTCCCGGAACCGGTAGACCCCCGTATAGACCTGGTTTCTCCTGGCATCCATGATAGGGCAGATCAGAGCGCCGGCCCCGTACAGGTTGTAGGCTGTGGCGTCCAGGGTCGGCACATGGATCAGCGGCTTATCAAGAGCCAGCCCCAGCCCCTTGGCCGTGGCTGAACCGATCCTTAAGCCCGTAAAGGAACCCGGGCCGCCGGAAACCGCAATGGCGTCCACTGTGGACAGCTCGATCCCCAGAAGCTTTACCATGTCGTCGATCATGGGAAGCAGGGTCTGGGAATGAGTCTTCTTAAAATCGGCGGTAAACTCCGCCATGGTGATATCGTCCTCCACGATGGCCACAGAGGCCACCAGGGACGAGCTTTCGATCCCTAAAATCCGCATTTATGTCTCCTCCACCGTGATCTTTCTGTAATCAAAGCCCTGGGACAGGTCCTTTTCAATGGTCACCTCTGTCACATGGGGCGGAAGGATCTCGCTGATCAGGCTGGACCACTCGATGAGCGTGACCCCGCCTCCATAAAAATAGTCCTCATAGCCCACCTCGTCCATTTCGCTGACATCGCCGATGCGGTATACGTCAAAATGATACAGTGGGAGCCGTCCTCCGTCATACTCCTGGACAATGGTAAAGGTAGGGCTGTTCACCGGCTCTGTGATCCCCAGTCCGCAGGCAAAGCCCTGGGTAAATACTGTCTTTCCCACGCCCAGATCACCGTTTAAGCAGAATACGTCCCCGGCCTTCGCCGCCTCTCCCAGGCGTTTTCCCAGGGCATACGTATCCTCCGGCCCAAAGCTCGTTGCGATCATGGTCTCAGTCCTTTCCGTTTGGATTCCGGCAGATTCTTTTTAAGTATCTCCACCAGCTCCTGCTCCCGTCCCTCAATGGAGCGGTTGGGGATCAGATAGCCGTGGACAGGGCCTGTTTTGATGATGTACATGCTCTTAATGCGGACTACCTTCCATACCTGGTTCCAGAAAAGCTCTCCGGTCATCCCGGCCTTTTCCACGTCGATCTTTTCGTCTCCCAGGGTCAGGTTTAAGGGCGCGGAAAAACCGATGGCCCCGGCCTGCTGCTTCGCCTTCCGGTCCAGCATCAGAGGCTGCACCACCGTAAAGATCAGGGCACAGAATACCAGAAGGATCCTCTGATACACATTGATGGTCTCCCAGTTCCAGGTGACCGCAAGGATCGCCAGGGCGCCCAACGTAAAGATCACGTTGAACGCCCCGGAAAATCCACTGTAAGAATTATACAGGGAAAACTGGAACAGGTCCCTGGCAGTCATTGTTACACTGATTTTCATGTTGCAGGATTCCTTTATACTAACTTTTCTTCTTTAAACGCCTTGAGGATCCGGTCCATGCAGTCCTCCACCACGCTTCTGGGCGTAGCGATATTGATCCGCTCAAAGCCTCTTCCGGCATCGCCGAAGATATAGCCCTCATCCAGAGCCACCCTGGCCTTTTTCTGCATGATCTCCTCTAACTTCTCCGCATCGCCGTCCACATATCCGTTGAAGTCGATCCATGCCAGATACGTTCCCTCCGACGGAACCATATGAGCCTTGGGAAGGTGTTCTTTTAGGAAGGCGTCGATATAGGCAAAGTTGCCGTCCAGATATTCCTTTAACTGCTCCAGCCACTCCTCGCCCTCGTTGTAGGCGGCGATCATGGCAGTGAGGCCCAGGGTTCCTGCGCCGTTCATGGAGAGCTTGCCTCCGATCAGCTCCTTCCAGGCGGCCTGGAGCTCTTTATTATGGATCACGATATTGGATGTCTTCATTCCCGCCAGGTTAAAGGTCTTGCTGGGCGCAGTGCAGACAGCGATCCGGTCAGCGTAATCAGGTGCTACCTTAAGGATCGGATGGAAGGTCATGCCGCAGCGTAAGAGGTCGCAGTGGATCTCGTCGCAGATGATCCATTTATCGTATTTTTTACAGATATCCACGACCTTCCGGATCTCCTCCTCGGTCCATACGCGGCCAGCCGGGTTGTGGGGGCTGCAGAATACCAGTACCTTATTGTTGGGCTCCGCCATCTTTTTATCCAGATCGTCAAAATCGATGGTATAGTTCCCGTCTGCGTAGATCAGCGGGCTGTCCACGATCTGACGGCCGTTGCTGTTGGCCTTCATGGTAAATGGATAATAAATGGGACGCTGGATCACCACGCCCTCGCCTTCCTTTGTCAGAAGGTTTAAGAGCACGGCGTAAGCGGATACGATGCCGCCGCAGAAAAACAGGTTCTCCTTCTGCTCTTCCCAGCCGTAGCGTTTTTTATACCAGTTCAGGACTGCGCCCAGGCACTCGTCGGTGTCGTACATGGTGTAGCCGAAGATCTTTTTGTCGATCCTCTCATGCAGGGCTTTTAAAATGGGCTCTGCGCAGGCAAAATCCATGTCGGCCACCCATAACGGCAGGGCGTCGTCCGGACAGCCCTTGGGAAGGCTCTCCATCTTTGTTGCGGAAGTTCCGGTCCGGTCGATGATCTCATCAAAATTGTACTTCATTTCTGCTTCCTCCATTCCATAATTGTTTATAGCCTTAGGTTATTAAAGCTTCATGCTGAGGGCGATCCGCCGCTTCGCCATATTCACATCCAGGACCTTCACGTCCACGATGTCCCCGATGCTGACTGCATCCAGGGGGTGGCGGATGAATTTTTCTGACATTTCAGATATATGTACAAGGCCGTCCTGATGGACGCCGATATCCACAAAGGCTCCAAAATCTGTGATGTTCCGGACCGTTCCCTTCAGGACCATGCCGGGCTTTAAGTCCTTCATATCCAGCACATCGGTCCGCAGGATGGGCCTTGGCATCTCCTCTCTGGGATCCCGGGCCGGCTTCTCCAGCTCAGAAATAATATCGTCCAGGGTGATCTCACCGATCCCCAGTGCCTCTGCCATGGACTTCCGGTCCTTTACCTTTCTCCCTAAACCGGCCATTCCCTTAAAGCCCGCGGGATCCAGCTCCAGGCCCAGACGCTCCAGAAGCTCCCTGGCCGCCCGGTAGCTCTCGGGATGGACCGAGGTGGCATCCAGAGGATCCGCGCCGCCCGAGATACGCATGAACCCGGCGCACTGCTCAAAGGCCTTGGGCCCCAGCTTCGGAACCTTTAAAAGCTGCTTCCGATCAGTAAAGGCCCCGTTTTCCTCCCGGTAGGCCACAATATTTTTTGCAATTGTCCTGGATATGCCGGAAATGTGCTCCAACAGGGATACAGACGCAGTATTTAAGTCCACGCCCACCCGGTTTACACAATCCTCCACCACAGAGCCCAGCACCTCGTCCAGGCGCTTCTGGTTCAGATCGTGCTGATACTGGCCGACGCCGATGGACTTAGGATCGATCTTCACCAGCTCTGCCAGCGGGTCCTGGAGCCTTCTGGCAATGGAAACGGCGCTCCTCTGTCCCACGTCAAAGCCAGGGAATTCCTCTGTGGCCAGCTTACTGGCCGAATATACCGACGCCCCTGCCTCGTTTACGATCACATAGCGCACATCCTCGGGGATCTCCTTTAAAAAGTCCGCGATGATCTGCTCTGACTCCCGGGACGCCGTTCCGTTTCCCAGAGAGATCAGCGTAACATGATATTTTTCGATCAGATCCTTTAAGACCTTCTTCGCCTGCTCCACCTTATTCTGGGGCGCTGTCGGATAGATGACCACCGTATCCAGCACCTTTCCGGTGGGATCCACCACCGCCAGCTTGCAGCCGGTACGGAAAGCCGGATCCCAGCCCAGGACCACCTGGCCGCTGATGGGAGGCTCCATAAGAAGCTGGTTCAAAGTCTTTTTAAACACCTGGAACGCTCCGTTTTCTGCCTTTTCTGTGACAGCGTTCCGGATCTCCCGCTCGATGGCCGGAGCCATAAGGCGGCCATAGCTGTCCTTTACCACCTCTTTAAGGACCAGAGACGTCACCGGATCCTTCCCGGTGATCACATGGGCCTCCAGATACTGGAGGATCTTTTCCTCCGGCGCTTCCACCTTCACCGTCAGGATCTTCTCCTTTTCCCCCCGGTTTAAGGCCAGGACACGGTGGCCGGGGCAGCTCTTTGCCGGTTCCTCGTGGTGAAAGTATTTTTCATATACGGACTCCGGATCCTCCTCGCCGCGGACCTCGGAAGCGATCCTTCCCTCGTTCATGGTGATCTCCCGGACCCAGGTGCGGTATCCCGCATCCTCAGCGATCCGCTCGGCCAGGATATCCTTTGCCCCGGCAATGGCCGTCTTTACGGAATCCACGCCCTTTTCCTCTGAAACATAGGGCTTTGCCGCGTCCTCCAGAGAGGTTCCTGCGTTCTGGGAGGCGATCCAGTCTGCCAGGGGCTCCAGTCCCCGTTCCCTGGCCATGCTGGCCCGTGTCTTTCTCTTGGGACGGTAGGGCAGATAAAGGTCGTCCACCGCCACCATGGTCCGGGCTTCCCCGATCTTCTTTTTTAACTCTCCGGTCAGCTTTCCCTGATCGGCAATGGAGGCCATCACCTGGGCCTTCTTTTCCTCCAGTCCCCTGAGATATCGCAGCCGTTCATCCAGGGTCCTTAATACCTCATCGTTTAAGGAGCCGGTGGCCTCCTTCCGGTATCTGGCGATGAACGGGATGGTATTTCCTTCATCTATGAGCTTTACGGCCGCTTCCACCTGTCCGCGGCCCACGTTCAGTTCACTGGTCAGTGATGCAATGATATCCATGTTGTCTCTCCTAATGATCACAGTCTCTGCCTGCTGTTTTTCCCAGACAGGGCTCAAGGACTATTATAATTCAAAGGCAGGAGATGTGCAACTTAAAATATCCGGTCCGGCGCAGGCGGCCGGGACCGGATCCCATATGGACAACAGGAACTGTTCATGATAAAATGGTGACTGACGATCCCGGAAGCTCCTTCCGGGAATATACCACACGGAGGAAATCTTATGTCAGATTATAATAACGGAAACCAGGGACAGTGGACACAGGGGCCGGGCGGCCAGAACCAGTACCCCGGCGGTCCTGGAGCGCCGGATCCCATGAGGCAGGACCAGCCCAGGCCCAGAAACGGCTATGCCACTGTCTCCATGATCTGCGGGATCTTCGGGATCCTCTGCCTCTGCTGCTTTGCCTTTCCCCTGGCCATCATCCTGGGCGTGGGGGCCGTCTGCTTTGCCATCATCTCCAAACGGGGGCAGCCCTTTTACGCCACCGCCATCTTTGGCATCGTCTTAGGTGTCATCGCCGTGGTGTTAGGGATCGGCGAGTTCGTCTACTTTATGGCTCTTTCCAGCCTGGTAAAGGATCCAGCCAATGCGGCTCTGATCAATGAGTTCATGGAACAGCTGGAACAGCAGCTGCAGCAGCAGGGCCAGTCTCTGCCGACGGTGTAGGCCCGGAGAGGCTCCAGGCATCCGGACGGGCTCCTGCTGCCTACCAGCCCGGCAGCTGTTCCAGGATATCGATGCCCTTTGCGGCCAGCAGATAGTTTTTTACAAGAAAATTAACGACAATGATCCCAAGTCCCACATGTACATAAGTATCGCTTAAGTACAGCCGGAACCTGGGATCTTTTGTTTTCCAGTATATGGCATAGGAAACCGCAAAGACCAGGGCCACCAGGGCGCAGTAGGGCACCAGGGGATGGTACAGGAAGCTTAAGACCGGATGGCCGGCCAGCAGGGCCAGAACAGCTCTGGTGCCTCCGCAGCCCGGACAATAAAAGCCTGTGAGCTCATGGAAGAGGCAGGGGATCCTGCCCTCCCTGAGGATCCAGATCAGATGCTCCATTGTCTCTCCTCCTATACCTGGGCCCGGATCGCCCGGCGCAGACCGCCAAGCTGCCCGGCCGCCCGGTCAAACTCCTCGCCGGTCATGGGGCCGGTGAGAATAGCAAACTCATCCAGCCCCGCCAGCTCCAGCCAGCGCACCTTTCCAAACAGCTCCTCTGTCAGCGTTTTCTTTTCTTCCCTGCTGCCCTTAAACCTGGCAAAATATTTCCAGGGAAGCTGACGGACCGGAAGCACCTCCAGCCGCTGCCCGGTCCAGCCCAGGGCCGCCGGACGGTCCTTCAGCTGCACCGCTGCGATCATGTCTCCCACAACAGCGCTGGCAGTGGGAAGCTTTCCGGCTCCGCTGCCGTAATACATGGACTCTCCCAGCATATTGCTGTTTAAAAGGATCCCGTTGAACACGCCGCTGACAGAATACAGGGGATTTCTGGCATTGATGAATACCGGTGCCACCTCCAGGTAATACCTGCCGTTCCTGCATATGCTGGTACCAAACAGCTTAATGGAAGCGCCCAGCCTGGCGGCATAGCTGAAATCCACGTCCGTCAGCTTCGTGATCCCCTCCGTGGGGATCTGCTCATAATCCACCTCCTGGCCGGAGGCCGCCGCTGTCAGGATGGCGATCTTCCGGCAGGTATCGTATCCCTCGATATCCGCCTCCGGATTCCGCTCTGCATATCCCAGCTTCTGGGCCATCTTAAGGGCCTCGTCAAATCCCCAGCCCTCCTCGTACATCTTTGTCAGGATATAGTTGGTGGTACCGTTTAAGATCCCGGAGATCTCCTCCACCACATCTCCCGCCAGGCTCTCGTTGATGGTGCGGATAATGGGGATCCCGCCGCCTACGCTGGCTTCAAAAAGGAAGCTGACCCGCTTTTCTCTGGCAATGGCCAGAAGCTCCGTCCCATGGGCCGCCACCAGGTTTTTATTGGAGGTGACCACATGCTTTCCCGCCTGGAGACAGCATTTCACGTATTCATAGGCTGGAGACGTGCCTCCCATGGTCTCCACCACAAGCCCCGTTTCGGGATCCTCCAGGATCGTCCCGATCTCATGGACCACCAGCTCTTCCACCGGGCTGCCGGGCAGGTCCCTCCGGTTCAGGATGTATTTTATCTCAATGGGTTCCCCGGCCTTTTTTCTTACTGTCTCTCTGTTTCTGTCCAATACCTCATAAACGCCGGAACCTACGGTCCCGAATCCCATGATCGCTGCTTTCATCTATCTTTCTACTCCCAGTATCTTGATGTTCTGAATTCCCGTCATATTTTCGATCTCCTCCACCAGCCCGGACATATCGCCGGTATTATCCCGTACCTCCACGCTCAGGGTCACAGTGGCTATGCCATTGACCGGAATGGTCTGATGGATCGTCAGGATATTGGCCCGATAGTCGGAGACCACATGGAGCAGATCCGATAAAAGCCCAGGCTCATCCTCCATCTGGATCACCAGGGTCACCGTCTTCCCCCGGGTATTGTCCGAAAAGGGAGCGATGTCATCTTTATATTTATAAAAAGAGCTGCGGCTTAAGCCCAGGCGCTCTGTGGCCTCCTGGACGGTCATAGACCGGTTCTTATCCAGAAGCTGTTTCGCCTCGGCCACCTTCTGGAGCACCTCCGGCAGAGCCTTGTCCCGCACGACATAATACTTGCTTTTTTCCATGGTATGGTCCTCTTTATCCGATTTTGCTGTTTTTGTGCGTCTGCATGATACATCTGTATGTGCAAGGGGAATATTACCACATTTTTTGGGATCTTGCAAGTGTTTCCCGGATTATAGACAACTCCAATAAAAGGGGGTATACTGGATCTATCATACATTTAAACGGAGGAATATCCATGAAACTTCTGACTGTTGCCCAGCTCCAGACCCGGGTGTATGCCCAAAAAGAAACCAACCTTTCTCTCCTTGACGGTCTGTTCTGCCAGGCAAAGGATGCCGGCGCAGACATGATCTGCCTGCCGGAGATGTTTTCCTGCCCCTATGAAACACCAAATTTCCCCGTCTACGCAGAGCCCAGCGGCGGCCCCTCCTGGCAGACCCTTTCCAGGCTGGCTAAGCGGTACCAGGTCTATCTGTCCGCCGGGTCCGTCCCAGAATCCGACGAGGCCGGAAATGTCTATAATACGGCCTATGTCTTCGACCGGGAGGGACGCCAGATCGCAAAGCACCGCAAGGTCCACCTATTCGATATCGACGTAAAGGGCGGACAGCGCTTCAGGGAATCCGATACGCTCACTGCCGGGGATAAGTCTACGGTCTTCGGCACAGAATTCGGCCCCATGGGGCTCTGCATCTGCTATGATTTCCGTTTCCCCGAGCTGGCCAGGCGCATGGTCCTGGACGGGGCACAGGTGATCCTGGTCCCGGCAGCCTTTAATATGACCACAGGCCCGGCCCACTGGGAGATTTTATTCCGTTCCAGGGCTGTGGACAACCAGGTCTTTACCTTCGGCACAGCTCCTGCCAGGGATATGGACGCTTCCTACCACTCCTGGGGCCATTCCATCGCTGTCTCTCCCTGGGGGACTGTTTTAAACCAGATGGAGGCAGAAGAAGGAATGCAGATCACCTCCATCGATCTGGATGAGGTGGAGCAGGTGCGGGAACAGCTTCCTCTTTTGAAGCACCGGATGGCAGATCTGTAACCGTCCGGCCGGAAAGACGCCATCCCGGCCGCGCTCCGGGCATATGGTTTCCAGGGCGGGGCAGCGGCCCGGCCTTCCAAAAGAATACCGGCCAGTCTGGAGGGATCTGTCACACCCCCTGGACTGACCGGTTTCTCTATATAAAATATCATTCCTATAAAAGCCGGATCTCGTCGATCTCCCCGGTTTCCTGGAAGATCTCCCACTGGCCGATGTTGACTCCATGATCTCCGATCTTTTCCAGATATTTGGCGGTCATCAAGGCATCTACACAGCCGTCGGCATCACTTCCGTCCTTTTTCAGTTCCTTTACCAGGTCCTCCTTGATCCGGTTAAAGAAATCGTCAATACCATCGTCGGCATCAATGGCCTCCTGTCCCATGGCCATATTCCGCTCCACAAACGCTCTGGCGGCCTTCCCAATGAGGGTCCTGGTCTCCCGGACCATATCCGGAAAGGCAGGCGAATATCTGGAAAGATCCGGCAGGTCCATGCGGACAAACAGCTCCGCCATATCCGACAGATGATTGCCGATCCGCTCCAGATCCGTCACCACCTTAAGGGCCGCGGAAACTGTACGAAGATCCCTGGCCACCGGCGTCTGCCTGGTAAGCAGGCTCAGGCACTGGGACTCGATGTTCCTCTGCATATCTTCAATGGTCCGGTCATGACGGACGTACCTCCGCATCTGGTCTCCATCCTTTTTTTCCAGAGCCGCAAACAGGCAGTCATATCCGTCCTGTACCCATTCCGCCATCTGGAGCACATCCTGGCGCAGTTCCTCCAGCTCCTGTTCAAATAATTTTCTTGGTGACATATGCTACCTCCCCATCAGCCAAACCGGCCGGTAATATAATCCTCAGTCCGCTTATCCTTTGGATGCCCGAAGATGTTCATGGTCTCGTCGGCCTCCACCAGCTCTCCCAGAAGGAAGAACGCCGTTTCATCGGACACGCGGGCCGCCTGCTGCATATTGTGGGTGACCACCACCACTGTGTACCGCTTTTTCAGATCGTTCATCAGCTCCTCGATCTTTAAGGTGGAGATGGGATCCAGGGCGGATGTGGGCTCGTCCATTAAAAGCACCTCCGGCTCCACTGCCAGGGCCCTGGCGATGCAGAGCCTCTGCTGCTGGCCTCCGGAAAGCCCCAGGGCCGGGGCCTTCAGCCGGTCCTTTACCTCATCAAAGATGGCCGCCCCCTTCAGGGCATTCTCCACGATCTCGTCCAGGCGGCTCTTATTCTTGATCCCGTGGATCCTGGGCCCATAGGCGATGTTGTCATAAATACTCATTGGGAAGGGATTGGGCTGCTGGAATACCATGCCCACCTTCTTCCTTAAAAGCGTGGTGTCCACGCCGGGATCGTAAATATCCTCTCCGTCCAGGAGCACCTTTCCGTCCACCTTCACGCCGTCCACCAGATCGTTCATACGGTTTAAGCATTTTAAAAATGTAGACTTGCCGCAGCCCGAGGGCCCGATCAGGGCCATGACCGTGTTTTCACGGATCTTAATATTAATATCCTTTAAAGCGTGGTTCTCACCATAAAAGAGATTGAGACCGCTTACGCTGATTTTACTATCCTGCATGTTTTCTCCCTTTACTTTCTATTTTCCACATTCAGCCGTCCGGCCAGATACTTAGTCAGCAGGTTCAAGAGCAGTACCAGCGCCAGAAGGACGCAGGCAATGCCGAAGGCCACGTCGTATTTTCCCTTGGCCATCTGTAAATACAGCTCAATGGTCATGGTACCGCCGGATTCAAACAGCTTTCTGAACAGGCCCATGCCTCCCTTGGGAAGGTAATAGCCGCTGCCTGCGGTGAACAGAAGAGCCGCCGACTCTCCCACGATACGGCCAATGGCTAAGATCACTCCTGTCAGGATCCCAGGCATGGCGCTGGGAAGAAGGATGGTCCGGATCATGTACCACTTGGTGGCTCCAATGCCCAGGGCTCCGCTCCTATAACTGTCCGGCACGGTCCGCAGGGCCTCCTGGGTATTCCTGGCGATCAGGGGCAGTACCATAATGGTCAGGGTAAGCGCTCCGGTGAGCATGGAATAGCCGAAGATCTTACCGAAAAACACGTTCCCAAACAGGCCGAAGATAATGGACGGGATCCCCGTCAGAGTCTCAATGGTAAACTGGACCAGGGAAACAAATTTTCCCGGTTTTGCGTATTCATTTAAATAAATGGCTCCTCCTACGCCGATGGGCGTAGCTGCTAAAAGCGTCAGGACCACAATATACAGGGTATTCACAATATTTCCGGCAATACCCATGATCCCCTTGGTGGGGCTCTGCTCCGTCACCAGGAATGACCAGTTCACGGTACGGAATCCCCTCCAGAATACATAGCCGATGATTCCCAGAAGCAGGCCCACGGCCAGAAATGCACACAGATAGATCAGCGCCTCCAGAAGCTGGTCCGAGACACGCCTCTTTTTATTCATGATGCTCGCGTGTTCCATCAGGAGTCCTCCCTGCCTTTTAAAATCTTTGTAAGACTAATGTTAATGAACATAATGAAGACAAACAACACCAGCCCAATGGTAAACAGTACCTGTCTGTGGAGTCCCGCAGCATATCCCATCTCCGCAACAATGGCTGTGGTCAGGAAGCGGACGGAATTGAACGGAAGCGGCATGTTCACGGAGCTTCCCGATACCAGGGTAATGGCCATGGCCTCGCCAATGGCACGGCCCGTTCCCAGGACCACCGCCGCCGCAATGCCGGATCTGGCGCTGGGAAGGAGGACCTTAAAAATGGTCTGGATCCTGGTGGCTCCCATGGCCAGGGAAGCGGCCTTCTGCTGCTTCGGCACTGCATGAAGGGCAGAGACCGTCACGTTGATCACCGTAGGAAGGATCATCACCGCCAGGACGATGACTGCGGAGATCAGGTTTGCACCTCCGGTAAACTGGTGGTCCGGTGCATCGGCAAAAAGAGCGATCTCCAGCTTATACATCATCGGATTCAAAAGATAAATACCCAGAAGTCCATAGATCACCGACGGGATCCCGGCTAAGAGCTCCACTGCCGGTTTCACAATAGCCGCCAGTCTCGGGGAAGCGATCTCCTCAATGAACACCGCCGTCAGGATCCCCACCGGGGCTCCGATCAGTACAGCAGCGGTGGTACCGACGATGGAGGTCAGGATCACGTACAGGATCCCGAAGGACGGATCCTTGGCCGCCGGCTGCCACACAGTGCCGAACAGGATCTCTTTGATCCCCACTTTAAAAAGTGCCGGGGTCCCGTTTATGATCATATACACGGTAATGGATGCCACAGCCACCACCGCCAGAAGGGCGCAGACCGTAAAAACAGCCTCAGCAACATGCTCCACCAGCGCCTTGTTTTTTCGGTTTCCCTTGATGGAAAAGCTTTGTTTTTCAGCCATAATCTCTCAACTTTCTTCAAAAACCGGGCCGGAACCGCTTCATCGGCAGCTCCGGCCCTTAGATTCTGCGTTCAGTTTCCTTACTTAACGGTGATCAGTCCCACGCTGGCAGCCAGCTCCTGGCCCTCTTCGGAGTATACATAGTCGAACAGCGCTTTCACCAGCTCATTCTGCTCGCTGATCTCACCCTTGGTCGCCATTACGAACGGGCGGCTTAAGAAGTACTCACCGGATTTGATGGTCTCAGCAGACGGAGCCACGCCCTCCAGCTTTAAGGCGATGACACTGTCATCCACTGCATCCAGGGAGATATAGCCGATGGCACCCGGTGTGGAAGCGACCTTTGCCATTACAGCGCCGGTGCTGTCCAGCTCGTTGGCGTATACGCACTTATCCTCGATCCCCAGGATCTCTTCAAACGCTCCTCTTGTACCGGAACCAGCCTCACGGCCTACCACAACGATAGGCATATTCTCACCGCCCAGGTCGCTCCAGTTCTTTACTTCTCCGGTATAAATGGAGATCAGCTGGTCCTTTGTCAGGTCTGTGACGGTGTTCTTGGGATCCACCGCAACGGCAATGCCGTCAATGGCTACGATATTCTCCACCGCGCCCGCGCTCTTTTCCTCATCCTTTAAGTTTCTGGAGGAGTTTCCGATGTCGCTGGCTCCTGAAAGAGCTGCCTCCACGCCGGCGGAGGATCCTGTAAACTCTACGGTAACGGTCACATCCGGATATTTCTCCATGAAGCTCTCCGCCAGGGCGTTTCCAAATTTCTCCATGGAAGTGGAGCCGGACATGGAAATGGAGCCGGATAACTCTGCGCCTGCTGCCTCTGTGGTCTTTTCTGTCTCTGCCGCTGTTTCCTTTGTGGTTTCTGCCGCAGTTGTGGGGGCCGCTGTGGTCTCCTTTGTATCGCTTCCGCATCCAGCCATCATTCCTGCTGCCATGATGGCTGCGCCTGTGAACATGATCATCTTTCTTGTTTTCATAATAATTTTCCTCCTCTTGCTTTCGCATTTCCATTTCTTTTTTTCATCTCTCATGTACACTAAATTTTTACCACGGATCCAGAGTTTTAAAAACCATGATCCGGTAACATGTTTGTAAGATTTATGTAAAAAGAAAATGGGAAAAACAGGGGAAATGTAAAGCCAGGTCAGCAAAAAGCCGTCCCATGGTGATCCCCGCGGTACAAAAAAAGCGCCCCCGGATCCCTCCGGGAAGCGCTTTTTCCATATTTATCTTACTGTCCGGACGGCCCGCCCGTGTTTCCCTGGGGCAGGGTCATGTCCGCCGGAGACGACGGGGCGGCCTGGGAAGGCTCGTTCCCCCTGGTGGGCGATACGATGATCACCGACGTGTTGTTTTCCGTGCTCTGGACCGTGGCCTCGCCAGCCGGTCCTCCTCCCGCCGGGGAAGAGGGCTGTGAAGGCTCGCGGCCTGCCGTGGTGGCCTCGGTCACCGACTCACTTTCAAAGCCCGGACCATAATTTTCACTGGGCCTTGTGACATCCAGAGGACTCTGGGGACGGCTGGACTCCTCCGGAAGGCTGCCGGTGGATTCATGGGCCGGACCCGACGGACGCACCGGATTTCCTTCACTGTCCGTGGCCTGGCTCTCCCAGCCTCCGGCGTGCATACCAGACTCACCGGAGGAGCCGGATTCACCCTCAGAGGACTCCTGCGTCTCTCCTTCAGAGGTCTCTCCCTCGGAGCCTGAGCTGCTTTCTGCGCTCTCATCTGCGGTGCTGCTCTCTGCGCTTTCCGTCTCGGGAGCCGCCGTGGTGGTGGGCTTGGGAACGTATCCCTTATCTGTGGCCACGTGGCCGATCTCCTCGCCTGCCTTATGAAGGCCACTGACATCGGAGATCTTCTTGCTGATGGTCTGGACCGTACTGGAGGGCGTATAGTCCTCCTCGCCGAATAAGAAGCTGTGGAGGCTGGTCACATTGCTCACCAGAGTCTGGGGGATCACGCAGGCCAGACGGTTCTTTCCGATCTTCACCCGCTCCTCTCCCCTGGCCGCCGGGAAGCCCATGGTCTCGCCCAGGTGGTATTTGGTCACATTCTTTACCATGGCGAGAACGTCATTGGTCTCAATATTCGTCTCGCACATGGCCGCCATGTTGCCCACAAGGCTGTTTAAGGTAGCCAGATCGGACTTTACAGCCTTCTCGAAGGCCTTCTGGATCACCAGGCGCTGACGCTCTGTACGGGCGTAGTCGCTGTCCATGAGACGGAGACGGCCGTAGGCCACGGCCTGAACGCCGTCCATATGACACATACCCGGCTTCTTGATCTGTACGGAACCAATACCGGTGCCCTTTACAGTCTCTGTAATGAAGGCGTTGATATAGTAGTGCTCGGCCTTGCTGATCTCAATGTCCACGCCGCCCAGGATATTGATCCCTGTGGCCACGGCCTTCCAGTTAAAGGTCACATACTGGGTGATATTCAGATCCAGGTTTTTATTGATGGCCTTGATGGCCTGCTGGGGGCCGCCCTCGGCGTAGGCCGCGTTGATCTTATTATATACGTTCCTGTCGTTGATGTTCAGATACGTATCTCTGTATACGGACACCAGCTTGATCTCTCCGGTCTTCCGGTCAATGTTGGCGATCATGATCACATCCGACTGGTTTCCCTTGCCGGTGGAATTGTCCCTGGAATCCACGCCGAAGATGGCGATGGTCCAGAAGCCCTCCTCCATCTTGTCCCTGGTCTCCTGGGAAAGCTCCAGGTTTGTCACATCCGACTTATCGAAGTCGCTCTTGTTGGCGATGTCCATATGGTGGTCCAGATAGGCGTAGGCCGCGCCCAGGATCACGGCGACCAGCGCCAGGATCCCCACAAGGACCCCGATGATGATCTTTTTCTTCTGGGAATTTTTCCGCCGCCTGTGGCTGTTATGGCCGTGGCTTCCGTGGCTGCTGTGGCCCGGTCCTGCGGAGGCCGCCCGGCTCCTGCTGGCCCGGCTTCCCGGCTCCGCAGTGGCGCTCCAGAGATCCGCAGAGCTTCCTCTGGACTCCCTTTCATGTACCGTGCTTTCACGCCTCCGGCTCTTTCTTGCCCGGGAGCGCTCTAATTCGTCTTCATAATTCATTTTTCTGTCCTCGTTTAATATGCGTTTTTATTGATAAATCCCTTAAATACCGTTAAAAACAGGATCTTGAAATCAAAACCCAGGGTCCAGTTCTCGATATAGTAGAGATCGTGCTCGATCCTTTTGATGATCGACGTATCCCCCCGGTATCCGTTGACCTGGGCCCAGCCCGTAAGACCGGGACGTACCTGGTGCTTGATCATGTATCTGGGGATTTCCTCCTTAAATTTCTCAACAAAAAACGGCCGTTCCGGTCTGGGGCCCACAAGACTCATATCTCCCATAAGGATATTAAAAAACTGGGGAGTCTCATCGATGCTTGTCCTCCGGATGATCTTTCCGACTGTGGTTACCCGGGAATCCCCCGGAGTTGTCCAGCGGCTTTTTTCCTTGCCTGGATCCTGGACGGTCATGGAACGGAACTTGTACATCTTAAAGGGCCGGTTATGGAGCCCCACCCGTTCCTGGCAGAAAATAATGGGCCCCGGCGACGTGAGCTTGATGGCAATGGCTGTCACCAGCATGATGGGAGAAAACAGGATGATCCCCACCAGGGCGCCGAAAATATCCACCGCCCGCTTCACCATGGCGTTGGGAAGGCTGTTTAAGGGCACATGGCGGATGTGGATGATCGGAAGACCCTGGAGGTCTTCCATATAGGGGATCGTGGGAATGATATTCCCGTAATCCGGGATAAATTTCGTGTGGACCCCGGCCTTTTCACATAGGGCCACGATCCGTCTGAGCTTTTCGTATTCTCCCAGGCTCAGGGTAATGGCGATCTCATCCAGGGAGTTCTGCTCCAGGATATACTCCAGATCGTCGATGGTGCCTATGATCTTCACGCCGTCGTACTGGCTGCCCCGTTCCCGGTTGTCATCCAGGATCCCGCGGATGTTGTAGCCCCACTGGGGATTGGACCGCACCCGGTCCACAAAGCCCTCGGCCGCACCGGAATATCCCACCAGAAGGATGTGCTTCTGGTTATAGCCCCTGGTCCGCATGGACCGGAGCACCATACGGATCGCATTGCGCTCCGCAGTGATCATCAGAACATTGATCCCATAAAAATAGACGACCAGACGCTGGGAAAAGTTGAACAGATGCGGCTCTTTTCTTCCAAAATACAGCACCAGTCCGAAGATCAGAAGACCGATGGTGTTGGCCTTTAAGATCTTTCCGAATTCATTTCTCCGTCCCAGGACCCGTTTGGGGGTGTAAAGATTAAAGAATGAATATAAAAGCAGATAACCTGGGACGATCACAATGAGCGCGCCCAGGTAAAATTCCATCTCCAGGGTCTGCTTTCCCAGCTGCCTTGCCCATCCGCTGCCGATGACGATGTACCATGCCAAAAGGTAGGAAACCACCGTTACCAGTGCGTCCAGGACCACATGCAGCCGGTTCAGGCCCGACTGATTATCCTTGATCATATTGTTCACCGATCCCTGTAATCACATGACTGCCCCGCAATTATCAACAGTATAGCATGAACGGGGAGCCATTTCCTATAAACGATTTCTTAAGAATGTCTAAGATTTTTGGAAAAACGTCATTTTCTTTTGGCTGCCTGACGTCTGAGGAACTCGTAAACGTAAAGCCCGGTGCCGCAGATCATCTCAAACTGGACCTTAAGCTCCGCACCGAAACGCTTCAAAAGCCCCGGCACCCGGCGGCATTGTTTTCTGGTACGGATCCCTTCCTTCAGACCGGAAACATAATCCCCGCCAAATCCGTTTTTCACAAAAAACAGATATTTCACGAAAATTCCAGCCAGCAGGAACGGCGCATTTAAGAGGATCTGCCAGCCCGGCATATTTTTATAATTTAAATAGATGCAGTTTCTGGCCGCCAGGCGGACCTTAAAGGAATTATATCTGGAGCCGCTGGTGCCGCTGCCCACATGATATACTGCTGCATCCGGACAGTAAACGTTGTCATAGCCGTAGAGCTTCGCCCTCCAGCCCACGTCGATATCCTCCAGATAGGCAAAATGCAGCTCGTCAAAGAGGCCGATCTCATCAAACACAGCACGGCGGTAAATGGCCGCTCCGGCACAGGCGCTGAAGACCCGGCAGGACTTCTGGTAAAGGTTTACAGAACGGCCCACACCTCTCTGATACGCCCAGCCCAGGATACTGTACATGTCTCCGGCATCGTCCAGAAGCTCCGGATGATACATCTGGATCATCCGGCTGCTGACGGAAAAGATCTTCGGCGACTGGTCCATGGCCCGCTCCATGGCTGCCACAAAGCCCGGCTCCACCCGGGTATCGTTGTTCAAAAGAAGCACATAGGGCGTGTCCGCCGCCCGGATCCCCGTATTGACTGCGCCGGAAAACCCTGTATTTTCCTTAAGGAAAATCGACGGGACCCGGTGCTCCTTAAGCCACTCCACACTGCCGTCTGTGGAACCGTTGTCCACCACCAGGACCTTGAAATCCCTGACGGTCTGCTCCTTTAAGGACTCAAAGCACGGCTCCATGAAGGAAAGGCCGTTGTAATTGGGAATGATAATGGTTGTCTTTATCTCCATATTGTCCTTTCTGTCCGCTGGTCTCCAAAAATTCCCGCTACTCTGCGGATTCCGGCAGCTCCAGCTTATACGGCTCTCCGATCTTCTCCTTTTTCAGATCCCGCAGGGAAAAATCAGATTTCCGCAGAGTCAGATTGGGATTATAGTACGGATCCCCGTTTTTCAGGATCTCCGGCCATCTCCTGGCAAAGACAGCCACCTCCCGGTTGAATCTGGCCACCTTCTCCGGCGTATCCTCCAGGCCCCGGGACTTGGACTCGTAATGGTGCAGCACCGCGTAGGGAGCGTATACCACCAGCTTTCCCTGTTCCCGCACCTTCATGCAGTAATCGATATCATTGAAGGCCACAGCCAGCTCCTCAGTGAAGCCGCCCACTGCCTCAAACACTGATTTTTTGCTCATCATACAGGCCGCAGTGACGGCGCTGTAATCCTGGGCGCACATGGCCCGGTGGAAATAGCTGTTTTCCGCCTTATGGAGGCCGATGAATGTATGGCCGGCGATGCCGCCGAAGCCGATGACCACGCCGGCGTGCTGGATCGTGTCGTCCTCATAAAGGAGTCTGGCTCCCACGATCCCCACGTCGCCCCGCTGGCAGAAGCCCAGCATCTCTTCCACAAAGTTCTCCGCGATCATCCCGATGTCGTTGTTCATGAACAGGAGATATTCTCCCTTTGCAAAGGTCACTCCGAAGTTGTTGATGGCGGAATAGTTGAACTCCCGCTCCCAGCGCACCACATGGACATTGGAAAACTCCTTCTGGATCTCCTCATAATACTGGAAGGTCTCCGGCTCTGCGCTGTTATTTTCCACCACGATAATTTCCAGGTTTTTATACGTCCCCTTCTGGAGCATGGGACGGATACAGGCGTCCAGGTCTGCCCGGTGGTCCTTATTGGGGATGATCACCGATACCAGGGGCTCTCCGTCCAGCTGGAACGTGGTGTGATAGATCCCGTAATCCACACCCTTTTCTACCTTTTCCGCTTTTATCCCCATCCGCTCATAATGGGCCATGATGGCGCGGGCTCCTGCCTCAAAGGCATAGAGCTTGCTCTCCGGGTTGCTGGCCGTGGAATCCTGGTGACAGCGCCAGTGATATAAGACCATGGGGATGTGGACGATCCGCTCTGCCTGCTCCGTGCAGCGGAAAATGAAATCATAATCCTGGGCCCCGTCAAACTCCTGACAAAAGCCCCCGGTCTTTTCCACCAGCTCCCTCTTTGCTAAGAACAGGTGGCAGATATAGTTGACGCTGGTTAAAAGGTCCGGGTTGAAATCCGGCTTAAAATGGGGATCAAATAAGGCTCCGCCGTCCATATCCAGCTTGTCCTCGTCGGAATAGAGCACATCTGCCCCCGGATTTTCGTTCACCGCCTTCGCGCACTCATACAGGGCATTTTCTGTTACGATATCGTCATGGTCCGCCAGGACGATGTAATCTCCCTCTGCTATCTCCAGGGCCGCGTTGGTGTTTCCGGAGATGCCCAGGTTCTCTCCCAGGATTTTATACCGGATCCTGGAGTCCTTTCTGGCATATGCCTTTAAGATCCGCTCCACGCTCTCTCCGGCCGGACTTCCGTCGGCGATGCAGAGCTCCCAGTTTCCATAGGTCTGGGACAGGATGGAGTCCAGCATTTCCTTCAGATATTTTTCCGGAGTCTTATAAACGGGGATCACAATGGAAAACTTCGGCATATACGGGAATACGGCCTTCCGCTGGGCCTCCAGCTCCTCCGCTGAGGGCTTTGTCAGCTCCTGCCACTCGCTGTAATCATAATCGCTGTCGATCCCCTGGAGCTTATGCTTTGATTTCACGATCAGGGCCTTTAATCCGTTTTCCTTAAAGAAATCCCAGGCCACATGGACCGTTTCCATGTTCATCAGGTCCAGGATCTTCTGGCGTCTCTTATGGGCCACGCTGGAACGCTTTGCGATCAGCTCCTCGTTATACCTTACCCGGACCTTCCTTCCGTCGCCGCTGATGACCAGATAATAGTCCCGTCCTCTCTCATAGGGAAACTGGATGTCAAAGCCCAGGTCCTGGTCCACGGTCTTTTTAAAGTAGATCTGGCTCACGTCATCCCGCCTGGTGGACACGTATTTGAAATCCAGGGGCCTGTGGTCCCCATCCTCTACCTCATATGTGATCTTTGATTCCGGCGTTTTTCCTATGGCCCATCCGTTGAGCTGGATGGCGTTCTCGCGGATACGCACCACGTCTACGCTATATTTCATATTACTCCTCTGATCCTGCTTCCCCGTCCTGTCCGCCGCCGAAGTTGATCCGCTCCTCCTCGATCACCAGAGGACGGTGCATGACGCGGGTGTTGATGCTCATGATATATTCGCCCAGAAGGCCAATGAAAAAGATCTGTACTGATCCCAGGAAGCACACGCCGATGAGAAGCGGCGCCATGCCGGCAGCAAAACGATCCCAGTATAACAGCTTCATCACCAGGTAGATGATGCCGATAACGAAGCTTGCAGCCGCACAGAACCCGCCAAAGAACGTCGCCAGCCGCAGCCCTGCCTTCGTATAAGAAGTGAAGCTCAGCATGGCCGCATCAAACAGGCGGTAAAAATTGTTATGGGTCTTTCCGGCCCGGCGTTTCGGCTGTTCGTAGGGGATCTCCTTCCGCTTAAAGCCCAGCTCCGCCACGATGCCGCGCAAAAACGGCGTCGGGTCGTCCAGGTTCCTTAACACCTCGATGAACTGGCGGTCGTAAAGGCCGGAGCCGGTGAAGTGCTCGATCTGCTCCACGTCAGAAAGACGGCGGATCAGCTTATAGTAGCAGCTCCTGAGCCAGTACATGAACGGATTCTCCTTGCTGCTGGTCTTGATGCCGATGACGATCTTATAGCCGTTCTCCCACTCGTGGACATACTGGGGGATCAGCTCCACCGGATCCTGGAAGTCTGCCACCATGGAGATCACACAGTCGCCTGTCACCTGGAGGATCCCATAATACGGCGAATTGAACTGACCGAAATTCCGGGCATTGAAAATAGCCTTGATCTTCGGGTTCTTTTTGCACAGCTCCCGCAGAAGAGGTCTTGTGCTGTCCGTGGAGTCGTTGTCAATGAACACCAGCTCGTAGTCGTACATGGGAAGTTCGCGGGTAATGATGTCGATGACGGCATCGCTGATGGGTCCCACGTTTTCTTCTTCGTTGTAGCATGGGATCAATACGCTGATTTTTTTCATTTTGTGTCTGTCTCTTTCTTTTACTCGGCGTTTCGCCGTTTAGTACCTTTAGCTTTTATCATTGTATCCAAAAAAAAGGATTTGTCAATATTTATCGGCTTTCCAGGGTCTTTTTTATCCCTTCTCCAAAGGCCGTCTCCGGTTTCCAGCCGGTGATCCGGCAGATCTTTCCAATATCCGGGATCAGATTAACGGCCCCTTCGGCGTTCTCCTTCCTGTCTCCGTACAGGCAGCTTCCGCCTCCTTTGCAGAGCCTGTGGATCTCCTCCACGAACTCTTTTAATGGCCTGGTATCGTCCCCGGCCACGTTAAAGACCGGATTTCCGAGTCCCTCAAAGGCCGCTTCCGGCATCTCCAAAAGCGCCCGCACCGCCTTTGCCAGATCGGTAATGTAAATAAAATTCCATTTCTGGGTGCAGGCCCCCAGAGAAAGGGCCGCATTTCCAGTAAAGGCGTCCAGGCAGGATTCCACCAGCGTCCACGGATGGTCGCCAGGACCGTAGGCACTGAAGATCCTGAGGTGGATATAGCGCATCCCCAGCTCCTTACAAAGCGCCTCTCCCTGTCTCCGCATCCGGAGCTTGGCTTCTCCATAGGCCGATCTGGGCGCGCATTCCGTTTCCTCCGTCATCCTGGTCTGATGCATTCCGTACTCCGCCTGGGAGCCGGAAAACAGGAACCGCCGGCAGCCCAGCGCCTTTGCAGCCCGGACCGTATCCAGGGAGGCCCGCAGATTTTCCTCCTGGAGCTGCTCCCCGGTCCTGGCCCCGCTTCCGGATCCGCCCCAGCCAAAATGACAGAAGGCGTCGCAGGAGCCCTGGATCTTCTCTGTCAGAAGCTCCGGGACGGAAAGGTCATTTTCCACAATGTGCAGATGCCCCTCCCTTAAGGCATTTTTCCCGGCTTCCTGGCCGGTCAGTGTCTCCAGCTTCCTGGAGGACGGACGGACCACGGCGTACACCTCATGGCCGTTTTCTAAAAGTTCCTGAATGGCAGCGGCGCCAACAAAACTTGTGGCGCCGGTGATAACGATTCTCATATACTTCTCCTAATGGGGCTTTACTGGGGCTTGATCATGGGAATGATCATGTTTTCTGCCAGCTCCTCTTCCGGAAGGAAGGGGGCCAGATCCTCCAGAGGCACGGAGACCATGGTTCCGTCCGGCAGCATCTTGGCAGCAGCCTTGGGTTCAAAATTCTGCTCCATATCCACAAAGATCTCACAGATCACAGGACCATCTGTGGCCAGAGTCTGTTCCACGGCTTCTCCCAGCTGGGAATTGTGATGGGCGGCCACGTATGGATAGCCGTATGCCCAGGCCAGCTTCTCCATGGACGGGAAGCTTAAGTCTCCGCTGTCCACGCCGATGCCCACCAACGGCTCATGGAAGTGGGTCTTCTGGGTCTGGCGGATGGAATGATAGCCGCCGTTGTTGATCAAGAAGATCTTAATTGGCAGATGGTTGTGGATGATGGTCTGCAGCTCCTGCAGGTTCATCTGGATGCTGCCGTCGCCGGTCACCAGGATGATATCCTTTGTATGGTCTGCCAGACAGGTGCCGATGGCCGCCGGAAGGTCATAGCCCATGGAAGCGATGGCAGAGTTGCTGATGAACCGCTGCCCCTTCTTCATCTCGTAGGCATGACCGCCCACCACGCAGGGGGAGCCGTTTCCGACCACAGTGATCTGATCCTCCTCAGCCCTTCTGCTGATCTCCTTGATGGCGGCATAGATGTTGGCCGGCTGATCCTCTCCGGCTTCATAGTGCTTCGGGAGCACCACCGGATATTTTTCCTTCCACTGCTGGCAGCGGGAGATCCACCAGTCCACAGCTTCCTTATCTTTGGGGCCTCCGTCTGCGGACACAGCCTCTACCTCCAGGACCATTTCCATCTTCTCCAGAAGATCCTTTACATCGGCATGGACCGGCATATCCACATGGACTGTGGGCTTCTTTAATTCCTCTGCATCGATATCATTATAGATCACATAGGCTTCCCGTGCCCAGGTCGGATAGTTGTAACCCACCTGACGGATGGAAAGACGGCTTCCCAGGGACAGGAGAAGATCACAATTTTGTACGGCAAAGTTTCCGGGACGGTCGCCCATATGGCCCGCCCGGCCCACATAAAGGGGATGGGAGTCGTACATGCAGTCCAGGCTGTTCCAGCCGGTGACCACCGGGATTCCCAGCATTTCAACCACTCTCTGGAATACGTCGAAGGCCTTTCCGATACGGATGCCGTTTCCGGCATTGATCACAGGACGCTTGGCCTCTCTCACCTTTTTCACGATCTCTCTGGCCAGATCCAGGGATACGGACGGCGGAAGCAGCTCTCTCTTTTCACCTTTTCCAGCTTCATCCTCTGGGATCATGGCAGGTTTTCCCTGGATCAGCTTTCCTGCACAGAGACCGCAGCCGTCGCAGCCGGAGCCATGGACGGACCAGCCGGTGCCGCCTGCCTCGTAATCGTTTTTATCAAAGCCTAAAAGCTCCTCTGTCTCCACATATGCTCCCTGGACGTTTAAGGGGATATCCAGCCAGCAGGGACCGGGTCTTCCGGTCTGGGCCAGATACAGGGCCTTTTCCAGGCAGAAGCGGATCCGCATGGGATCGATGACCATTTCACAATATTTTGTCATGCAGTCAATGGCCTTTGTGATCTCAAACTCCTGGTCTCCCAGTGCGCGGATCCCAAGGCCTGTGCTCCTGGCTGTGGTATCGTAGCGGACCTGTCCGGACAGGATCAGCATGGGGATGGAATCCAGCCAGCCGCCCACCACGCCGGTGATGGCGTTGGTCCCGCCTGGTCCTGTGGTCACGCAGACCGCAGCGATCTTATTGTGGATCCTGGCGTAGCATTCCGCCGCAATGGCACACGCCTGCTCATGGTGGTTAAAGGTGCAGTGGAGGCCCGGCTCATGGCCCAGGCCGTCGTCCAGATGCATGGCCCCGCCTCCGGTGACCATGAATACATCGGAAATCCCCTCATCCACCAGCTTCCTTGCAATGTAGTCGGAAACTTTCATTCTCATAAAAACGTATACTCCTCTCCAGCGCACTGCGCCTGTACATGATATACCTGTTCCTTCAGACACGTGGTACAATGTCTTCTTTTCCTTCAGACATTGTACTGCATCGGCACGATGCAGCACCCCTCCGGGGGATCTGTGCGCCCGGATTTCCGCGGTGAACGCAGAAACCGGTATGCGCCGTGGTACAATGTCTTCTTTTCCTTCAGACATTGTACCACATCACTCCCGTCCAGTCCAGTCATTCATTGCAGGGGCTCCCGGTATCTGTCACAGACTGGCAGCTCTGCCAGCAACCCTCACTGGATTTCTCCCATAAAACGCTGTTATAATCACCGCGTAAGGAACAACCGCCCGCATTTTCTGGTGCGGACCACAAAAAGGAGAGAATCGATTATGAAAAAACAGACAAAATATTTTGCAGTCCTGTCTGCCGCTGCCATTATGGCCCTGACCCCTGCCTTTTCCGGCCTGGACCACACAGGCAGGGTACTGGCCGCTTCTTATGGCTGGACTGAGGAAAATGGCCAGCTGGCCTACTACGATGAGGACGGGTATCTCACCACGGATTCCTGGAGAAAGAACGGAGACGACTGGTATTATCTGGACGAGGAGGGCTCCATCGCCAGAAACCAGAAGATCGACGATTATTACGTGGGGGAAGACGGAAAAATGGTGAAAAACACCTGGGTGGAGCTCCAGAATGAGGACGAAATGGACTCTCCGGAAACACCGGCTTCATATTGGTACTATTTTGATAAAAACGGAAAATCTGTTATTTCTAAATGGATAAAATTAAATGAAAATTGGTATTATTTCAACGAATCCGGCCACATGGCCACTGGTAAGACCGTCATCGATGGAGCCGTCTATTACCTGGGCGGTGAAACCGACGGACGCATGAAGACCGGCTGGGTGAAGCTGGAGGAAAACGCTTCCAGTCCCGGAGCCTCCGAAAGCTGGCATTATTTTAATTCCGATGGAAGGATGGTAGAAAACCAGTATGACAAAAAGATCGGCGACGACTATTATACCTTCATCGACGGGAAGATGCAGACGGGCTGGGTGAAGATGCCGGAAACAGAGGTTTCCACAGACAGCAACGCCGCCTCCGCCTCCATTGCGGATTATCAGTATTATGGAAAGGACGGCGACGGAAAACGTGCCGAGGGATGGCGGATCATGGAAGGGATCCAGGGGATCCATCAGACAGACGAGACCTTTACCTTCTATTTTAAAGAAGGCCGCCCATATCACGCCTCCAGAAAAGGAAACGAGCTTTTTACGATCCAGGGAAAAAAATATGCGTTCAACGAGCTGGGTGAAATGCAGACTGGCCGCCAAGTCGTAAACCTGGAAGGAGACTCCATCGCCAACTTCTTCTTTGGCGACGACGGCGTCATGAAGACAGGAAAGCAGAATATCTATAATGAAGAAACTGGAGAGACCGAAAGCTGGCTCTTCCACACGGATGGTGAGAAAAAGGGCCAGGGCTACCACGGACTGAAGGACAACGTGCTCTATGTCTACGGAAAACGTCAGGACGCGCCTGCGGACCAGCGGTATGCTCCCGCAGACTTAAACGGAACCTCTTATCTTGTTAATACCACCGGAAATATCCAGAGAGCCTCCTCTTCCTCCACCTCCTCTGAAAAGCCGGAGCTGGGACGGGGGCATAAAGACTTCAAAGACGCCAACGGAAAGATCTGGGTCACCGATACCAACGGGATCATCCGCTGATCCGTTCCAGAAAGGGGCTGCTGCCATACAGGTCAGCGCCCCTTTTCCCATTTCAGTCATTCATCGTCTGGCTTCAACAATATAGCAGCTGATCAGCCGGTTCAGCGTGATCTGCATCTGTTTCAGGATGGCATGAAGCTTTTCGTTGTCTGCCCGGAGTTTTCTGTTCTCATACTCCAGGGCAGCAAGCCGTTCCTCCATTCTCATCGTCTGGCCCCCTTCGCATTCGTCATGTGCGCAAGCCTATCTTAATACATTTCTTTCATTAAGTGAAGGAAAATCGCTCGCAATTTTCGACATAAATTATATTTTTTTATTGAAATTAGACAATTTTAAGTTTCTCGAAAGCGAATGCAATTCCATCATCTTCCACATTTTTCGTGATAAAAGATGCATAGGGTTCCAGGATCCTGTCATGCTGCCCCATGATCACCGAATGTCCGGCATACTGGATCATAGCCAGATCGTTGGCGCTGTCTCCAAAGGCATAGGATTCCTCCCGGGGGATCCGGAAATACTTCAGGATAAATTCCATGGCCGTGGCCTTGTCATAGCCTGCGGGTACACATTCATAAAGCCCGCGTCCCCGGTCTATGTACGCCATATCCGGAGCCAGGGATCTTAAGAATCCGTCCACATCACTCTTTTCATCTGCCAGAACACAGAATTTATCAAACTCCGCCGCTTCCTTCTTCCAGTCCCACGGACGGACCACACCACTTTTTATAAACAGCTCCTTGACCCGCTCCATCTCCTCCAGACGGGAAACCTGGCTCTGTACGGCACAGCCCTCCGGCCCTTCCAGGATCCCATCCAGATCATGGGCCAGGATGCTCTTCTGGAGCTCCAGCCTCCGCTCTCTCCCGATCACATGGTGGAGGACCTTTTTCCCCTGGATCTCCAGGTATGTACCGCAGCCGCAGAGGTAACCGTCCACCGGGAGAGCCGCCTCCACCTCCTGCATCAGGCACCGGGCCCGTCCAGAATTGATAAATACCAGATGGCCCGCCCGGCGCGCCTGGGCAATGACCCGGGCCGCGCTTTCCGGCAGCTCCTTTTTATGATCGCTCAGAAGCGTTCCGTCAATATCAAAAAATAAGGCTTTTCTTTTCATATGGTATCCGCATCCATTTCCTAAGGAGCCGTCGTCTCTGCTGCCTGGGATTCTGTATGGCCTTCCACAGTCTCCCCTGCCCCGGCAGGCGCTCCCTGTACGGCATTGTCGATCAGATAGTAATACGCGGCTCCCATCTGGAACAGACGGTTGGCAGACTCCTCCCCGTAGGTGGAGACCATCTCTTCGGCGTCGGCAAAATAATTCATCTGGGCCAGCTTATCCTTTTCCTCATCCGTAGCCTTGATCCCCTCGGCTTCAATAATGGCGTTGAGCACCATCTCCTGCTTCACCAGGTTCTCCGCAGTGGCCCGTAAGCCCGCCTTATCGGTCTGAAGGAACATACTTAAGAACTCCTCCAGCTCCATTCCATACTGGCCTGCATAGGCAGTGTATGTGGTCACAAGCTGGTCATACATATCGTCCACAGCGTCAGGATCGCAGGTGACCTTGGAATTTTCAATGGCCTGGTTTAAGAGCTCGCTTCCAGCCTCATTAAAGAAATTGCTCTCCGCCTGGTTTTCGAGGCCGCCATACACCTGGCTCCTTAACTGGTCCAGGGTAGCGTTCTCGTCGTCCATGGCTCTTTTTGCCAGAGCATCATCAATGGCGGTCTCCTCTGCGTTCTTAATGGCATTTAGGGTCACATGGAATACCACTTCCTGTCCCGCCAGATCTGCACTCTTATAATTTTCCGGGAATGTGAGGTTCAGGTCTTTTTCCTCTCCCACGTTCATTCCCACAACTCCGTCCTCAAAACCGTCGATGAAGGTGCCGCTTCCCAGGGCCAGGTCAAAGCCCTCCGCAGTCCCGCCGGAAAAGGCCTCGCCGTCCTTGGTCCCTACGTAGTCAATATTGGCCACATCGCCCAGTTTAGCTGCACGTCCGGTGACCTCCGCCGGATACTGTCCCTTCAGGTTTTCCAGCTCCGCCTCCAGGTCCTCGTCGGTCACTCCAGCCTTCACGGCCGTAAGGGTCAGACCCTTATAATTTCCCAGCTCCAGGCTGGCCTCATCGGTCAGCTCCTCCTCCGATTTTGTTTCACCAGAGGCAGTCCCGCTCTCCTGGCTTCCCGCCGTCTCTCCGGCCGCTGCCGCCGTTGTCTCTTTATCCGTACCTCCGCTCTTGCATCCAGACATGACCATGGCTGCCATGGCGATCACAAAACCGGCTGTTATAAGTTTTCTTTTTATCATTTTTCTCAATTCCTTTCATGGCTGTTCAGCCGATTTTACCATAAACAGAAAGGGAAATAAAGGGATTTCATAGAATTTTAAGATACACAGCTGAACTGCCGCATTCAGAAACAGATCCCCTCCCCAGAGGAAAAGAGTCGTCCTCGGGGAGGGGCATATGTCCCGTCTTATTTGTAGAATGCCTTAAATGCTTTATAAGTGTTGTAAACATCCAGCTTAGAGGCCAGCTCAAAGGGAGCGTGCATGGAAAGGATCGGAACTCCCAGATCCACCACATCCACATCCATATGGGCCACAAACTGGGCGATGGTTCCGCCGCCTCCCACGTCCACGGCTCCCAGCTCGCCGGTCTGCCAGTATACGCCGTTTTCATCCATGATCTGGATCACCTTGGCCATGGTCTCTGCGCTGGCGTCGTTGCTGCCGGATTTTCCTCTGGCTCCTGTATATTTTGTGAGAACACAGCCCTTATTGATGGCACTGGAGTTTCTCTCCTCGTATACGGAGGCAAAGGTGGGATCGTATGCTGCGTTCACGTCGGAGGACAGGCACAGGGACGCTCTTAAAACTGTTTTCAGATCTGCGCCGGCTGTCTGGCACAGGTCTTCAATGATATGGAGCACGAAATCGGAATTGAGGCCAGTGTTTCCGGCAGAACCGATCTCCTCCTTGTCAGCCAGGATCGTCAGCGTCGTATGAGCCGGGGCCTTTGTCTCCGTTTCTGCCATCAGAGCCGTATAGGCGCAGACTCTGTCATCCTGTCCGTAAGCGCCCACCAGGCTCCTGTCCAGGCCCACATCCACAGCCTTGTAAGCCGGTACCATTTCGATCTCCGCTCTTGTAAAGTCTTTTTCTGTGATCCCGTACATTTCATTTAACAGCTTCATGGCCATAAGCTTTACGGGAGTCTTGATCTTCTCGTCATCCTCGCCCATGAACGGGATGGAGCCGACAATGATGTTTAACTCTTCGCCCTTTAAGCCCTCTCCCAGCTTTCTTCCATTCTGCTCAGAGGCCAGGTGGGGGAGAAGGTCTGTGATGCAGAACTGGGGCTCTCCTTCTTTTTCACCGATGGAGATCTCCACCATCTCGCCGTTCTTCTTTCCAACCACACCGTGCATAGCCAGCGGAGTGGCTCCCCACTGGTATTTGCGGATCCCGCCGTAGTAGTGAGGCTTTAAGTAGGCGATATCAGCCTGCTCAAACAGCGGATTGGGCTTTAAGTCCAGTCTGGGGGAATCGATGTGGGCGCCGTTCATTCTGAGGCCCTCCTCCATCCCCAGGGTTCCAAAGGTGGCTGCGGCCAGGGCTTTTTTCCGGTTGTTCCAGTATACCTTGTCTCCAGCCTTGTAGGAGGCCTTGGGATCAAATTCCCGGTAGCCGGCCTTTTCTAAAAGCTCCACTGCGGCCTTTACGCATTCTCTTTCAGTCTTTCCGGCGTTTAAGAACGCCTTATAGCCCTCACAGAAGGCGGAAGCCTCCTCTCTCTCTGCGGGAGCCTCCTTTGCAATGTGGGGGGCTTCCCATAAAAGCTCTTTCTCTAAATCTTTTCCATTCATGATGCTCTCTCCTCTTTTCTCTTTATCTGGATCGTAACCTGTATGTTCTTATGGTCCGCACAAGCTGTGTGCAGACCCGCCAGACCGCTATTTAAACAGCTCCCTGCTGTCCAGCATCAGTGTGAAGGGCCCGTCGTTCACCAGGGATACCTTCATATCTGCGCCGAATCTTCCATGCTCCACCCTATCCACATGGGTCCGGCACCGGTCCATGAAATATTCATAAAGCCGGTCTGCCTCTGCCGGCGCTCCCGCTCCGATGAAGCTGGGACGGTTTCCCTTCCGGCAGTCTGCATACAGGGTGAACTGGCTCACCACCAGCACCTCCCCTCCCACATCCTTTAAGGACAGGTTGGTCTTTCCATTTTCATCCTCAAAGATCCTTAATTTACAGATCTTATCTGCCATTTTATCTGCGACGGCCTCGTCGTCCTCGTCGGATACGCCAAGGAGGATAAAAAATCCCTTTCCAATGGATCCGATCACCTCCCCGTCCACGCGGACGGACGCTTCCGTAACTCTCTGAAGTACAGCCTTCATGCCTTTCCTCCGTTTTCCGGTTCCGTGCCCTGTCCCGCCTTCTGTCCTTCCACGATCTCCCGCGCCCGCTGGGCCTGCTGCCTGGCCTCCTCCTGGAGACGCTCTTCCTCCAGCTTCTTTTCGGCCTCTTCTCTCCGGGTCCGGCCGATCTCCATGATCGCCTGGTTCAGGGAAAACATTTTTGCATCCAGCATATCCACCATATCGGCGCAGGCCTTCAGCTCTGTTTCCAGATAATCCGGCGGGTTTCCTTCAAATTTATATGCGATCTTGTGCTCCAGGGAAGCCCAGAAATCCATTGCAATGGTGCGGATCTGGATCTCGACCTTTGTATCCATCTTTCCATCGGTCAGATATACCGGGATCGTCACCACCATATGATAGCTCTTGTAGCCGTTGGATTTGGGATACTTGATGTAGTCCTTCACATGGAGCACCGTGATATCTGCCTGCCGGGCGATCATATCCGCAATGGGATAAATATCCGACATGAACGAGCAGATGATCCGGATCCCTGCGATATCGTTTAAGTATTCCACCATATTATCGATGGTAACGTCAATGCCGTCGTTCTGAAGCTTTTTCACAATACTGGACGGCGTTTTCAACCGGGATGTGATATGTTCGATGGGGTTATAATTATACAACTGGATGAACTCATTGTTCAGGATCTCGATCTTGGTGTTGATCGATTTCAGCGCAGAGCTGTATAAAAACATGGTCGTTTTCCACTGGTCCACCTGTTCAAAGGATTTTGGATCTTTTGTCATACTGCTGCCCCCTCTCTGCACAGGGCAGGAAACTGCTTCCTATTTTCTTATATTCTGTTTCCTGGTCTTATAACTTGATATTCTTTAAAAGAGCGGCAAGGCCTGTGCTTGCCTGGCCTTCTTCTTTATAATCGTAGGTGCTGTGGGATTCAGCCTCTGCCGCCTCCTCTGCCAGTACCTTCATGCTGAGGCTGATCTTATTGTCAGCGGTGGAAAGGATCTTCACCCTTACCTCCTGACCTTCCTTTAAGACAGCTCCCGGATGCTTGATCCTCTGGGTGCTGATCTGGGAGATATGAAGCAGACCTGTGAGGCCGTTCTCCAGGGCCACGAAGGCGCCATAGGGCTTTATGGTCTCCACTGTACCGTTCATAACGGCTCCCACCTCACACTTTTCGATCTTCCTGTTTGTTTCCGCCTGTTTTTTCTCCCGGGCCGGTTCCCGTCCAGAAAGCACCAGACGGCGTTCCTCCTCATCAGCAGTGATCACTGTCACCTCAATGGTCTTTCCATCCCACTCCTTTAAGTCCTCCACATACTCGTCGGACAGACGGGACGCGGGGATAAAGCCGCGGATCCCCTCCAGATACGCAACGGCTCCGGCATTGACCACCTCGCTGATCTTTACCTTAACAACGGTACGCTCCTCCATCAGCTTCTTTAATTTATCCCAGGCCAGGACTGCGTTGGCCTCTTTCTTTGAAAGGACCATATTTCCTTCGCCGTCGTTGGTAGCCATCACCGTTGCGGTGATCTCATCTCCGGGGTGGACCGCGTCCTGCATATTAAAATCCGGATCCTCGCTCAGATCCTCTTTCCGGATCACTCCGTCCGCGTAGGTCTTAAGGTCCACGATCACCTGGTCCTCGGTCACGTCGATCACTGTACCTGTGACCACGTCGCCCACTCGTATTTTCTTAAAGGAGGCTTCCAGCTCTTCCCTGAAATCGTCCATTGTTTCCATACTGTTACCTTCTTTCTTCTTATCTGCATGCGCCGCAGGCGGTCCTCCTTCCGGCCGGCCGGATACTGCGCTACTTCTATTTAATCATACTTTGTCTTATATTTCCAGTGTTTTAAGAGATAAAATTGTGCGGAATACACAAAATGGCCGCAGAGTGCCGCCACTCCACAGCCATTTTATCTTTTCAGTATCCGCTCTGTTCTGTCTCGGGCTACTTTTTCAGCAGCTTTTCCACGTCCTTCCAGAGCTTTTTTACCTCTTCCTGATCCTCCAGCCGGTCTTTCTGGATCCGGATGATATTCTCCAGAGCCGCATTGGCTCCCTCCGCATTCAGCTTCTTATCACAGGTCTTTTTCGCCTTTGTATACGGATCCATACTCTCCTGGTCCTTTTCCTGGTCCTCCTGGAGCTTCTGGATCTTATCCACCAGCTTTTTCGCCTCTTCGGGTTTGTTTTCTGCTTCCAGCCAGTTTAAAAGGGACTCCTTGTTCTCTGCGCTGATCTTATCCAGTGCGATACTGCCCTTTAACATCTCTTTCATATTATCGGCAGTCGCATCCTCGTATTTTACCTGTTCCTCATCCGTCTCCGCTGCGAATCCGGTAACAGGAACAGAAAGAAGGCAGAGCAACAGGCTGAAAATAAAGAATATCCTTTTCATTCCGCTTCCTCCTTTATATGTTCCATAGTATCACATTTCTGTCCTCTCGTCTGGGGCAAAGCTGCGGCAATCCTGCGGCAGTGTGATCTCAAATTCTGCGCCCTTCTGTGTGTCTGCCGCACGCACGCTGCCGCCCATGTACTCCAGGGAACACCTTGCAATGGCCAGACCCAGTCCATGGTTTCCGCCCTTGCCCTTGTAGAACCGGTCAAACAGATGCTCCGTACCGCCCTCTGGAAACCCGGGGCCGTCATCGGTCACCGTAATAAGGATATCCCCCTCCTTTTCCCGCACCGCCACAGCCACCTGGGTTCCGGCATACCGGATACAGTTGGACATCACATTGGAGAACGCCCGCTCCAGGAGCATGGCGTCAGTAATGATCTTATGCTCCTCCCCCGGCTGAAATACCAGCTTTATGTTTTTTGAGTAGGCAAAGCCCTCCAGGCACTCCAGCCGCTCTTCGATGAAGCCGTTGACTGCCAGCTCCACCGGAACCACCTGGTATCTGAGCTGGTCCATCCTGGTCAGCGTAAGGATCCCGTCCACTACCTCTGTGAGCCGGGTGCTCTCATCCAGGATCACGGAGGCCGCCTGGGCCACATCCTCAAATACCCCGCACTGGATCCCCTGGGCATAGCCGCTGATGGACATGAGCGGCGTCCGAAGCTCATGGGAAGCGTTCTGGAAAAATGTGCGCTCCGCCTGGTCTGCCTGGGCCAGCTTCTCCTGCATATGGTTGATCTCGCCCTCCAGCTCGCACAGCTCCTTCACCGTGGCCCCGGTCTCCACTCTCTTGAATTTTTTCTCACCGATCCCCCTGGCGGCTTCACAGAGCCGCTGGACCGGTACGGAAATACTGCCGGCCACCAGCCAGAATAAGGCGATGGCAGCGGCGGCGATGACGCTCATGGTCAGAAGCACCACCCGTGTGATCTGATCCATCATGGCCGTTGTGTCATGGACCGGACAGTACAGGAGGATGTGGCGCACCTTCTGGTCCTTTTCCCGTTCTGAAGGCGTCACATACTTATAATATAGAAGATATTCCTTTTCCTCTATGGTCTCCTCCAGGATCTTATCCTGCTCCCAGACGCTTTCATCATCTGTGGCCGCATTCAGAAAGGCCGAGTAGATCTGGGACATATCCGCCTGGTCGTCAAAGTTTTTTGGATATACCACCCGGTATTTCTCACTGACCACAAGCATCCGGGCCTCCCCGGCTCCGGTCTGGACCGCATCCCTCAGACGGCTTAAGACCGTATCCCCTTCTTCGCCGTCCTCCGGCTCCTCCAGGACCCCATCCACAGTCCTTACCATCGCCTCCAGGTCCCTGCGGGCGTTGAAGTTCATATGGACCTCCAGGGAATACCGGAGTGTCGCCCAGGTAGCCAGAGGAAAGCCGATCAGAAGGATCACCACCGGGAGGAAGATCTTCATGCGGATACTCAGCTTCATTCATCGCCTCCGGCCGTCAGTCTGAACCCATATCCCCATACGGTTTCGATCTTTACCAAGCTCTTCTGCTCCTTCAGCTTTTTCCTCAGGCGCTTTACCATGTCGTCCACAGCTCTGGTATCCACCTCTTTGCTGTCCACCTTCCACAAGGCCTTTAATAAGTCATCACGGCTGGCGGCGTGCTCCGGATGCTCCAGCATATGGCGCAGGAAGTCGAATTCCAGGGGAGTCAGGGCAAACTCCTCTCCCTTAAGACTGGCAGTCCTCCTGCCCGGGAACAGGACGATGTCCCCCAGCTCCAGGTTCTCGCTGTTTTCCTCCTCCTGGCCGGAAAAAGCGTCCACCCGGCGGAACAGGGCCTTGACCCGGGTGACCAGCTCCAGCGGAAGAAACGGCTTCACCAGATAATCGTCACTTCCCAGGGTGATCCCGGTGATCCGGTCCAGAGGAGAGTCCTTGGCCGATACAATGATGATCGGCACATGACTCTTCTGCCGGATCCTGGTGCATACGGTCAGCCCGTCCATTCCCGGCATCATCACATCCAGGATACAGAGATCCGGCATCTGCTCCTCGCAGGCTGCCAGGATCGATTCCCCGTCCTCAAAGCATCTTACCTCAAAGCCCTCTTTTTCCAGAAAATTCTGAATCAGAAAGCAGATATTTTTTTCATCGTCAGCCACGTAGATCCGTTTTGCCATTGACGTCCTCCTTTTTCCAGAGCCGGCTCCTCATCTGTCCATCCATCGGACACGGTACCCCTCCGGGAGAATTATACGCCTGGATTCCTGCGGTGTGCGCAGAAACCAGATGCGCGATGGTATAATGTCTGTTATCTCAGACATTATACCATTTTGGCAGTCCCTGGTAAATGGCTGCCGCAGGATTGCCGCAGAAATCGCCGCAGCGGCCCGGAGCTGAATTGTCAGAAATCCTGCCGCCGCTCACTGGCAGGCCAGTAAACAGCCTCATCCGCAGGCCTATTGAAAGCCGATTGAAAGTTTCATCTTATTATTTACTTAACATGGATCTGGTTTTATAATAGATTCTATAATGCGTACAGAAAGGACGGAATATATGATGAAAGACCTGGAGTTTCTCGAACATGTCATCGACCAGAAATCCCAGATGATCCTGGATGCCAACGACAGGATCTGGGAATATGCGGAGCTTGCCTACCATGAGACCCGTTCTGCGGACCTTCTCTGCCAGATCCTGAAGGACGAGGGCTTTTCAGTCACCACCGGCGACGCCGGGATCCCCACCTGCTTCACAGGGACCTTTTCCTACGGCTCCGGAAAGCCGGTCATGGGCATCCTGGGGGAATATGACGCTCTCTCCTCCCTGAGCCAGAAGGCCGCCTCCCCCCGGAAGGAGCCGGTGGAAGCAGGAGCACCCGGCCACGGCTGCGGACACAGCGCCCTGGGCACCGGTTCCCTGGCCGCCGTACTGGCTGTAAAGGAATATCTGGTGGAAAATAAAAAGGACGGCACCATCATCTACTTCGGCTGCCCCGCCGAGGAAGGCGCCGGATCCAAGCAGTTCATGGCCCGGGCCGGGATGTTCGACAACGTGGATTTTGTATACACCTGGCATCCAGCCACCATCAACGCCGTGGAATGCAATCACAGCAACGCCATCATGGGAGCAAACTTTGAGTTTAAAGGCGTCTCCTCCCATGCCGGCGGTTCTCCCCATCTGGGCCGCAGCGCCCTGGATGCCGCGGAGCTCATGAACGTGGGCTGCAATTATCTGCGGGAGCATATGATCCCGGAGGCCAGGATCCACTACGCCTACATTGACGCAGGAGGGACTGCCCCCAACGTGGTCCAGGACCATGCCGTGATCCGCTATGAGGTCCGTTCTCCATGGGTCTCCCAGGTAAAGGATCTGTTTGAGCGTGTGAAAAACGTGGCCCGGGGCGCCTCCATTATGACCGATACCACTGTGGACTGCGAGCTGGCCATGGCCTTCACCGAATATATCCCCAACAACGCCCTGGCCGCCGTCGCCGATGAATGTATGAAGGAGGTAGGCGCGCCTAAATGGGATGAGGACGACTACGCCATGGCCCGGGAATTTTTAAATACCTACCCGCCGGTGACCATGGAAAACATCAAAAGCCAGATCATCGAGGTCTTCGGTGAGGACCGGCTGGAGGAGATCCTGGAACGGCCCCTGGATTCAGAGATCCATCCCTTTAATCCCGACAAGATCAAGCTGACTGCCGGCTCCACCGATGTGGGCGATGTGGGCTATGCGGCTCCCACCCTGAATATCAACATCGCCACAGCCTGCATCGGCAATGTGGGCCATTCCTGGCAGATGGTTGCCCAGACCTGCAGCCCTCTGGCCCATAAGGGCCTTTTGACCGCCGCCAAGGTCATGGCTCTGGCCTGTGTCCGCACCATGGACCGTCCGGACGTCATCGAAGCGGCCAAAAAGGAGGTCACAAAACGCAACGGCGGCCATTACACCTGCCCGCTGCCGGACAGCGTAATGCCTCCACTGGATACATATTAGGATCCATTCTCACGGCCTGCAAAAAAATGCGGGCCGTGCGCAAAAGGAGGTAAAGCCATGATCATCCGTCCCTATCAGACAGCGGACTGCGAGGCCCTGGCCCGCTTATTTTATGATACGGTCCACACGGTCAACGCAAAGGATTACACAAAAGCCCAGCTGGACGTATGGGCAACGGGAAACGTAGACCTGGAAGCGTGGGACCGCTCTTTGACGGCGCATTTTACTCTGGTGGCTGAGGAAAACGGCGTTATTACCGGATTTGGAGACATGGATCCCTCCGGATACCTGGACCGGCTGTACGTCCACAGGGATTTCCATGGAAAAGGCATTGCCTCTGTCCTCTGCGACCGGCTGGAGTCGTCTGTTTCCGGTCTCATCACCACCCACGCTTCCATCACCGCCAGACCCTTTTTTGAAAAACGGGGCTACCGGCTCATAAAGGAACAGCAGGTGGAACGCCAGGGCATCCTACTTACCAACTTTGTTATGGAAAAGCACCAATCTTAAGGAGAGTATTATGAATATTACCATTGCCATTGATTCCCTGAAGGGCAGCCTCTCTTCCCTGGAGGCCGGCCATGCCATTGAAGAAGGGATCCGGCGTGTATACAAAGACGCCGCTGTAAACGTCCGGCCTTTGGCCGACGGAGGGGAAGGGACCGTGGAGGCCCTGGCCTGCGGCATGGGAGGCACCCTGGAAACAGTAACCGTCACCGGTCCCATGGGAAGGCCTGTGGACTGCCAGTATGGCATCCTTCCGGAAAGCGGCACGGCTATCATTGAAATGTCTGGAGCCGCCGGGATCACCCTGGTTCCGGATGCAGAAAAGGATCCTATGAAAGCCACCACCTTTGGGGTCGGCCAGGTGATCCGGTCCGCTATCCAGAAAGGCTGCCGCAGATTCATCGTGGGCATCGGCGGAAGCGCCACCAACGACGGAGGCACAGGAATGCTCCAGGCCCTGGGATACGGGATCCTGGACCGGGATGGAAACCAGATCCCTCCGGGAGCCCAGGGGCTGGCACAGATCGCATCCATCTCCTCCGAGCACGTCCTGCCGGAGCTTTCGGAATGTACCTTCCGGATCGCCTGCGACGTCAATAACCCCCTCTGCGGCCCCAGGGGAGCCAGCGCCGTCTATGGTCCCCAGAAGGGAGCCGATGAAGCCATGGTCCAGGTCATGGACCGGGGACTTGCCCATTTTGCAGAGATCGCCGGGAAATGGAATCCCAAGGCAGACCCGGAGTTTCCAGGCACAGGAGCCGCCGGCGGACTGGGCTTTGCCTTTTTAACCTTCACCAGCGCAGTCCTGGAATCCGGGATCCAGATCGTTCTGGAGGAAACGAGGCTGCGGGAGTATGTGAAGGATGCCGACCTGGTGATCACCGGAGAGGGCCGTCTGGACGGGCAGACTGTCATGGGAAAGGCCCCTGTGGGAGTGGCCCGGATCGCCAAAGAATTCCATAAGCCGGTCCTTGCCTTTTCCGGCAGCGTCACCAGGGAAGCGGCAGCCTGCAACGATGCCGGGATCGACGCCTTTTTCCCGATTCTCCGCTCCGTCGTCACCCTGGAGGAGGCCATGGATCCAGAAAACGCCAGAAAAAATATGGCCGACACAGCCGAGCAGATATTCCGGCTGATCCAGGCGGTGCAGCCCATGCAGGCGGTCTAAGACCGTTTTCTCCTGTTTCTTTTAAAAAAAGCAGCGGCCCTGCCTCCCAGGCGTCCGCTGCTTTTATTACGGCTGTCCTGATTACAGGCCCCTATTCTGACGGTCCTGTCCCGGATCCCAGCTCCATATTTCCGGCTTCGTCACCGCTGAAAAATTCGATCCGGTATTCCACAACGGCTCCCATTTCCTCGTACACATCGTATACGCTGTCTGCCTGGATCACAAATTCCTTTACCGTCCCATCGGGCCCGGTCCTTACCGTATCCGTCCGGTTTATGGTCCCGGTCAGCTCCTTTCCCTCGGTTCCCGGAAATACGCTCTGTAAGACCTTATGGCGGATCACATACCTGAGGCCATGGTCCTCCTGGTATTTTTCCACCTTCTGGACCTTCGTTTCCGCCGGTTCCGTCCACAGGCCTCCCAGAAGCGTCTTAAGGGACAGGGTCTCTCCTTCCTTTACAGAGGGCTCCATGGGGGACTTATCAGGATATCCCGCCAGCTGCATGGTCCTTCCCTCGGCGTCCTCCTCCGTTATATGAAGAAGCGTCAGGCTCCCATCCTCTTCCTTCTGAAACAACTCCATCCGGTACCAGAACCCCCGTTCATCCGTACCGTACCATACCTTTGTGACAGCCGTGGATGATTCCGTACCCCCGGGTCTCTCCCCATTTTCGCCGCCCGGAGCGTCTTTTGTCTCCCAGGCGCTTCCCGTGACCGTCTGGACATAGGCTCCCTCTGTGCGGCTCATGGTCTCCTCCCAGAGAGCATGGACCTCTCGGAGAGGGTCTTTTTTTAGAAAATACAGCGCCAATGCCAGACCAGCAAAAAGCAGGATGGCCGCTCCTGTAATTTTTTTCCCTTTCATTTTTTCCCCCTAAAAACGTTTTTCTGCTCCCGTGCAGCCGCTCCCAACTCCACTCAACAGAAAAACCCCGGCAGCCTTTCGGCTCCGGGGTTCTCTTACGCTTGGACACCGGTATCCCGCCTGGGATACCTTCGGACTATTTATTTTCACAGGCGCACATCGGCACCTATGGATTTTTACCTAGAATTACTCGATGATTGTAGCAACTCTGCCGGAACCTACGGTTCTGCCGCCCTCACGGATAGCGAAACGGAGACCCTGCTCCATAGCTACCGGATGGATCAGCTCGATCGTCATTTCTACGTTATCACCAGGCATGCACATCTCGGTACCAGCCGGGAGTTCGCAAACGCCTGTAACGTCAGTTGTTCTGAAGTAGAACTGCGGACGATAGTTGTTGAAGAACGGTGTATGACGGCCGCCCTCGTCTTTTGTCAGAACGTAAACCTGAGCTGTAAATTTCTTATGGCACTTTACAGAACCCGGTTTTACAAGACACTGACCTCTCTGGATCTCTGTTCTCTGAACACCACGAAGCAGAGCGCCGATGTTGTCACCAGCCTGAGCCTGATCCAGGAGCTTACGGAACATCTCGATACCAGTTACAACGGTCTTACGAGTCTCCTCGTGAATACCAACGATCTCAACCTCGTCGTTGAGCTTCAGAGTACCACGCTCTACACGGCCTGTTGCAACAGTACCACGGCCTGTGATTGTAAATACGTCCTCGACCGGCATAAGGAACGGCTTATCTGTGTCACGAATGGGATCCGGAATGTAGCTGTCAACAGCATCCATTAACTCCATAACCTTGTCGCCCCACGGTCCGTGCGGATCCTCAAGAGCCTTCAGAGCGGAACCCTGGATGATCGGTGTGTCGTCGCCCGGGAACTCATACTCGTTCAGAAGATCTCTGATCTCCATCTCAACCAGCTCAAGTAACTCAGCGTCGTCAACCATGTCGCACTTGTTCATGAATACAACGATGTACGGAACGCCTACCTGACGGGAAAGAAGGATGTGCTCTCTTGTCTGAGCCATAACACCATCAGTAGCAGCAACTACAAGGATAGCGCCATCCATCTGGGCAGCACCAGTGATCATGTTCTTTACATAGTCAGCATGGCCTGGGCAGTCAACGTGTGCATAGTGTCTCTTCTCTGTCTCGTACTCTACGTGGGAAGTGGAAATTGTGATACCACGCTCTCTCTCTTCCGGAGCCTTATCGATATTTTCAAAATCAGTAGCTGTGTTACCGGCAACTCTCTCTGCAAGTACCTTTGTAATAGCTGCTGTTAAAGTTGTTTTACCATGGTCAACGTGTCCAATGGTACCAATGTTACAATGCGGTTTAGTTCTGTCAAACTTAGCTTTTGCCATTTTAAAACGTCCTCCTTAATTTGCGCCCATTGGGCTATTCTATTTAACTAGGCTGAATAATATTATATTCTATTCAGAAATGTTTTTCAAGCCTATTTCGCACCTTTTCTTTCAGCGATGATCTTCTCCTGAACGCTCTTCGGTACCTGCTCGTATTTCTCAAAGAACATGGAGTAGTTACCACGTCCCTGTGTGCTGGAACGAAGGTCTGTGGAGTAACCGAACATCTCTGCCAGCGGTACGAATGCTTTTACAAGCTTTCCTCCGCCAATGTCCTCGAAGCCCTCGATACGGCCGCGGCGGGAGTTGATGTCGCCGATAACGTCGCCCATGTATTCCTCAGGCATCGTTACCTCTACCTTCATGATCGGCTCAAGAAGCACTGCGCCTGCCTTTGCCATAGCATCCTTGAACGCCATGGATCCGGCAATGTGGAATGCCATCTCGGAGGAGTCGACCTCATGGTAGGAACCGTCGAATACATCTGCGCATACGCCCAATACCGGGAATCCGCCAAGGATACCAGCCTTTGTAGCCTCTTCGATACCCTCGCCGACAGCCGGGATGTATTCCTTCGGAATCGCACCGCCCACAACGGAGGAAGTAAACTTGAAGGTCTCTTCGCCGTTGGGATCCATCGGTGTGAAGTGTACTTTACAGTGACCGTACTGACCACGTCCACCAGACTGTTTTGCGTACTTGCTGTCCACATCCACAGCCTTTGTGAAGGTCTCTTTGTAAGCAACCTGGGGAGCGCCCACATTGGCCTCTACCTTGAACTCACGAAGAAGACGGTCAACGATGATCTCAAGATGCAGCTCGCCCATACCGGAGATGATGGTCTGGCCAGTCTCTTTGTCGGTATGAACACGGAAGGTGGGATCCTCCTCTGCCAGCTTTACTAAAGCCTCGCCCATCTTGTCCTGACCAGCCTTGGTCTTGGGCTCGATGGCGATGTCGATAACCGGCTCCGGGAACTCCATGGACTCCAGGATTACCGGATGCTGCTCATCACAGATGGTATCACCGGTGGAAGTTGTCTTGAATCCAACGGCAGCGGCGATATCACCGGAGTAAACCTTGTCAAGCTCGTGTCTCTTGTTGGCATGCATCTGAAGGATACGGCCAACACGCTCTTTTTTATTCTTTGTTGCATTCAGTACATAGGAACCGGAGTTCATTGTACCGGAATACACACGGAAGAATGCCAGTTTACCAACGAACGGGTCGGTCATGATCTTGAACGCAAGAGCAGAGAACGGCTCGTCGTCGGAGGAGTGACGCACGATCTCGTTGCCATCCATGTCAACGCCTTTGATGGGCGGGATGTCAAGGGGAGACGGCATGAACTCGATCACAGCATCCAGAAGCTTCTGAACGCCCTTGTTTCTGTAAGCAGTACCGCAGCATACCGGGATCGCCTGGCATTCGCAGGTAGCCTTACGGAGAACCTTTTTCAGTTCTTCAACGGACGGCTCCTCGCCATCCAGATACATCATCATCAGATCGTCATCCAGCTCGCAGATCTTCTCAACCAGCTCGGTTCTGTAAAGCTCTGCATCGTCCTTCATATCTTCCGGAATGTCAGTTACAGAGATATCATCGCCCTTATCATCGTTGTAGATGTAAGCCTGCATCTCAAACAGGTCGATGATTCCCTTGAACTCGTCTTCCTTACCGATCGGGAGCTGTAAGCAGATGGCGTTCTTTCCGAGACGGGTACGGATCTGGTCTACGCAGCCGTAGAAGTTTGCACCCAGGATATCCATCTTGTTGATGAATGCCATTCTCGGTACGTTGTAGGTATCAGCCTGACGCCATACGTTCTCGGACTGAGGCTCAACACCGCCCTTTGCACAGAAAACGCCGACAGCGCCGTCCAGAACACGCAGGGAACGCTCAACCTCAACAGTGAAGTCTACGTGGCCTGGGGTATCAATGATGTTGATACGGTGCTCCAGAGCGCCTGCCTTGGGCTTCGTCTTTTCCTGAAGAGTCCAGTGGCAGGTGGTAGCGGCTGATGTGATCGTGATACCTCTCTCCTGCTCCTGCTCCATCCAGTCCATGGTAGCTGTGCCTTCGTGTGTATCACCAATTTTATAGTTAATACCAGTGTAATACAGGATACGCTCAGTGGTCGTTGTCTTACCAGCATCGATATGAGCCATAATTCCGATATTTCTGGTTCTCTCCAACGGATATTCTCTTCCAGCCAAGGATTTGTCCTCCTTTTAGAATCTGTAATGAGCAAATGCCTTGTTGGCCTCTGCCATCTTGTGCATTTCCTCTTTCTTCTTTACAGATGCACCGGTGTTGTTTGCTGCATCCATAATTTCGTTTGCGAGTCTTTCGATCTGGGTCTTTTCAGATCTCTTTCTGGAATAGAGAGTGATCCAGCGAAGTCCCAGAGCCTGTCTTCTCTCCGGCTTAACCTCGATCGGTACCTGGTAGGTGGCGCCGCCGATACGTTTTGCCTTAACTTCCAGAACAGGCATGATGTTGTTCATGGCTTCCTCAAAAACCTCTACTGCGTCTTTTCCGGTCTTTGCTGCAACTTCCTCAAAAGCGCCGTAAACGATCTTCTGAGCAACGCCCCTCTTGCCGTCTAACATGATGTTGTTGATCAGCTTTGTAACAACCTTGTTGTTGTACAGGGGATCTGCTAATACGTCTCTTTTCTGGGTATGTCCTTTACGTGGCACGTTACTTCCCTCCTTAATCATACATAATTGATTAGCTCATCGGTACTCACATGTTTCCATAAAATGTGTTCGCGCGCGGGTCTATATCTGTGTCCTGCAACCGACAGGTCCAATATCACCGGCACTAAATTACGGAAATCCGGTTTCCGTATACACTTTACTGCTGTTAGTGGGTCCAAATTTTGTGGAGTTTCTGGCTGCCGCTCGTTGGGGCGGGAAACCCAAACTTTCTCAAAGTTCCTGGCTGCCCTCACTGGGGCGGGAAACCCAAACTCTCTCAAAGTTCCTGGCTGCCCTCACTGGGGCGGGAAACCCAAACTCCGCTTTGCTACGTTTGGGTAGCAGTAATCGCTTTGCGATTACTTTTTATCTTTCGGTCTCTTTGCGCCGTATTTGGAACGGGCCTGCTTTCTGTTGGCTACGCCGGCAGTATCAAGAGTACCTCTGATGATGTGGTATCTGGTACCCGGAAGGTCCTTTACACGGCCGCCGCGGATCAGAACAACAGAGTGCTCCTGAAGGTTGTGGCCCTCACCCGGGATATAGCTTGTTACTTCGATACCGTTGGAAAGACGAACTCTGGCGATCTTTCTAAGAGCGGAGTTCGGCTTCTTCGGGGTTGCAGTCTTAACAGCTGTACAAACGCCTCTCTTCTGCGGAGCGGAAATGTCTGTTGCTTTCTTCTGAAGGGAGTTATATCCTTTCTGAAGAGCCGGAGCTGTGGACTTCTTTGCTGTGGTCTGCCTTCCTTTTCTTACTAACTGGTTAAATGTAGGCATCCTTTTCACCTCCTGTGATATTGTCTGTGGTTGCTGTTTGGTTCAGCTTGATTCTGCGCACAAAAATGGGGCGTACCCCATGCACGCCCCATTATTATATATAGTCTTTTTCCGGCTGTCAAGGAAAAACCTCAAATTTTCCTTGAAAAGTACAGAATTTTCTTCTATGACACGCCAGAGACAGTTGTCTCAGGTTTCCTGCCCTTTATAGTCCGGTCCAGCCAATGGCCTGAAGGATCGTCAAAGCGGCAAAGGACATCGCGATCTGGCATCCCAGAAGAGGCATCAGCCATTTAGCGTATCTGGCCCAGTCCACCTTTGCGATGGCCAGGGCTCCCATGAGGGTTCCTGCTGTGGGATACAGGCAGTTGGAGAATCCGTCTCCAAACTGGAAGGCCTGGACCGCAACCTGTCTTGTGATGCCGACCAGGTCCGCGATGGGAACCATTAAGGGCATTACCGCTGCCGCCTGGCCAGATCCGGAGGGGATCAGGAAGTTGATCAGCAGATTGGCAATGAACATGAAGTTCGCACCCATTACAGATCCCATGCTGGAGATCGGGATGGAAAGCCAGTTGACGATGGTATTCAAAATCTGTCCCTGGGACAGGATCACACCGATGCCATTGGCAAATCCAACAATAAACGCCGCATTGGTCATTTTGGCGCAGCCATTGATAAATTCCTTCGTGGTCCCGTTGACGCCCATTCCGTTGAGCAGACCACAGCCTACGGCCAGGACAAAGAAGGTTGCCGCCATCTGGTCATAGCTCCAGGAAAATTTAATGGAGCCGATCACGATCACCGCGATGGCTGCCACCAGCCCCAGAAGGCTGACCATATGCTTCCAGGACATGGAAGCGTGGATCGTTTCCGTAGTTTCACCTTTTGCTCCCATAAAATCAGCCACGGACATGCCTTCCTCATAGTTCAGGCTCTTCATGGGATCCTTTCGGATCGTTTTCATATAACGCACCGTGAAGAAATAGCAGATGGCAAAATTAATGATATTCAGCAGGACGCGGACCTCAAATCCAGAAAAGATGGGAAGCTCCGCAATGGGATGCGCCACACCGATGGTAGTTGCATTGGCCCATCCTACATTAAAGCCGGAGTAAGCGCCCATGTAAACAAACAGGAAGCCAGTAAACGCGTCGTATCCAAGGCTGGTTGCGAGAATGATCCCAATGGGGACCAGAGCGACAACCGGATTGGCAAACACACCTGCTGCGCCGCCCACAGACATAAACGCCATGATCAGAAGAGCCAGGACATGGGCGTTGAGCTTCTTATTGGAAGCCAGCCGTCCAAAGGCCGCGTTGATGGATCCACTTTTTTCAAGTACCGCAACGGCGCCTCCGCAGAACATGATCATGAAGATCAGCTTGGCTGACTTGTAAAAGCCTGCCATAACTGCCATGAGAACACCCCAGGGACCCACTGGAGTACTGTCGATCACATGATACGTCCCGGCAATGACCTTATTCAGGTTCCCCACCTTTTCTGTTTCATAGGCGCCGGCAGGGATGATCCAGGTCAGGACCGCGCATACGATCATAAGCATGAATAACAGAGCACATGTGGTCGGGATCTGGAATTTTTTCTTCTTTTCCATAGTAACCCTCCTTTGTTATTTTAAAAAGTTTCTTGTGTACTGGACGAGAACAGCCGTCCCCGCTGCGATACAGCTGTCGTCAAAAACATTTTTTGAATTATGCAGTCCGTGACGCGTATTGGGATCCGCATCATTTCCGGAACCAAGCCGGAACTGAGCTCCAGGCGCCAGAAACGGGAACAGGAAGGAGAAATCTTCCGATCCCAGAGACGGATTCTGAACCGTGATCACATGGTCCGCTCCAATGGTCTCCTCAGCAGCCGCCCGCAGCCCTGCGATCACGTTCTGGTCATTTACCAGCGGCGGCATTCCCTTTTCCCACCGGATTTCTGCGCTTCCTCTCATAGCCTCCGCACAGGAAATACAGATCCGGTCAATGGCCGCCTGCATTTTCTCCCTGCTCTCTGCGTTCAGGCTCCGCAGGGTCCCGCTCATTTCCACAAAGTCCGGGATCACATTGGGCGCTTTTCCTCCGTGAATGCTGCCTATGGTCATAACCGCCGGATAGACCGGATGGTTCTCACGGGACACGACGGTCTGAAGCTGGGCCATTATGTAGCCGCTGATGGCGATGGGATCGATGCAGTTTTCTGGATGGGCTCCGTGGCCTCCCTTGCCGCTTACCTTAATATAGAAGGTATCGCAGGAGGCGTTGGCCGGTCCCTCCTTGAGTCCAATGGAGCCAGCCGGGTATTCCGGGGACACATGAAGCCCCACCAGCACATCCGGCTTCACCGGCTCATAAAATTTACAGTCCAGAAGCTGCCTGGCCCCAGTGCCGCGCTCCTCCGCCGGCTGGAATAGGAACAGTACATTTCCGCTCAGCTGATTCCGGAGTTCCGAAAGGATCCTGGCACAAAACAGGAGGACTGTGGTATGGATATCGTGTCCGCAGGAATGGCAGACGCCGTCCACAGAGGAGGCATACGGAAGACCCGTTTTTTCAGACATGGGCAGGGCGTCTATGTCCTCCCGGATCGCAACGGTTTTCCCTGGTCTTCCTCCCTTCAGGAAACCGACCACGCCGGTCTTCAGGCCGATCTCCATGATCTCGATCCCGTATTCCTCCAGCTTTTCCCGGATCAAGGCTGTCGTCCGGTTCTCTTCGTTGCTCAGCTCCGGATTTGCATGGATATGTCTTCGGATTCCGATCATATCCGCCTCGTGCTGTTTTATAAGTTCCATTACATCAGCCATATTTTCCTCCTTTTTCCATATAAATTTATAATTATGAAAATATTATAATTTTTTATGAAGTTTTTGTAAAATACCTTTTTATCCATACGGTATACATAAAACACTATATCTATCCATTGCAGACATTCTATATTCTATGATACAATATCCCAAAATAAATATACCTTACCGAATCCCCATAAGGAGGAATCCTATGATCCCCGATGAACGCACCTGCCAGTATTTCATAACAATTGCCCGGGAAAAAAATATTTCCCGGGCCGCACGATCTCTTTATATTTCCCAGCCGTCCTTAAGCCGTTTTCTCACCGGACTGGAAAAAGAACTGGGTACTCCGCTTTTTATACGAAATAACGGGATCCTGTCCCCTACGCCGGCAGGAGAACTGTTTTTCCAGTATATTGCCAGCTTAAAGGGATTGGAATCCCGCTTTTCAAATGATCTTTCCTCTCTTTTGCTTCCCCAGAAACAGACTCTGAGGATCGGAGCAGGCTCCATCACCAGTCCCTTTCTGGCTGAGAAGGTTTTCCCCATACTCCACAGGGAATACCCCGATGTGGAGCTGTCCCTGACCGAGGATATCCATATCCATCTTCTGTCCCGAATGGAAAAGGGCGAGCTGGACCTGTCCGTGCTGGTCGCTTCCGGAGCAGATGTGGCTTCCAACCGCTTTGTCAAAGTCCTTGCCCGTGCCCCACGGCTTTTCATGATTTCCCGATCCCATCCCCTGGCCAGCCTTGTCGCGCGCCCGGAAAAAAATTCCGTCGAAAATCCCCAGAAATTTTCTCTTCATCATCTGGAAAACCAGACCCTGGTCTCCGGTATTCCCGGTCAGAAAATATGTGAGGATATCAGCCAGATCATCACGAAATACAGGCTTAACAACCTTTCGCTGGTTCCTGTTCAAAACCGCAAAACAAATATCGCCATGGCCGAATGCGGTCTTGCCATTGCTTTTCTCCCTGCTATTTATGTAACAAAACCGGAAAATCATCCTGAGCTGCTCTATCTCTATTCCGATGACCCTCTCGCCCAATGGTGCATGACCGTGCGTCATAAAAACAGCCGCCTGACTCCCATTGAACGCCGCTTCATCGACCTTGCTTCCGCTGTCTTTTCAGGAAAGGAGCCGGTATGACTCCGGCGCCCTTTCTAGTCTGACTTTTCCTGGCCTACACAGAACATATCCGCTGTCACATCTGCCAGCAGCTTCCCGTTCTCATCAGTCACCTCGCCCCGGACGATGGTGATGACCCGGCCCCGGCGCACCAGGATCCCCCGGGCTGTCACCCTCCCCTGGGACACGTTGCCGATAAAGTTCACATGGGCGCTCTGGGTCACATATTTTCTCCCGTCCGCCCGGGCAGTCAGCCCCGTTACCACATCCGCCAGGGAGTAGAGCAGCCCTCCGTGGATCATGCCCATGATGTTGAGCCCGTCCGGATGGACCTCCATGGAGATCTCGCTGCACTCGGTGGAGATTCTTTCGATCTTCATATGGTTATGGCGCATGAATGGATTATTTGCCAGGTATTCGTCTGCATTGATACAATTCTTTTCTTCTGCCATGTGGTTTCCTTTCTGTCTCCGGCTCCAGGCCGGGTATTTTAACCCTAACATCTTACCATAAGTATCTGCCGTTTACAAACCTTTCATTCCTCGGCTGGGTCAGGAGCTGCCCGTTTTCCAGGGCTGCCTCCCGGCATCTCCGGGCGAAAGCCCGTTCCATTTCATAATAATACTGTTCCCTGGGGCCAAACTCCTCTCCATTTTTCCTCATGGACTCCAGGATCCTCAGATTCCGCTCCGGGTCCCGGATCCTCATTTTCCGGTGTTCGATCCAGATGTCTTCCTTCCATATAATACCAAAGGGCTTCACTGTTTCGTGGACCCGGCCCTTCCATACGGCCCCAGTCCCTCTGCGGATCAGCCGCTCCCGGTAAAAGGCTGCGGCCAGGGAACCGTCCCGGCGGAACGCTGCCGCATACTTCATCATCACCACATCCGGAAGACAGTCTGCCCGGCCCAGCCGCTCCTTCAGATCCAGCAGCTTCCTCCGCTGGTCCGGCCGCACCACATCGTCGGCATCCATCCAGAACAGATACGTCCCCCGGCCCTGGGAAAATGAGAAATTCCTGGCGGCGGCAAAGTCGTCCCGCCACGGAAAATCAAAGACCCTGGCTCCGCGCTCCATGGCGGCCGCCTTCGTTCCGTCTGTGGATCCGGTATCCGCCACAAGGATCTCATCCGGGAACCCGGCCACACTGTCCAGACACCGCCCCAGCACCTCCTCTTCATTTTTTACGATCATGCAAAGACTCACGGAGACCACAGCCACGCCCCGCTTTCACACGGTTTTACTGCCAGTATATGTCCCGTGCGAAAACAGTTGAATGTTTCCCAAAAAAGACTTACAATAAAACCATGAAAACGACGCCGGAGCCAGAAAGCTCCGGTCCACAAGGAGGAACCTGATATGAAACTCGTGATCATCGAGCCCCTGGGCGTTAACGATGAAAAGCTGCTGTCCATGGCAAAGGACATGCTGCCTGCAGACCTGGAGATCGTATATTACAATACCCGCGTCACCGATACGGAGACCCTCATTGAACGGGGCCGTGATGCGGACATCATCGCCGTGTCCAACCTTCCCATGAACGCCGACGTGATCAATGGCTGTAAAAACTTAAAGATGCTGTCTGTGGCCTTCACCGGCGTGGACCATATCGCCATGGACGCATGTAAGGCCAACGGCGTTCTGGTCAGCAACTGCGCGGGCTACTCCACCGCCGCCGTGGCCGACCTGGTATTTGGCATGATCATTGCCCTGTACCGGAACATGATCCCCTGCAACGACGTGGTGCGGAAGGAAGGCACCAAGGACGGACTGGTGGGCTTTGAGCTGGAGGGCAAAAAATTCGGTGTCATCGGTACCGGAGCCATCGGCCTCCGCACTGCCGCCATCGCAAACGCCTTCGGCTGCCAGGTCCTGGCGTACAGCCGCACGAAAAAGGATATCCCCGGGATCACCTATGTGGATATGGATACGCTCCTCTCTTCCTGTGATATCGTTTCCCTCCACACTCCTTTAAATTCCGATACCAGAGGACTCATTGGAAAAGAGGAGCTGGCAAAAATGAAACCGTCGGCCATCCTCATCAACACCTCCCGCGGTCCTGTGGTGGACAGCGCCGCCCTGGCAGACGCCTTAAATAATGGCCGCCTGGCCGGAGCCGGGATCGATGTATTTGAGGCTGAGCCTCCCATCGCCAAGGACCATCCCCTCCTCACAGCAAAAAATGTCATCGCCACTCCCCATGTGGCCTTCGCCACAAAGGAGGCTCTGGAAAAACGTGCCGTTATCGTTTTTGACAATGTGGACAAGTGGTTAAAGGGCACGCCCCAGAACGTGATGTAGGCCTGCTTTTCCACAGAGAGCGTCTGCTGTCAGCCGTTTTTCCCCATTCCAGAAAAAAATTCCCGGAAGCGTGTAAAACGCCGCCGGGAATTTTTATTTTCTTTTTTAAATCTTATACCAGAGCGCTGCCCAGGTCCTCGTAGCCCTCTGTGGACGGAAGCTCAAATTTCACTTCCTGTCCCGGATTATTGATGTTCATATGCATTTCCATCACATACGAAACGGTTTCAGACTCCCCAGTCTCGCTGTCGGTCATGACCATATCCATATCCAGGCTCATATCCTCTTTGACATAATAGCCGTTCTCATCCACAATGGCCTTGCCGGATGCGCTGCGGATATTGTAGGAAACCGTATATCCGTTGTAAAGGGTATCCATATCTCCAACGATGCCGTTTAAAAAGGAGTTCATATTGTCCGTATTGATGCCGTATGTAAGGACTGTATTTCCATCCTCAGTGGTCATGGCCATATCATTCATCATAGCCAGATCCATATCCACGCTCTCCAGATTGCTGGCAACCTGGTCCAGGGCCTCGTCCAGGGGCATTTCCTGTTTCATCTTCATGCCCATCATGTCCATATAGTACATATTGTCTGTATAGAACATCTGGAACGGGATATCGCTTCCCAACATGGTCATGCTTCCGTCAGCCACGAACTCCAGGTTTCCGGTCTGGGCTCCGCGGACCTTCATGTTCATATCCATGTTGGTGTCAATGGAAACGCCTTCCATGGTCATGGACATCTTCATATCTGCCTGGGCATCCATGCTGTCTAAGGTATTTGTCTTTTCCTGGGCCGCCAGATACGCCTCCAGAGCCGCCGGGTCATTGGACGCGTCGGGCTTCACTTCCTCAGCCGGCTGGATCTCTGCCGCCGGGACCTCCACCTTCTTTTCCTGGACCACTCCGTCTACGACCCAGGCGCCCTGGTCATTGACCTCATAACCGCCGGCCTTGGCCGTCAGATTATAAAGGGAAACCTGTGCATAGCCGTCGTTATCAAAAATATAACACTCTGCAATGCCGTCCTGGTTTCCGTCCAGCCAGTACCATCCGTTCCTGCAGTAGGAGCCGTCGTCATTCTCGTACCGCCAGCCGTTCATATCCTGGCTCCACTGGCCTGCAAATGCGGTAAAGGAAACGGCCAGGGTGGCTGGAACGACTGTCAACAGAAGCTTTTTCCAATTTTTCATAGCTTATTTCCTTCCTTATTATATGAATACTATTCCATTACAGGCTGTACCTGAACTTCTCCATTCTCAACCCAGGCACCATCCATATTTACATCATAACCGGCAGCCTTACTGGTCAGGTTATAAAGGGAAACGAGAGCATAACCATCGTTATCGAAGCAATAGCACTCTGCCTCGCCGTCCCCATTTCCATCCAGCCAGAACCAGCCGTTCTTGCAGTAGGAGCCGTCCTCGTTCTCATACCACCAGCCGTTCATATCCTGATGCCACTGGCCTGCAAACGCAGTAAAGGAAAACATCATAGCCGCCGGAACCACTGCCAATAAGATCTTCTTCCAATTTCTCATATCGTCGTCCTCCTGAAAAATAATATATTGTAATATGTGACGATATTATATCAATTTTTATGGCAATATTCAAGTTTTTTTCATGATTTTTCCGTATGTCTTTGTGCACATTCCACTATTTTATTGTCAGATATACGACTGTTCCACCTGGATCACCGCATAATAGTTCTCCCAGGTCTCCTGAACGATCTTCTCGATCTCCTCCTTCACCTGGGCATGGGTCCTGTGGAAGCCATAGGGAACCACTGCATCAAAGACCAGATTCGTATGAGTCGGCCCCTGTACCATCCGCAGATCATGGATGGTCACTCCCTCCAGCCGCTCCGCGATCTTCAAAGCCAGAATTCTGCGGATCTCTGCCACCTTCTCATTATTCACTTCAATGGGATCCATATGGATCACCGCCTCGCAGCCCAGCTTCTGGTTCAGCTCCTTCTCGATCCGGTCGATGACGTCGTGGATCTCAAAAATGTCGCTGTTTCCCGGAACCTCGCCGTGAAGAGAGATCATCCGTCTTCCGGGGCCATAGTCATGGACCACCAGATCGTGGATCCCGATGATCTCCTCATGGGCCAGGACCAGCTTCTTGATCTCCTCCACGAACTCCGGAGACGGCGGCTGTCCCAGAAGCGGATTTAACGTATCCCGGGCGGCGCTGTAACCGGCATAGAGTACGAAGCAGGCCACGATGCAGCCGCACCAGCCGTCGATGTTGTAGCCGGTAAAGTGGGCAACCATCATAGAGAACAGCACTGCCAGGGTCGCCACCGAGTCGCTTAAGCTGTCCATGGCCGTGGCCTTCATGGCCTCTGAATCGATCCTGGTCCCGATCTTCCTGTTATAATAGCTCATATAAAGCTTCACACAGATGGATACGCAGAGGATCAGCACCGGAAGGACTCCGGCCTCCACCGGCTCCGGCGTACGGATCTTCTCAATGGACGTTTTTAAAAGCTCGAAGCCCATGAGCATGATGACCATGGAAACGCCAAAGCCGGATATGTACTCAAACCGCCCGTGGCCAAAGGGATGGTCCGCATCGGGCTTCATGCCGGAAAACCGGAAGCCCACCAGAGTAATAAACGAAGAACCTGCGTCCGACAGGTTGTTGAAGGCGTCGGCGGTGATGGCAATGGAGCCGCTTAAAACGCCTGCCAGGTATTTCCCCATAAAAAGCAGCACATTCAGGCCGATCCCCACAATGCTGCACAGCATCCCATAGGCCCGGCGGACTCCCTGGTCCTCTGCCTGGTCATGGTTCTTAATAAAAATTCTGGACAATAACGTGATCATATGGTTTTCTCTTCCTAACTCTCCAAAATGTGAAACAGCGAGGGAGCCTTCTGCTCCCCCGCCGCAATTCATTTTCTTTATTTTATTCCTCGGTGTCCACAACCTCTTCGGGCTCGGAGCTCTCCATATCATCGAAGTTCTCCTCAGCCTCCTGGGTATCATCTTCATTTAAGATGATCTCCTCCGCTTCCTCAATAGGAGCGTCTTCCTCGGGCTGGAGCTGGGCCATGGCCTCAGCCTGCTGGGCCTCGAATTCTGCGTCTGTTCCCAGGTGGATGTCACGGTAGCGCTTCATTCCCGTACCTGCCGGGATCAGCTTACCGATGATCACGTTCTCCTTCAGACCGATCAGATGGTCCACCTTGCCGTTGATGGCAGCCTCTGTGAGGACCTTGGTGGTCTCCTGGAAGGAAGCCGCAGATAAGAAGGAATCCGTAGCCAGGGATGCCTTTGTGATACCCAGCATCACCTGCTTACCTTCTGCCGGTTTCTTTCCTTCAGCGATGAGCTTCTCGTTCATCTCGTTGAAGTCCAGAACGTCCATGGAGGTTCCCGGAAGCACCTCAGAGTCTCCGCTCTCTTCCACGCGGATCTTCTTTAACATCTGGCGGACGATCATCTCAACGTGCTTGTCGTTGATCTCTACGCCCTGTAAACGGTATACACGCTGTACCTCGCGGATCATATAATCCTGTACGGCACGGACGCCCTTTACCTTCAGAAGATCGTGGGGGTTGATGGAACCCTCGGTGAGTACGTCGCCGGCCTCCAGTACCTGTCCGTCCAGCACCTTGATCCTGGATCCATAGGGGATCAGGTAGGTCTTGGAGTTTCCGGTCTCTGTATCCGTAACGATGATCTCGCGCTTCTTCTTTGTATCCTTAATGGTGACCACACCGCCGAACTCAGCGATGATGGCAAGTCCCTTGGGCCGTCTTGCCTCAAACAGCTCCTCGACACGGGGAAGACCCTGTGTGATATCGCCGCCGGCAACGCCGCCTGTATGGAAGGTACGCATGGTCAGCTGGGTACCCGGCTCACCGATGGACTGGGCCGCGATGATCCCGACTGCCTCGCCCACCTGTACCGGCTGGCCGGTGGCCATATTGGCGCCGTAGCATTTTGCGCAGACACCGATGTGACACTTACAGGTCAGTACAGTACGGATCTTAACGGTCTTTCTTCCTAACTTATCCAGGACCTTCATAACGGCAGCCGCACGCTTGGGCGTACACATATGGTTGGCCTTTACGACTACCTCTCCTGTATCCGGATCCACGATATCCTCGGCGATGTATCTGCCGGTGAGACGCTCCTCCAGGCTCTCGATGGTCTCCTTGCCGTCGGCAAAGGCCTCGATCTCCATGTAGGGGATCTCTCCCTTTCCTTCACAGCAGTCTGTCTCACGGATGATCAGATCCTGGGATACGTCTACCAGACGTCTGGTCAGATAACCAGAGTCGGCGGTACGCAGAGCCGTATCGGACAGACCCTTACGGGCTCCATGGGCAGAGATGAAGTACTCCAGTACGTCCAGACCTTCACGGAAGTTGGACTTAATGGGAAGCTCGATGGTGTGACCGGTAGTATCGGCCATAAGGCCTCGCATTCCAGCCAGCTGCTTGATCTGCTTATCAGAACCTCGGGCTCCGGAGTCAGCCATCATGAAGATGTTGTTGTACTTATCCAGGCCAGTCAGCAGATCGTGGGTCAGCTGATCGTCCGTCTCCTTCCAGGTATCGATCACCTCTTTATAACGCTCCTCCTCGGTGATAAGACCGCGGCGGAAGTTCTTGGCGATCCGGTCCACAGTGGCCTCTGCATCCGCTAAAAGCTGTTTCTTGGAGGCCGGAACGGTCATATCGGAAATGGATACGGTCATGGCCGCTCTTGTGGAATATTTATAACCAATGGCCTTGATGTCATCCAGGGTAATGGCAGTCTGCATTGCCCCGTGAGTGTTGATGACCTTCTCAAGGATCTGTTTTAACTGTTTCTTCTTTACAAGGAAGTCGATCTCCGGCTTTAACTCGTTGCCCGGGATGGTCCGGTCCACAAAGCCCAGGTCCTGGGGGATGATCTCGTTAAAGAGGATACGGCCCACGGTGGTCTCCACGATGCCGGTCATCTCGGTGCCGTCAGCCATGGTCCTGGATACGCGCACCTTGATCCTTGCATGAAGGGTCACAACGCCGTTTTCATAGGCCAGGATCGCTTCATTTTTGCTCTTAAAGTATTTTCCTTCTCCCGGAGCTCCCGGTCTTTCCTGGGTCAGGTAATAGATACCCAGAACCATATCCTGGGACGGAACGGCCACGGGGCCGCCGTCGGACGGCTTTAACAGGTTGTTGGGAGAAAGCAGAAGGAATCTGCACTCCGCCTGGGCTTCCATGGAAAGGGGAAGGTGTACGGCCATCTGGTCACCGTCGAAGTCGGCGTTGAAGGCTGTACATACCAGGGGATGGAGCTCGATGGCCTTACCTTCGACCAGAATGGGCTCGAAGGCCTGGATACCAAGTCTGTGGAGTGTAGGAGCACGGTTTAACATAACGGGATGCTCTTTAATTACATCCTCCAGTACGTCCCACACCTCTGTCTGGAGGCGTTCCACCATCTTTTTGGCGTTTTTGATGTTATGGGCAGTTCCGTTGGCAACCAGTTCCTTCATAACAAAGGGCTTGAAGAGCTCGATGGCCATCTCCTTGGGGAGACCGCACTGGTAGATCTTGAGCTCCGGTCCAACAACGATAACGGAACGGCCGGAATAGTCCACTCGCTTACCCAGAAGGTTCTGACGGAAGCGGCCCTGTTTACCCTTTAACATATCGGAAAGGGATTTTAAGGCACGGTTTCCGGGACCTGTTACAGGTCTTCCCCGTCTGCCGTTGTCGATCAGGGCGTCCACAGCCTCCTGGAGCATACGCTTCTCATTGCGGACGATGATGTCCGGAGCGCCCAATTCCAGAAGTCTTGCCAGACGGTTGTTGCGGTTGATGATCCTTCTGTATAAGTCGTTTAAGTCCGATGTGGCGAAACGGCCGCCGTCCAGCTGTACCATGGGACGGATATCCGGCGGGATCACCGGGATCACGTTCATGATCATCCATTCCGGCTTGTTTCCGGACTGGCGGAAGGCGTCCACCACCTCCAGGCGCTTAATGATACGGGCACGCTTCTGTCCGGAGGACTCCTGAAGAGCCTTTCTTAACTCCTCAGAATCCTTCTCCAGGTCAATAGACCTCAAAAGCTCCTGGATGGCCTCGGCACCCATTCCTACACGGAAGGTGCCGTAGCCATATTTGTCAACTGCGTCGCGGTACTCCTTCTCAGAAAGCACCTGCTTTAACTGGAGACCGGTATCGCCCGGATCCAGCACGATATAAGAAGCGAAGTACAGTACCTTCTCCAGGACCCTCGGAGAGATGTCCAGGATCAGTCCCATACGGCTCGGGATACCCTTGAAATACCAGATGTGGGAAACCGGAGCGGCCAGAGCGATATGGCCGATACGCTCACGGCGCACACTGGACTTGGTAACCTCAACGCCGCATCGGTCGCAGATAACGCCCTTATATCTGATCTTCTTGTATTTACCACAATGACACTCCCAGTCCTTGCTGGGCCCGAAGATTCTTTCACAGTACAGGCCGTCCTTTTCCGGCTTTAAGGTCCTGTAATTGATGGTCTCCGGCTTTTTTACCTCGCCGTGGGACCATTCCAGGATCTTTTCCGGAGAAGCAAGTCCGATACGGATCGCGTCAAATGTCATCGGCTGATAAGTTTCATTTGTCTCAGGCATGAACGGTACTCCCTTCTATTAATTATCTTTTTCAGAATAGTCGTCATCGATGTAGCCGTCCTCTTCCTCCGGCCCGTCGATATAGTCGTCATCCTCAGAATCCACCAGCTCTCCGTCCTTGAACTCCTGCTTCTGGAAGCCGTAGCTGCCGAAGGATTCCTCTTTCTCGTCGTAACGTCTGTCGCCTTCGATGATGGAGCGCAGATCCAGGTCGGTGTCTGCGTAATCGATGTTCTCGGACATCTCCACTTCCTCGCCGTTGTCTTTCAGGACTCTCACGTCCAGACCCAGGGACTGGAGTTCCTTTAAGAGTACCTTGAAGGACTCGGGGATACCCGGCTCCGGAATGTTCTCGCCCTTGATGATGGCCTCGTAGGTCTTCACACGGCCCACAACGTCATCGGACTTCACGGTCAGGATCTCCTGGAGCGTATAGGACGCACCGTATGCCTCCAGGGCCCATACCTCCATCTCACCGAAACGCTGTCCGCCGAACTGGGCCTTACCGCCGAGAGGCTGCTGGGTAACCAGTGCATATGGACCGGTGGAACGTGCATGGATCTTATCGTCTACCAGATGGTGGAGCTTTAAGTAATGCATGTGTCCGATGGTGGTGGGGCTGTCAAAGGGTTCTCCGGTACGGCCGTCGCGCAGCTGCACCTTACCAGTACGGCTGATGGGCACGCCCTTCCAGAGGCCGCGGTGCTCTAAGTGGGTTCCCAGATACTCCATGACCTCCGGCTTGATCAGATCTGCATATTTCTCATGGAATGCATCCCATTCCATATTTACATAATCGTTGGCCAGCTCCAGGGTATCCTGGATATCATCCTCGTTGGCTCCGTCGAAGACCGGCGTGGATACATTGAAGCCCAGGGCCTTGGCAGCCAGGCTTAAGTGGATCTCCAGCACCTGTCCGATGTTCATACGGGACGGCACGCCCAGGGGGTTCAGCACGATATCCAGCGGACGGCCATTGGGTAAGAACGGCATATCCTCAACCGGGAGCACACGGGAAACAACACCCTTGTTTCCGTGACGGCCGGCCATCTTATCGCCCACGGAGATCTTTCTCTTCTGGGCAATGTAGATCCTTACGGACTGGTTCACGCCGGGAGCCAGCTCGTCGCCGTTCTCTCTTGTGAATACCTTGGCGTCCACGATGATACCGTAAGCGCCGTGGGGCACCTTAAGGGAGGTGTCGCGGACCTCTCTTGCCTTCTCGCCGAAGATGGCGCGGAGGAGCTTTTCTTCTGCGGTCAGCTCAGTCTCTCCCTTGGGAGTTACCTTACCTACCAGGATATCGCCGGCACGGACCTCTGCGCCGATGCGGATGATGCCGCGCTCGTCCAGATCCTTTAAGGCATCGTCGCCAACGCCGGGAACGTCTCTGGTGATCTCTTCCGGTCCTAACTTGGTGTCTCTGGCCTCTGCCTCGTACTCCTCGATATGGACGGAGGTATATACGTCGTTCTGGACCAGCTTCTCACTTAACAGTACGGCGTCCTCGTAGTTGTAGCCCTCCCAGGTCATGAAGCCGATCAGCGGGTTCTTTCCAAGGGCGATCTCACCGTTCTTTGTGGACGGGCCGTCTGCGATCACCTCACCCTTTTCCACATGGTCTCCCTTGTAAACGATGGGCTTCTGGTTGTAGCAGTTGGACTGGTTGCTTCTTGCGAATTTTGTCAGACGGTACACATCCTTCATACCGTCGGAATCTCTCTTGATGATGATCTCGTTGGAGGCGGAGCGCTCTACCACGCCGGCATTCTTTGCAACGACGCAGACGCCAGAGTCAACAGCCGCCTTAGCCTCGATACCAGTTCCCACCACCGGAGCCTCGGTGGAAAGCAGCGGCACAGCCTGACGCTGCATGTTGGAACCCATTAACGCACGGTTTGCGTCATCGTTCTCCAGGAACGGGATCATGGATGTAGCCACGGAGAATACCATCTTCGGGGATACGTCCATTAAGTCGATGGAACGCTTCTGGAATGAGGATGTCTCTTCACGGAAACGTCCGGAAATATTGTTGTGGACAAAGTGGCCTTCCTCGTCTAAGGGCTCGTTGGCCTGGGCTACCACATAGTTGTCCTCTTCGTCTGCGGTCAGATACACCACATCGTCGGTTACCACAGGGTTGGCCGGATCTGTTTTATCCAGTACCCGGTATGGAGCCTCCACAAAACCGTACTGGTTCACTCTGGCGTAGCAGGCCAGGGAGTTGATCAGACCGATGTTGGGACCCTCAGGAGTCTCGATGGGACACATACGTCCATAATGGGTGTAGTGTACGTCGCGGACCTCAAATCCGGCACGCTCTCTGGACAGACCGCCGGGGCCCAATGCAAAAAGACGTCTCTTGTGGGTCAACTCAGACAGCGGGTTGTTCTGGTCCATGAACTGGGACAGCTGGGAGCTTCCGAAGAACTCCTTCACCGCAGCCGTCACCGGCTTGATGTTGATTAAGGACTGGGGAGTAATACCCTCCATATCCTGTGTGGTCATACGTTCTCTTACCACACGCTCCATTCTGGAAAGGCCGATGCGGTACTGGTTCTGTAAGAGCTCGCCCACGGCACGGATCCTACGGTTTCCAAGGTGGTCGATATCGTCCTTCGTACCAACGCCGAACTCCAGATGCATATTATAGTTAATGGAAGCAATGATATCTTCCTTTGTGATGTGCTTGGGGATCAGGTCGTGGATGTGGCGGCGGATCTCTGCCTTTAACTCATCCTCTCCCATATCGCCTGCTTTTTCCAGGATATCGGCCAGCACCGGGTAGAATACTAACTCCGTAACGCCGGCCTCTTCCGGATCAAAGCCCACATAGGCAGCCAGATCCACCATCATATTGGAAAGGACCTTCACGTTCCTCTCCTCGGTCTGTACCCATACATAGGGAACGGCCGCATTCTGGATGGCTTCTGCCTGCTCCATGGTCACGGTCTTTCCAGCCTCGGCAAGGATTTCGCCGGTTGTGGTATCCACCACATCCTCTGCCAGGATCTGACCCGTGATACGGTTCTTAAAGTGAAGCTTCTTATTAAATTTATATCTGCCGACCTTTGCCAGATCATATCTTCTGGGGTCGAAGAACATGCTGTTCAGCAGGCTCTCAGCGCTGTCCACGGAAAGCGGCTCGCCGGGACGGATCTTTTTATATAATTCAAGAAGGCCGTCCTGATAGTTATCGGAGGTATCCTTTCCAAAGCTGGCTAACAGCTTGGGCTCTTCTCCGAATAACTCGGTGATCTCTGCATTGGTGCCGTAACCCAGGGCACGGATCAGGACTGTCACCGGGACCTTTCTTGTACGGTCTACGCGGACATAGAACACGTCGTTGGAGTCTGTTTCGTACTCCAGCCATGCGCCGCGGTTGGGGATCACGGTACAGGAATATAATTCCTTTCCGATCTTATCGTGATCGATCCCATAATAGATTCCGGGGGAACGTACCAGCTGGCTGACGATAACACGCTCTGCTCCGTTGATGACGAAGGAACCTGTATCGGTCATTAATGGAAGATCACCCATGAAGATCTCGTGTTCATTGATTTCATCTTTATCTTTGTTGCAGAGTCTCACCTTTACTTTTAAAGGCGCTGCGTAAGTGGCATCCCGCTCTTTGCACTCTTCGATCGTGTACTTGATATCATCTTTGCAAAGTGTGAAGTCCACAAACTCCAGACTCAGATGACCAGCAAAGTCCGCGATGGGAGAGATATCCTCGAAGACCTCTTTCAGGCCCTCATCCAGGAACCACTGATAGGAATCTTTCTGGATTTCGATCAGGTTCGGCATCTCAAGAACTTCCTTCTGTCTCGAGTAGCTCATCCTTACGCTTTTACCGGCCGGCACCGGACGTATTCTGCTTTTCTCCATTGACGTTTCACCCCTGTTTTCTTTCTATATCAACTCTATTTTTGGGCATAATGGTACCCTTACGCGCAAGATACCACAATAGTGCACATTTCATATTATCATGCCCGTGTCAACATGTCAAGGAAATTTCCCAACATTTTCAAAGACTTAATTTTATTACTTTATCGGCCCAAATACTTTTGTTTATTATGTATAGTTTTATTGAATATCTTATCGGGTTTATGGTAGAATTTACAAATAACATTCATTCCCATCCGGGGCTGACAGAAGAAAGGAGAAACGATCTTGAGCCAGATTCACCTTGAAACGCTGGATGCGATCCTTGAAAAGCACCAGTGCGATCCATCCCAGGTCATCGCCATCATGCAGGATATCCAGAAGGAATACCACTACCTTCCGGAATCCGCCCTCTGCTACACTGCCAGAAAGCTGGGCATCAGCGACGCCAAGATCTATGGTGTTGCCACCTTCTACGAAAACTTCTCCCTTGAGCCAAAGGGAAAATATGTAATAAAGGTCTGCGACGGGACTGCCTGCCATGTGCGGAAATCTGTTCCCATCCTGGAGGAGATCCGCAAGCAGCTCAACGTCACCGAAAAGAAACCCACCACCGACGATATGCTGTTCACCGTGGAGACCGTATCCTGTCTGGGAGCCTGCGGCCTGGCTCCTGTCTGTACCGTCAACGACCATGTATATCCGGCCATGACACCGGAAAAAGCCAGAGAAATGATCCGTGAGATCCGCAGGAAGGAGGGCCTGGACGCATGAGTGAGATAAAAAGAATCAATACAAGAGCCGAGCTTGAACAGAAGCGGGAACACTTCATCCAGTGCCTGGCCACCCAGGATAAGCAGATCCTGATCTGCGGCGGCACCGGCTGTGTGGCCGGAGGCTCTTTAAAGATCTACGACCGTCTGAAGGAATTAATGGAAGAAAGGGACATTGCCTGTACCGTGCAGCTGGAGGAGGAGCCCCACGACCACAGCATCGGCCTGAAAAAAAGCGGCTGCCACGGTTTCTGCGAAATGGGCCCCCTGCTGAGGATCGAGCCCATGGGATGGCTTTATATTAAGGTAAAGGTGGAGGACTGCGAGGATATCATCGAGCAGAGCATCCTGGGCGACCAGGTGGTGGACCGTCTGGTGTACCGGGATAAGGACGGCACCCCCTACCAGAGGCAGGACGATATCCCCTTTTATAAGCAGCAGACCCGGGTAGCTTTAGAGCACTGCGGCCACATCAACGCCGAATCCATCCGGGAATACATCGCCATGGGCGGTTACAGCGCCGTGGCAAAGGCCCTGTTCGACATGACGCCGGAAGGGATCGTAAAGGAGATCTCTGAGGCCGGTCTCCGTGGACGCGGAGGCGGCGGCTTCCCCACCGGCAGAAAGTGGGAGCAGGTTCTGCGTCAGCCCGGTCCCGAGAAATACGTAGTCTGCAACGGAGATGAGGGCGATCCGGGCGCGTTCATGGACCGCTCCATGATGGAGGGCGATCCTCATCGGGTCCTGGAGGGCATGATCATCGCCGGCATCGCCACCCAGGCTCATCAGGGATATATTTATGTCCGGGCGGAATACCCACTGGCCGTGGAACGTCTGTCCATGGCCATCGACCAGGCCAGACAGCGCGGCCTTCTGGGAACAAACATCCTGGATTCCGGCTTTGATTTCGATATCCATATCAGCCAGGGCGCAGGAGCCTTCGTATGCGGCGAGGGAAGCGCTCTCACCGCATCCATCGAAGGAAACCGCGGCATGCCCAGAGTAAAACCGCCCCGTACCGTGGAGCACGGCCTGTTTGACAGTCCCACGGTCTTAAATAATGTGGAGACCTACTGCAACGTGGCCCCCATCATCCAGAAGGGAGCCGCCTGGTATAAGACCATCGGCCCAGAAAACAACCACGGCACCAAGGCCTTCGCCCTTACCGGAAACGTCAACAATACCGGACTCATCGAGGTTCCCATGGGTACGCCTCTCCGGAAGGTCATCTTCGACATCGGCGGCGGCGTCAAGGACGGGGAATTTAAGGCGGTCCAGATCGGCGGCCCCTCCGGAGGCTGTCTCTGCCTCAGCGCCACCGAGGACCATCTGGATATGCACCTGGACTTTGACTCCTTAAAAAAGGTGGGGGCCATGATCGGCTCCGGCGGCCTGGTGGTCATGAACGACAAGAGCTGTATGGTAGAGGTGGCCCGGTTCTTCATGAACTTCACCCAGAATGAATCCTGCGGCAAATGCGTTCCCTGCCGGGAGGGTACCAAGCGGATGCTGGAGATCTTAACGGATATCACCGAGGGACGGGGCACCCTGGAGCACATTAAGCTTCTGGAGGAGCTTTCCTCCACCATCTCCGAGACAGCCCTCTGCGGCCTGGGAAAATCGGCTCCGTCTCCTGTCAGCAGCACCCTGAAATACTTCCGCGACGAATACCTGGCCCATGTGGTGGACAAAAAGTGTCCGGCCGGCCAGTGCAAGGCCCTGGTGACCCTGCAGATCGATCCGGAGCTCTGCCGCGGCTGCACCAAGTGCGCCAGACTGTGTCCGGTGGGAGCTATTTCCGGTTCTGTGAAGCAGCCCCATGTCATCGACACCCATAAGTGCATCAAGTGCCGCGCATGCCTGGACGGCTGCAGCTTCGGCGCAGTAAAAGAAGTATAAGGAGGGGAGACACATGGCTAAATATATGATCGTAGACGGACTCCGCGCAGAGTTCACAGACGAAAAAAATATCCTTCAGGTGATCCGGAACGTCGGGATCCACATCCCCACCTTCTGCTACTATACGGATCTTTCCATTTACGGCGCCTGCCGTATGTGCGTGGTGGAGGACGACAAGGGAAATATCATCGCCTCCTGCTCCACACCGCCCAAGGATAAAATGGTGATCCGCACCAATACGCCCAAGCTGCACCACCACAGGAAAATGATCCTGGAGCTTCTGCTGGCCTCCCACTGCCGGGACTGCACCATCTGTGAAAAGAACCAGAAATGCCAGCTCCAGGCCCTGGCCCGCCGGTTCGGCCTTTACGATATCCGCTTTAAGAACAACCGGCCCAATTACGAGATCGACGACTCCTCTCCCGCCATTGTCCGGGATATGAACAAATGCATCCTCTGCGGCGACTGCGTCCGCATGTGCAACGAGATCCAGCATGTGGGAGCCATCGACTTCGTCAACCGTGGCTCCAATATGATCGTATCCCCGGCCTTTAACCGGAAGCTTTCGGAAACGGAATGCGTCAACTGCGGCCAGTGTGCAGCTGTCTGTCCCACAGGCGCCATCACCATCAAAAAGTCCAAAGGAAAGGTCTGGAACGCCCTGTTCGATCCCACCAAACGGGTCATCGCCCAGGTGGCCCCGGCCGTCCGGGTGGCCCTCGGCGAGGAGTTCGGCATGGCTCCCGGTGAAAACAGCATTTATAAGATCTACACCGCCCTCCATATGATCGGCTTTGACCTTTGCTTTGATACCAGCGTCAGCGCCGACATGACCATCATCGAGGAAACCAACGAGCTGGCGGAGATCTTAAGCCGGAATGAGGAGCGCAGGTATCCGCTATTCACCTCCTGCTGCCCAGCCTGGGTCAGATATGTGGAAAACAAGCATCCCCAGCTGCTGCCCTACATCTCCACCAGCAAATCTCCCATGGAGATGTTCGGCGCAGTCTTAAAGGAATATTATAAGCCCTCCGACGAGGAATGCGGCCTGGAGACCTTCAACGTGGCCATCATGCCGTGTACGGCAAAGAAGATGGAGGCCGAGCGGGAGGAATTCATCCGGAACGGGAAGCCGGACATCGATGCCGTCCTCACCACCAAGGAGCTGGCCTCCATGATCCGGGAGCTGGGGATCCAGTTTGCAGATCTGGAACCCACGGCCCCCGACACCCCGTTCTCCATCCGCTCCGGCGGCGGCGTGATCTTCGGCACCAGCGGCGGTGTCACAGAGGCGGCCCTCCGCCGTCTGGCAGAGCGCACCAATCCGGCGCTCCAGGAGATCCGCTACTCCGGCGTCCGCGGCCTGGAGGGGATCAAGAAATTCACCATTGAGATCGGCGGCAAGGCCGTCCACACGGCCGTGGTCAGCGGACTGGGCAACGCAGAGAAGCTGATCCAGCTGATCGAAAGCGGAGAAGAACACTTTGACTTTGTGGAGGTCATGGCCTGCCCCACTGGCTGCATCGGCGGCGCGGGACAGCCGGAAAGCTTCCTGGAGGACAAGAAAAAGCGTTCCTCCGGACTCTACACCGCCGACAAGAGCGCCCTGGTGAAGCGCTCCGATGAAAACCCGGTGGTGACCAAGCTGTACGAAGACGGCGTATTAAAGGATCGGGCCAGGGAGCTGCTGCACGTGCATTATAAGGCTCCCGCAGCCAGCCAGTCATAAAGGAATCCCAAGTTATAAAAAGCCCCCCTGGTCATGTTTCCATGACTGGGGGGCTTTCCTTCTATATTCATTGTCCGTTTAATTATTATCTTCCTTCTTCTCTCCCGTTCCGTTTTCGATACAGTAGAGGACCTTGTTGCGTTTCACATAGAATGCCATCATCAGGAAACGGGCAACCTGGTCAGCACCCACGAACATCCACAGGGTCCATAACGGCCACTTAAATACATATGTCGCAAGAGCCGCCATGGGGATACGGATACACCAGGTACCGATCACTGTAATGATCATGGTAGCCTTTGTATTGCCAATACCGCCGTAAATAGTTCCAGTCAGAGTACGCTGTAGGTTCTGGGGGATCAGGATCGCTCCCATGATCATCAGATATACTGCACCGACCTCTTTGAGAGCCGGGTCATTGGTCACGATAGACATGAACCCGTATGGCAGACAGATCATTGCAAGCGTGCAGAGCGCACTTATGGTTCCGTTCATCCAGAGCTGCTGCTTAAAATATTCCCTGAACAGCGGGCCGCTTTTCTGGCTCTTGGCCCGGCCTGCCAGTGTTGTTGCTGCAACGGTGAATCCAATGACTGGAAGCTCTGTGATCTCCTCAGCAGCCGTGGCAAGCTGGAAGCCTGCATATGCGTTGGTGCCATAAGTAAGGAGGAACTTGGTCATGATGATCGCGTAGATCTGCCACATTCCATCTTCCAGACCAACAGGAATGGATTTCAGAAGAGTTTCTTTAATGGATTCCTTATCGGAAATCCCCCATCCCGTCTTTCCTGCCTGTCTGAAATATTCCTTGCGGTTTAAAAGAATAATTCCAACGCCTCCGCCGGCGATCTGGGAAACTGCCGTGGCTATGGCAGCACCGTAGAAATCCCATTTCAGGATGAAAATAAGCAGATATCCTAAGGCAATGTTCACCACATTGATCAGCACCTGGAGGTACATCGGTGTCTTTGTATCGCCCATGGCGTTAAACATCGCGGAGTTCATCTTGGTCATAACCCACAGCGGCAGAGCCAGCAGCGTAATATGCAGATAGCTTTTTGCCGACGCGATCAGCTCCACATCCTCTGTAAAGAATGACAGGATCTGGGATGGGAACAGGAACAGAATCAGTACAAACCCAATGGCAATCCCCAGGGTTACTGTACAGATATTTTTAAAGCCCTGTTTCAATTCTCCATATTTGCCTTCGCCAATAAGATTTACATAGTAAACCATGGAACCGATACGGACTGCGCCCCATACCACGTTCAAGAGACCTGTAATACGGTTTGCAAGACCCTGGGTAGCAACGGCCAGACCCGACAAATGGCCTACAAGAGAGGCAGAAACGATTCCCGCCAGGTATACAAAAATACTCTCAAGAATAATGGGAATGATAAGGGCCAGTATTTCTTTTCTTATGGCTTTTTTATCCAGAGCTGCCTGTTCTGACATAGTACTCCTCCTTTTTCACTTTAATCACATACGGTCATCAGGACCAGAGATCGTCGATGGCTTTTATTCCAAGAATATACATTTTCACCGCGTCCAGGAGAACGCCTATATTCTGCGCCTCATCTAAGCCATGGACAGAGCCATGTCCCGGCGGGAACGGCTTTACCTCCTGGCAGTTCCCTGCGCCGAAATCACATCCATGCTCAAACAGCCGTGTATACGTTGCCGCCGTATGCAGTACACAGGGCTTTTCGTCCATATGCATTTCATGATTATAAAGGTCTGTCAGCATTTTTACGATCCCCTCATCCGGGCTCTCGTAATATCCCTTACTGATCTTCCCGATCTCTATTGCGATCGCTTTTTCTTCCCCATACCTTCGGATCTTTTCCGCCGTTTCCTCCAGATCCACGCAATGCGGGATCCTCAGATCAAAGCTCAGCTTAATATTTTCCCCCTCTGTCTCAGCTTTATAGACCCGCAGGATCGATTCATCAAAGATCTCGTCTGAGCATGAAACTCCCATGGACGCCCCATTGCCGTCTGCCAAAAGCTCCCGCATATGTTTTTCATCTGCATCATTTTTAAAGACCGCCCCCTCCTGGTTCAGGATCATATAGGCGACAGGGTTTTCCACCCCCTCCGGTCCTCCCTCTCTGGACGGCGTTTTCCGGATGGTTATGCTCCGGTTCTCGATCAGGGATTCACAGGCCTCCTGTACCAGACTCTGGCCTGTTCCGCGGGACCGTATGTATTCCACCTGGCTGGCCTTTGGCGCGGAGACCGTAAAATCGATCCTTCCCATCTCGCCATTCTCCGCCGGAAAATCCCCGTCTGCCGCCAGGGCCCAGTCCGGCTGTCCGGCTCTCTCCAGATAATACTCAATATCATCCATGGTGCGTTCTTCATTGCTGCCAAAAACGAGACGGATATCATTTTTCAGCGGAATATGATTCTCCTTAAAAAATGCGAGCGCGTACAGGGTAGCGATCAACGGCCCCTTATCATCTACGCATCCCCTTCCCAGGATATAATCTCCATATACAGTCCCGGCAAACGGTTCATAGATCGTATCCTCTCCCACCGGAACCACATCCGCGTGGGTCACAAGAACGAGACGTTTTCCCTTCTGCTCTTTCTCACAGGAGGCCTCCAGGCAATAATAGTCGTAATTCTTCGTAAACAGACCCTTTTCCCTGCACAGCGCATCACAGAAATCCAGGGCTCTGGCACATTCCAGGCCGTAGGGCCTTCCCGAATCATCGCTGGTGCTCACGCTGGGGATCTTAACAAAATCACACGTTCTTGACACGATCTCAAACTTGTATTTTTCGATATACGCATCGATCTGCTCTCTCAGATCCATAGCCTGCACTCCTTTCCCGTATCACTTTCTGATACGTGAAGCTTCCCCTCTAGGAGACTACTGGTTCTTGCGGGAGTCACTCACGGCTGTTCTATTCCACTCCCTTCTGTTTTTAGCGTCCCGCGATGTTATTTTTCCGTTTTTTCTTATAGTGGTATCTTACATGCATTTATATTTTTTGTAAATTATGAATATTTTATAAAATATTTAGATTTTATTTGTTAATTTTTCATAATTTTCAATTTTTATTCTCAAATAATACTTTTTAGTCGTTTTTCTGTCTTTTCAGTTTTACTTTTTCCGTTTAAAGCAGATAATTATTCTTCCCCAGCTTGATCATTCCGCCCGGATTCGTCTTCATTTTTAGGTATAACCATATTTTACCGCATACCCATTACACATCTGATGTTCCATACAAAAGCCCCTGCCCTAACCCCTGGAGCAGATCAGACATTTAAAATCATTTCACTCTTCTCTTCCACAAATGTTCGTTCCCATCTCCTATTTTCACATTTTCCGACAATCTTTGAAAACTCTCCGGCATATATATTTTACCAGAGCTGCAGTTATCCAGCTCCGCCACTTTCCCAAAATAAAAAAGGCTGCAGCCCGTACAGCCTCCATAATCGGTCTATGCCCCTCTTTCTATATTAAAAAGAAATAAACCATCCTATCATTTTCTCCCATTGGGTCAACCAGTTTTCACCCTCTGCCTCCACATACTGTTTTCCCACGCAAAAATCCTCACTGCTCTTTCCCTCCGATTCCGGTTCCAAACGGGTATGAACGTGCCCTGAGTAAAACCCTCATTGTATATTTATACATATTTTGTTTTTCCTTTCCCTTTACACATAATCTTCAAACTGTTCTGTGGGCTTTTTACACATGTACCATCCGTCTCTTTCCACCTTCCGCTGACTGATTCCTTCGCAGTATAAATTCTCCTTTTACATTTGCTCCATAACAGCCATGAAACTGTTCCTCTGAAATCCACTGCGATCTCTTCATCAGGCAAAAAAGCGGTTGACAGGGTTTTTTCATTATGACATAATGACTATATAACGACTAGTCATTGAGTAAGAAGGAATGATTATGACACAGAAAACGATCCAGGGAAATGCAGATCTGGCTAAACAGATCCGGCTCAGGCGCAGCGAGCTGGGACTGACCATTGAGGAAGCCGCCTCCCGAGCGGGAGTAGGGACAAAGACCTGGTGCCGGTATGAGGCAGGAGAATCCATCCGCAGCGATAAATGCAAAGGCGTCTGTAAAGCACTGAACTGGCTCAGCCTCCCAGGCCAGGAAGCCGGAACGCCCACAGAGTTCTCCCTTGAAGAATATAAGGACCATGAAGCGTGGTCCAGGTTTCTGGAGGATGAATTCGGGACCCGGGCTGCCCTTTCCTTTGCCATAGGCAGCGATCTGCTCCTTGACCATCTCCAGGAGGATATGGATGAGCTTGCAGCTATGCCGGCCGGGTCCCATATCGGACAGCTGGAGATCTCTTTTATAGACGGATTCCTGCCCCGGCAGTTTCTTATGCATTATACCTATGAGTTCCTTTACCGCATAAAATGCAGCTTATACAGCATGCGGATCCGCGCCCAAAGCGGCCTTCCTCTGAGAGCACACAGTGTGGCCGAAGAGCTGCTGGTCACTTTCTGCGAGCAGGAGGCATCGGCCCTGATCGAGCTCAGCGGAAAATTCTATGAGATCGGAGACGAAACCTCCGGGGACTGGATCTTCGACCTGTTCGGGGATTCTGACCTCCTCTTATTCGAATTCGCAGAATCTAGTTTGTTTTAGGTTATTTCAACATATTTATCTATACTTTTTTATATTGATAACTTGCATCTTTTCCAAACATTATTTTTCATTTCACATATTTTTAATACCAATCCAGTACCATTGCATTTTTTCATTATTGTGTGTAGTTTCGGGGGCTTGCTTGTCTGTTTTTTATTCACAGAATATTTTTCTGCTGGCTTGCTTGTCCACCTATGGAAATTATAACTTCTTGTCACTATTTCTGCAACAAAAAGATTGTGATACCATGATTCAAATGTTTTATAAGCTCTTTTCAAGGGATTGCATTACCATTTTATTATTGCAAATATCGATTGAAAATCATCCATATTACTTTAACAATTCATCTTCTTCACCAACGCGGAGTCATACGGCAAATCTGCATTCCACGGAAAAGCGAATGTATCATTCACACTTATTACTTTTCTAGCTAATTCATTTCCTTTCAAAACCCCCATCATAAAAATTCGGTCTCTATCTTGAGGCACTCCAAATTCCAATGAATTCATCAATTGTTCAGATATTATATATCCATTACTTTTCAATTCGAATTTAAGCTCTTCAAAATATTCTCGATGCTTTTGTGTTTTTACCAACCCTTTTACATTTTCAAATAAAAAGAAATCTGGTTGAAAGCGACAAATCATATCAATATAACTTTTTGCCAATTTTCCATTTTCCCCTTCTCTACCTTTATTTTTGCCTCCTATAGAAAAATCTGGGCAAGGTGGCCCCCCTATAAAACCAACCAACTCGTTATTATGTCTTTCATTGTTAATGTATTGCTGAAAATTATGTTCTCCTATACCATTTAAAAAATAATTAATATCAGTTACATGATACCCATATACAGGTTGATTATAATTGCGTCCTCTTCTCGCATAACGATATGCATTCATAAATTCCTGTTTATATTCATTCACAAAAACAACTTCATAGCCAGCTTCTTGAAACCCCAAATCAAGCATTCCAACACCTGCAAAAAATGAAAATATCTTCATATCAATCTCAGTTTCCTTCTATCCTAAATCATCTTTTTCAAAGGTTATATCAAAAATTGTTTCTTCCACAACCTTAACACACTCATCTGTATGTTTCTTTATATCTTCACCCCAGAACCGGATTACTGTCCAGCCCTTAAAGTCCAATTTTTTATTTATCTCATCATCCCGCTCTATGTTACGGGAAATTTTATTAATCCAGAACTCACTATTATTGATCTTTTCCAGTCTCTGTTTTAAAGCATCCCAATCTTTCCCATGAAAGAATTCTCCATCACAGAAAATAGCAATCTTATACTTTGTCAGTGCAATATCCGGTCTGCCTGGCAATTTTTTATAATTCTTACGATACCGGTATCCTTTGCTCCATAAAGCCTTTCTCAATATAACTTCTATTTTGGTATCCTTTCCATGAATATTTTTCATATTCTTATGCCGCTGTTCTTTTGTTAAAACATCCGCCACAAAATCACCTCAACAATCAGTTTTCAATCAACTTTGCCAGTTTTTCTATCTCTTTCATTTCCTGTCTGACATTTATACTCATAAGAGTCTTTACATCAATAAGAATACCTTGAATTTTCTGATATTCCTCAGTATTATCTTTCCAGTTACTTACTGCTCCACCCACTTTGAGCATATTTGCATTATCTGGATACTTACTTTTTAACGAATCAAAAGGCATAAGAAAAGCATTATATACTTTCATATTTTCTCCATGCTTTTTCTTGAATTTATCCTCTTTTGCTATATATTCACCATATGTAATCTGTTTGTTTATTGATGTAGATTCTGGCAGATCCCAGGTCTTTCCTGTTAGCCCATATTTATAATATTTTGCATCAAGCACATATACATCTGTTCCATATAACATAATCGTATCTGGTTCAAGTGAAGCATTATCATATTTACTTCCATTAACATACCACGTTGTTTTTGGGAAATAATCTGCTTTGTTTTCAATGCCAAATACCTTATCAATCATTTTCTCCCATATATATTCAAAACGATATGTTCCATATCTGTAGTTCTTATCAGAATCTTTATCTCCTTCAAAATCAATAATCGCAAGCATATGCCGGAATAGCATTCTGTTTTTATCATTAAAGGTATTGGCAATCTTATCTTTTAGAATAGAACGGAATAATCTTTCCTGTTTAACAATTACCGGTTTCTTCGGCATCATTTCCGTATAGAGCCAGCCTATTCGTTCAAAGCTTTCATATACACAATACTCATGTATTAATGTAATCAGTTCATTCTCTTTTACACTATTCTTCTTTGTAACGAAATCAAGATAAAACACGTCCATATCCTGTACATATGGTTTCTGGGTTTTTATTGTCCTGTTCCAATTGATTTTCCCCAATTTGGCAACTTTATATAAAACTTCCTGCTCCTTATAATAACCTCGTACAAAAAAGTCCTTAATAAGATACATATATGACTGCAATGGAAATTCTACTTCATCAAAAACATTACCTCGCTTAAGAATTTCTGACTCTTTTCGTTCTGTGTTAGCTGAAAGTGTTGTAAGCAAGAGTATTATATCCTTACGAAGCTCATTGTCATCTTCCGATATATGATATCCAAGCGGAAAATTGATACTTATGTCACCATCATTACATCTTAACCCTACAAACGTATCCATTTCACGATTAGAATTCACTCTGCATTTACTCCGAATATCAACTTTCCTCAAAAAATCATCACCTAGTTTTCATTATTATCTATATTCTTTTGTTGCATTTTTAAAAGCATTTTCTCATAAACGCTCGTTCTCAATACCGCTGCCAGTTTATCTGATGTTGCAGTCTCATATGTAATAACCACATCTTCAAGAGACTTACAATTTTCATTAAATATAGCTGTCTTGTCCATTTTAAAGGCATCATCCCATAAATATTTAAGTACCTTTTCAGAAAATCTGTCTGCCTCCAGCTCTTTCTTTCTGGCGAAATATGTTCCAAGCCGCTTATCCTCAGAGCTTGCCATATCAACATTGATATCAATAACCATATCATTGATTACTGTAGCAAATGCTCCCCAGCTTACTTTTGTACCCGCAATTATATCTTTTGAATGTTCAGACTTATCAAAATTATTCTCTATCTGCCTCATATTCCACCTACGCTGAAAAGCAGTGTCCAATGTAAATACATTCTGATCCGCTGTATTCATCGTTGCCAAAATAAACATATTTGATGGTATTCTTACCTGGTGTTTTTCATCCCCATAGACTTCCTTTGCAACCTCATAATTTGAAATTCCATATTCACTTTCGCCCACCTCTTCAATAGAAAAATCCTCTTCATCTTTTCTGTCAAGCAACTGGAATACTTCTCCAAATATTGCAGGAGCATTACCTCTGTTTAATTCTTCTATGACAAGATAATAGTAGTTACCAGGATCATTTTGTGCATTCTTAAGCAACTTAGTAAATGGTCCGGGAGTAAATACATATTTCAACTTATCGTTACCATCCTTATCCTTTTCCACTCTCGGCAATATTTGTCCCACAAAATCTGAATATGTATAATCCGGATGAAAAACCACTCTCTCCATGTATTTTTCATCATCACAATATTTTGTCTTTATTTCATGACTTTTTCCAGCACCTGGGACACCATAAAAAAGAATATTTTCTGCTCCTGTTTTACGCTTAACAGACTCTTTATTTTCTTCCAGCGCATTATCACAACAAGAAATAGAGATTCCGTATGTATTTTTATCGAGACACCTGTATATATTCAAAGCCTTCTGTAATTCTGTGGAATATGATTCATTCAATCCTGCTGTTTTAATAATATCTGGTGCCTTGAATTCATTTTCGATTATATTTTTTCCGTATTTTATTCCAAAAATATGTATAGATGCTACCTGCATTTTATCTTCTGCATTACCATACATTTCTTTAAGAATAGTCCCCAATTCATCAACTGTGAATTTCCTGTTTTCTATTTCTGCATTTTTAATTTCAATAAGTTCCTTTATATCTACTTTTGTATTTGTCGGCAGCTTATAAAACTTATTATTAAGTGCTGAAATATTATACTCTCCCCGAGTTTCATCATTTGCTTTAATACCTATACAATCATAAACCAGCTTTTCCTTATGCTTCAGAATTACCAGATAATCTCCTGTATGTAATAATCTTCTGAAGCTGACAAATGCCGGATCATCTATTGTAGTCAATGATAGCTGTACCTGGTCTGCCTGCCCTTTTCTTCTACTTCTCACTATACTTGCACGCACACACCTGCTTTTTTCATTACCAAAGCTGATACCACTCTCTTCACCATCTGCAAGATACATAACATTATCCTTGTAAATATAAAGAGGTATCTGTGTTATAAAATATTTTTTTAACTGCTCATCCCTGTCATTATAATCACACTTAAAATAGCCATCTGCCATAAGATAAGGGAACATATTCATCTGTTCTCCTGATATTGCTATATGGGTCTGATTCGTTGTTCTGCCTTCATCCAATGTATTAGATGCTTCCAGCCTTTTTACCATTATTCCATCATATTCATTTGCTGAACTCTCTGGAACTATGTTCTTTATTATCTCTATTGCCTCTGTAAACTCCATCAGTCATTACCACCTTTCATATAGCTTTTTATCACATGTGCTATCGCTCTTCCCAGAAGTGGAGGAACAGAATTTCCTATCTGCATATAAGTCTTCGTATATGCACCTCTGAAAAAATAATAATCAGGATAAGACTGTACCCTTGCTGCCTCCCTTGGTGTGAGTCCTCTTGCCTGTGTTGGATGAATATACATATTACAATCGAACTTCATATGTGCTGTTATTGTTTTACAAACCTTGTCATTTTCAAGTTTGAAATATTTATCTTTAAAAATACCATTTCTTCTCACATATGGCATAATATCTGCAATTTTGGGATCATCTGAGCGGTCTCCCGGCTCCATGCGGCCATAAATTTCAATATCACGGTCATTATTATATCTCGCTTTATGATTTGATACTACATTAACCACTCTGTCTTGATTAATGTATGAAATATAATCATTGGTTTCTGTAATATTATTTTTTTCTATTTTGTATCCGCTCTCTATTGAACCACTTTCTGTAGAATTTTTTACTCTTGAAGCCTCCAGTTCCCTAAGTGCAAATAGCGCGTCCTCAAGATTATGTTCTGGTATATTTTCACTTAGTACAAATATTTCATTAAAAATTTGTTCGTTATCTACTCCCAGGCAATTTCCTATGTATATAAGTCTTTCCCTGTTCTGTGGAACCCCAAAATTCTTGGCATTCAATATATGGCATTCTACCGAATATCCGATGGCACGAAAATCTTCTTTTACCTGTTCAGCTACAGATAACATTCCCTTAACATTTTCCATAACAAAAAATTTAGGGTGTACTTTTTTTACAACTTCAACATAACTCTTATACAGATAATTTCTAGGATCATCTATCAATCTCTGTCTGTTAGCCATACTAAATCCCTGACATGGTGGTCCACCAACAACAATATCAATGTTCCTGCCTGACAGTAGCTCATCAAGATTTTTTACCACATCTTTTATATCACCTAGTACTATGTGATCCCTTGGTGTCTCTGGATGATTGTGTGCATATGTGTCCACACAACAATCCTGTATATCATTTGCCAGACTTGTCACAAATCCTTCCTGTGTAAAACCTAATGACAAGCCACCTGCCCCGCAAAACAGATCTATCATCTTTAACGAATCATCACTTACATTTTTTCTGGCATTTTCAATATATGTATTACAATATTTACTTACAGGACACTTATAGCATTCCTGTTCTTTTTCATTGCATATAAAAGCTAGTCTTCTAAATGCTTCCATAAGTTCCGAATCATTATCCACATCAGTCTTATACAGATCTGCCCTGTCATTAAGGAACTTCTCTGTTACAGGCTTTGTAACTCTTTTTAGGCAGACATCTACATGATTATTCTTCTCATCGTCCAATCCAGCCTTTATAAAAGATATAAATTCACCTTTATCATTTTTGTATTCCATATCAGTCTTTCCACTCTCCAAGATTTATTAATGTTGTCTTTACCGATTGGGCAACAGCTTTTGATACATTGACTGTAACTGCATTTCCAAACTGTTTATATGCCTGACTGTCAGATACCGGGATTACAAATGAATCCTGAAATCCCTGCAATCTTGCACACTCACGCGGAGTAAGTCTTCTTACCCTTCCATTCTGGGTTACATAGTTGTCCTGGCATGCTCTGTGCATCTTCGCCATAGTTGCACACAAAGGTCTTGCAATCTTCAGATCTATTTCCGATTTTGCCTTATATCCACCAGTTCCATCTGATAATATTGTAGGCAATATTCTATCTGACAGGAAATATTTGTCATTAACTTCTGGTTCCAGTAAATCCTGCAATGTTTTATTAAGTTTTTTCTTTTCTGGAAATTCAAATCTTGCATTCTGATTATCAAAGCATACAATATATGTCCTGTTTCGTGTCTGAGGTACTCCATAATCAGCTGAATTTAATATGTCACAGAACACATTATATCCAAGCACATCATGTAATATCCTATATATTTCTTTATATGTTTCTCCATTATTATGGGTTCTTAAGGATCGTACATTTTCAAGAATAATTGCTTTTGGTTTCTTTCCTTTTTTAATTTTATCATCCACAATCTCTGCTATTCTAAAAAATAATGTTCCTCTCGTATCTTCAAACCCTTTTTGTTGCCCCATCATACTAAACGGCTGGCATGGAAACCCACCTATCAGGATATCGCAGTCTGGTATTTCCTCTAAAGGAATTTCATTTATATCTCCAAGAACGATATGTTCTCCAAAATTAGCCTTATATGTCTGCACAGCATATTTATCAAAATCGTTTGCCCATATTATATCATAACCTGTATCTACAAACCCTTTATCAAGTCCACCAAGCCCACTGAAGAATGAAACTACTTTCACTTATTTTTCCTCCTCAAGCTTATTATTTTTTATGTAATCTCTAATCCACAATCCAATTTCCACAGAGGCAGTTTTCCCTTCATTACGCAATAATGTCATAAATTCATCTTTTACTGCCGGTTCAATTGATATTTCTATTTTTGCAGTTTTTATTCTACCTGCCGGTCTTCCACAATTACTTTTCTTTTTATTAGTCATTGCATTCTCCTCCGTTTAATAAACATATTATATAATGTTTTTATCAGGGTGTAAATATATTCTTTATTAAAATTTATATATACACTTTCTTTTCTGTTTGATATAATAAATACAAATCTACAGAAAGGAATACAATTACATGTACAGACAAATTATTGATAAATTAAACCAGTTTCTGAATTATATACATATTCCTGGCACACCACTTAATTCAGATGCTTTTCAAGGGATATTGGTAAAGAAACTTTCAAACCAGAATATTATAAAAGATAAGCGAAGAATTAATGCCGGGGATACTTCTTCAACAGTTAACCAGACACATATTGACGTTACTGGTAAACAAGGCATGTTATTTTTCTTTGAAGAACTGAATAATGCAACAACCTCCGTACAAAGCATTGATATTGATATATACGATAACAATTTCAGGTACCTTCACGAAATCGACCAGCCCTCTAACATGACAGATTCAAACGGAAACACTTACTATGTACGTTCCAATATCAACCTGCCAAAGTACTTAGCAGATTCCAATTTTTCTCTTCACAGTTCTGCATATAAAAAATATGGTCATACTGGTGACCAGGTACAAATTAACATTCCAGATTCTGAAGAGGCTTTTACTCAGCTTCAGAGATTTGCATTCCAGGATGACGCTCTTGTTATGCTAAGATATGATTATCTGAGATATGTTGCTATTCTCATTCCATGCGAATTGTGTAACATTCTGTACTCTATTACAGACACTCATGGTTCCCATAATGTAAACTATGTAGCAATGAATCCTTCATATAACCCAGTATTAGCACATCAGATCCAGTACAATATTATTTCAAATGATGTAAGTTACGATGATGTTGAAGCCATGACTTTGCAACGCACACTCAATAATAACCCATGTGCTGGTACAGATGTCGAAAAGATTGTAAAAACCCGTGTTTCGCAAGGCTCTTTCCGCAGGCTGTTACTTCTTGAACGTCATCACTGTAATCTTTGCGATATTTCCGCCACATCTGTATTACGTGCAAGCCATATTAAAGAATGGGCTGAATCCTCCAAAGAAGAACGCATAGATGCAAACAATGGTTTGCTTTTATGTGCTAATCACGATGCCCTGTTTGATAGACACTTAATCTCTTTTGAACCTGAGACAGGAAATATATGCATTTCAGCATCAATTGACGATGATCAGCGAAATGCCTTAAATCTTTCTAAATCCGCCAGAATCTCTATGAATGAGCGAATGAAGGCATACATGCAAATACACTACAAAAAATTTATTAAAAAAGAAAACCAGTAATTCCCCAATTGCGAGATGTATTTGGGTACATCAATAAAACCTTCCAAAGAATCAATGGTAAAGATGTTGTCTGGCCTCCTAAAATACCGAAAAGCAGCCGGGTTATCACGATCCCCCAGACACTTGCTGATTGTTTATAAGCTTATATGGATAAGTGCTATGAGATTCAGCCTAACGACAGACTTTTCCCTTACACCAAACATCTCCTAAATCATGAAATGCTCAGAGGATGTAAAAAATCCGGGTGAAGAAAATTCGTGTGCATGATCTCCGTCACTCCCATGCCCGCCTTTTGATTGAGACGGGATGCCAGCCACTTCTGATTGCTGACCGTTTAGGACATGAAAAAATACAGACAACCTTAAATACTTACAGTCATCTGTATCCCAACAAACAAGCCGAAGTGGCACAACAGCTTAAAAATCCTATCAACGGAACAACAGTGCCAGATAGTAGCCAAATGGCAGATGTAGCCAATTTGTAGCCAATAAAAAGAAAAATCTCTGGAAAGTCTTATAAATCAAGGCTTTCCAGAGATGTAGCAACTATTCAAATTCAATCGTCGCCACCGGCTTCTTCGTGATCTCGTATACCACCCGGTTGATGCTGGTCACCTCAGCAGTGATCCGGTCTGCGATCCGCTCCAACAGATCGTAGTCGATCCGCTCGATGGTCGCCGTCATGGCGTCGATGGTGTTGACCGCACGGATCACGGCCATATAGCCCATGCTTCTGGCGTTATCCCTCACACCGACCGCCTTGAAATCCGGGATCGCTACAAAGTACTGCCACACAGTCTTATCCAGACCAGACTTGGCAAATTCGTCGCGGAGGATCGCGTCAGCCTCACGGAGTGCCTCCAGACGGTCACGGGTGATCGCTCCAAGGCAGCGGACGCCAAGTCCCGGACCCGGGAACGGCTGACGATATACCATTTCTGCCGGAAGGCCCAGCTCGATACCGCAGGCGCGTACCTCATCCTTAAACAGCTGCTTTAACGGCTCTACCAGCTCAAACTGCAGATCCTCCGGAAGGCCGCCCACATTGTGGTGGGATTTCACACATTTGGCAGTTTTTGTACCGGACTCGATGATATCCGGGTAAATGGTGCCCTGGCCCAGGAAATCGATCCCCTCCAGCTTTCTTGCCTCTTCCTCAAACACACGGATGAATTCTCCGCCGATGATCTTACGCTTTTCCTCCGGATCTGCAACGCCGTCCAGCTTTCCAAGGAACCGCTCTGTCGCGTCCACATAGATCAGATTTGCGTGCAGCTCGTCGCGGAATACCTTTACCACGCCCTCAGACTCGTTCTTACGCATTAAGCCATGGTTTACATGGACGCACACCAGCTGCTGCCCGATGGCCTTGATCAACATGGCTGCAACCACAGAGGAATCCACGCCGCCGGAAAGCGCCAGGAGGACCTTTTTATCTCCCACCTGCTTACGGATCAGCTCCACCTGGTCCTCAATGAAATTCTTCATGTTCCAGTTGGCCTCTGCCTTACATGTCTCAAAAAGGAAGGTCTTCATGGCCGCATCGTCCGGAAGCTCCTGGTACTGTGCCTCACATTTTGACTGGGGATAATCAATGGAGATCATCGGGTAGCTCAGTCCATATAATTCGTCCCGGACCTGTACCTCCTGTCCGTCCACCACACGGTTCTCGCCGCCATTTAAAATAATACCCTTTACATTATCCAGAGCCTGAAGCTCCTCCACCGTAATATCATGGGGATGGATCTCACTGTATACGCCCAGGTCCCTGATCTGACGGGCAATCACTGTATTCTCTGTGCTTCCAAGATCCAGAATTACTATCATATCCTGCTTCATGCTGATTCTCCTTTTAATTATGTTGATTAAACGTTATCTACATTATACCTGTTCCAGAGAAAAAATCCATCAAAATTTTTTATTTTTCGAGTTCATGGGGCTCCGTTCCTCTTCTATTCATCTCCCGGTATCAGAAAAAGGTTGTGATTCCCAGAAAAATGCGCTATAATGAACAAGCCATTGAAATCTGGCAGAAAAAACTTTTAAAGAGAGGTGAGATCATGGACAGTAGTGGTAGTCGAAGTACGGATATGGTATTCCAGCAGTTACAGAATACAGGTGCGATCCGGCTGTCTGTGGTCTGATCTGGCTTTATCTGTATATATACAAATGGATACCATTGTCCGTTCCAGTACAGCACTACATAAGCAGATGCGAATGCAGGGATCCTGTCTGTAACCGGCAGTGGATTTTTTATGCCCTTTTTTCCTTACAAACAGAACTCCTGTGTCCGCCTTTGCTTTCAACCGACTTGTAAAGGAGGACAATGAAATGGCAGGAAACACAACCGTAAGCACAGCACCTGCAGGATACAGCGCTGAGATCGCAGAACTGATTCGCAGCAGTCTGACTCCCCGGAGAATGCAGGAAAAGCTGTCTTCTTATCATGAAAACGATGTCGCATCCGCTCTGGGGCTTCTGACCCAGGCGGAACGGGCAAAATTATACCAGATCCTTGATTCAGAAACACTGGCTGGGATCCTGGAATACTCCGATCATCTTACAGAATATGTGCAGGAACTGAGCGTCCGAAAAAAGGTCGATGTATTTTCCCAGATGGAGCCATCCGACGTGGTGGAGGTACTGCGCCAGTTGGAAAAGGGCGAGCGAGAAACCCTGGTGGATCTGCTGGATCCCGAGGTCCGCTCCGATGTGAAATTGCTGAGTTCCTTCGACGAGGACGAGATCGGCAGCGTCATGTCCACCAACTACATCTCCGTCCCGGACCATGCATCGGTCAAGGAGGCCATGTCAGAGCTCGTCCGCCAGGCTGCCGAAAACGACAACATCAGCACCATTTATGTGGTGGACCAGAGGGAAACCTTTTATGGCGCCATTGACCTGAAGGACCTGATCATTGCCCGGGAGGGGACTGATCTGAAAGAGGTCATGACCTGCTCCTATCCATACGTTTACGCGCGGTCGCCCATTGAGGACTGTATCCCGCAGTTAAGAGATTATTCCGAAGACTCCATCCCCGTGCTGGACAATGAAAACCGGCTCATCGGCGTCATCACGGCCCGCGATCTGGTTGAGGTCGTAGGGGATGAGCTCAATGAAGACTACGCAAAGCTGGCAGGTCTTTCCGCTGAGGAGGATCTGGAGGAACCGATCTTCCGCAGTGTAAAAAAGCGGCTTCCATGGCTTTTCGTCCTGCTTGTCATGGGCCTCGGCGTATCCGCAACCGTCGGGCTCTTTGAATCCATCGTGGCCCAGCTCCCAGTCATCATGAGCTTTCAGTCGCTGATCCTGGATATGGCAGGCAACGTGGGCACCCAGTCCCTGGCCGTTGCCATCCGTGTTCTCATGGACAAACAGACCTCCGGAAGGCAGAAGCTGACACTGATCCTGAAGGAATCCCGCGTCGGCCTGACCAACGGCTTTATTCTCGGCATATCCTCCTTCCTTGTGATTGGCGGATATCTGGTTTTAAAAGGGAACGGGCTGTCCTTTGCTTTTGCAGTTTCCGGATGCCTCGGCGCAGCCATGATACTGGCCATGCTGATCTCTTCCTTATCCGGCACAGTTATTCCGATCTTCTTCCAGAAGATCGGGGTGGATCCGGCTGTAGCATCTGGCCCACTGATCACAACCGTAAACGATCTGGTCGCCGTGATCACCTATTACGGACTGGCCTGGGTCATTCTGATCAATTTGCTGCATTTGGCGTAAAGAATAAGAAGAAATATAAGACCGCCGGTATGGGGAAGGGTAACCATACCGGCGGTTTTTATTTTGTTATCGGAATTCGCTGGTCTTTGTAAAAACACTTGACAAAACCAGTATATTAGTGTTAGTCTAGTGGCCGAAGAGCGAAAGCGCATTATATTTTATATAATACGCCTTCGCTCTTTTTTTATGAAATGGAGGTATTAAAGTTATGAAAACACAGTTTTCTATGCAAAAGGCAAAAGTATTTGCAACGCAATTACTCTGGGAATTCATAGGAAGTGTCTTTATTGCAGCTGGAATTTATAATTTCGCTGTGCAGGCAAAGTTTCCAATGACCGGATTTTCAGGTATTTCTATCATATTGTATCGGCTGCTGAATATTCCGATCGGACTTTCAACCATTGTATTGAATGTCCCGCTGGCCATTGTCTGCTATCGGCTTCTCGGGAAAAAGTTCTTTATCAGTTCTTTACGATGCATGGTGCTTTCTTCTTTGATGATCGACTATGTGGCACCGTTGTTTCCGGTGTATGAAGGAGATCGCTTATTAGCAGCCCTTTGTACAGGTGTATTTGGCGGTATCGGATACGCATTGATTTATTCTAAAAACTCCTCTACCGGTGGATCAGATTTTATTATTATGGCAGTGAAAGCCATCAAACCGCATTTATCTCTTGGGAAAATCGCATTCTGGTCTGATGTGGGGATCATTCTGGTCGGCGGAATTTTATTCCGGGATATGGACGGTATTATTTATGGAATGGTTGTAAATTTTATTTTTGCTGTTGCCGTAGACAAGTTAATGTATGGAATCAATGCCGGGAAGCTTACATTGATCGTTACAGATCATGGTCCTCAGATCTGTGAAGTGATCGATGAATGCTGTCAACGGGGAACCACCATTTTAAAGGGCCAGGGCGGATACCATGGACAAGAAAAGCAGGTCGTGATGTGCGCCTGCAACAACAAAGAAATGTTCCAGGTGCAGCAGGCTGTAAAGAAAGCCGATCCGGATTCCTTTTTGATCGTGCTGGAATCCAATGAGGTTCATGGAGAGGGATTTAAGATGGTACAGATTGGGGAGGAAGGAAACTGATCGTATTTTTATGTGGTAGTTTTGGAAGGGAGCCCTAAAAGTCAGAGAGCCGGGTACCCGCTGTTTATGCAGTCTCCTGGCTCTCTGTTTACTATTCGAATTCGACAATTACTAATCAATTTTGTTTAGAGATTATTCTCTGTCATGTTTACAGTTCTTTTGATTATTTGATTTATCCATATTATCCTGCCTATACAGGCTAATGTTAT
>ERZ894236.194-NODE-194-length-87655-cov-34.2338_pt1 | contig 87655 bp, 98 predicted proteins | sample MGYA00380297_ERZ894236 | MGnify/ENA primary metagenome ERZ894236 (study PRJEB32331, sample SAMN06328420) | human gut metagenome | biome: human gut microbiome; feature: stool | host: Homo sapiens | collected 2014-08-04 ... | reverse complement strand
AAAATCGATACCGGAAAAACTCTAAAACCGTGGCCAGTTTTAGTTGACCACTACAATTAGCGGACTTCGTGGCGGCGGCACGGTAAAGATAACCACGACATCTTCCTCTACTGTTGAATTTGGAAGCAGGGAAATATTTAAACCATTTTCCATAAAAAATAATGATTGCCCTGTCATCATAAAGGGATTGACGTTAGTAGGCTGGAATCAGTACGGGACATTATTTAATGTAGTATCGTCAAGGGTTGGGGTGTCAGCGTGTAAATTCTCTGCGTATGCACAGGGCGGCATTATGTTTGAGGGGTATAATTGCTCTGATATAACAATATCAGGAGACTGCACTAAGGTTGGGACATGGGCGCCAATTGGTGGTTATGAGTTTGTGATTGACACAACCAGCAAGATAACAAAAAGAACTGAAACAAATATAAAGTGGGATTCACTTTGATTAACGCGCCCTCTCTGTGAGGGCGCTTACCTTCATTTTTTTAGTATTTCTTTATCATAGTTAAATATCTCTTTGTTTACTATAAACCTATCTCCCTCTGATAGGTTGTTTTCAAAAAGGCTTTTCCCTTTTATTTTTTGTGTTTTTATCTTTCCTATGTTGAATATAGTATCAACGAAGTACTCTGATGTTATTTTTTTATTCTTGTTCTTCTCCAGTGTGATTATATCATTATGGTATTTGCTTTTGTATTTGTCATTAAACCAGAAAAATAAACCGATACTGTAATTGCCTGATGTATTTCCACCATACAATGATTTGCCATCATCGAATATTGATGTCCCATGATCTGATATAAATGATAGAGACACTAACCCACCTTCATTTTTAAGTATATCTATGAAGTCACTTACTTTTTTATCAACCGAATATAGTATTGAGTTCTCATAACTATTTTTAAGTAATTCTATATCTTCTACAGATGGCGTTGAATACGTATCTTTTGTAAATGATGGTTTAAAAACATCGTACTCATCAGGATATCTTGTGTGATAAAGGAAGTGGCTTCCAACTGTCTTGTATACAATCAGTTTCTTATTGGATTTATTGCTTAGTATTTTACTTAAAGTATCGTTGTTAACGTCTGATTGAATGTAATGGTCTGCCTCATTAGCTATAATATTTAACTCGTTGTCTCCAATGACAGCAGGAGGAAGATATGAAACATACCACGTTTCAAAACCAGCCTCCTTAAACGCTGATATTATAGATTTTTCAGGGAATATCCCATAGTCTTTAACATTTTTACGTGTGAGTATCATTGGTGTTGATGATAAGGTATATGCCGCCTGCGATATAGCATTATCAAAAGATATAACACCTTTACCTTCAAGTAGCGGGGTTGTTTTTTTGTGATACCCATTTATTGACATGTAGTCACCACGATGAGTTTCACCCAAGAAGATAACCACAGTTTGGTTGTCATTTTCTTCGCTTTTTGCACCCCACGTAAATGATTTTCTAATATCAATTTTTTCTATTGCTTTTTCTATCGCAAGCTTGTTCTTATATATTGTACTAGCGGCAACAGATACTGGATTAAGTGTTGTTGATAGAAAAACCAGCACCACAGCAGGCAATATTAAAATGTGTATTTTTCTTTTTGTTGTTGGTTTTTTTATTTTAACCAAAAACAAAAGATTAATAATTATTAAAGATATTGCTATTATTTCATTCCTTGATAAATGCATTCCACTCTGTATTTCATCAATATTTGTATCGTACAGTATTGATATTATTTCATATGGTATTTCATGAAAGTAAAACCCCGTCATTCTTTTTGTCATGAACTCTATTAAAGAAAATGAAATTAACAACATGTATATTACAGATGCTGTTTTTTGTAACTTTAATTTTAAACTATACGCATATATGAAAACCAGTAATAAAGCATACATTACAACATGAAGCATGTCGCTTTCTTTTTTTAAGAACATAAAAAGATAGAAAATTGACAACAACGACACAATTGTGAAAACTTTGTTTTCCTTGGTTGTCATATAATTAATGGTATTCTTTGATATATCCTTCATTGCATTTTTCTTGGTTAATATGGTGGATGTCATATATCTTATCATTATTGTAAAGATAGGTCAGCATCAACGTAACGTAATCACTCCTTCTCATACTCGAACCCGCGCGGAAGCCTTTTCCCGATCTCCCTGTAGTGCTCCAGTCTCTCTCTGAAATACGGGCGTAAATGCTCGGGCTGCTGGATTTCTGTTTCGTACAGATCATACGGCAGTCCGAGTCTTTCTTTGTACGCGATACCGGATGCGGCTAAATCGGCATTAATTTTGTCTTTTTCGTCTTGTGGCAGGTTGGCGATGTTGTGCATGTTAGTTTCGGAGTGGTGGGTGATGATGGGAGTATAGCAGGGGGATTTTGGTGATGGGGCAAAAATGGGGCAAAAAATTACCGCAAATGCACTTGAATGAACGAACTCACAAAAGGGCGACTTGCGGTAATTGTCTGTTTAGCCTTAGATGCACCTAAATGCACATGATATCAAAAACCTATGCACGTATATTATGTCAATGCCGGTATGATGACATTAACGCATTGATATGAAAGGTTAAATTTCTTTTTTGTGTCTGTGGTTGTCTTGGTGGTGAAGTTGATATCTTTCCGCGCCAGGGCACACAGCTCACAGTTTCTTCCTGAAACGCTGAAGTGGTCGCAAGTTATCTGTATAAATCCCCCTTATATCACCGTCGGGATAACAGCTGCGGCGGTGGCAATTACGCGTGCTAAATACTCAACCCGGCGCGGAACGTGTTTATTCCGCCTGGCTTGAGGTGTGACAATACGCACCGCGCACCTGCCGACAAGGTTTAGATTTCAGCTCTTTCTTACTACAAATAAAGTACATGTCGCTTAGTATCATGGCTTTAAAACTAAACGGTGATACCTATGAAAAAGTTATTGATAGTATCAGTTGCAGCCATGTTTACCTTTGGTTCTTATGCCGGAGAAGGTAAGGGATATTCAATAGAACAACTACATAAAATGATTGAATCCGGGAAATATCCGGCTGTTACTGAATACGAAGAAACAGGCGGTGGTGATGTTGCGGATATAAAATCATGTAAGGACAGGATACTGAGCCGTGCTGCTAATTTTTCAGAATATCCCATTACCGTTGAGCGGGATATTGAAAATGAAGTTTACGAATCAACAGTATGGATGAACTTAAAGGCGCAAAAAGTTATTTGTGAGATTAAAGATGGCAAGGCTAAAGGGACGCAGTTTGATGCATCCTATAAGTAAGCCGGGAAAACGCCGGTAAGAGTAAATCAGCCCCGGGAGGGGCTTATTTTTTGCCGGATTAAGCCACAGATATCCCGCTGCTTACCGGATGTTCTTCCGGCTTCCGGAAATCCACCTCGTTTTGATAACAGGTCATAAAATCACTATCTGATTCATAGCCACTATCGTGATGAATTTCAGTGCCGGCAACGTACGGTAATAGAGCGTCACAAGGCTCCGGCAGTCACACGCAGTAACCTTTTCCCGGCCACCCGGTATTGATATCACAAAAACTCCCCGGACTTATTTAATTTCACTGCCGGTATGTTTAAATAGATAAATCATAAATACATATTGGTGAAAAAATGAAAAAAATTCTTCCTGTTCTGATCGCTGTTTCATTTCTGGCAGGGTGTAAAGTGGATGTTGAAACCACGGTAAATACGGATGACCTGGTCTCTCATGAACACAAACTGGTCGCCGGTAATATCAATGTGGAAGTACCGGCCTGTAATGATTTCGAAGATTCACGGAAAGAATCAAAAAGTCTTATCAGAATTAAAGAGCAGATGCCGGCTGTCTTCTCCGGCGCGGAATACAAGGAATGTTATAAAGAGAAATTTAATTCCTATGCCAGTTTTATCGTTCCTGTCGGGGTCGGGTTTATTGCTGAAGATATGAAGGCGGTAAATGCCGAGATTTATATTTTTTCAAATGACGAGCTCTATGCCGGTGTGATGATCACGCCGGAAGCGATTAAACGCCTGCAAACGGCCAAAAAGTCTGCTCCCGGTGATCTGAAACTGCAAATGACGCTGGTGCTGGAAAAAGGTAAATTACCGATCCCGAATATTGCGGCGATGAGTGTGTTCATGACTGGTACGGAAGCGAAAAATAAACCGCTGATTGCGAGCCGTGTGGGTATCGTCGGGAAAGAAGTCCGCTTTAGGTTATCTGACGTGTCTAATGCGTTACTTGAGAGCGGCAATATCGCACCGGTATTATACAAAGCAGAGATGCTGGAAAAATTAGTGGCTAATCTGAAGAACAATTAACCGCCATGACAGCTGTTATCCGCCGCCGTGTATTTACCGGCGGCTTTTTTATTTATATTTAAGAATTACGGCAGTTGTATTACAGCCCGTCAGGGTTAGTCTGATAAAGCAGATAAACAGTTACAGGGTGGTAACGGTAATATGAAAAAAATAATGACAGGGATTATCATTGCTGTGATGTCATGCACTGTGGCGGCCCGCAGCCTGACAAAGAGTGAAATTGCGTCGGTGGAAAGCGTGATTAAAAAGAACCTGGATAATCCGGAATCTGCCCGTTTTTTTCACGGTGATTTTATTGATGTCAGCGATGGTAATTTATATTGCGTTCAGGTCAGTGAAAAAAATGCACACGGACAATATGGCGGGAAAAAACTGTTTTCTGTTCTCCTGCTGCAGGATAGTAAAGATCGTTACAAGGCATGGGAGGTTGACCGGTTTAATGAAGATACCCTGTATCCGCAGGATATAATTGAAGAAGCCTGTGTGGGTGCCGGCTATAACTATAAAATTCAGGAAGGCGCTGTCTATGATGCAAATAAGAAGCGCCAAAGCCTGGGGTTACCACCGGTGGATAAATCACAGATTATACCGCGCAGGCGGTAATAAAAATCATCGGGTTTGATTATTGTCTGAAATATTCTTCTTTCGTAACCAGAGTATAAAGTGTAATAGACCCATTGTGCCATGACCAATAATATACGCTTCAATCAGTCCCGTCAGCGTTTTGTGCAGGTTACACATTTCACCGGCCTAAGCTGACCCCGCAGCCCATAATATGCAGCCGGGTGAAAAATAAGCGGTAGCTATCAGCAGGAATAACGCCGGTGACTGATAAATACGTATAAACTGCCGCAGAGATGAGAATATTATCATTGGCATAACTCCGCCCGTAATAAAGATTAAATAATGTCTGCGTAATTATACTGATAATAGCACCGTTCCGCGGAATAGCGATTTAAATATCACCGGGTAAATTAACCGGGACAACAGGATTACAGCGATATCCTATATTGGTTATTGACGGCGGGTGAATAATCAAAACGCAATAATATTAACGGTTGTATTACTCGTTTTCAGGAGCATTCAATGCGTAAAATTCTGTCTGTATCTGCTGTTGCGTTAGTTTCTGCATTGCTGGCAAGCCCTGCATTTGCTGCCAAAACGGATACCTATAATTGTGACGGGCAAAAAATTAAAGTTTCTTTCCCGGATGCCAAAACAGCAGTAATGGTATACAGCGATGAAATTATTGTTCTGAAAGAAGCGGTTGCTGCCAGCGGTGCCCGCTATGTCGGCGAAAATTTCCAGCTTTGGTCAAACGGAAAAAATGAACTGAATCTGGCCAGCATCTCAGAGGATGATGCGGTGAAAGGAAAAGTTGCCGAATATAAAGGCCGTACCTGTAAATTAGTGAAATAACAAAGATAATTTTTGTTGTACCGGATAAATAAAGAGAGCGGGGTTTCCCGCTCTTTTTGATCTGTTTATTTATGGTTTTTGCGGTAATAAGTCCATTCTTCGACCCGCTCTCCACCCGGTAAATTACAGTAACCGGTCCAGCCGGATACCGCTTTAACGATTTCTGTTTTACCGCCGGATTGTTCACAATAAACGGATGCCGGGTTTGCCATACCAATTTTTGCGTCTTTCGCCGGGACAGGATCTTTGTTCAGTACGGAAATTAACTGATAGCGGATATTCGGTGCATCAGCAGGCGGATTCGGAACATCTGTTGTTTTAACGGACACCCGGTACTGGTATCCCGGTTCATAAGTAAACCCGTCGATGCTCTGATAGAAAAATTCCCACTCTGCATCAGGGGATTCTTTTATTTTCATGCATTTCATCGGCGCAACACCCATGCAATCGGCCAGTTCAGAATCAATATATAATGTTTTGGTATTCTCTGCGGCCTGATCTGTCCGTGCATTCTGACTGCATCCTGCCATTAATAAGAAGAGCGGAGCAATAATATAGGCTGATTTCATCAGTTGTCCTTAATGTGTGTGTTAAAGTAGTCTGTTTTTACTCTGTTTTTGACAGCACAAAAATACTATTAGTTCCGTATCGGCGTTTTTTTATCTGTATAAAGAGTACAAATGAAGAGATATAAAACAGTAGTGACAAGCGTGATAATACTGGCCGGTTTTTATTTCCGGGTGTGGTTGTATACAGCAATCGTGATTTCACTGGTAAAAGGGATAAATAATAACCTGCGGGAACCGCCGGTTTCTGCTGAATTCTGGGATTCGTTATATCTGGCCGGTAAATTCCTGGTGGTCATTCTGCTGCTGGTATTGTCGGGTGATCTGATTCGTGTTTACCGTAACATCCGGCGGCACCCGGTAATAACAGCATCATGGCATCGTTTTTGTCTGTCGGTTGCCGCGCTGACGGGCGGAATAATGATTATCCTGCTGACCGTCAGCTATTGGCAGCCGTTCACCGTATAGTCACAGAATATTACAGGGTATAACCTGTAACCGGACTTCATATCCGGCATCTTTGTATAAATTCAGCCGGTTTCAACACGGTAATTGTGAAGTAAAGAGAGAGGATCTACACTATCCGCTGTACGTATTTCTCCTGACGATGGTATTTACAGGTGAGGTTATATGACAGCAATTGATATTTTCTGGGTCGGTATCGGCGGCGGCAGCGGTTCATTACTGCGCTGGTGGGTCGGTAAACTGACAGGCGAACGTTATCACGGCCATTTTCCGCTGGGCACCTTTATTATTAATATCTCGGGTGCTTTTATTATCGGTTTCTTAAGCACGTTATTCGTGATTGACTGGCATGACCGCTTTGGTTCATTCCTGCATGCGGCTGTTCTGACCGGTATTCTCGGCGGTTACACCACCTTCAGCAGTATGCAGCTGGATGCGGCAAAACTGGTGAATGCAAAACAGCGGATGCTGGCTTTCGGTTATTTGCTTATCTCTGTTGTGGCGGGTCTGGCTGCTGCCGCACTGGGCGTCTGGCTGGCGGCATGAGGATAACAATATGAATATGGTGATTCTTATTTTTATTGGCGGGGCATTCGGCGCAATCTGCCGTGAATTACTGATGCTTGGTGTACCGTCTCTGCATGACGGATTCCCGCTTGATATTCTGGCGGCTAATATTATTGCCTCATTCCTGCTGGGAATAACGGCGGCATTATTACAGCGCAACCGGATTAATCAGTATGTCAATGCGCTGGTGGCGACCGGTATTATGGGCGGATTGTCCACATTCAGCAGCTTTGTGTACGGTACATTTGAAATAATGTCATCCCCGGCGTTACTGGGTACCGGAATAACTTATTTGCTGGTCAGTGTGATCGGCGGATTTGCAGCTGTTATGGCGGGGTTATATCTGGGAAATTGCGTGAAACCGGGTGTAAAAAATACCGCTGAATAGCAAAGCGTTCCGGCCGGGCAGGGAACGACTGTCCGGCCGGAACAGATCAGGCCATTTTTTCATTATTTTAAGACACTGCGCTGATCAGAAAAACTTATTCTACTGGTTTAACATGAATCGAATAATCCGGGTCAGTGAATTGCCCGTAACTTTTATTAATCACCCGTTGTTGGTCAAGCTGTTTTATTTCTTTACTCAGAAAGTTGAGGTGATCCTGCAAATAAATTTTTGTTACCCGTTCATTTTCAATGATAGCCTGCAGTATTTCCACCAATTCGCCGGTAACCGGCTGTTCTTTTTCCAGTTCATGAGATAACTGTGTCAGGTGTTCAACTGCACAAACATAATCAGTTTCACGGGCAATCAAATCATCCCATTCACTGTTTCTGGCCAGGGTAACGAGTTCTTCACTCAGTGTCAGTACATGTTGATATATATCGTGTAAATTGATGGTCGTTTGAATACTCACCTGATTATCTTTCATCCACATTTGCCCCGATTTGTTGCCATGTTGCCGCGAGATCGGAGAGCAGTTGATAGACCTCTTTTACGTAGGCCACGTTATTTTCGATATTTGCGTTGAGTAACCGCATAATCATATAGTCATACAGAGAGGCCAGATTATGCGCCAGCTCACCGCCGGCATCATAATCCAGGGCCTGTTTCAGACCATTATCAATAATATTAATCGCTTTCGACAGTTCATTACCTTTGGCGGCAATATCATTTTGCTCCATAAAGATTTCGCTGCGGCGAAGGGCGCTGAGCGCCCCGTTAAACAAAATCCGGATCAACTGATAAGGCGAGGCATTGGTAATTTCACTTTCAAGATTAACTTGCTGATAAGCCTGATTTGCCTTGCGCTGATACATTATTTTTAACCTAACATTCTGCCGAGTGCTTGTGTGGTGCCACTCAGGGAGTTCATCATTTTGTCCAGATTCTGGAACTGACGGCGATACAGATCCATGGTGTTTTCGATCTGTTTATTGGTTTGTTCGATACGTTTATCGATACCTTTTTTCTTTTTCTCCAGACCGTCGGTGGCGTTATGAATCGTACCTTCACGGCTGTCTAATGTCTTTTTCAGATAATTAAAGTTTTCGGTACCAAAACCGGTCTCTTTTCCGTCACCGGCAAAGAACTCTTTCACACTGGACGCGTTCTCTTTCAGCGCTTTATCCAGCACTTTGTCATCAATTTCCAGAGTACCATCTGTTTTTTGTTTGATACCCATTTTGTTCATGGTATTTGGCTCACCGGTACCATTTGGCGTTCTTATCTGAGCACGGATAGCGTTCTGAATACCACGTACCGTGGAATCCCCAATCAGCGGACCATTATTTTTATCTGCCGCCTGACCTTTTTCGGTCTGAGTATATTTGGTCAGATCTTTACAGAGTTTCTGATACTCATTGTAAGCATCCACCCACTCTTTGATTTTCTTTTTCGCCGGTTCAATATCAGAGGAAACTACCAGCGGTTCAGTAACTGGTTTTCCGGCGTTGTCTTTTTCAGTGGTTTTTTTCAGTGTCAGTGTCAGACCAAAAAAAGCATCTTTGACTTCGTTAGTCTGTGATTCCTGCTCGATACCGTTTACTGTGAACAGGGCGTTTTCCGGTGCGGTCGTCTGGTTCATACCGCCGTTACTGATAAATTTAACGGTGCCGTCGGTTTGTTTTTCTGATTTTCCGCCGATGGCTTTATCCAGATCATCATCGCCGGTAACAGAAATACTGATAGCAGAATCGGTCCCCTGGGTTTTGCTGATTAACACCAGATGGTATTCACCCTGTTTATCTTTTACCACACTGGCAGAGACGCCTTTATCCGCTTTATTTATGGCATCAGCGACTTCAATCGGTGATGTTTTATCGCTGCTCAGCTTTATATCAAAATTCTTTTTCGCATCACTGCCGTCACCGATTTTAATGGAAACAGTTCGTTCAGCGTTGCTGTTACCCATTGATGTCTTACCGTCAGCAACACCTTTTCCGGATAAGGTCTGGTTTTTAGCCAGCCGTTCGATGCTGACGTCATACTGACCCGGCTGTGCTTTACCTGTGGTGGACACACCAAAGTATTTATTTTCTTCACTGACTTTGGTTGTACTGATATCCCCGAACTTTTTCAGTGCTTCTGCGGCAGTTTTTAATTTTTCCAGTGAAGACTGTAACTTTCCGAAAGCACTAATCTGTGCTTCACACGCTGTTTTTTGGGCAGTTAACGGCTCCAGACGGCGCATTTCTGCTTTTTCCAGCATGTCCATTTGCTGATTAAGATCCATATTTGCGCCGACGCCTAACGATGCTATGCCTGCCATGTACTTCTCCTGAATTTAATTGGTTTTACATAGTTATCGGTTGGCAGCGGAAGAATTTTAGCGTTAACCGCAAAAAATGATGGGCGGAGTTGCGCAGGGAAAGCAGGGTTATTGTCACCATTAAGATAAGGAAACAAAAAAGGGCATCGGGAGCCGCAATATGGTTACAAAACTCAAAAAATACGTTATCCGGATAAATATGTCTGATATTGATAATATGGCGACGTTTTGTCTGTAAATAAAGTGAATCATTGCCCGTTAACAGTATTACTCCGCAGCGACGGCAGAAAATGATTCACATTATTTCATACAAAAAAGGAAATATCGTTATGGCACAAGTTATTAATACCAATGTTCTGTCACTGGTTACCCAGAATAATTTAAATCGTTCTCAGGGCGTGTTAGGAACTGCCATTGAACGTCTTTCTTCCGGCGCCCGTATTAACAGTGCAAAGGATGATGCTGCCGGTCAGGCGATTGCCAACCGTTTTACCGCCAATGTAAAAGGTCTGACCCAGGCGTCCCGTAATGCAAGTGATGCCATTTCTATTGCGCAGGTGACGGAAGGTGCTGTAAATGAAATCAATGATAACTTACAGCGTATCCGCGAGCTGGCGGTTCAGGCACAAAATAGCACAAATTCAGAAAGTGACCGCACCTCTATTAAAGAAGAAGTGGACCAGCGTCTGAAGGAAATTGACCGTATTTCAGAGCAGACTCAGTTTAACGGTATTAAAGTACTGTCCGGTGACAGCAAAATGACTTTCCAGGTTGGTGCCAATGATGGTGAAACTATCGATATTGATCTGAAAAAAGTTGACCGTGATACACTGGGGCTGAAGTCACTGGATGTAGCGGCAGGCAAATACGGCCGGGCTGTGTCAGCCAGTGATTTTGAATCGCTTGTTAAGGGTACGGGTACTGATGCGGAAGCGAAACAAGCGGTTGAGGACAGTATCAACGGTATTAAGCTGGGTACTGATGCTGTCACTGACGCAAAAATCTATTATCAGACAGATGCGAATGGTGTGGTCGATAAAAGTAAGGTTTATATCCAGGGTAAAATTAATGGTAAAAATGTTGAGCTGAAAGCAGGTGTGACTGCAACGGCAAAAACGGCGACAGCCGATGGTGAGCTCGAATTTACCGGGGTTGCCGAACTGGATGCCGCAGATAAAAAAGCGCTCGCTGATAAAGGTCCGCTGGGCACTCTGGATAAAGCGCTGTCAAAAATCGACACTCAGCGCAGCCAGCTGGGTGCCTTCCAGAACCGTATGCAGTCTACCATCAATAACCTGAACAACTCCGTGAATAACCTGAGTGCTGCGCGCAGCCGTATTCAGGATGCCGATTTTGCCGTTGAGGTTTCGAATATGAGTCGTGGTCAGATTCTGCAGCAGGCGGGAACATCTGTACTGGCGCAGGCAAACCAGGTACCACAGTCAGTACTGAGCTTACTGCGTTAATTATTATTTCATTATAAATCAGGCAATTCCTCTGTGTTATGATTTGGCCGGAACCTTTGTTCCGGCTTTTTTTATGTCTGAGGAAACCATTTCTGCGACAATTTTCTAAAAATATTTACCAAAAAAACTAAAGTGGTCTCTCAGGGTGCCGATAGTGTTATTGCTGGCGAAAATCAGAAAGCCAAACAGATAAACGCTGTTTATTATTTTCAATAACAAGGACATATATCATGGCACAGGTTATCAATACTAACGTTCTGTCTCTGGTTACTCAGAACAACTTAAACCGTTCACAGGGCGTACTGGGCTCTGCAATCGAGCGTCTGTCTTCAGGCTCACGTATCAACAGCGCAAAAGACGATGCAGCAGGCCAGGCTATCGCTAACCGCTTCACTGCTAACGTAAAAGGTCTGACTCAGGCTACACGTAACGCAAATGATGCAATTTCCATTGCACAAACGGCGGAAGGTGCTGTTAACGAAATCAACGAAAATATTCAGCGTATCCGTGAGCTGGCAGTACAGGCTAAAAACGACAGTAACTCAGCATCTGACCGTGCTTCTATCCAGGATGAAGTTAAAGTCCGTTTAGAAGAAATTGACCGTATCTCTAATCAGACTCAGTTCAATGGCATCAATGTATTATCTCAGGATACCAAAATGAGTTATCAGGTTGGTGCAAATGATGCGGATACTATCGAATTCCAGATGGAGAAAATCAGTACATCTTCATTGCAGCTGACGGGTTTTGATTTAAAAGGTGCGGTTGAGATTGAAGCGTCTGTCGAGACAGATTTAAAAGAGCGTTTTGCCCTGCCGGGTACAGATACAACAAAAACAGTTATCACGGCAGATACCGGCAATCTTGCAGCTACGGCCTTAATGCAGGATGTTAAAACGGGTAAATTATATACTAAAGATGGGGATGACTACTTTGAAGTTAAAGTTGAAACCAAAGTTGATAAGACCAATGCAGATACTACGAATGTAACCTTTACTAAAGGTGCGGCAGTAGATAAAGAGCTGGTTATCGGTGATGCGACAGTTGTGGCTAAATACCAGGAGTCTAAATTAGCGCGTTTAGATGATGCACTGAAAACTGTTGATTCATACCGTTCAAAACTGGGTGCATTCCAGAACCGTATGCAGTCTACCATCAACAACCTGAACAACTCTGTTAACAACCTGAGCGCAGCACGCAGCCGTATCCAGGATGCTGACTTCGCAACAGAAGTGTCTAACATGAGCCGTGGTCAGATCCTGCAGCAGGCGGGTACCGCTGTTCTGGCACAGGCAAACCAGGTTCCTCAGGGTGTTCTGAGCCTGTTACGTTAATTTACGTAGTTGCTTTAGCGTATTTAAAAGGTCAGAATATTCTGACCTTTTTTTATAGGTGTTACCCATAACAGAACAAATAATATTCTAACTATTTGTTTTTTTATTCTATTAATGAACGCCTATTTTTCTTTTTGTCATATAAAATAACCGGAATTTTGCAAAATTTATGATAAAAATGAAAGAGAGTATTGCTATTTGTTAATGAGGTGATTTAGGATAAGGCAAATAAGGCGTGATTTACCTCACTACTCACCGGATTGAATTCTTTTCAGGGCACGATAATAAAAGCCTTTCATGAATCTCGAAGGGTGTTTCAGGTTGTGAGTGATTTGTATACCGCCGAAGGTGTTATCAACAAAAATAGCCTGTGGGAGCGTTATTATCCCCTTATCCGGCACGAAGCCCTGAAGTTGCAGGTGAGATTACCGGCAAGCGTTGATATTGACGACTTAATTCAGGCCGGGGGTATCGGCTTGCTGCATGCAGTGGAGCGTTTTGACGCCATGCAGGGTGCCACCTTTGCAACCTATGCGGTACAACGGATCCGCGGGGCAATGCTGGATGAATTGCGGGGAAGAGATTGGGCCCCCCGCAGTGTGCGCCGTCAGGCGCGGGAAATAACTAAAGCCGTGCGTGCACTCGAACAGTCTCTGGGGCGGGCAGCCACAGAGCAGGAAATCGCTGATTCGTTACAGATGGATATCGCAGAATACCGTCAGGTCTTAACCGATACCAATAACAGCCAGCTGTTTTCTTACGATGAGTGGCACGAAATCCACGGTGAGAGCTGCGAACCCGTCCGTGATGATGATGACGGGGGCAACCCGCTCGGTTTGTTGGTAGACGAGAGTTTGCGTCACCAGGTGGTTGAGGCGATAAAACAACTGCCTGAACGTGAAAAACTGGTTCTGACTCTTTACTATCAGGAAGAGCTGAACCTCAAGGAGATAGGCGCAGTGCTGGAAGTGGGGGAATCCCGCGTCAGCCAGTTACACAGCCAGGCAATCAAAAGGCTGCGGGCGCGCTTAAAATCCATGAAGTAACTTTGACTTTATCTTTGATTTATTTTTATTAGACTATACTACACAAGGCGCCAGAATATGTCTGTTTCAAAACAAAAGAAACGGCCCGTAAGCCGTTACATTAAAGACTTCAAACACAGTCAGACTCACTGCAGTCATTGTCACAAAACTCTCGACCGCATCTCCCTGGTTTTCAACGGTCAGCTGATCAATAAAGAAGCTATTTCTGAAATGACAGATATGATCGATGACACCACCTGGATGGGATTGCAGGACAAATTTGTGGCACTCTGCCGTTTCTGCAGCGAGATCTACTGCAACAGTGCAACCGATTATTTCGATATCATGGCATTCAAACAATATCTGTTTGAAGAAACGGAAATGAGCCACAGCACCGTGCGCGAATATGTTGTCCGTCTGCGCCGTCTCGATGAACTGCTGTCCTCCAAAGCCTTCCCGGCCACCACAGAATTCTCCACTGAAGTTATCCAGGCTCAACTGAGTGAAGATTTATCTGATTCTGCCCTGAGCAACTACAATATCGCACTGCGCAAGTACGAACAGTATCTTGACTGGCAGGGTAAACACTGATTTATCAGTCAGACCATTTTTTATCATTTACTGATAAAACAAAGGGAACTCTCGTTCCCTTTTTCCGTTTTAAGACTCTGTGATTATCAGCCGATAGTCATCAGGCTGGCGTTTCCGCCCGCCGCTGCGGTATTCACACTGACCGCACGCTCATGCAGTAACAGCATCAGCGGGATTTGTGTATCACCGTGACTGAGCCCGGCAACCGGCACAATCTCACCGCCGCGTGCAGCCACATCCCGGTTTACTGCCTGCAGGCGGTCACTGTCACCGTGGAAAATCACACCGTTAAAGACCACACCATCCGCTGACCACTCTTCTGTCAGCGTGATTTGCGCACGGACGCTGTCCGGCAGGGCGTTATAGAGCGAACGGGTATGTTCCGCCGCAGGCCAGAGCTGATGGCAGCCCGTTGCCAGCGTGGCACCCAGTTGCAGCAGAGCATCCTGTTCCGAATCATTCAGGCCGAGAATGGTTCCGCGCGGCAGCAGATAATAACTGTTGCGCTCCCCGGTCGGCCCCGGCAGCAGACGGCAGGTACCGGCCTGGGATAACCCGCCGTAACGGATAACCGCTGTCAGTACATCGTGGCGGCGCTGCGCTTCCAGCCAGGCGAGGAAGGTATCAAACGGTGCCAGTAACTGTGTACGCAGAGTGACATCCGGCGGATTGAGATCATCCTGTTCCGCCAGGAGACTGACCACTGAATCATCAGGCTGTTCTGCCAGCAGACGGTGGAGATAAAGCGGGCCGCCGGCCTTCGGACCGGTACCGGAAAGCCCTTCGCCGCCGAATGGCTGAACGCCGACCACCGCGCCGACAATGTTGCGGTTAACATAAATATTCCCGGCTTCAATCTGTTGCGTAAGCTGTGTGATAGTTTCATCGATACGGGTATGGATACCGAATGTCAGCCCGTAACCGGCGGCATTAATTTTCTCCGCCAGTTCCGGCAGCGTGTCACGCGGGTAGCGGACCACATGCAGGACAGGGCCGAAAATTTCCCGTGTCAGTTCAGAGACATCATCCAGCTCAATCAGCGTCGGCGGGATAAAGGTACCGTTAAGAATCGCCGGTGAGCCGGTTTCCATCCCGAAGGCGGACTGATACACCGGTCTGCCTTTACCGCGCATCTGCTGAATATGCTGGCGGATGCCGTTATGTGCCTCTTCATCAATCACCGGGCCGATATCGGTTGCCAGTATGTCCGGGTTGCCGAGACGACATTCCGCCATCGCGCCTTTCAGCATTTCAATGGTGCGATCAGCCACATCCTCCTGGATGCAGAGCAGACGCAGCGCTGAACAGCGTTGCCCCGCACTGTCAAAGGCGGAACTGACCACATCGGTGACCACCTGTTCTGTCAGGGCGGAGGAATCCACGACCATCGCATTCAGGCCGCCGGTTTCGGCGATCAGCGGGATCACACGGCCTTCGGTACTCAGACGGGCGGCCAGATTGCGCTGTAAAATCTTCGCGACCGCGGTGGAGCCGGTAAACATCACCCCCTGAACACGCGGATCACACACCAGCTGGTTACCGACTGTTTCGCCGTCACCCGGCAGCAGTTGCAGCACCTCACGCGGAACACCGGCGTCATGGAGCAGTGAAACGGCAACAGCTGCCACCAGCGGAGTCTGTTCAGCCGGTTTCGCCAGCACCGGGTTTCCGGCGGCGAGGGCAGCAGCTACCTGACCGGTGAAAATCGCCAGCGGGAAGTTCCACGGGCTGATACAGACCACCGGCCCCAGCGGACGATGCGTATCACCGGCAAAGTGAGTTTTCACCTGAGAGGCGTAATAATTGAGAAAATCAACGGCTTCACGGACTTCGGCAATCGCGTTGGCAAAGGTTTTACCGGCTTCCCGCACCAGGATCCCGAGCAGCGGTTGCAACTGCTCTTCCATCAGCTGTGCGGCGCGGATAAGGATGTCAGCCCGTTCCTGTGCCGGTGTGGCGAACCAGATCTCCGCTGCACCGGAGGCGGTGGTAAGAGCATGATCCACTTCATCTTCAGTGGCCGGACGGACATGACCGACAATATCATGATGATTCGCCGGGTTTCTGACCGGCTGCGGCTCTGCCGGTGCGGACGGTGTAAATGTTCCGCCGGTCAGTGGTTCACTGAGCAGATTGTCCCCGGCGTGGCTGAGCAGGGCACTCGACAGTGACGCCAGACGATGCTCGTTACTCAGATCCAGACCGGCGGCATTGACCCGCGTATTGCCGTACAGATTGCGCGGCAGCGGGATTTTCGGATGCGGCAGGCCGACAGCGCCTTCTTTGGCTGCCATTGCCTGAACCGCGGCAACCGGGTCTTCCACCAGCATCTCCAGCGGAATAGAGCCGTCGGCGATCCGGTTGACAAAGGAGGTATTTGCGCCGTTTTCCAGCAGGCGGCGGACCAGATAAGCCAGCAGCGTTTCATGAGTACCGACCGGTGCATACACGCGGCACGGCCGGTTCAGTTTGCCGTCCGCCACTTTGCCGACCACCTGCTCATACAGCGGTTCACCCATGCCGTGCAGGCACTGGAACTCATACTGACCGGGATAATAGTTATTGCCCGCCAGCTGATAAATCGCGGATAAAGTGTGGGCGTTGTGGGTGGCAAACTGCGGATAAATCAGATTTGGCACTGACAGCAGTTTGCGGGCGCAGGCGAGGTAAGAGATATCTGTATAAACCTTGCGGGTATATACCGGATAGCCTTCGAGCCCGTCTACCTGGGCGCGTTTGACTTCGCTGTCCCAGTAAGCGCCTTTCACCAGACGGATCATCAGACGGCGCTGACTGCGCGACGCCAGATCAATCAGATAATCCACCACCACCGGGCAGCGTTTCTGATAGGCCTGGATAACAAAACCGATGCCGTTCCAGCCCGCCAGTTGCGGATCAAAACAGAGTTTTTCCAGTAAATCGAGGGAGATTTCCAGGCGGTCAGCTTCTTCCGCATCAATATTGATACCGATATCATACTGACGCGCCATCACTACCAGGTCGCGCAGGATCGGGTAAAGTTCGGACATCACGCGGTCATATTGCGCGCGGCTGTAGCGCGGGTGAAGGGCAGAGAGCTTGATGGAGATACCCGGCCCTTCATAAATACCGCGTCCGGCGGAGGCTTTGCCGATGGCGTGGATCGCCTGCTGATAAGAGACCAGATAGGCCTGTGCATCTGCGGCTGTCAGTGCGGCCTCGCCCAGCATATCGTAAGAATAGCGGAAGCCTTTGGCTTCATTTTTACGGGCGTTTGCCAGCGCACGGGCGATGGTTTCACCGGTAACAAACTGCTCGCCCATCAGGCGCATTGCCATATCCACACCTTTGCGCACCAGCGGTTCACCGCTTTTGCCGAGGATGCGGTTCAGTGAGCGGCTCAGTCCCGCTTCATTATGCGTGGCAACCAGCTTGCCGGTGAACAGCAGCCCCCAGGTGGCGGCATTGACAAACATGGATTTGCTCTGGCCGAGGTGAGAATTCCAGTCACCGTGGCTGATTTTATCGCGGATCAGCACATCACGGGTGGCTTTATCCGGAATACGCAGCAGTGCTTCCGCCAGGCACATCAGTGCGATCCCCTCCTGGGAGGAGAGGGAGAATTCCTGAAGCAGTCCCTGTACCAGTCCGGCGCGTCCGCTGCTGTTTTTCTGATTACGCAGCTTTTCTGCCAGACCGTAAGCCAGTTTATGGGTTGCCTGTGCGGCATCCGGGGAGAGTTGCGCCTGCGGCAGCAGCATAGCGACCGCTTCCGGCTCCGGAATACGGTACGCGGATGTGATAGCTGCGCGGGTCACGGATTGCGGCAGGATATCACCGGCAAATTCCAGAAACGGCTGGCAGCTGACCGGCGGCTCAGCCGGTATAGTTTCATCTTCCTGTACGGAAGGTGCTCCGGCAGCAGGCAGTGTGCCGTCCGGCAGAGAATCGAGCTGAGTCAGGTAATTAAAAATAGCCTGTCTGATCAGCCAGTGTGGCGTGCGATCAATTTTTTGCGCTGCGGCTTTGATCCGCTCACGGGTTTCATCATCCAGTCTGACGCCCATTGTGGTACTCACCATGTTCACTCCTCATAAACGGCAACAGGTCATGCGTTGCACATTAATATCTACGAGGTTGCAACTTTGTGCAACATTGTTAAATAAAGAGATGTGCAAAGTGTGAATAATGTCGCTGTTTTATACTGATCTGAGAAAACGATTAAGAAATAAACCGTATTGGTTAAAATAAAATCATTATATAACAATAGTATATTGTCAGTTTTAGGGCGTATAATGATTAAATCAGGTGATTAACCGCATCACTTCCTGATGACATATCCCGTGATAAAAATCACAAATCTTCACTTTAGTATCGTTAATTAATTGTTGTTTTATTGTTGTTGTCGTTACTATCGGGCTGAACACAACTCATCACAGATTTAACAAATAATGATAATTGACGGGGCATTGTCTGTGCAGACCAGGGATGGCTGAGGCGATGTGCAACACAGTAACACCGGTGTGACGCGCATCCTGTACAGCGATTGGTACACGCAATGCTGATACGTGACGGACTATAAATTCAGTACAGGAACTTAATTATGACAATGACGCTGACCACACCGCTGATTGTGACATTTATTGTCTATATCGCCGGGATGCTGTTCATCGGCTATATGGCCTACCGCTCCACCAATAACTTCGACGACTATATTCTCGGCGGCCGCCGGATGGGCAGTTTTGTGACTGCATTATCCGCCGGTGCATCCGACATGAGCGGCTGGCTGCTGATGGGATTACCGGGTGTGGTTTTCTTCTCCGGTATTTCCGAATCCTGGATTGCTATCGGTCTGTGTATTGGTGCCTGGCTTAACTGGCGGATTGTTGCCGGTCGTCTGCGCCTTCAGACGGAAGTCAACAATGCGCTGACGCTGCCGGATTACTTCACGCAGCGTTTTGAGGATAAAAGCCGTGTTCTGCGGATTGTTTCCGCAGCCGTGATCCTGATTTTTTTCACCATTTACTGTGCTTCCGGCATCGTGGCCGGTGGTCTGCTGTTTGAAAGCACCTTCGGTATCAGTTATGAAAAAGCCATGTGGCTCGGGGCAGGGGCAACGATTGCCTATACCTTCCTCGGCGGGTTCCTGGCGGTAAGCTGGACAGATACCGTGCAGGCGACACTGATGATTTTCGCCCTGATCCTGACACCGGTTATGGTAATTGTGTCTGTCGGCGGGTTTGATACTGCACTGGCAATTATCGAAGCGAAAAGCCCGGCGTATGTGGATATGTTCCGCGGGCTGGATATTGTCGCGATTATCTCCCTGCTGGGCTGGGGACTGGGCTATTTCGGGCAGCCGCATATCCTGGCGCGCTTTATGGCGGCGGATTCTCATCACACCATCCGCAGCGCACGCCGTATCAGTATGACCTGGATGATCCTCTGTCTTGCGGGAACCATCTGTGTCGGTTTCTTCGGCATTGCCTTCTTCCAGCAGAACCCGGAGCTGGCGGGCTCGGTGACTGAAAACCGCGAGCGGATTTTCATGAGCCTGACCTCTATCTTATTTAATCCGTGGATTGCCGGTATTCTGCTCTCTGCCATCCTGGCAGCGGTTATGAGTACTCTGAGCTGTCAGCTGCTGGTCAGCGCCAGTGCCCTGACGGAAGATATCTACAAGCCGTTTTTCCGTAAGAATGCCTCACAGAAAGAGATGGTGCTGGTCGGGCGTATTATGGTGCTGGTGATTGCGGCGATCGCTATCTACATTGCAATGGATAAAAATAACAAAGTGCTGGGGCTGGTCAGTAACGCATGGGCCGGGTTCGGCGCAGCATTCGGGCCGGTTATCCTGTTCTCTGTTATCTGGAAGCGGATGACCCGTAACGGTGCACTGGCGGGGATGTTTACCGGCGCGGTGACGGTTCTTATCTGGATAGAATATAAGTGGTTTAATTTATATGAAATTATTCCGGGCTTTATTCTGGCTGGTATTGCGATTGTGGTGGTCAGCCTGGCAGGCCGTGAGCCGGACAAATCAGTTCAGGGACGTTTTGCTGAGGCGGAAGACCGTTATCTCGGGCGAACTGAGTAACAAAGTATAAAAACAAAAATCCCGGCATTGCCGGGATTTTTTTATCTGCTACTTTTGTGCCTGTGCAAGGCGGTGCTTTCTGACATTCCGGTAACCGACTGCCAGCAGGATGAACCATAACGGCGTGGCAAGCAGCGCCTGGCGGGTATCGGTCTCCAGTGTCAGCAGTACAATCACAAAGGCAAAGAAGGACAGACATACCCACGGGATCCAGCTGCCGAACGGCACTTTATAGACCGATGCGGCATGCAGCTCCGGACGACGGCGGCGGAACATAATGTAGCTGTACAGGATCATGCTCCAGATAAACATAAACAGGATAGCGGATACTGTTGTTACCAGGGTAAACACATGCATCACATCAGGGATAAAGTAGAGCAGAACCACCCCGACAGACAAACAGATGCAGGTGAAAATCAGCCCGGTGGCCGGTACAGCCTGCTTTGACAGACGGCAGAATTGTTTTGGTGCGCTGCCTTGTTTGGCTAACCCGAACAGCATCCGGCTGGTGGAAAACACGCCGCTGTTTGCAGAGGACGCTGCGGCTGTCAGCACTACAAAGTTCACCAGACTCGCCGCCGCCGGAACCCCGATCATAACAAACAGTTCCACGAACGGGCTTTTATCCGCCGGAATGGAGCGCCACGGCGTGACAGACATAATAATAATCAGCGCCAGCACATAAAATGCAATAATCCGGAACGGAATAGCATTAATGGCACGCGGCAGGGATTTTACCGGGTCACGGGTTTCCGCTGCGGCAGTACCTACCAGCTCGATACCGACAAAGGCAAAAATCGCTATCTGGAACCCGGCAAAGAATCCGATTATCCCTTTCGGAAACATACCTCCGTCGGACCAGATATTGGATAACGCCGCCTCATGTCCTTCCGGTGAAACAAAATGTGTGCCGATAAGAATGCCGCCGATAATAACCAACGCGACAATTGCGACAATTTTTATCATGGAAAACCAGAATTCCATTTCGCCGAATAATTTAACCGTTGCCAGGTTCAGAGACAGTAACAGCAAAATACAGAGCAGTGAGCTGACCCAGCGCGGAAAATCCGGTGCCCAGTGCATGATATAGCCGGTAATGGCCACCACATCAGCAATACCGGTGATTACCCAGCAGAACCAGTACGTCCAGCCGACAAAAAAACCGGCCCACGGGCCAATCAGGTCACCGGCAAAATCGCTGAACGATTTATAATCCAGGTTTGACAGCAGGATTTCGCCCATTGCCCGCATGACAAAGAATAAGACAAACCCGATGATCATATAGACAAATAATACCGAAGGGCCTGCCAGTGAAATCGTTTTACCGGAGCCCATAAATAACCCGGTACCGATTGCCCCGCTGATGGAAATCAGCTGAATATGCCGGTTGGTTAAACTGCGTTTAAGTTCGCCGCGGGGCGGCGTGGCAGGCGTTTTTTCGTCCATAAACAAATCCGTTAAGCTAAAAAATAACCATTATTTTTATTCATTCAAAAATGGTACTGTAAGCGAATAGTGTGACACATTTCTCAGAATGAGTAACGCAGAATTTTCCGTTAAATTCATGAGGTTGGTGTTATATATAGCCCGGGAACTATTGTTTCGCATTAGTTTTATTGTGGGTGAAAATAATGTCACGCTGGTTTATGAAACATCAGAAAAGGGCATTTTTTGCAGTAACATTAATAAGAAAACCCACACAGGCGGTAACGGGTCAGAATAGTATATTTTGGGGATTTTCCGGTTATACTGGTGATATATCACAGGGGTATTTTTTATTGCGGAATGGTATTTATGGACAAAAAAACACAGGGAACGACGATGAATTACCAGATTGTTCCTTTTTGGATCTATTCAGGAAGAGTTGCTTTTTTTATATTACTTGCGGTGCTTACCGGTTTTTGGGGTATGAATGCGTTTCTGCTTTATTTGTTATTTCACGGAATTGTCTGGCAGCTGGTGGTTTCTCTCCGGTTACATACATTAAAAGAGAAGGGGCTGGTTTCCCGCAGCCATGATATCAGCCACTGGATAGTGTATGTTTACAGCATTCCGGTGAAAGAAGAGCGGGCGATTTTAAAAAATCCGTGTTTTGCACTTGAACAAAATATGAAGGATTTTTTCTTCCGCCTGCTGTTACTGAAAGGTATCACTCAACTGGGTTTTATTGTGCTGTTACTGGTTCAGTATATCCGGACAGATGCAGATATCGTCAGCCTGACCACCCTGTTTGCGGGATTATCCGCCATTATTATGGCAGTCATGCTTTACCGGACAGGATTGCTTATCCGTGCATTATCAGCCAATGCGTTTTATACGGAAAAACTGCAGTCAGAAAGTGGTTCTCTCTGGTATCAGCTCTGTTTTATTTCACATGGCTCAGTGAAAACGGCAGGGCTGGATAAATTACTGGCAGTATAAAACGATCCCCGCAGAGCCTGTTATCTGCGGGGAATTTTCCGGACTGATATTATTCCGCTGACGGAACCGCGGGTTATTTTTTGGCAATCGCCTTATCAGCGCGCGGCTCGACGGTAATGGAATGCTCAACCGTCAGTGCCCCTTCCTCAATATCCAGGGTAATATTCCAGTCTGCATCAAACGGTACCACCATTCTGGCCGGAAGCTCATGGAAGAAACCACTGCCGCCATGTGTCCGGAACGGCATGCCTTTGCGGTACTGATTAAAATTCATTTTGGTCATCATTAAAACATTGCACGGACGACCGCAATCCACCACCACCGTATCACCTGCTGTCAGGTGCATTCTTTTATGTAAAAACGGCATGTTAACACTCCTGTTTTTATTTCCCCGGGCAGAATAGTCACAATCTGTTGCGTATTATTACGCAGATATCACCTGCGCCGGGTAATATTAAGGATAATAGGCATTGACCAGCATACGCGGCTGCAGAGCAATAACCTTTTTCTGTTCTTCCGATAATGTGTGAGTTTCCAGCCAGCGGGCTTTGTGTCTCTCAAAGTCAGGGGATTCACCCAGATACAGTGCCAGAAGATAATTAAAATCCCGGACATTACTTTGCTCAAATACAGAAATGACATCCCGGTAACACATATTATGAGGCAATTTAATGCGTTCGGTTAACATGCACTCCATCAGTTTCAGCGATGGAACACCGGTATTCTGATAAACGATTTTCAGTTGTGTGATCGCTTTTTCATAGCGGCTGTCCACGATCAGTAAATCGCTGTAGAGCTCGCGCAGTGCAATATCATCAGGGTACTGACGGATCAGGGTATCAAACTGATCCAGCGATTTTTCCTTCCCCTCATCCGTTTTGCTGCCGGAGTATTTAATAACATACGACATAGCCTGATCTTTCGGGGCAAGTTCTGTATTTGTATAAGCATAGGATGTAAACGGAAAACTCAGCATCCAGGCTAAAAATATCCAATTCTTCATGGAAATACGGTTCCCTGTATATTTACCGTGTGGCGACTGTAACACAAGAGTCACAGTGATAATTTAGGATGTTTACGAAAAACAGCCGTAGTATCAGGTACTCTGATTAAACAAAAACAGAATGAAAAAAAAGAATGCGGGCAAAGGGAAGATAAAAAGATTTTTACGGATTAATCTGACAGGGGTTGTCATAACAGGTTCATGCAGGATAACAGGGAATGTTCAGCTAATATTATAATCTGACACTCCCTGTTATATATACCTAACCGGCAGGGATGATATTTTTTTTCTTTGTCAGCAATCTGCGTGCTATACGCCACACGAAAACATTACCGGATAATACAATATTCAGACGGAATTTATTTTTTCCCGCTTTTCTGATTAATGCAAAATCAGATTTATGGTAGCTGAAGTCTTTGATATAAGACTTTAAATCCGGGTAAAGGCCAGTGGCCAGCATGTTCCACATAAACTGAATCTGCAGGCTCAATACTTTAGCGCGGACTTTGCTGAAAACGGATGATTTATCCGGTTTATTATACGTCTCAGCGATATAAGAAAGAATTTTTTTCCAGGCATCCAGGTCACTGATGTAATCCGCCTTCTTCCATTTTTTATTCATCAGTGATTCACTGTGATAAATATAATTATATAAATACTCTTTAATATAGGAAAAAGCGCCTTTATTCAGACACTCCAGGATAAATAAAACATCTTCACCCACAACCATGGATGAATCAAAAAATAAATTATTCTTATCCAGAAACTCTTTTTTCAGCATTAAACAGCAGATATCAAAATAATCAAAGTTCAGAAAGTCGGTAATAACGGTATCTGTGTTGTCATAGCATACTGACTGGGTAATATGGCCGCCGGAATGTATTTTTCTGAATAAACAGTAGGCGAAATCCCGGTCATCCTGTGTGACTTTACTCACCAGTATCCGGATAAAGTCCGGTTCATAAGTGTCATCGCTGTCCAGAAAGCAGATATAGCATCCGGAGGCCGCTTTAATACCTTCATTACGTGCGGATGAAACGCCGCCGTTTTGTTTTCGGATATACCGGATGTGATCATGACTGCTCATATACTCCCGGCAGACGGCAGCAGTATTATCTGAGGAACCATCATCAATAATGACTATTTCGACCGCAGGCCAGGTCTGTTTTATCACACTGTCCAGAGCGCGGCCGATGAATTTTTCAGCATTGTATGCCGGAATGATGACCGAGACTAAAGCGTTACTGCTCATATAATTGACTCTTAGCATATTGCTGGTTATTCAGTCACAGGATTTTTATATGTCTGATACTGATGTAAAAATGACGCCTGCAACGAAATAAACCATTTCCGTTCTGTCCTGTCAATCTTTAATGGCGGGGACAGCATACCAGAAGTGACAGACCGGTATACTGCGTCCGGTCTGTCCGGCATTTTATAACTGAACAGTATGCGGCTGCTTACTTATTCTTGTTGAAATAAGATGAAAACGGAATCGCATAACCGTCAGTTGAGAGGATCCGATCATGCTGTTTGTCCGGTTCCGTAATTGACGGGTCTAATGAATAACCAAGCAGTTCAGACAAAATATATTTGTTCATTAATCCGCTGATCCAGCCATCCTGATTGCGGTATTTTTCAATAAATTCACAACCATAAGACGGATTCCCTGATTTATATAAAAACGGAATCAGGAATTGATCCGCGCCTTTGGAAAAACCGTGGCCTTTACCGACAATTTCTCCGTGATCGGAGGTATAGATGAAAATATAGTCATCCGTTACTGATTCAACTTCATCATAAAGACGGCCAATCACATTATCGGTGTGACGAATGGTCAGATCATAGTCACCGGCGTCATTCAGCTGCTGCTTTTCTGTTTCTGTATAGTTTGTGTAGGGCATGTGGTTGCCCCATAAATGCAGAATAATAAATTTGTATTCATCAGGCTCAGCCAGCGCCTGCTTTAATAACTCAGGTAATTTCATGTCATTGTTTTCTTCCACAATAACAGTATTATTCCGCCGGGCAAGATAGCCATATTTTGAACCGTTAACACCGACCAGAGACTGGGCGCCCAGCCAGTAAGTTTTATATCCCTGATCCTGTGCTATTTCAATAACCGACTTCTGACGGAATAAATTTTCTTCACTTTCCGGTGTGTAAAATGAAAGTGACAGTGAAATGGAATCCCGTGTTATCGGAGAGGATGAATGCACTTTGTCTGTCACGCAGGCCTTGTCACCCTGAAAAATGCGTTCCATTTCAGGTGTTGTTTCTTTGGGATACCCGTAGATATGATATCTGGACGGAGATGATGACTCCCCGATGATAAAGATGATGAGCTTATTCTGTGGTTTTCCGGCAGACGCCAGCACCCGGTTAGGTTTCCGATCAGGATAATTCTCCGTATACTTATCATGGCTGAGAGCAACGGAGGAAACATACATAATATTTCCGGCGACAACAGGAAATTTCTCGCGGAGATACGTCCCCAGTTCATAAGGATCTTCGCTGAAATTAATGGATAAATTACGGTATTCCGGAATGACTTCACGGAGCAGGGAAATCATCAGAAAGCCGAAAATGAACACCGGCGATAATTTAAACCAGCGGGGAAGCCGGAGTCTTTTTCTCCGGAAGCAGATAAAAATTAATACACTTATACACAGGGCAGGTAATATGATGGAATATAAGTAGTGTCCCAGCATCAGTGTTGCTTCAGAATTATTTGTTTCCAGTGCTGAATCGAGAACACCCGCAGAAATTCTTTCGTGGAATTCGGTGAAATAACCGACTTCCAGCGAAAAAATCAGTGTAATAATAAAACCTGCAATGGCAGGCAGCCAGTGTTTACAGTTCAGAAGAATAATGGTACATAAAACCAAAAACAGGGTGGCTAAATGCGGGCCGGTTGAATCACGCTGATACAAGAATGTATTGGTGAGATAACTCAGCAGCATGGCAGCGACAAATAACAGCAGGTATTTATATTTTTTCAGCATCAGGTCAAAGATCAATATTCGGAATAGGATTAAGTTTTTTTAAGCACTAAATGCTAAAGGATATTTGGCGGGAATACAATGGCTGTAAGAATAGTGTTCTTCATATTTTATTAATCTAATAATTCATTATTAAAATCTTCCATAAGAAATTTATGTTGTCAGTATCATAAAAGGAAGTTGTTGATGCTTTTTTATATCATTCGACTGGATTGGAACAGTTTAAAGTGTTATGGAGGAACGGGACATTAAACTTATTCCTGCTGCAAAAAGGCGAAATTCAGGTTGTTTTCCCGGAAATTATCGCCGACCCTTTCTGCTATTACGCACTGACACCGGCCGGAATCCGGGCCATTCAGTCAGGGCAGCCAACTGAAGGAGGTATTATGTGGAATATACACCCGACTCGCAGCCGCTATGCATTACTGGCTCAGTATCTGTCGCCGCTGGATGCCAGGATTGAAGCCGGATTGCTGGAATCCGAAGGGATTGAGGTGATGCTGCTGGATGAAAATATTGTCTGGAATAACCAGATGTATGCTCAGGCTGTCGGCGGAGTGAAGTTGCTGGTTAATCAGGACGAGTTAACCAGGGCACAGGAGATTCTGGCGGAGTATCATCACGGGGATTTCGGGATTAATGAGGAAGGGGAACCGGCGGCGGCTGAGCCGGAACCGGTGACTGAAAACAGTAAAGAAGATTATGTCAATATCGGGTTTGTGTTTCTTATTTTTCTGACGCTCGGCCTGGCTATTCCGTTTAAGGCGCTGCATCATCGCCTGAAAGAGAAAACAAAATAATATCCGGATGACGGGAAACCCGCCATCCGGCAGAAACATCAGTGGTCGACAAACACAAACTTCAGCACAAACAGCAGGGCAACCAGAATCACACACGGATTCAGCTCTTTCCAGCGCCCGGTCCCCAGCTTCATCACAGAGTAAGAGATAAAACCAAGCGCAATACCGTCGGTGATGGAGAAACTGAACGGCATCATAATCGCGGTGATAAAGGCAGGTACCGCGTCAGTCAGGTCATTCCAGTTTACCCGTGCCAGGCTCGACGTCATCAGCACCCCGACATAAATCAGCGCACCGGCGACTGCATAGGCAGGCACCATCCCGGCCAGCGGGGAGAGGAAAATCACCATCAGGAACAGCAGCCCGACCACCACGGCGGTAAGTCCGGTCCGGCCGCCGACAGAAACCCCTGAGGTACTCTCAATATACGCGGTGACAGATGATGTGCCGATAAACCCGCCGATCACGGAGCTGACACTGTCCACATACAGGGCTTTCTGCATATTCGGGAATTTACCGTCTTTATCTGCCAGTCCGGCTTTATCGGTTACCCCGATAAGGGTACCCGATGAGTCAAACAGGTTAACCAGCATAAACGAGAAAATAATTCCCGACAGCCCGATATTAAAGGCCCCGGCCACATCCACTTTGCCCAGCACGCTGGTGACATCCGGCGGCATAGAGAAAATACCGTTGTAGGTGACATCCCCCAGCCCCCAGCCAATCAGCGTGGTGACCACAATGGAGATCAGCACCGCAGCGTGAATACGGCGGGATGCCAGAATTGTGATAATAAAAAAGCCCAGTGCGCCGAGCCAGACGGAGTGAGAGGTCAGATCCCCCATGGAGACCAGCGTGGCCGGGTTCGCCACAACCAGGCCGATATTTTTCAGCCCCATCATAGCGATAAACAGCCCGATACCACTGGTGATCCCCACCCGCAGACTCAGCGGGATATTGGCTATCATCCAGTAGCGGATGCGGAAGACCGTCAGCAGCAGCATGCCGAGTGCACCCCAGAAGATAGCCCCCATCCCTATTTGCCAGGAGTAACCCATGGCGCTGACCACACCGAAAGCAAAAAAGGCGTTCAGCCCCATTGCCGGTGCCAGTGCGACCGGCAGATTTGCCAGACAACCCATCAGAATACAGCCGAATGCCGCAATCAGACAGGTGGTGACGAAGACAGCCTGTGTATCCATCCCGGCAGCGCCGAGGATTTGCGGGTTAACAAAAATGATATACACCATGGTAAGAAAGGTGGTTATACCAGCGATAACTTCGGTTCGTGTAGTGGTACCGTGTGCCTGTAAACGGAATAAACGTCCCAGTACACCAGTTTCCCGGATGGTTTCCGGTGTTTGACTATCCATTTTATGCTCCTGTCTCCCGGGGAAAAGATAACTGGTCTGATAAATGCATAATCAATGCCAGCATCGTAATGACATTCCGTGAGAAACCGTAATCATCCTGCTGTGTCGCAATAATTTGTAACAATTGCGGCGGGGATCACCTTTATTCCGGTACACCTCACAGGACAGAGAGAACACCGCGAATTCACATTATCAATGTGAGAGAAAAACAGGGGACAGTGATGAACAGTGAGAAAAATAAGCGCACCTGCACGCGCAGCCGTGAAGAAATGACAACACTCCTCGCAGTGGCCCGCAGTGAGGCACCGGCGGATTATCGTATTGATAATGTCCGGATTCTGGATCTGATTAACGGCGGGGAATTTCCGGGCCCGGTGGTGATAAGCGGGAATGCGATTGCCGGTGTCGGCGCGGTGTATAAGGATGCACCGGCGCATCAGGTCATCGACGGTAAAAATGCGGTGGTCGTACCCGGATTTATTGACGCACACCTGCATATTGAATCCGGCATGATGACCCCGGTCACCTTTGAGAGTGCCACGCTGCCGCTGGGAGTCACGACCATTGTGTGTGATCCGCATGAAATCGTGAACGTCATGGGTGAAGAGGGAATTGAGTGGTTTCTGCGCTGCGCGGAACAGGCACAGCAGAACCAGTTTGTTCAGGTGAGTTCCTGTGTGCCGGCATTACCGGGCAGTGATGTGAACGGCGCGGATTTCCCGCTGGCAGAGATGCTGAAATACAAGGATCATCCCCATGTGCTGGGACTGGCGGAGATGATGAATTTCCCGGCGGTGATTGCCGGTGAGGAAGAAACGCTGGATAAACTGGATGCATTCCGCGATATGACGCTGGATGGTCACTGCCCGATGGTTACCGGGAAAGATCTCAACGGCTATATTGCCGGGGGGATTGAAAACTGTCACGAATCGCACCGTTATGAGGAAGGGCTGGAAAAACTGGCGCTGGGAATGGCGCTGATGATCCGCGAAGGGTCGGCGGCACGGAATCTGGATGCGCTGGCACCGCTTATCACGGCGATGAGCAGCCCGCAGTGTCTGTTATGCACTGATGACCGCAATCCGTGGGAAATCATTCATGAGGGGCATATGAATGCGCTGGTGTATCGTCTGATTAACCAGCATCAGATTCCGGTACATATTGCTTACCGTGTTGCCAGCTGGTCTGCCGCCCGGCATTTCGGGCTGAAAAACCTCGGGCTGGTGGCGCCGGGTAAGCAGGCGGATCTGGTTCTGCTGCGGGATGAGAAAAAGGTCGATATTCAGGCGGTTATGTGCGGCGGGCGCTGGGTGGATAAAGCGGCGCTGCTGCGTGAGCGGGAGGCTAAACAGGCAGCATCACGTCCGCCAATGCAGAATACTGTCCGCCGTCAGGCCGTGACAGCGCAGTCTCTTGCTTTTGTGCCGGTTGCCGGTTATGACTACCGCGCGATCAGTGTCATCCCGAATGAGCTGATCACCTGTGAGCAGCGGGTCAGCTGGGACGGACGCCGCTATGACTGCGATAATATTTGCTCGCTCGCGGTGATTGAGCGTTATGGCCGCCAGACACCACCTGCAACGGCATTACTGCACAATTTCGGTCTGACGCGCGGGGCCCTGGCGTCAACGGTCAGCCACGACAGCCATAATATTGTTGTCGCCGGTATTGATCCGATGGATATGGCGCTGGCGGTGAATCAGCTGATTGCCGGTGGCGGCGGGATGTGTGTGGTTGCGGACGGCCGGGTGCTGAGCCATGCGACACTGCCGATTGCCGGGCTGATGAGTGCTAAAACGGCGGATGAAATCGCCGCTGAAATTGAGTCGCTGAAAGCGGCCTGCCGTGATTGCGGAGTGATGCTGGATGAGCCGTTTATTCAGATGGCATTCCTGTCGTTGCCGGTGATCCCGACACTGAAACTCACCAGTCTAGGGTTATATGATGTGAACAAATTTGTTTTTACACACAGTGAGTTAACCGCATAAACAGAAAAGGACAGAGACGTTTTGTCTCTGTCCTTAGTCACTATTCACTGCAGCAAAAACTACAGCACGCGGCTGAGAAACGCGGCGGTACGCGGGTTCTGCGGATGATTAAAAATCTGCTCCGGTGTGCCGGACTCCTGAATAATCCCCTGATCGATAAAAAAGACACGGTCTGCCACTTCGCGGGCAAAATTCATCTCATGGGTCACAATCACCATTGTCATGCCTTCATGAGCCAGGGCTTTCATCACATTCAGTACTTCACCGACCAGCTCCGGGTCGAGCGCGGAAGTCGGTTCATCAAATAACAGCACCGTCGGATCCATCGCCAGGGCACGGGCAATAGCTACGCGCTGCTGCTGACCGCCGGATAAACTCTCCGGCCAGGCATCAATTTTGTCCGGCAGCCCGACTTTTTCCAGCAACCGCTCCGCTTTAAGCAGAGCATCGGCTTTTTTCAGCCCGGACACCATCAGTGGCGCCATGGTAATGTTATCCAGCACCGTCATATGCGGAAACAGATTGAAGCGCTGGAATACCATACCGGTATGTTCGCGCATTTTGTTCAGATCTGTTTTCGGATCACACACATCGGTGCCGTTTACCACAATCTCACCGGAGTCCGGGCGCTCCAGGGCATTCAGGCAGCGCAGAAAGGTACTTTTTCCGGAGCCGGACGGCCCTATCACACAGACAACTTCCTGCGGACGGATATCGCAGCTGATGCCGCGCAACACATGGGTATTGCCGAATTTTTTCTGTAAATTATTAACGTGAATCACTTCTGCTCAACCTTCTTTCGGTGTATTGAACCAGCTGCGCCAGCAGGAATGTCAGCATCCAGTAAATAACGGAGATGACCAGGTACGGCTCCCAGTAAGTTGCATACGCGCCGGATACTGTCCGCGCGGCATATGCCAGGTCGGCAAGGCCGATAGCGGAGGCCAGGGAGGAATCTTTGACAATCGCGATCGCATTGTTACCCAGTGGCGGCAGAATACGGCGGAAAGCCTGCGGCAGGATCACCTTGCGCATGGTTTTTCCCCAGCTCATACCCAGTGCGCGGGAGGCTTCTGTCTGACCGCGATCGACGGACTGAATCCCGGCGCGGAAAATCTCGGAAACATAAGCCCCGGCATTGAGTGTGATGGCAACAATACAGGAGAGAAATGCGCCGTACTCAGATCGCAGCATTCTGGCCGTGTCTGAGCTGATAATACCGCTGGTGACCATCAGGCCGTCACGCGGGTTGATAAACAGCGGCACCAGTGCAAAGTGAACCACCATGATCTGTACAAACAGCGGCGTACCACGGAATGCACTGACATAAAATCGTACCGGATACTGCACAAAGAACAGCAGCAGCCATTTTGCCGGGCCGCGTTCGGCACGGGCTGTCCGGCCGAGGCCGAGTGTCAGTCCCCAGAGGGTCCCCAGGATGACACAGATAATGGTACATTTTATTGTCATCAGCGCCCCGTCCATAAATAACGGAGCGTATTCTTCTATAATTTCCCAGCGGAAAGCTGACATAACATCCATCCTGAAAAAACAGATCAAACCCGCCGCAGGAGCGGGTTTTTAATCAGATATATAATGAATTACTGCGCGGGCAGGGAAGGTACGTCGTTATCGAACCATTTCTGATAGATTTTGGCGTAAGTACCGTCGGCAATAATTTTTGCCAGACCACGGTTAATTTTTTCCTGTAATTCCGTATTACCTTTGGCGACCGCAATGCCGAAATACTGTTTTTCAAAATGATTGTCGTAAATCAGTTTAAATTTCTTATCCGGATGGGTTTTAATATAAAACTTCACCACACCGACATCACCGACCGCCGCATCCACGCCGTCTTCATATAATTCCTGTAACAGCAGCGGAGTATTATCAAAGCGTTTGATGGCGGTGCTGGTTTTGCCGAGCACATCAGAGACCACAATATCCCCGGTGCTGGAGTTGACCACGCCGACATTATATTTACTCAGTTCAGATAATGCGCTGATCGGTGAATTTTCATTCACCACAATTGCCTGTTCTGCCGGGAAATACGGGGCGGAGAAATCCACCATCTGTTTGCGTTTATCGGTGATGGTAATACCGGAAATTAAAATATCACGATCCCCGGCGGACAGTGTGGCGAAAATACCTTCCCACGGCGTGTTGATTAATTTGACGTCAAAATCTTCGGCGGCAGCAACCGCTTTGATAATATCGATATCAAACCCTTCGAGTTGTTTTTCACTGTTTTCAAATTCAAACGGGCGGTAGGTACCACCTGCACCGACCACATAGGTTTCTTTGGCCTGGCTTACCCCGGTGAATGCTAATAATGATAAACAGCCTGCAAAGACTAATTTTTTAAACATAACAACCTCATTTTTATGCGTGATTTTTAATTAAAAATACATAAATATTCATTTAATGGCAATAACTATTTAAAAATAAGCAAGGCAGCAGCAGATGATCAGCCTGCGGAACAAAGCAGGCAGAGTCTTATACGGGAAAGTGAGCAAAACAGAGCGGATGTGGCGGAACGTGCGGCAGAGCGTAATAATTTATACAGATTAATCGTGCCTTAATATCCGGCGGGGAAATACGGCACAGAATACACCGGCTGATATTAGCGGTGTGGTGCGTCACGGGTGAACCGCATCATTCCCCAGTAGCTGTTATGTGTTTTTTCTGTCATCCGCCAGCCGGATTGTTCCAGTGCGGGGCGCAGGGCGTGATTGATAATCCGGTGCGCCATGACCAGTACGGCACCGTGCTCCTGTGCATAGCCGGAGAGGATTTGTGCGGCGCATTGTGCCCGTCCGCGTACCTGTGCCACAGAGGGTACAGATTTTCCGCCACCCGCCAGCCACAGCAGCCGGAATGCGGTTACCCACCACATCGGCGGCAGTTTTACCGGCATCAGCAGTGCAGGAGAGAACAGGGGAAGTACCGCCTCATGCAACTCGTCAACAATGGCGCGGGGTGTGATCCCGAGAACGTCCAGTGATGCGGTGGTACGGAACAGCGGGCTGGCTACCGGGAAATAACGGGATAACTCTTCTGAAGACAGGGATAACGGCGGAGCGGCCGGCGGGATAATTCCGCCCGCATCATATTCCGCCAGCCAGGCACGAAGGTCGCGCAGGGCCAGCGGTGTTTTTTTGTCCGGCACCGGTTCACCGTGGCGGATCAGCAGAATTTCCTGAGTCATCAGGTATAAAAATATTTCAGCACATGGAAGAAAACCGGGGCCGCGAAGCAGAGGGAATCCAGTCTGTCCATCATACCGCCGTGGCCTTCAATCATGGCACCGAAATCTTTGATCCCGCTGTCCCGCTTGATGGCGGACATACATAATCCGCCCGCGAAACCCGCCAGGCAAATCATCAGTGAGAGCAGGAATGCCGCCCACGGGCTGAACGGTGTAGCCCACCACAGTGCCATACCGACACAGCTGGCACTGAGGATCCCGCCGATAAAGCCTTCGACGGTTTTGTTCGGGCTGAGTTTCGGTACAATCGGGCGTTTGCCGAACAGTTTACCGAACACATATTGCAGTACATCAGAAATCTGAACCACGATCATCAGAAACAGCAGCAGGTTGATATTATCCGTGAAATCCGGAATCGGCAGTACCAGCAGTGCAGGGGCATAACTGAGGCAGTAAACCGCAATCATCACACTCCACTGGATTTTTGCCATACGTTCCAGGAAGTGGCGGGTGTCACCGGAAAGCACCATGCGGGTCGGGATAAACAGGAACGCATACACCGGGATAAAGACTGCCAGCAGGTTATACCACTGAACACCGACCAGCACATACTGTACCGGCAGAATGATAAAGAAGCACCAGAACAGGGCACCGTGGTCGGCGCGGTGTGTCGGCGTCAGGGTGATAAGCTCGCGCAGTGCCAGCAGTGACATAAAGGCAAACAGCACCACAGAGCCGATGGGCCCGATGCTGATAGCCACCGCGGCGATAATACACATCAGCCACCAGGCACGGATACGGGCATTCAGGTTACTGATAACCGAGGTGTTTCCCTTAATCTGTTTCAGGATCAGGCCGATAACCGTTGCTACCGCCAGGAACCCGAACAGCCCGCTGAAGATCCAGAATAATTCATTATCTTTCATGATGTATAGCCTCTAACGCCCGGCGGGTCCGCACTAAAAAGTCCGCTTTGCTCTCTTCTTCCCCGGCCGGTTCAACCGGGGCACCGAATGTGGCGGTGCAGATAATCGGCACAACCAGCCGCGAGCCTTTCGGCAGAACGCGGTTGAGGTTTTCCAGATAGACCGGCACCAGCACCGCATCCGGATTATTGCGGGATAAATGCCAGAGCCCGGCTTTGAAATCCTGAATCTTTTCACCGTCGCCGCGTGTGCCTTCCGGAAACAGAATCAGGGAATCCCCGGTATCGAGAACACTCTGCATCACATCCAGCGGATTCTCCGCCGGCGTGGTCTCCTGTTGTTCATCCTCTGTTGCCGGCTCGATTTTTTTACCGCGTGCGATCAGCACCGCACCAAAAATACGTTTGGCAATATAACGGCGGAACCCGGTTTTATCCCAGTAATCCTGCGCCGCCACCGGGTGAACGCGTTTTCGCGCCGCACCGGTCAGGCAGGACCAGATCACCAGTCCGTCAAGGTGACTGGAGTGGTTGGCATAGTAAATACAGGGTTTACCTTCCGGCAGCGGGGCGTTCTGCTTTGCGCGGATCCCGGTCAGAAACCGGCATACCGACACCAGCAGCGCCGAGACAATTTTTTGATCCGGCGAAAACGTTTTACGGGTCATCCTTTATTATCCTTACGTAAATCAGCCATCAGTATGCGGGTACGGCGCACGGTGGTCCAGAGTGCACCGAGGGTAATCACCCACAGTATGATAAGAAACAGCCACTGAGCCTGATACAGCGGGAGAAAACAGGCGGCAACGGCTCCGGCGGTCAGCAGCGCCATCCGGTGTTGTTTGGCCATCGGGCCGGAAAGTTTCTGCGGCTGCTCACAACTGCCGCCGAGCACCCGGACATAGGCGGTCATCACTGCCATCAGCGCCGCCGCCCAGCCGAGCTGCGGGGCATAAGTGATAAAACCGGCCAGCCCGTAACCGGCACCGATGAGGATCAGGCTGTCTGAAACGCGGTCCGGCAAATCGTTAAATACGGCACCAACAGGGCTGCGCAGGCCGCCTTCGACCGCCACCATACCATCAAGCAGATTACAGATAAGCCGTCCCTGTACCATCAGTGCGGCCAGCAAAAACAGGATGATGCGAAGCGCCGTTATCTCACAGTTCAGGGCGCCGTAAAAGGCGGCAGCAGCGAATAACGCACAGACTGAACTGGCAACAGAAATTCCGTTGGGAGTTGCGCCGCGCCGTTGCAGCAGACGGGCGGCTGAGGTCGCCCAGCGGGTCTGCCGGGCTTTGATCGGACGTCGGTCCCTGATTTCTGATTCCATATCCTTTCCGTCATGTGAAAATTAATCTGTTGATAATATAAGGTTTCGTGACTTATTAATAATAGTGATACGGCAAAATCGTTAAATATTTTGTTATACAGCCGATTGTACGGGTAGTGCGGATAACGGCATATCTTAGCTGAAAAGCGACTAAGGAAAGCCGCCGCCCTTATGGCAGGATAACAGCATAACCAGTCAGACTATTATTGAGGTGATTATGTCAGAACATGCACGCCGTCCTTTGCGGACAGAAACCCGGCTGACGCAGAGCGGCCGTAACCCCGCATCACAGCACGGATTTGTGAATACCCCGGTATACCGCGGCTCGACGGTTGTCTTCCCGACGTATGATGCCCTGATCAACCGCCGGGCGGAATTTCATTACGGCACTGACGGCACACCGACGATTGCGGCACTGGAACATGCCTGGAGTGAACTGACCGGTGCGGCGGGTACGGTGTTATCTCCGTCCGGGCTGGGGGCGGTGACACTGGCGCTGCTGACCACTCTGAAAAGCGGTGATCATCTGCTGATGACAGATTCTGTTTATCACCCGACCCGGCAGTTATGCGGCGGTCTGCTGGCGAAGATGGGCATTACCACCACCTATTATGATCCGCTGATCGGTGCGGGGATTGAATCGCTGATCCGCCCGGAAACAACCGTGATTTTTCTTGAATCCCCCGGCTCCCAGACATTTGAGGTGCAGGATGTTCCGGCGATCACCGCCGTGGCGAAACGCCATCATGTGACAACCGTTATTGATAACACCTGGGCGACACCGCTCTTCTTCCGCGCCCATGAACACGGCTGTGATATCTCCCTGGAAGCCGGTACCAAATACCCCGGCGGTCATTCGGATGTGCTGATGGGGCTGATTTCCGCCAATGCACAGTGGTGGCCGGAACTGCGCAAAACTTATGACCAGATGGCGATGCTGCCGGGGGCTGAGGATTGTTTCCTTGTGCTGCGCGGTTTGCGCACACTGCATATCCGCCTGAAAGAAGCACAGCACCGGGCGTTGAAAGTCGCTGAGTGGCTGCAGTCCCGTCCGGAGATCAGCAAAGTACTGCATCCGGCTTTTCCGCAATGTCCGGGGCATGAGATCTGGAAGCGGGATTTCACCGGCTCTTCCGGCCTGTTCTCGGTGGTTCTGAATGAGAAATACACTACAGACGACCTGGCGGCGATGCTCGACGGGCTGGATATTTTCGCGATGGGCTATTCCTGGGGCGGGTTTGAGAGCCTGATAGTGCCGTTTGACTGCAGCCGTTACCGGACCGTCACCCACTGGCAGCCGGGCGGCCTGACACTGCGCCTGCAAATCGGACTGGAAGACACGGAGGATTTGATTGCGGATTTGACCACCGGATTTGAACGGCTGAATGCCGCGCACTGACAAAAAAATAAGCCCGGAAATCCGGGCTTATTTTCAGAAAAAGAGATTAAATATTCGGCAGATAACCGGCGCTTTTGATGAACTCGATGGAGATCACCAGCAGGCCGAACAGGAAGATAAAGATCAGCACACCGTTTCCGCCTGCAACACGGTAAGCACCGGCTTTCGGGTTCTGCCGTACTTTCCACGCTAATAATGACGGCAGGATCAGCGCCAGGAAGGAGAGCGCCATTGCGGCATACGCCAGTGCGCCGGTGAAGCTTTTGTAGTACAGGGCGCAAATCAGCGGCAGGGCAAAGGTCAGAATCCCGGTTTGTGTACGGCCGAAGGCAGAATTTTTGCGGCGGAACAGGTCGGCCAGGTAATCAAATAACCCCAGCGCCACACCCAGGAATGAGGTAGCCAGTGCCAGGTCCATAAACAGGCTGACCGCGATATCCACATATTTATTGGCCACGGTCTCACTGAGCGCCGTCAGTAAGCCGTCCAGGCCGGATTTCTGCGCCAGAATACCAAAGAAGGTATCGGACGGGATCGCACCGAGGGTCGCAACCTGCCACAGCAGATACGCCACCAGCGGAATAGCACTACCGGTGAGGAAAATAAAGCGCAGCTTTTTGCTGTCGCCGTTCATGTAATTCACCAGGCTTGGCACACTGCCGTGGAAACCAAAGGAAGTGAATACCAGCGGGATAGCGGAAAGCACCAGTCCGTTCTGAATCGGCATGCTGACAAGGTTGGTCATATTTACATGCGGCATCATGACGGCGAGCATGATGATCAGGAAGATAATTTTACCGGTGAACAGGATACGGTTGATAAAATCAACGGAGTGCGTCCCGACACACACGACCAGGCCGCCAACGAGGGTGAAGATAATGGTCGCCGTACCCGGTGTAACAGATATTTGCCACCAGCTTTGCAGGCTGGCGGAGATCATTTCCCCCGCACCGCCGATATAGGCAGTGGTCAGGGCATACATCAGTAATAACATACTGAAGCCGGTCAGTATCTGACCCGGTAATCCGAGGTATTGACGGGCGACGCTGCCTAAACCGGTATCTGGTGAGCTGTACTGATACACTTCAACCATCAGTAAGGCGGTGTAGCTCATGATAGCCCACAGGCCGATCAGAATAACCGCAATGACCGGAAACCCGATCCCCGCAGCCGCCAGGGGCATTGCCAGCATACCGGCACCGATCGTTGTTCCCGCAACAATCAGAACACTGCCGAGTGTACGATTTTTCACCAAAACCTCATGATATTTCAATCAATAATATGTGCGCAAAGCGTAATGAAAAACAGGAAAGGTGTCAAATTTAAATTACGTATATAGTAAAGATATCGTTACACTAATGGCGTAAAAAACCGGATTGCAGATCCGGTCACAAAACAGCTTACAGTTCGATGTCGATATCACTCAGCGGGTAGCAACTGCAGGGAAGAATTTCACCGTCATTAATAAACGCAACCGGTCGCTGCCGGTAACCGACTTTCCCGCGTTTCAGGCGGACACGGCAGGCACCGCAATAGCCTTCACGGCACTGGTATTCCACCGGGACGGATTGTTCGAGTGTATTGAGCAGATTGTTGTGTTCTTCACTGACATAATGCAGCTGAATACCCTGCATGTTGCCATGCAGGGTGATTTTATAGCGGGGCATCAGAGTTCGAAGTTACTCAGTTCGTCAGTGTTGACTTCAGAGTCAATCTGACCGACCAGATAGGAGCTGACTTCCACTTCCTGTGGTGCCACCTGGACGTTATCAGATACCAGCCAGGCGTTGATCCACGGAATCGGGTTCGAGCGGACTTTGAACGGCAGTGGCAGACCCACCGCCTGCATGCGGATATTGGTGATATATTCCACATACTGACACAGGATATCTTTGTTCAGACCGATCATCGAGCCGTTGCAGAACAGGTAATCTGCCCACTCTTTTTCCTGCTCCGCCGCACGGACAAACAGGTCGTAGCAATCCTGCTCGCACTCTTTGGCGATTTCCGCCATTTCCGGGTCATCCTGGCCGCTGCGCAGCAGGTTGAGCATATGCTGGGTGCCGGTCAGGTGCAGCGCTTCATCACGGGCGATCAGTTTGATGATTTTCGCATTACCTTCCATCAGTTCGCGCTCGGCAAAGGCGAAAGAGCAGGCGAAACTGACATAGAAGCGGATCGCTTCCAGTGCGTTGACGCTCATCAGGCACAGATACAGCTGGCGTTTCAGGGCGCGCAGGGTAACAGTAAAGGTTTTACCGTTCGCGGTATGCGTTCCTTCACCGAACATATGATATTCATTGGTCATACGGATAAGATCATCATAATAGCCGGAAATATCTTCCGCACGTTTGATGATCTCTTCGTTTGCCACGATATCATCGAATACCACTGACGGATCATTCACGATATTACGGATAATATGCGTGTAAGAGCGCGAGTGAATGGTTTCCGAGAAAGACCAGGTTTCCACCCAGGTTTCCAGCTCCGGAATGGAGATCAGCGGCAGCAGCGCCACGTTCGGGCTGCGGCCCTGGATGGAATCCAGCAGGGTCTGGTATTTCAGGTTACTGATAAAAATGTGCTTTTCGTGATCCGGCAGGGCATTGTAGTCAATGCGATCGCGGGATACGTCTACTTCTTCCGGACGCCAGAAGAAGGAGAGCTGTTTTTCAATCAGAGATTCAAATATCGGGTACTTCTGCTGATCGTAACGGGCAACGTTCACCGGCTGCCCGAAGAACATCGGTTCTTTCAGCTGATCATTATGTACCTGCGAGAATGTTGTATAAGACATTATTTATTCACCTTAAATTTTACACGCGCCGCCTTCACAACCATCATCGTCGGCGATGACCACTTCCTCAGGCAGATCTTCCTGGGTATCTTCCGCGCCATCGCGGGTATTGTGGTAATAAAGTGTTTTCACACCGTATTTATAGGCCAGCAGCAAATCTTTCAGTAACTGGTTCATCGGTACTTTGCCGCTCGGGAACCGGGTCGGATCATAGTTGGTGTTGGACGAAATCGCCTGATCGACAAATTTCTGCATAATCCCCACCAGTTGGAGATAACCTTCGTTACCCGGCATCTGCCATAACAGCTCATAGGCGGATTTCAGACGGTCATACTCCGGCACGACCTGGCGCAGAATGCCGTCTTTCGAGGCTTTCACGCTGATATAGCCGCGCGGCGGCTCAATACCGTTGGTGGCATTGGAGATCTGCGAGGATGTCTCTGACGGCATCAGGGCAGACAAGGTGGAGTTACGCAGACCGTGTTTTTTGATCTCTTCACGCAGGCCTTCCCAGTCATAATGCAGCGGCTCGTTCGTCAGCTGATCCAGGGTTTTCTTGTAAGTATCGATCGGCAGAATGCCCTGTGAATAAGTGGTTTCGTTAAACCACGGGCATGCACCGTACTCTTTTGCCAGCTCATTGGACGCTTTCAGCAGGTAATACTGAATAGCTTCAAAGGTGCGGTGAGTCAGGTTATTGGCGCTGCCGTCGGAATAGCGCACACCGTGTTTCGCCAGGTAGTAAGCGAAGTTAATCACTCCGATACCCAGGGTACGGCGGCCCATTGAGCCTTTGCGTGCCGCTTCAATCGGATAATCCTGGTAATCGAGCAAAGCATCCAGGGCACGTACTGCCAGGATGGCCAGCTCTTCCAGCTCATCGAGGTTCTCAATGGCACCCAGGTTAAACGCGGACAGCGTACACAGCGCGATTTCCCCGTTCGGGTCATTCATATCGTTAAGCGGTTTGGTCGGCAGGGCAATTTCCAGACACAGGTTGGACTGGCGCACCGGCGCGATAAACGGGTCAAACGGGCTGTGGGTGTTGCAGTGATCCACGTTCTGAATATAGATACGGCCGGTAGAGGCACGTTCCTGCATCATCAGGGAGAACAGTTCCACCGCTTTCAGTGTTTGCTTGCGGATAGACGGATCTTTCTCATACTGCGCATAAAGACGCTCGAATGCATCCTGATCGGCGAAGAACGCGTCATATAACCCCGGTACATCGGACGGGCTGAACAGGGTGATGTCCTGGCCTTTGATCAGGCGTTCATACATCAGTTTGTTGATCTGGACGCCGTAATCGAGGTGGCGGACACGGTTGCCCTCAACACCACGGTTGTTTTTCAGTACCAGCAGGCTTTCCACTTCCAGATGCCAGATAGGGTAGAACAGCGTTGCCGCACCACCGCGCACACCGCCCTGAGAGCAGGATTTCACGGCGGTCTGGAAATGTTTGTAGAACGGGATACAACCGGTGTGGAATGCCTCACCGCCGCGGATCGGGCTGCCGAGTGCACGGATGCGGCCCGCGTTGATACCGATACCGGCACGCTGGGACACATATTTGACAATCGCACCGGAGGTCGCGTTGATGGAGTCAAGGCTGTCGCCGCACTCGATCAGCACACAGGAGCTGAACTGGCGGGTCGGGGTGCGGACACCGGACATAATCGGTGTCGGCAGGGAAATCTTGAAGGTTGACGTGGCGTCATAGAACCGGCGGATATAATCCAGACGGGTCTCTTTCGGATAATGTGAGAACAGACAGGCCGCAACCAGGATATACAGGAACTGTGCACTTTCATACACTTCGCCGGTAACACGGTTCTGAACCAGATATTTCCCTTCCAGCTGTTTGACGGCGGCGTAAGAGAAATTCATATCACGCCAGTGATCGATGAACTCATTCATCTGGTCAAATTCAGCTTCGGTGTAATCGGTTAACAGATTTTCGTCATATTTACCGGCAGCCACCATTTTCTGTACATGGGCATATAACGCCGGCGGCTCAAACTGGCCGTAGGCTTTTTTGCGCAGGTTAAAAATGGCCAGGCGGGCAGACAGATACTGATAATCCGGCGTTTCAGCGGAAATCAGGTCGGCGGCGGCCTTAATCATGGTTTCATGAATATCCGCGGTACGGATCCCGTCGTAGAACTGAATCTGGGAACGTAACTCGACCTGGGAGACAGAGACATTATTCAGACCTTCAGCGGCCCAGGTAATGACGCGGTGGATTTTGTCTAAATCGATACGTTCTTTGTGACCATCACGTTTGGTAACAAGCAGATTCTGGTTCATCAGTTGATATACCCTGTTTTGAAAATGACACCCTGTTGTGATTAACGCGCTGATAACGTGTATCCGCCCGATAAAAAACGATCCCTGAAACAAATGTTCCGGGAAAGTCAATAGCGGGTGCTGAACGATTTAAACACAAGATGTAGTGTGTCTGTAAAAGATGGGTAACAAGATAATGATAAATGCGCTCAGGATCAAGTGTATAAAATCAGGATCTTTTGTGGATAACTTGAGGATAGTCACCCGCTGACAGAGTGGTAAGCACTGAGATCACTGACAAAATGAAACTGTGCTTACCTTATTACGCGAAGCGATAATTTTAGAAAAATGCGATTTGTTTGGCGTTTTATTAATCGCCGGAGTAATTAACTTGACACTATAAAATAAAGCGGGTATGCAACATATAATTTACATCCACATTGGGTGCCAGCCAGAATTTATCGCTTAACGGATTGTAATGTAAGCCGATCATATGCTGCTCGCGCAGACCGGTATTATTCAGCCAGTCAATCAGTTCTGCCGGACGGATAAATTTTTTCGCATCGTGCGTACCGGGCGGTACCATTTTCAGAATATATTCTGCTGCGATAACCGCCATAAACCAGGCTTTTTTGTTGCGGTTAATGGTGGAGAACACCACATCGCCCCCCGGTTTGACCAGACGGGCACAGGAACGCACCACAGACGCCGGATCCGGCACATGCTCAAGCATCTCCATGCAGGTCACCACATCATACTGTTGCGCATGTTTTTCTGCGTGCTGTTCCACTGTTTCCTGCACATAGGTGATATCTGTGCCGCTTTCCAGTGCATGCAGACGCGCAACCTGAAGCGGCTCCGCGCCCATATCCAGCCCGGTGACATCCGCACCTTCCCGCGCCATACTTTCTGTCAGAATTCCGCCGCCGCAGCCGACATCCAGCACTTTCTTCCCGAACACACCGTTAACCCGCTGCTGAATATAGGCCAGACGCAGCGGATTGATCCGGTGCAGTGGTTTAAATTCACCCTCAAGATCCCACCAGCGTGAGGCAACATCCTCAAACTTTTTGATTTCCGCAGGATCGACATTGGCTGTCAGCGGGGAAGCTGTGTCATTCATGGTCTCTTTCTCTCTCTTGCTGCGGCAGAACCTGCCGGAATACGCGATGGCGTCAGTATACAATGCCGGGCGCGGATGCGTCAGAAATAAAATACTCTCCCGATTTTTATATCTCCTTTTTTAAACATTGGCGATTTGTGGTATAGTTCCGCACCTTGAATCCGGAGTAATGAGGGATACTGGCTCCATGAGCGACAATGCCAAAGAAATCTTGCCCGTTAACATCGAAGAGGAGCTGAAAAGCTCGTATCTGGATTACGCCATGTCCGTTATTGTCGGACGCGCGCTCCCCGATGTCAGGGATGGTCTGAAACCGGTTCACCGCCGCGTATTATTCGCGATGAAAGAACTGGGTAATGACTGGAACAAAGCCTATAAAAAATCTGCCCGTGTGGTCGGGGATGTGATCGGTAAATATCACCCCCATGGTGACAGTGCTGTGTATGAAACGATTGTCCGCCTGGCTCAGCCGTTCTCAATGCGCTATATGCTGGTGGATGGTCAGGGTAACTTTGGTTCAATCGACGGTGACTCCGCAGCGGCAATGCGTTATACGGAAGTCCGTATGGCGAAAATTGCCCATGAACTGTTAGCCGACATCGACAAAGAAACCGTGGATTTTGTACCGAACTATGACGGTACCGAAATGATCCCGGATGTGATGCCGACCCGCATCCCGAACCTGCTGGTGAACGGTTCATCCGGTATTGCTGTCGGGATGGCCACCAATATTCCGCCGCATAACCTGGGTGAAGTCATTGACGGCTGCCTGGCCTATATTGATGATGAAGATATCAGCATCGAAGGTCTGATGGAGCACATCCCGGGGCCGGACTTCCCGACTGCGGCGATTATCAATGGCCGCCGCGGTATTCTTGATGCTTACCGCACCGGACGCGGCAAAATTCATATCCGTGCCCGCGCCGAAGTGGAAACGGATGAAAAAACCGGCCGCGAAACCATTATCGTTAATGAAATTCCGTATCAGGTGAACAAAGCCCGCCTGATTGAGAAAATCGCCGAGCTGGTTAAAGAGAAACGTCTGGAAGGTATCAGCGCACTGCGTGATGAATCCGATAAAGACGGTATGCGCATTGTAATTGAAGTCAAACGCGATGCGGTCGGTGAAGTGGTACTGAACAACCTTTATCTGCTGACACAGATGCAGACCACGTTTGGTATCAATATGGTTGCCCTGCATCAGGGACAACCGAAGATCCTCAATCTGAAAGAAATTCTCAGTGCGTTTGTGCGCCACCGCCGTGAAGTGGTGACCCGCCGGACAATCTACGAATTACGAAAAGCCCGTGAACGCGCCCATATCCTCGAAGGTCTGGCGATTGCACTGGCCAATATCGACCCGATTATCGAGCTTATCCGCCGTGCGCCGACGCCTGCGGAAGCAAAAGCCGGGTTACTGGCACAGGCATGGGAACTGGGCACGGTTGCCGCTATGCTGGCCGGTGCCGGTGATGATGCCGCGCGTCCGGAAGGCCTGGATGAGCAGTTCGGTATCCGCGATGGTCTGTATCATCTGACTGAAGTTCAGGCTCAGGCGATTCTGGATCTGCGTCTGCAGAAACTGACTGGTCTGGAGCACGAAAAACTGCTCGACGAATACCGCGAATTACTGGAACTGATTGCCGGTCTGCTGCATATCCTGCAAAGCCCTGAGCGTCTGATGGAAGTCATCCGTGAAGAGCTGGTGGCAGTGAAAGAGCAGTTTAACGATAAGCGCCGTACTGATATCACAGAAAACACAGCGGACATCAATATCGAAGACCTGATCAGTCAGGAAGACGTTGTGGTGACACTGTCCCATCAGGGTTATGTGAAGTATCAGCCGCTGACCGACTATGAAGCTCAGCGCCGCGGCGGGAAAGGTAAATCTGCCGCCCGTATCAAAGAAGAAGACTTTATCGAACGTCTGCTGGTGGCAAACACCCACGACACCATTCTCTGCTTCTCCAACAAAGGGAAGCTGTACTGGCTGAAAGTGTATCAGTTACCGGAAGCCAGCCGTGGTGCGCGCGGTCGTCCGATTATCAACATATTACCGCTGGACCAGGAACAGAACGAGCGTATCACTGCTATTCTGCCGGTCCGTGAATATGAAGAAGGTAAGTTTGTCTTTATGGCGACCGCCAGCGGTACTGTGAAGAAAACCTCCCTGCAGGACTTCAGCCGTCCGCGTAACGCCGGTATTATCGCCGTCAACCTCAATGAGGGTGATGAGCTGATTGGCGTTGACCTGACTGACGGCAGCAACGAAGTGATGCTGTTCTCTGCTGACGGTAAAGTCGTCCGCTTTGCGGAAGATGCTGTCCGTGCCATGGGGCGTACCGCCACCGGTGTGCGCGGTATCCGTCTGGGTGATGACGATGCAGTCGTGTCACTGATTATCCCGCGCGGTGAAGGTGAAATTCTGACGGTCACCGAAAACGGCTACGGTAAGCGGACTGCGGAAGCGGAGTATCCGACCAAATCCCGCGCCACTCAGGGGGTTATCTCCATTAAAGTGAGTGAGCGTAACGGGAAAGTCGTGGGTGCAATCCAGGTCGGTGCGGATGATCAGATTATGATGATCACCGATGCCGGTACGCTGGTCCGTACCCGCGTTTCTGAAGTCAGTATCGTGGGCCGTAATACCCAGGGTGTGACGCTGATCCGTACCGGAGAAGAAGAGAAAGTGGTCGGTCTGCAGCGTGTTGCGGAGCCGGAAGAGGATGAAAATGATTTCTCTGAAGACGGTGAAGTGACGGATGCGGCATCTGATGATAATGCAGAAGAGAATAACGATTAATATCACCTGTTTCCGGTAATATAAAATCAGAAAAACCGATAAAGCAGGAACAATAATATTGTTCCTGCTTTTTATTTACCCCGGGGGTTTTGTAAACATTGCACAGTGGTATATCCTAGACATAACAGTCTGAAACCTCGTGAATATATCAGGTTCATTATTGGCGGAGCCCCTTTGAGATACTTTTCATCTTTCCAGACATCACTGAAAATTTCGCGTTACCTGTTCCGGATCGTCGGTGTGATGTTATGGGGGCTGGGGGCGCTGGTGACGGTATTCTATTTACTGAATATCTATAACGGAATGCGCAATGACATCCGCCAGCAATATTATTCTGATTACGACGCCTTATTAGCCTATTTCCGGCAATCCACCGATATGACCCGCGATATCCGTTATATGAATGAACGGTTTGTCGAAAATAAAGAAGTACGACCGGGAGAGCCCGCAGACCGGACCACCGACGGTTTTTTTATTGATTACCGGGCACTGAATACCAAAGGCGACTGCGCGGCCTTCCGCACCGGCAGCGGCCCGTATATTATTGCATTCAAAGATCTCCTGACCTACTGGCAGAACAATATCGCCGCCCCGATGGGGCTGAACCAGGTCTTTCTGGTCGGTTCGAAAAGTTTATGTATGGTTTCATTTCCGATCCGTAACCTCTCCACCAGCAGCGAAACGCTGCGCAGAATGGTGAATGATTATTCTCAGAACTATTTCCGGCTGAAAAGCCAGGGCAAAGAACGAACGATTTACTGGGCAGCACCCGGCGGCAATCAGGGAATGGCCAGTCTGTTTGTGATGATGCCGCTGTATTATGACGGTCGTTTCCTCGCGCTGATGGGAATCGAACGTAATCTGCAACTGGAAAATTTTAACCGCCTGCGCGATTTTCCGGCCAATATGGTGATTATTAATGAGCAGGACGATGTCGTGCTCTCCTATCCGGAAGAAATTAACACACAGAAAAATAAAGACCGTTATCTGGTGGACGATAATTATTTCGGCTATGACGACGAATTCACCCAGTTGGTCTTTAAACGCAGGCTGACGCCGTCGCTGCTGAGTGTGGTATATACCACGCCGCTGAGCTCAATCTATGAAAAACTGAAATTTCAGATCCTCAACGGGGCGATTCTTAATCTGATCTCCGCCATTATTATCGGGTTGTTTACCTGGCTGCTGGAACGGCGGATATTTATGCCGGCCGAAAACAGCGCAATGCGTCTGGAGGAGCACGAGCAGTTCAACCACAAAATTGTGGCCTCCGCACCGGTCGGGATTTGCATTCTGCGCACACTCGACGGTACGGCACTGCTGAGTAATGAGCTGGCTCATAATTACTGGCGTATGCTTTCGTTTGAGGATCGCAACCGCATCGGCCTGCTGATAAAAGATAAACGGCAGGGAATGGAAGATATGGTGACCCGTAACGGCGGGCACCTTCAGGTCAGTTTTGTGCATTCCCGTTACCAGAACGAGGAAGTGGCGATTTGTGTGCTGGTGGATATCAGCGCCCGTGTGCAACTGGAAAGCTCGTTACAGGATGCGGCACAGGCGGCAGAGCAGGCCAACCAGTCGAAATCCATGTTCCTTGCCACGGTCAGCCATGAGCTGCGCACGCCGCTGTACGGTATCATCGGTAACCTGGAGCTGTTGCAGTCCATGGCGCATTCGCGGGATGCCCAGCGCCTGCTCGGCACCATGAATAACTCCTCCTCATTATTGCTGAAAATTATCAGTGATATTCTCGATTTCTCCAAAATTGAATCCAAACAGCTGAAAATTGAGCCGAGAGAGTTTAACTTCCGCGAACATATTCATTTTGTGGTGGCAAACTACCTGCCGCTGGTGGCGAAAAAACACCTTTCTCTGTACTGCTTTATTGAAAAAGATGTGCCGGAGCTGGTCTGTAATGACCCGGTACGGATGCAGCAGGTGATCGCCAACCTGTTTAATAATGCGATTAAATACACGCATGTCGGGATGGTGTGCATTCATGTCTATGTCTGCGGTGAATACCTGCATGTGGATATTCAGGATACCGGCGGCGGTATCAGTGAAGATGAGCTGCGCCAGTTATTCGACCCGTTCTATCAGATTATGCCGAACACCGACAGCCCGTCGCAGGGTACCGGGCTGGGGCTGCCTATCTGTGAAAAACTGATTTCACTGATGGACGGCGACATGATGGTGGAATCGCAGAAAGAAGTCGGCAGCCTGTTCGGGATCCGCTTCCCGTGCTATACCGCCTATCCGTCCGGCCATCATGCGGATATTGTGCCGCTGACGGTACCACTGGTCTTTGAGTTCCGTAACGGCGTGCTTGCGGACTATATGCAGCGCTATTGGCAGGGTATTGCTCCGGCACCGGTGGCGCTGTCTGAATGCCCTGATATTACCTGTGCGGTGGTAATAACAGATGTGGTGATCCCGGCAATGAAACAGGCCCGGCTGCTGATTGAACTGGATGCCGGTTATACCGACAAGCCGGTGCCGCAGGGCGGTAATCACTGGCGGCATAATACCCATCAGCTTGACGGACTGTTTGATTTTGTTTCCGATCGTCTGAATAACCGCCGTCAGGACGCCGTTGATCTGCCGCCGCCGCCACTGCCGGACAGTCAGCAGGCCGCGCATGTCCGGATCCTGATTGTGGATGACCATCCGATTAACCGCCATCTGCTGTCAGATCAGCTTCACCTGTTCGGCTTCCACACCGCAACGGCGGATGACGGACTGGATGCACTCGACTTCCTCGAAACCCACGAAGTGGATATTATTCTGTCAGACGTCAACATGCCGAATATGAACGGCTATGACCTGACCCGCACACTGAGAGAGAAGGGGATGACACTGCCGGTTATCGGGATCACCGCCAACGCGATGGCGGAAGAGCGCGAGCGCTGTCTGGCTTCCGGCATGAATGATTGTCTCTCCAAACCGGTCTCTATGCAGGCATTGCGCACCATGATGCAGCACTATATCCCGCAGGTCACGCCGTCCGGGGCTGAATAACCGGGCACATAAAAAAACCGCCGTTCAGATGAATGGCGGTTTTGTATCAGTATTGTAAAACGTGTCCGGATTACTCGTCTCTGTGGCTGTCGATAGTGACAGACGAAAGGTAATTCAGCAGAGCGATATCGTTATCCACACCCAGTTTCAGCATGGCGGATTTTTTCTGGCTGCTGATGGTTTTGATACTGCGGTTCAGTTTACGCGCAATCTCAGTGACCAGATGCCCTTCGGCAAACAGACGCAGAACCTCACTCTCTTTCGGAGACAGGCGCTTATCACCGTACCCGTTGGCATTCACTTTTTCCAGCAGTTTGGAAACGCTGTCAGGGGTGAATTTCTTTCCTTTCTGCAAAGAGGCCAGTGCTTTCGGCAGATCAGCCGGTGCACCCTGCTTCAGTACGATCCCTTCGATATCGAGGTCCAGTACGGCACTGAGGATCGCCGGATTATTGTTCATGGTCAGCACAATAATCGCCAGGTCAGGATAATGGCGCTTGATATACTTGATAAGCGTGATGCCATCACCGTATTTATCTCCCGGCATGGAGAGGTCAGTGATCAAAACATCCGCGTCCAGGCGTGCTAAGTTATTGATGAGTGAAGTGGAATCTTCAAATTCACCAACAACATTAACCGTTTCCAGCTGTTCCAGAGATTTTTTTATCCCGAACAGAACAATAGGATGGTCATCTGCGATAATAACATTCAGGTTATTCATACTCTTGGTTACCTTGCTGCAGCAATTCAGTGACAATGGCATCAATTTCCCGGATACCTTCATCCACCTTCATTTTGTTTTTGTCAGCGATACAGCGTTCTATATCTTCACAGCGTGATTTCAGATAATCAAAGTCGAGCACAGCAAAGACCCCTTTGACCCGATGTACTGTCAGCGCCAGTGGCTGCAATTCACTTAATTCTGCTTCCGTGTACATCTTACTTATATCAGGAGGGACTGTGGTGGCAAACAAGTCTTTATACGTACTTTGTGCCAGCTGATTTTTATATAACGCAACAACTTCCCCGACGGAAAGTGCTGCTGTATTAATACCCGGATTCCCGAGTAAGAATCTATCATCAAACTCATCCGAAGTTAAGCTTTGTTCGATAAGCAGCGTAATAGCATTCAGAATTTCATCATTGAAATTATAATTACACTCCACCAGGGAAGTCGTAATCATTCTGTGTTCAATAATGTCATTTCGTAAAAAGAGTATTGGCTTTCTCGCTTTCTTATCAAAGTCAGTTATCAGGATGTCATATTCATCTTGCAATAATGCGCGATTTTTATCAAATAAAATTCCGCCGTTTTCAATTATAATTGCGTTAATTATTTCCCGAATACTCGGATTAATGATATTGATCTTAAACAGCGTATCTTCCAGCACCTCTGACGGCTCACCGATCATCCCGGTGGCAGGCAGCGGCAACTCGAGAGTGTAGTGTGTGCCGATGTCCGGTTTACTGTCTATTTTCAGCTCTCCGCTGAGTTTTTTACATAATAAATCACACAAATAGAATGCCAGCCCCGAGTTCGGACGACCTTCCGTCTCAGCGACCTGAAACATAAACGGGTCGTGCAGATTAACGAGATCAGATTGCGGCAGACCGGAGCCGCTGGCGATTATTTCCAATCTGATATTATTATGTTCATCTTTAAATATATTCTTAAGGCGAATAACCAATTTTCCGTATTTTAAATTGCTGACAGCATAATTCAGTAATAATAAAAATATCTTACTGATAATAGGGCCGTCACCAATGTAATTCAGCTGCTTATTAATACTGTTATGGAAATAAAGCGGAATGCCTTTGTCATTTAACTGACGTGAGAATTGTTTAACGATATCCTCGATGGTCTGTGACAACAGGAATTCATCATTGGTCGGTTTCCAGTCATCACTTTCCAGATCAGCCAGCAGAATAATATTTTCGATCCACTCACACAGATAACCGGATTCCGTCACCACTTTATCCATCAGCATGCCGCCGGCAGGTTCAGTCACATACGGTGCCAGCGTATGCAGGTCATTACCGAGCTGTTTGACCGGCACCACCAGCTCTGAGCGGATATTTGACAGCACAGACTGACGGGCTTTGATACTTTTCTTATACTCACGGTCAGACAATTGCAGGCGGCGCGCAGTCAGCGCCTCCTGATCCACATCCCGGAACAAAATCAGATAAGTATCATTCATATTACGGACCGGATTCATACTGACTTCATAAACCACGTTATCAATAGTGGTCTGGATCCGGCCCTGATGCTCGCGGGCCATGTCGCGGGTTTTGTTCAGGTCACTGAGGGTCAGCAACTGGCTGGCGATGGTATTACTGACCAGCCGTTTATTGGCGGCAAAATCATAAATCGCCAGCCCGATAGGCAGCTGCGCCACAATTTCATTGGTTATCGCCTCACTGTTTCTGGCCTGACGGACCAGTGTATTGAGCGGAGAAATGAACCGCTTGCGGATATAAACAAGGCCGCCGACGGAGAGCATAGTGAACAGGAAGACAGAAATTAACAGCCAGATATTGGCCGCCAGCATCTCTTCGGCCAGAGACAGCAGTGAGAGCTGATAAACCACCTGATACGGCATTTCACGCAGACGGTAACTGAGTTTCAGCGACAGGCCGTTAATACTGATCTGCACCGCATTCGGTCGGTTGCTGAGGGTGTGGGTCTCGGCCGGGATCAGTGACAGATTGGATAAATCCAGATTATCCGGCACCAGGTTATTCACCGGTAAATCAAATGCCACCACGCTGGTCAGCTGACCGGGGTTATTAAACATTGCGCGGTAGGTATAGTAATAGGTTGATTCTGACGGCATCTTGGTAAAAGAGGAGAGGGTTTCCCGCTCGTCCAGCGCCGTGGAATCCGCCAGCATTTCCGCCCGTTTTTCATCAGCACCCAATGTCAGCGGGCTTTCGCGGTAGCGCAGCTCCGGACGCAGGGCAGAATGGGATGTCACCAGCAGCAGACTGTTATCCAGCCCGTTGAGGTAATACACAGAATTGAACTGATTCTCACCGCCCCACAGAATGGTCAGATAGTCTGAAAAACGCCGTGCGATGGCGTAGGTTTCATCATTGGTCTGGCCGAACAGGATGGCATCCACAACCGGCACACGGCTGTCAATCCAGTAAATATCATTCAGGATCTTATGCGGCGGAACAAGCTCAGGCCGCTTCTCGGTGTCCGTGGTATTGGCGAGCCGGAACAGCTCAGCGGACTGATAGCGGTAGGTTTCAACCTGATGCTCTATCCGTGTGCTGAAACTGTAGAGTGCGCCTTTTTTGCTTCCCAGCCAGGCATCGTAATAGTTATATCCGTATAAAAAGAGAGATAAGACTAATAACGAAACAAATGATGCATAAAAGCCGGGTATCGCATAAGGCTTGGAATGTGACTGTCTGTACATATGTTCCGTTGCGACCTTATAGTAAGTACTTGACTGTAAATTCACCGGGAATTAATTCTATCATACTAATTCCTGTCACAATAACAGCAGTATTCCGCCGCAGGGCCGGTATGATGCACGAATGTTGAGCAGGCAGACAAAAAAATCGGATTTTTTTGCATATAGGGGTAGACAGGTTCCTCATTTTTCAGCATAATCGCGCCCCATGGAAGGATGGCCGAGTGGCTTAAGGCAGCGGTCTTGAAAACCGCCGACGGGAGACCGTCCTAGAGTTCGAATCTCTATCCTTCCGCCAAATTCGCCGGCTTAGCTCAGTTGGTAGAGCAACTGACTTGTAATCAGTAGGTCACCAGTTCGACTCCGGTAGCCGGCACCATATTAAACCCGTTAACTCTCAACCAGTTAGCGGGTTTTTCATTTGTGCTCACCAACCACACTCAGGGTCGGATGGGACATATTTGGGACATCCTCACCAAAAACAGCATCGATTTGCTGCGCATGCTGGCTCAGATGACCTGGTGCCAGGTGAGCATACCGGCGTACCATTTCTATTGATTCCCATCCCCCCATTTCCTGCAATACGGACAGCGGTACTCCTGCCTGAATTAACCAGCTCGCCCATGTGTGGCGAAGGTCGTGAAAACGAAAGTTTTCTATACCGGCACGTTTAAGTGCAGTCCTGAACGCAGTATTACCGTCAACGCGCATTTTTCTGACAACCGGAGTCATTGAGCCGTCAGATCTGTTTTTAGCCTTCGTATGCACAAAAACATACTTTGTGTGATTGCCTATCTGCTCACGCAGGACGCGGCACGCAGTGTCGTTAAGAGCAACACCCAATGCTTTCCCTGATTTGGTCTGATCCGGGGGAATCCACGCTACTTTTCTCGGCATATCTATTTGTGACCATTCCAGGTTAATAATATTGGAGCGCCGCAGGCCGGTAGCCAGAGCAAATGTCACAACAGATTTAAGAGGTTCACTGCATTCATCGATCAGGCGTTTCGCTTCCCGTGGCTCGAGCCATCGGACCCGGTTATTCTTCGGTTTTGGCACCCGGATATTCGGGGCTTTATCGAGATACTTCCAGTCGCGTTCAGCGGCGCGGAGCAGTGACTTGATGAAAGCCAGGTAAGCAGATTTGGTTGCTACAGAAACCGGCTCTGATTTTTTACTGACTGCGCGCCGCTTCCTGCCGGAAATATGCTTTTCCCAATTTTCTTTCAGCTTCTGATTTTTCAGCTTACTGACAGCATCATAGATTTTAATCTCATCAATATCTGCCAGGTGCATCCCTTCAAAGTGATCGAGCCAAAACAGTATTTTGGTTTTATCATCATCAAGAGATTTTTTGCCTGATTTTTCCTCGAGCCACCGCGTACAGGCAACCTCAAAAGTAACCTTCGGAGTTTCACCCAGTGAGCTTACGCGCCACAGCTCGGCCTTTCGTTTATCATGCAACTCCTGCGCTTGTTTTTTGTCCGTTGTACCAAGCGACTCCTTAATTCTTTTACCATTGTGCGAGTAACTGGCGTACCATATCTCGCCTCTCCGGAAGATTGACATATCCTTTCCTCTTCCGCACTAATCACGCTTTCCGGCGTATTGTGCATTTTGTAGTTGATGGCTGCAATGCAATTTGCACGGGTAAACTGCCACGGCGATTTGGGCTTAAGCGGATCTTTTCTCGAGCCGGACAGCCTGCCGGAATCAATCCATTTTTTCAGGGTAGGGTAAGATATTCCCATGAAGGCACAGGCTTCACGGCTATCCATCGGGTAGGCGTCTACCGTCGGCCAATATAAAGTTAGGGCTCTGCCTCTGGTTAAAGTGGGTTTAGTTGCAACCCCCATACTTCATCCTCCTGCTGTAACGTACGCACGTAATACCCGGGCACTTTCTTCTCAGGAAAGCACGGGTGATTAAGTGGTTTGAATTTCGGTGTGTATTTGCCGAGTATTGCGGTGTGTTGTTCGTCTGATGTGTGCTGCATTAATTCCGTCAGGCAATCCCTTGCTATTCGTCTGCGTCCGTTCTCTGCTTTTTGTGGCGTTATAACTTAACGCTTTTGTCTACCTGCTCATCCCTGCATTACGCTTCATCCTAAAACGGAACATCATAGTCAAAATCCATCGGTGGCTCATTCCGTGCTGGAGCTTGCTGCGTCTGCGTCTGCGGCTTCTGGCTTCCTGCCTGATTGTTGCTGAAATCCAACTGGTTCACGATAATCACCGGCGCTGATCGTTTATTGCCATCCTGACCTGTCCATTCCTCCATGATGAACTCGCCAGTAACCGTCACCTTTATTCCTTTTTTCAGGTGTTCCGGTAATTTTTCGGCTTTTGCGCCGAACATTTTGCAGATAACCCACGTTGTCTTTTCGTGCTCGCCATATCCCTGTTTCACCGGTAGGCTGAACGATGCAACGGCTTTCCCTGCCGGAGTCCATCGTTGCTCACAATCCTTTCCGAGATTGCCGCTGACTGTAATTACGTTAATTGCCATTTATGCCGCCTGCTTAAGTTCGTTGATCCTGATGCCGGTGAGGCGCTTACATTCATCCTGTTTGTCGCTGCCGTTCAGCATTCGCCATACTTTCCGGTATTCAGCCTCAATCGTCTTTGTGTCACTTGTGACATTAAGAAATTCGGTATAGTCACCCAAAATCTGCTCTGGATTACGTGGAACAACATCGTGAACCTCTGTGTCAGCATCAATCGCAGTTTCTTCGGTAGGAATACAAAATGCCTGGAAAGCTGCGTATTTATAAGCGATAGACATTGCTTTGTTGGTTGCCTTGTCCCCGCTATCCATAGCTTCGCCAAAGGTGGTCACTGTATGTTTGCTGCCGTCTTCCGTGGCAATGAAATCAAACTCAGCCTTCACCACGACATAAAATAAGGTACCGCCTTTTTGTGTCTGTCGCTCCGTGACAGAACGCTCCATAATGCGAGGAAGGATAATCAGGCCATGCTTAACCAGCGCCGGGGCAAGTGCGTTGTATACAGCGTCGATACCCCTGAACATAAACCCCTGTTGTGAATTCCTGCTCCCTTTTTTGATGCCTGTCTCAGCCAGTTCCTTGGCTACGGCACTTATTGCCTTATAGACTTCAGACATGATTAATCCCCCAATCTTTGGCCAGGGCGTGATTCCGCACGCCCACCGCCGTAATAATCAACATCACTGACACCAGTAGCTTTTCCATGTTCTGTCCTCCATTCTTTCCACGCCTGTGTCTCAGCAGCATTCCGTGCTGCTTTGATGTTTTCAGGTAGTGGGGGATAGTGAAGGGCGGTGATACGGCAGATGTTGTAAAGTGTCTCGGCCACCCGTTGCTCTGACAGTGAAGGCTCTCCGGTCGGTTTCCCCCGCCGTTGCAAATCCATTTGCTCAATTGCTGATTTCAGGGCGCGTTGATAATTTTCCTCATACGTCCCGCCGGAACTTGCGCATTTCCCTATGCGGCGTGGATATTCCATCATGTGAATTCTCCGCTTAAAAATTCTGCCGGTACCCGTCCGTTTGGCAATCCGACACTTTCACGAAACCAGTAATCATCCTTTTCTTCCTGCTCGCGCTTCCTGCGCTGTTCGGCAATCCGTTGCCGCTCTTCCTGAGCATCCTGTATTGTGTATGTGTTCATGCCGGTAGCCTCATTCTGCACTGATGGAGAATACGGTTTGTCTTGGCATTCTCCCTGCGCCAACGCCATTCCGACACAATCTGCTCAATCTGCTTTTCATCCATGTCAGCCTGATTGAACAACTCAATAACCTGTTCCTTGGTGTGTTTTTGTTTTGCGGTCATCAGCGACATATCTTTCTCCCGTAAGCTCTCATCTGTAATTGGTTAGCCAGATCCCAAATGCGGGACTTTCCGGTGGATATCGCTACCCTTGCCGCACTTCGGGCAAGGCGTAAAAATGGCATAGAGATGCACGCCACGTCAGAACCGCACGCAGCGCGACAAGGTTTAGTTTTCATGTTGTTTACCTGCTGATATCCGGAGGTGGGATAGGGGGATTACTTCTGTGTGAAAGAGATCAGGGCGGAACGGTGGGCTTCTGCCGCTTCTCTGGTTAGGTGAATGCGCCCTTGTTTAAGTAGATTTTCATCGTCTTCATCATCGCACCAGCGTTGATAATCAATACCATCGAGACCCACAACACAGTAATCCGTTCCGTACTCCAGTGACTCCTGCACCGGTTCTGGAACCTGATATCCATTAATGTCGATATAGCGCGGCTTCATGCGGTATTCTATTTCAGGTAGAAATACAAACTCGGCGATAGGGGACTGCCATTCACCGCCAATCAGGCGCTGAAATTGTGAATACCACTCTTTATCCGTCTTCGCTATCTCTGCGGCTTTAGCCATCAGGTCTGCATGTGGGTGCCCTGACATTGTTTTTTTCTCCTTTATCTCAGTTAATTGCAGGTCTTGAATATCGGCTTTGCCAATCAGTACACCAAACAGATACATGTGTTCTGTACAGTCGGCCTCATCCTCGGCCTCGATATCCTTTTCCCATGGCTTTCCGTTCCATTTACACGTTACTTTAAACATCGGCATGTTACTTCCTCCTATACACTTCCCTGTGCTACGTGATGTCTGAATAGTTATCCCAGCATTGAGAGAAAAGTTAAAATTTCAGTAAAATCATATGTTAATTTATGCTAGAATATTATTCGGATGTTCAATGGATTATGGAGAGATAATGAGTGAGCTAATAAAAAAAGTAATTTTTCGATTCATAAAAGCTCCCAAAGTAATAAAAAATTTCGATGATGAAGAACGCGCATTACTGATATATTTTCTTAATGGAAAATACAAAAAAAGGAAAATCAGAATTTATAAAAAAGCAGCAAAGCGTTTGATTGATAAAGATGTTTTGGAAGTTGTTGAATCCAGCGTCCGCCCCGGAGTTAATCTAATTAAGATATCAGACTGTTACTATTCTATTCTGAAGCAGAAAATATAAATTTCAGATTACTGACTGGATGCTCGTCTCCTGGGCTGTCAGACGCCAAGACACTCGATATATTTTAGATAATCAAAAATGCTTTTATCTGTTGGCTCTATGTTCTCATTATTGCACACTTTGCAGCAGCTTCCGGCATACGCCTCTGCCTGAGCAACATGTGATGAGCTCAATTCAGTCGATGCAGTACTTATTGCTACATGTCATATCCATCTCCTGTTTTATTTAACCTAACATCCCCCGTAAATGTGATGGGGTGAAGTGTCTGCTTTTAACCATATCAGATGAGGTGCAGTGTGTTACAGATAGAAATCCGTTAAGATGCTTTTAACCCTATAAAATGAGATAAATAAGATGAATAATGAAGTGATAGCAAAGCGTCTGGACGCGCAGCATATTTTGCTGAAATCAATTTTTGACGCGCTGACTACCGAGCAAAAATCCGAAATTGAGAAAAATATTAAAAGTTTGAGTCAGGCAGCAAGGTACCCGCACATTCTGGAGTCATTTGATGAGCCAGAAGATGCAGAGAAAGCAGCACTGGACTTGCTCTACCTTAAGTAATACTTGGTCAGCCCATTCATAGGATGGGCTATGCTCTGGCCGTGATGCCAAATTCTGTTTTTGGTTTTGAATTATATCGCTTAGTTGAATACAGGGCAGTAGTGTTTAAGCAGCAGTTATCCGGTGAATCGTAAATCGGTGTACTGCATGCTGATGTGGCTTTTTCTACTCGGCTCATTGGGCTTTTGTCCGGTTCAGTTCTGAATATTTCCTCCAACTTCATTTTTACATTTTTGGTGGCAATCGCTTCAGCCTTTCTCCTGGCGTGACGCCTGTTTGCTGAGTTGCCACGTAAAAATTCAGGCTTGCGTGATTTTTTCACTATGATTATTGCCATATTTCCTCCAAACAGTCGGCTTTGGTGATTGGTACAATCATGCTTTGCTTCAATCCCGAAACCTTCTGAGAAGGTTGACGCTTTATCAGCGTCACCGTTCTGACAGCCAATGCACAGCTCGCTATCATCGTTTTTAAAGAGCGCCAACGTGCTGTGTTCCGTTGATGGATATGATAATATGCATTTTACGCAAATGCGTCAACCGCATATTTAGGCTTGGGTAATGTTAGATAAGATTTAATATATTTATATTGTTGATTTTATTAATGATTTATCTTTTTTAAAATCGTCAAAATCTGGCGTAGATCACATGAGGTGGAACAAAAAATATACAATTATTTTCTGTCCAAGCGCTGCTGCGGATGTTATTGTTGAATAAATATACAGAGGTGATGAATGAGTGACGAACGAGAACTGATTTACAGTGAAGTATGCAGAGTAACAGGCAGAGCGGCTATTATGTTACTGGATTCACGGCAGATGATAACGAAAGGAAATATCAGGCAATTGCTGTACTCCCATAAAGAACAAGAAATAGACAGGTTTATGAATGAGGTCTATGAGGTTGCTATCGACCTGATGAGCGATAACTGATACAAAAAGCTCTCGCGGGGAGGGCTGGGGTTATGCTGCCCTTCACCTATGCGTGCACCGCCAGGATAGCCCTGCCAACTTTTATCACTGTCATATCCTTATTATGTATTTCCACACCTACCACCTTACTCTAAAATATGTCATCAGGCTGTCAGCCAAAGAATCGATGATTTGCATCTTCATCAATAATTTTTATTGCGTCAGAAAAACTGCCTATCATTCGGCCGTCGTAGTGTCGCCATTCATTATTATCAGTAGACCAGAACAGGGACCACGAGTTGCTGTTCCTGTTGTTTGTTATTTTGGCCAGCATTTCTTCTGCACGCCCGGTACTCCAGGACAGTTGTCTAACCTCGAAAATGATTACGCTATCGTCTTCAATACGATACTGAAGGTCATGTTCATCTCGGATATGCTTTGGTGGACGACGCTTTTCCATGAAATAGTTCATACATTGTTTAATTTGTACGACTTCAGTGTCATTGAATGCCATAGTTTGTCCTTAGAACTCGTTTGATTATCAGTACTGGCTTATGATTGTTCGCACTTATCGATAAACTTAGTCGGCTTTACAATCGCTGCCACATAATGCATTTTTTCCACTTCACGCGGATCAACTGTGATTGGCGGGTGAGTATTGTTGACGCTAGTGAATTGGTAACTACCATCTCTGGTTTTATTCAGTATTTTTACCATATTCTTACCTTCAACAGTGCGCACAAAGACCTCATCGCCGGATCTGACTACTGTGTTGGGCTCAACAACCACATACTCACCTGACTGAATCCTGGGCCACATACTGTCACCCTTAACTTTGAGGGCATAAGCGTCCTTATCATCGCTGTAAATTTGAACCCATCCCTCAAGGGCCTCTATCATATCCACTGCGCCATCAATCCCCAGGAATGCTTCCCCAACTACTTTAACCATGCCATTGGGGACGAATCCAACAAACTCAACATTATCATCTTGTTGCTGTGTAGTGGTATCGGAGAATAGGTCGGCTACCGTGACACCAAGAGCAGCCGCAATTTTTGTTAATGTGCTCTCGGAGTAGCCTTGGATATTCCTTTCAAGGCGAGAGATATTCCCCACGTCGCTATCAATAGCAGTGGCTAATTGCAGGATTGTTAATCCCTTCTGTTTTCTGAGAGCTCTAATTTTTGTTCCTATTTTCATATTATCATTCAACTTTATTTATGCGTCTCACACAAAGCGTATTGCGCATATCAAAGTACATGGTAATATGCGTATGGCGCATTCAAGGTGGAGTGAGATATGCAAATAACGCCTTTAAGGAAAATTCGTTTGGAAAAGCAATTAACAATTGCAGAGGTGGCGGCCGCAATTAACTACGATGTCGGGAACCTCAGTCGTTTGGAGCGTGGCGCTCAGACGGCATCACTTGAGATTGCTGAAAAATTGGTGAAATTTTACGAAAAAAAAATCACTGAAATGCAGATTTTGTATCCGCAGAGGTATATGTAGTTACCCTGGTTCTTTAACAATCGCAGAGCTGTTAGCTGCTACGGAGTCACTGATAAAGTGACGATTTACATATAAAACTACCTCACAGGATGTGAGCTACGGACTATCTATACCAAAAGGAATTTACATTATGGAAAATGCAAATCCACGCAAATCGTTCAACCGGTTTGTGTCAAATCATCTGATGACAACCGCTCATCAGGCAATCAGAAACACCACACAGACGGTCGTTGCAAAACTACTCGGTGTTCACGATTCAACAATCCTGCGCAGAACAGAAAAGTTACCGGAGATATGCGAGACATTGGCCGCAGCCGGTATCAGGGATTTTGTTTTGCCTGGCGAAAGAAAAATCAGTGAGGAGGAGTATCGGTTTCTGTGGAAGCAGATTGGTGAACTCTCTCAGATGAGAATCAAAGAAAATGCCCCGACTGTTGGAGCAGCAGAGGCGCATTAAGAAAAGCACTTAATATTTATACTGTATCAATAGCCAGTGTTGTTGAAAAGAGGGAAACATAAAGTTTCCCTTTTTTGATACAGCAATTAACGGAGTAATTATACATGAAAGTAATTACAAAACAAAGATATGGAGGTCGCTATGAATACAGCGGAAGTGTATGAATTCCCTGTTAAGCAGGAGCAACCACGAGTGGCAGACCTGGACGATGGTTACACTAAACTCGCCAACGAACTGCTGGAGTCTCTTTCATGCTGCAATCTGACAGCCAGACAGTTCCGGGTAATGTTGGCACTGATCAGAAAAACATACGGGTTCGGGAAGAAAAATGACCGGATAGCAGATTCTCAGCTGTCAGAAATTACCGGCCTGTCCCGTCAGAACGTTAACAAGGCAAAGAACGAATTAATTTCAATGAATTACATCGTGAAAGATGGCAATAAGATTGGGGTTAACAAGGAGGTTTCGGCGTGGAAAAATCAACTTAGAGACACTGTCTCTAATCTGGAGACAAAAAAAGTCTCTAAGTTAGAGACAAATGATGTCTCTGGTTTGGAGACACACAAAAGAAATACTTTAAAGAAAAAAGAAAATATATATACCCCTATATCCCCTAAACCTGAAAAACCGGCAAAGCCAGAACCCTTTGATGCAAATGCACACCCGCTGCCTGACTGGTTGAGCCGTGATACCTGGGTGAACTGGGTTACCTACCGGAAAGATCTGAAAAAACCGATCAAGACAAAACAGACACTAAACGGGCTGATATCCAGGCTGACTAAATTTTACGAGGCAGGGTATACACCTGAGAGCGTAATCGACGAATCGATATCAAACGGCTGGACTGGCTTGTTTATGCCGAAATCACCACCAACACGGCCGCGCATTGTCCGGCCTAAGCGTGTTCAGCAATTCATACCGGAGGACTTCTGATGGCAACAGCAGCACAGACTCTGGCGAGGTTTAACCGCATGAAGCCGGAGCACATCAAGCCAAAATTCACGAATGCCGCTGAGCTGATGGCGTGGCAGCGTGAGCAGGGCGCTATCGATGCGAAACGGATTGCTGACGAAAACCGTGTGGCTCGACTGCATAAAATCATGGGGCGTTCCGGTATCAGCCCGTTACACCAGGAATGCACGTTTGAGAACTATCTGGTGACAACGCCGGAACAACAGCGGGCACTCAGTAAATCACAGCAGTACGCATCTGAGTTTGGTAAATCATTTGGCGGATTTATTTTCAGCGGTAATCCCGGCACCGGTAAAAACCATCTGGCAGCAGCTATCGGCAACCAGATAATCCGGAACGGGAAAAGCATTCTGATTGCCACTCTGCCAGACCTGATGATGCGTGTCCGTGAGACATACCAGAAAGGGGCAAAAACTACTGAGTCGCAGCTGATCAGCGACCTGTGTGAAGTGGATTTACTGGTGCTGGATGATGTTGGCGTGCAGCGCAATAACCTGAACGAAGAACTGATTATTTTTCAGGTGGTAGACCGCCGGTTATCGAATAAAAAACCGGTAGGTGTGCTGACCAATCTCAATTTTGACGAACTGGCAAAAGCATTGGGTGATCGGGTTATTGACCGCCTGAGAATGGGTTCGCCGACCGTTATCAATTTCACATGGGAAAGCTTCCGCAGGCAGGTTAAGTAGCGTCATAACCCAGGACAGGAGACTTTTTGAAATGATTGGAGCGGCCAGCGGGAATCGAACCCGCATCATCAGCTTGGAAGGCTGAGGTAATAGCCATTATACGATGACCGCAATGGTGGGTCGTGGGAGGCTCGAACTCCCGACCAATTGATTAAGAGTCAACTGCTCTACCGGCTGAGCTAACGACCCGAAGAAATTAAAATACACCCGTAAGAAACTAACGGCAACCGATAACCTCAGGAGGTTGAATGCAAAAACAGACATTCCTTCTCAGGAATATACAGATACTCAGAAATCTCAAGGCAGAGCTCGACAATCTCCCGCTTAACGAAGAATTCCCCCTCGAAGTAAAAATATCCGATCCGAAGCGAACCCTTCCCCAAAATGACATGTTTCATGCGCTGTGCGGCAATGTAGCAGAGCAGGGCATTGTATGGGCTGGCAATACGTGGGGATTGCAGGACTGGAAATGTATTTTCGTATCCGGACATGCAAAGGCGACAGGCCGTGACGGGACGCTTATTCCGGGACTTGAGGGAGAGATTGTACCGCTGGCAAGAGAAAGTACCGCAAACATGAGTAAGAAGCGCATGACAAGCTTAATCGAATATTCGCAGGCGTGGGCTATAGGTGAAGGTATAAAACCCCGCGCCGCACGATATAGGTTTAATCATTACGGACATCAGGAATAGGAGCAGGACGTATGAAAGAACCGCACATACACCGACTTCTCACCAATGACGAAGCCGATAATCTCTGCATTTACTACAGGCGTAAGGGATATAACCCGGTGAAGTCACTGAATATCAATCCTCAGTATTTCGACGTCACCGTGTATCTGCCGGTAGTCAGATATCTGAAACCAACACCACGGGCAATGATTAACAGGATATGGCGATGAATGACGAACAATTCAAAGTATGCGTTGACATAATCAGGGCATGTCGCGATCTGGATTCGTTCACCAATCACGAAGCTGGGCTGCGCACAGGAAACTCGACAGAGTTCATTAAGTGGTTTACCAACAAAATGCTGTATATCGGATGTTTGCGAAAGGTTGGTACAACGAGGCACAATCGCCATGTGAGTCAGTTATTTGCAATATCACCAGATGCTGTCACCAGACTGTATCGCTACATGCGTGAATCCAGTGGTGAGTTAGTGCCGGTTAGCGGGCATGGTGAGAGAAAGCTAATCGAATTTTGCGGGAAGGTGGTCAGCAAGGCATACATTGAGCCGGGGTTCGGTCGGTCAGATGTTACCTGGTTCGACTCGCTAGTGCAGGGAGTCAGGAGAAGAAATGGTAAAGCCCGCCGGAGCGGGCGACTGGTGTCAGCGGACAACTAAAACTGAGGTTTTGGCATAACGGACGACTGCCGCAGCAGTGGAGCCGAGTAGATAGGTAGAAATACTCGGACGACGGGAGCCGATGATAATCAGGTCTGCACTAATAGCTTCGGCACGTTCAAGTATTTTGTCTTTTGGGCGACCAATTACGATATATCTGTCTGCTCTGTCCTCCGGCAAACTGAATTTCCTGATTATCTCGCCTAATTCTTTCTTTGTGGAATCTATCAGTCGCTTTTCCAGATCCGCGACAGACAAACCACTTTCAAAACCACCATATGGGAATGCTGGTATAACCGCAAGAAAATGGATACGGGCATCTTCAAGTTTAGCGAGGCTTTCAACATGAGGAGTAACCATATCAGTGAGTTCTTTTTCCCATACATCAATCGGAACAAGGATATTTTTGTACATAGTTCCTCCGATATTCATTATTCACTCAGATTAATAATAGACCAGATTGGCTAAAAAGTGATCAAAAAACGTTCGGCAGTTATTAATCAATGATCTTCGGAAAAAACTCCACTTTGCACCTAAAGCATGGTGGGTTCGCGTAATTATTTATTACAGGGGAGGGTTTGATGAACTGCGCAATATGCGGCGAAGGACTGGCCGACGATGAAGTTTATGTTTGCGACCAGTGCGCCGGTGAATGTCCGCATCTTGAAGTAGTCGAGAAGATAAAAGGAGATGGTGAGAGTGGCAAAGCAACCGCGGCGAAAATGCCTGATATGCCGAGAATGGTTTCACCCGAAATTCAGTAACGAATGGTGGTGCTGTCCGGAGCATGGCGCTGAGTTGGCAATAAAGCGACGAAGCAGGGAAAGGGAAAAGGCTGAAGCCAAATTAAGAAAGGAGCAGCAGCAAAAAGAACGTGAAGCAAAAGATAAATTAAAAATCCGCAAGTTAGCAGTAAAACCCACCTCATATTTCCGGCAGCAAGCACAAACAGCGTTTAACCAATTCATCAGACTCAGAGACCGCGATGAACCATGCATCAGTTGTGGTGAACCTAATCCGCCTGATTTACATGGTGGGCAGTGGGACTGCGGTCATTTTCTGTCTGTCGGGTCACATCCTGAGCTGCGGTTTGAGGAGCGAAATGCCTATAAGCAATGTAAATCATGCAATGCGGGGGCCGGTAAATTCTCACACAAAAATAACACTGTAACGCAGAAATACGAGTTACGGCTGATTGAAAAATTTGGACAGGAGTTAGTTGACTGGTTACGCGGTCCGCATGAGATACCGCACTGGAAGCGGGAGGACTATATCCGTATACGCGATGAGTACCGTGCGAAAGTGAGGGAGTTAAAGCGTAAGACCTGAAATTACACCGATACCTGAACACTACGGTAATCAGGCGACACTGGCGACTGAGTTGAAAATAAACCGGTACACAGTCAGGACGTTTCACCGGGATACCTGGTGCGAAGCGTACATAATCTACATCGGTGTGCTTATGACCGAGTTCGAGATGAAAGGCATACAGGAGTGAGAACAATGAGAGAGAAACATTGGAGCAACACTACTCTTCAGGGCAACTATACGGGAAGCGTCATTTCTGTTTTATCGGAAGATATTAAACCTCATAGCCTGCAAAATAACGAGGTAATGTATGCGTGATATTCGCCAGGTGTTAGAACGGTGGGGGGCTTGGGTTGTTGATAATCAGGAATCAGTATATTGGTCACCAATTGCTGCCGGGTTTAAAGGGCTGATCCCTGAAAAAGTTAAGAGTCGTCAGCAATGTACTGATAATGATGCTCTGGTGATATCCGGCATTATGGCAAAACTGAACATCCGCAACAGCGATATGCATGATCTGCTTTTTGATTACTATGTTTTCGGTAAGACGTTTATTCAGTTGGCCAAGAAATACGGGTGCTCAGACACTCACATAGGGAAAAAACTCCAGAAGGCAGAAGGGCTGGTGGAAGGAATGCTCATAATGGGAGATGTAAAACTGGAAATGGACGGTACATCACATCATGGAGGTATGCGGACATTTATGAACAAATTACATGATTTAAAAATTAATGCTTTACGATCGTAAAAAAGACGCTATTGTGATCAGAGTTATTTCTGTGTCGTATTGATTACAAACTGAAACCCCGTTTTTACGGGGTTTTTTTATGTTGATAAACAGATAAGATAATTGGTTAAAATCAGTCGTGATTTACGTGTAGTGATACGTAACATCTGAGGGATAAAATAATAAAGTTTGCTATTTGTGATCATCTGTGGCTTAATGGGGTCACTGGTTTGGAAGTACAGGCCTATTTATGCTAGTCAGTTTAAAGTCGTTCACCATTTAGCGTTATCCTCGATACCACTTCATTGCGAATTCCTTCTAATTAATTCCCATAAGTAAAAATAAAAAACAAACCTCATATGCCTTATGGCAATCAAAAAATTAAAGGAAATTCTATGTCTAATACAATGACTGGTTCAGTAAAATGGTTTAACGAATCGAAAGGTTTTGGCTTCATCTCTCCGGCAGATGGTAGCAAAGATGTGTTTGTTCACTTCTCTGCGATTCAGAGTGACAGCTTCAAAACATTATTTGAAGGTCAGAATGTTACCTTCAATATTGAAGACGGGGCAAAAGGTCCGTCTGCATCAAATGTGGTGGGTCTCTAAGGCGCACCAATGATAATAGCACTGTTTTTTCAGTGCCCCTGTTGCAGTGGAACACAATACCGGACTTCGCACTTTGATGTTTCTGCATCAAATCCGCATGGTGCAAAATGCATTTTTTGTAAAACGGTGATGCTGTTGTCCAGGCAATAGAAAAACTAAATTCCAAGGCCTGATAATATTATCAGGTCTTTTTATTATGCAGTAATTATTCCTTATCAGGAAAAAATGTATTCTCTGAATAAATTTTCTATCAGGCTTCTTCACCCAAGGTACATTTTAACCTGGATTGGTATCCTGTTGCTTTTCTGTTTGGTTCAGATGCCTTATCCATGGCTTGTGTTTTTAGGCGATAAGTTAGGTCGTTTTTCTGGTTTGTTCCTGAAAAGGCGGGTATCCATAATTAAAAAAAATTTAGAATTATGTTTTCCTGACAGAAATAAAATCCAGATAGAGAGTATGGTTGCAAGCAACCTGTCATCTTTAGGGATTGCATTATTTGAAACCGGTATTGCCTGGTTCTGGAATGACAAAAAAATTAATGAAATATTTAGAGTAACGGGTTGTGATAACTTTAATGATGTATATGACAAAAATAATGGTGTTTTAATTATTGGTATTCATTCCATGTCGCTGGAACTTGGGGGCAGAGTTATGGGGCTGTGTTTTCCTGTAAATGCTATGTATCGTCCCCACAACAATAAAGCAATGGAGTATATACAAACAAGATGCCGAAGCCGTTCCGGAAGCGGGATGATCGACCGTAAGAATCTGAAGTTTATGGTATCGGAACTAAAACGCGGGCAGGCTATTTGGTTTGCTCCGGATCAGGACTTTGGAACTAAAGGTACTATCTTCGCCCCTTTTTTTTCGGTAGCTAATGCTTCTACATCAAAAGGAGTGGCAGCTATAGCCAAATTATCGAAGTCGCCGATACTTACTGCAACGATGATAAGAAATAATGAAAGTGGTAAGAGGCCTTATGAATTAATAATTGGTAAAGAAATTGCTGATTTTCCGTGTGGAGATGACCTGGCAGATGCTGAGAAACTAAATCAGATTATTGAGGCAGAAATCATGCATGCTCCGGACCAATACTTGTGGGCACACAGAAGGTTTAAGACCAGACCTCCGGGAGAAAATTCTCTGTACAAATAAGTTACAAAGATTGTCATTGAATGATCTCTGTATCACATTGCTTATAAACAAAAACTTCGTATTGCGGGTTTTTATACTCATGTTGATGAAGTTGATTATTTATTGTAATCACGTGTAAGTAAGACAGTTAAAGAAATAGAATGTGGTAAACTGTATAAACACATTTCATATCAGCTGACGTTTAGCAAGTTCCGTACCTTCGGTTCTTTATTTTTGTATTCTATAAAAAATAGATGTGATATTGAAGAGGGAAACCTCAGGAGCCATCATGTCAGGGTTGAGCCAATCAAAGTTAATAAGTCGGTTGCTTCAGTGGATCAGCAGTGCGGCACTGTTACTTTTGGCAATTATATTGATTGTTTTTTTGATAAAAGAAACAATTATCCTTGCTGCTTTGTTATTTAAAAAAAATGACCCGGTGTCGCTGTATTCATTAGTTGATGGGATAATTATATATTTTTTATATTTTGAATTTATTGCATTAATAATCAAGTACTTTCAATCAAACTATCATTTTCCGCTGCATTATTTTTTATATATAGCAATAACAGCGGTTATCAGGCTGGTAGTAGTCGAACATAAACAACCATCATTATTAATCGTATATTCAATTACAATTCTGATATTAGTATTTGCTCTTTATGTAGCTAATACTGAAAAACCAATTCTTAAAAGAAAAAAGGTAAACTGCGAAGCTGAGTAATATCAGGTAAATAAAAAATCCGTGCCAAGACGATGTGGTATAGTAGTGTTGTCAATACCGTGCCGTTGGCTCAGTCTGGGAGCTGACTTTACAACCGTAAGGTTATCTTCTTTACCGGTGAATCAGAGAAATGAGCGGCACTCACGGGACTATGTTCCAGAGGAGTATCTATGTTTAACCCGTTTCAATTTGATACAGTGTTCCGTTTATTTCAATGGTTATCAGTTTCTGCTTTGCTGGTGTTAGCCATTGTGTTGATGGTTGTTTACTTTGCATAAATCACATTTGAAGTATGTGTAAAACTATCCACAGATTACTTGTGTTATGTAAATGTCAGGAATAAATTGATACAAAACATCACCATCCATAAAACGGCCATTATATTTTTAAATTAAAATTTGATTATCTTGTTTTTTGGGGGTCGTATTGATTTTATCTGCTATACTTAAAGAGTAAAAGATGAAGACGGGGAGACTAGGTGCTCCACCAGAGTCTTTTCAGCCTCATCAGTTATGATGGGGCTTTTTATTATGTAAATACGTGTAAAGTCGACATCTCTGTTTTTATTTTGTGTCAATATTATTTCTTAACAGAGGAAAATTATTGTGTCTAATATGAAAACAGAAGTAATTGTTGTTCGCCTGACCAAAAAAGAGAGAGCGCTCATGGATGCGGTAAAAACTAAACCACTGCTTTCAGATTGGATGAGAGAGTTAGCGCTTGCTGAATTGAATAAACAAGAGAACTGTAATGCATAATATTTTGTTTTTTTGTTTAAAAAAAGATGTACCAGATCCATGGTGTGGCAGGATCAGTTGTCTGGCTGGATTCTTATGGCAGGGAATCAGTAGATTTTTTAATTTTTAAAATCCCTGTTAATATGTTATTCCTGTTTTTATAAGTATAAAGAATAACAGGCGGGGTATATGGATTATTATTTAACGTTGACTGACAGTGATAGTAGTTTTGTTTTACATAAAATTACATGTCAAAAGTTACAGCAGGCCAAAAGTACAGCGTATGTCGGATATTTCTGGGGAGAGCATGCAGCTATTCAGCAGGCTGTTGTTATTGCAAAAGGGCCTGTTGTTTTATGTTCGCTATGCCTGAATCAGGATGATAAAAAACCATAATGATAGCTCACATATTCAATTCTGTTGAATCACCGGATAGATCATTAGTTGTGTACGAAAAAACCGCAAACAGCAACCGGGGAAAGAATAAGTATATACCAACAACATAACTAAGATGTATTGTTTACAATTGTAGTGCGTTATTTAGATTAAGAAAGGTTGTATAATATTTATTTAAATTCCAAAGGTCGCCTTTTGCGGCCTTTTTAGTTTATATTGCCGCAGCATCAATTACCTTATTATCACTTAACATAAGAGCTGTACGCGGTTTTTTATCCATGGCAATAATAAGAGCACTGGAATACGACAGGCTCATTACCTAATCCGTATTCGGACACAGTGCTCTTTTTATTGCTTTCCCGCCGCTGGTGGGATTCTGAATAATGCCGCAGCCACCTTACTTTAACCTGTTTAAAACATATAACCCGGTTGCAGCATTTTCCTATCACTCAACATACGGAACACTCCGCAGGGGGTGGATATGCGCATGTCTGACAAATATTCCAGCCCTACAGCATACGCCTGGGGGCTTATAACCTCTGCCTTTGGCATTTTATCTCTGGATCAGTGGGCTATTGTTGCCGGGATCATCTGTACCGTCGGTACGTTCCTGGTTAACTGGTATTACAAACGGAAGGAATTCCAGTTGAAAGCCGGAGAACATCATGAATAAGCGATTGGTTAAAAAGGTCATGGCCGCTTGTGCTGCCGGGGCAATTGCCGGTGCGCTGGTGCTGATCCCCGCATATGAAGGTGTTGAGTATACGCCTTATCGTGATGTGGCCGGAGTGCTCACCGTATGTTATGGCCATACCGGCAGTGATATTCAGCCCGGCAAGCTGTACACGGACGCTGAATGCAAGGCCCTGTTGCATGACGACCTGACGAAAGTCCGGCGCGCGGTTGATCCTATGATCAAAGTGCCGATTGATGACAATACCCGGGCGGCCATCTATTCATTTGTCTACAACGTCGGCCCCGGCGCGTTCTCGCGCTCCACTATGCTGCGTAAACTCAACGCCGGTGATATCGCCGGTGCGTGTGACGAAATGAAGCGCTGGACATTTTCCGGTGGTAAGCGGTGGCAGGGTCTGATTAACCGGCGGGATACGGAGAACGCGGTATGCCACGGAACCCCTTAACGTTGATCATCATTGCTATCATCCTGCTGACTACTGCCCTGTTGGCGGGTTGTTATCTGTATTCACTCCCGAATCACTGTAAGCCTCTGCCGGGTAACCCGCTGGGTGGTGTGATCCATTATAAGTGTGAAGCGTTATGAACCGGAAAGAAGCGGTAATTGCCGCGCTGTTTATTGCTGCCGCCTGGTGGGTATATGACACCTACCGGGATAACCAACAGCTGAAAGTGAGTAACACAGTACTCTCAGGCCAGTTATCAGCCCAGCAGGTGATAAACACCACCACGCTTTCAGCCATCGCCACCAATCATCGCGTATTACTCGACAACATCAAAGCCAAACAGACCGAGGGTACAGAGCATGTCAACGTTAAGACAGTTATCAAAACAGTATTTAAGGACAGCGAATGCGCTGCTGCTCCTGTTCCCGCTGATGCTGTCAGTGAGTTGCGCAGATACGCGACCGGAATTAATACCCGCACCGGTGATACCGATTCCGCCACAACTGACCGCTGATTGTGAGCAGGTAGATATACCGGATGATCTGACGTTCGGTGGTGCAGTTGAGCTGCTGGCTGATGCCATGAAATACATTGCCAACTGCAATCACGATAAGAGGGCAATACGGGAGATTGAAGCGGAGAGGATAAAAAAAGCCCCTTAAAATAAAAAGGGGCTAATAGCATATTCAAATAGTATTTAAGGTTTAAACATTTTTTTACAGTTTGAAATAACTGCCACTCCAGAATACTCGGATTTTAGGGAAATAATATTAGGTAAATTATCCAGGATAATACTTAGTCAAATAAGGAGGTAACTCCTCGTTAAATAGCGGGGCTTTTTTATATCCAAACAGAGAGGTTTGTATGAATTTCAGTCAAGCATTAGAAGCCAGCCAAGCTGGCGCAAAGATTGATCGTGAAGGCTGGAGCGGTAAAGGTATGTTCCTGTTTGCCATTCAGAAAGGTCATTGAGACTTTGAAACAGACATTGATGGCGTAGATGGGTATGAGACGGTTGGGTTCATTTGCATGAAGACTGCTGACAACAGGTTGGTGCCGTGGCTTGAGTCTCAAACGGACATTTTATCCGATGATTAGCTGGCTGAACCGATAGCATAAAGCATGCAATTTGGATAAGCGATCAATACGAGAGATAGAAGCGAAGAGGGCAAAAAAATAGCCCCATAACCAAGGAAAGGGGCAAGAAAGATCGGAAGGGACAACAAAATCACAAACTTAACATTACTATCAGTGAATTATACAGACTTAACATAAATAAAATTAAACAAAAACTAAACGAAAGATAAATAACGCCTCGCTAAATAGCGGGGCTTTTTAATATCTGATTTCTCATAGCCTCATATAGTACGAACTATATCGGCAAGGAGGATGATCCACATCTTGACCACCGGGAACAGACCGGTAGTGACCCAGCAACGTAGGTAACGTGGCGAAGGTTGCGACTCTACGCATTTCACCCCGTGCACCACATGCACACATCCTTAAACACCAAGCCAATATTTAGGAATGAGTCCTGAGGCGATCAGTTATAGCTGATGTCGCTTTGGTGGGCTGATCTCCTATGTGGCAGGATTCATTACTAAGTAAGGTAGACATCATGCAATATCCAAAAGTTATTGTTAACGGCGTGGCCGTTCGTGTTGATAGCGAAGGGCGTTACAGCCTGAATGATTTACATGCGGCGGCAGTTCTCAAAGGCGAGGCCAATGAGTCCCAAAGGCCGGGTAAGTTTATCCGGAGCGCCGGAGTTAAGCGTTTTGTTTCTGCTCTCGATGCCAGAGGACAAAAAAGTCCTCTGAAAGAAAATCAATCACTTAAGGTAGTTAACGGCGGTAATGAGCAAGGCGTGTGGGCTGCTGAATTACTGGCGATACGTTATGCGGCGTGGATTAAGCCTGAGTTTGAAATCAGTGTATATGAGACATTCCGAGAGGCGACACTTAACGGACTGTCGAACATGACCATGCTTAACCGCCTTGACCTGCTGATTGCCACTGAAAAGCAGGAGATTAGTCATTGCGCCCGCAGAATGAATAGCTGGGGCGTTGGCGGACGGAAGAAGTCACTGACAGACACCAGAGCAAATATCATTGCTCAGATGGACCCGGATATGGTTTCGCTGATGGAGGCGCACCAATGAAAAGATTACCGGCTATCACACTCGACCTCGCAATCGCGGGATCTTTTTATTTTGGCATCACCATGAATATGGATGGCCTGATTAATGTCGGGTATTTCGCCGGGTGGCTGTTCGCAGTCATGAATGTTCTGGTTGGCCTTATCGGCAAGGATAAAATAGCCGAAACCTACACGCATCAATCTCTGTTGTGGCGAAGCTATGACGTGCTTACTGACGTTGCTTTTGTGGCTTTCTTCGCATACTTCGGATGGTTTGTTCTGGCAACCACCTTTGCGATAGGCGCGATGTGCAAAGCAGGCATTAAGAATGAGATTGAAAAAGACATCGAAAAATCCAGATAGACTGCTCCGGCGGTCTTTTTTATTATCTGCATTTTATAAAACTCTGCAAACGTCACTTACGAGTGGCGTTGATAGAGATTTATGCAAATTTGCTGTCATCATGTAGTATCGGTGGACATGCCACAATGGTGAGAAATTGAATGATTCTGCATAATGTGCTTAAAACTATCTACGTAGATAATGGCGACAATGATTTTTTGAAATATGAAATCATGGGGGAACACGGTGGTGATGTAACAATAGCGATCGTGTCAGCGGAAATTAAGTCAGTAGTTGGCGGAGTAGAGTGTTATCTGTGGGCTAAAGTCGGAGAGTTAACATTTGAGTACCTTGACCCGCCAAAGAGAGGGGCATTCCAGCAGACTGTGGTAATGGAATCTCCACCGGGAAGAAGTATAAGCACCGTAATGCGGGAATGCAAAAAACACAGGGCAACCTGGCAAAGACCGTAACAAACACAACCCGCTCCGGCGGGTTTTTTATTACCTCCGAGCCGCCGATCTCCTCTGCCACATTAGCCACGACCTGTGCCACTCCTCACAGCGAGCGTGTGGACATCAAGAATAATCGGCAACACCGGGATAAAGACACCCTCATATGCGGCGACACCTGCCGTGGTGGAAGAAATGGTGAACATCAATCAACTGAGGCGAACATGACTGAAAAATACGAAGTCACAGCAACCAAAAAGGACGGCACGACATATCACGGATTGATGACAACGAAAGAGCCGCGCATTACTAACGGACTGATTGGCATTGCCGGTCTGGATGGCTCATGGACATATATCGCACCGGATGAAATCAGCGACATCAGATACATTCCGGTGGTTGAGGAAAAGAGTAAGGAGTAAGTATGGCTCAAAATAAAGAATGAGCCATATATCACTTATCGGTTTGATGGGTGAGTTTTGGCCAAAAGAGTATTAATTAAATCGTCTTTTGGTATGCCTTCACCGTGCTTGAAATTACGTCTTGCAGGCAAGAACACTTCAAGCATTCTGCGGTACATATCAACACATGGTCGATGCGAATTTTTTGTTAGATCTTTTCCCGAGAATCTATCCATTGTTTTTAATAAAGAGCCAATTGTCAGGTATTCAATTTCATTATTCCCGTCGAATCCAGGGAAAACGAAAGAGCTTTCAGGCGAAAAGAACTCGACTTTCTCTGCAACTTCCTGCTTGTGTTCATCAGGTAAGTTTTTGTATGTATAGTCAAGTAAATCAAACATATCTACAGTATCAACAAATAATTTAACACTCTCTGGGGTATCGTCTTGATCACTAAGCGATGGGTACTCCCAAGATAAAGCCCAGTAGTTATCTGTTGACACCGCTTGTTCTACTACATCAGGGTTAAAACCATCTTCTATGTCTAATGCTCGGTATATATCGCACAGCATTAGTATTTGTAATTTCTCAGCCTGTGAGTAACTCATTGTGCCCTCCTAATATGAATGAAGATCCAATATATCATTAATCAAATTTAATAAAGGTGACGAATGGCTAAAAGACCAGACTGGGAGGCCATCGAGTCGGCTTACAGGGCTGGCGTGATGTCACTCCGTGAAATCGCCTCACAGCACGACATATCCGAAGGGGCGATAAGAAAGAGAGCAAAGCGTGATGATTGGTCGCGTGACCTGAATGCGAAGATAAAAGCCAAGTCTGATGACATGGTACGCAAGCAGGAAGTACGCAGACAGGTACGCACAGAAACATCACTGTCAGAACGCGTACTTATCGAAGCTACCGCAGAGGTAATAACCAATGTTCGCATGGAGCATCGCGGGGATATCCGGCGGGCGCGTGAATTGGCTAACGTGCTGTTTGATGAACTGAGCTCAGAGTGTGCCGATGTGGCCGCGCTGGAGAAACTCGGCGAGCTGATGATTGAGCCTGACGAAAACGGGCGCGACAAGCTGAACGAGCTTTATCATGCTGTTATCTCTCTGCCTGAGCGCGTGAAGTCAGCCAAAGCGCTGAGCGAAACACTGAAGAACCTTATCGGCCTTGAGCGTCAGGCGTATGGCCTTGATGACATGCAGCCAAATAAAACAGCCAGCCAACTATCTGACCTGATGGACGAACTATCGGGCAAATAATATGAAGCCAGAGCATTTAGCGTTACTGCGTAATAAGCAATGGCGTCTGAATAATCTGTACTGGATCACCGATAAAGAAGGTCATCCGGTTCGCTTCAAAATGACGCCTGAGCAAACAGAATATTTCGAAGGCATCCACAACCGCAATATCATTCTGAAAGCCCGTCAGCTTGGATTCACGACTGAGGTCTGCATTATCCAGCTTGACGCGGCCATATTTGAATCAGCTAAGTGCGCACTGATAGCTCATACCCTGCCGGATGCAAAGCGCCTGTTCCGGGAGAAGATTAAATACGCCTACGAACGTCTGCCGGACGAAATCAAAGCAGCCAACCCCGCGAGTAATGACTCAGCCGGTGAGCTGGTATTCAGCAAAGGCGGATCAGTGACCGTGTCAGTATCATTTCGTGGCGGCACGCTGCGTTACCTGCATGTATCGGAGTTCGGAAAGATATGCGCCAGGCAGCCGGAAAAGGCCCGTGAGATTGTCACAGGGGCGTTTGAGGCAGTATCAACGGAATGTTTCACTACGATTGAAAGCACGGCAGAGGGTCGGGCTGGTTATTTCTTCGATTATTGCCAGCTGGCTGAAAAAGCACTGATGCAGGGCAAATCATTATCTCCGCTGGACTGGAAGTTTTTCTTCTTCTCCTGGTGGAAGAATCCGCAGTACGCAATCGACCCTGTTGAGCAGCTACCGCAGCGCCTGACTGACTATTTTGCTGAGCTATCCGGCAAGTACGGAATTACGCTCAACGACCGGCAGAAAGCCTGGTACTACGCCAAAGAAAAAACACTCGGCGACGATATGAAGAGGGAATACCCGTCGATACCGTCAGAGGCATTTCAGCAGTCTGTGGATGGTGCGTATTACGCCAAGCAATTCCGCTGGCTGTACGAGAATAAACGCATTGGCGAAATTCCTGATAACTCACATCTGCCGGTGCATACGTACTGGGATATCGGTGTGGGTGACTCCACTTCAATCTGGTTTGTGCGTGAAGTCGGTGAAGAATTTCACATCATCGATCACTACTCAAACAGTGGCGAAGGTCTGCGGCACTACATGAAAGTACTGAAAGACAAAGGCTATGAATATGCCAGCCACAACGGGCCGCATGATATCGACAACCGCGAGTTCGGTTCAGACGCGAAATCACGCCGGGAACTGGCGCAGGAAGGGTACGAAATTGACGGGCAAACCTACTCCATCCGCTTTGAGGTGGTGCCGAAGCTATCCGTTGATGAGGGTATTGAGGCAGTGCGCGAAATCCTGCCGCTCTGTGTATTCGATGAGAACAAGTGTGGCGAAGGCATTACCCACCTTGAGGCGTACCGGAAAGAATGGGATGACAAACGCGGGTGCTGGAAAGATAAACCACTTCACGACTACACATCACACGATGCTGACGGATTCCGTTATTTTGCGGTCAGTCGCCGCAACGTCAAATGTCTGACAAAGTCTCTGACATTCAACTGGAACTGACATGAATACAAACGTGGATTACAAACATCCGGCATACACCGAATTTTTACCGGAATGGAATATGATCGGGGACTGCGTTGACGGTGAGCGCGTAGTGAAAAGCCGCGGTGAAAAGTACCTGCCGCACCCCGCAGATAAAAAGCGGGATGACGATGATGGTGAGCGATACAAAAAATATCTTCTCCGTGCTTCGTTTCTGAATGCAACCGGACGAACATTAAGCGGATTACTCGGTATTGCATTCAGTAAGCCGGTAAAAATCAGTATATCGGGTGGAACAAAGAGTCTTGAAGCTGATATTGATGGTCAGGGGCAACCATTGACTCAGATGATCCGCGATGCATTGTCTCAGGTATTGCAGCGTGGCCGTGCCGGACTGCTCAGTGATTTCAGTGGGGCAGGTATCCAGACTGAGGCAGACAAAGGCAGACCATACGTCCGGTTGTTTACGGCGAAGGAGATTATCAACTGGCGGGTCACCGGCGGGAAAACATCACTAGTTGTTGTGAAATATCAGGAACCGGTTGAGTCTGATGATTTTGAACTGCAAATGCAGGACCGCTGGATTGAGTTACGTCTGATCGACGGGTTGGCACACTCAAGGCGGTGGCAGAAGGACAGTGAAATCAGCTCTGGCGAGTGGATAAAATTCACTGATGCGCAGGGAAAGCCGCTTTCTGAGTTGCCATGGTCGTGGATTGGGTCAAAAAACAATGACCATACTCCTGATGCGCCACCACTGGCTGACATAGCTTATATGAATATAAAGCATTACCAGATTGAGGCAGATATTGCAGAGTCAGCACACACTATCGGTCAGCCGATGGTTGCGCTGTCTGGCCTGACAGATGACTGGGTGAAAAACCACATGTCAGGCGGGTTCACAGTCGGTTCCCGCAAAGGAGTGTTGTTGCCTCAGGGTGGCGAGATGAAGTTTGCACAGCCGGAAGAACGCACCATGCAGATTATTGTGGCAGAGCGCCGGGAAAAGCAGATGGCAATGCTGGGAGCAAAGCTGGTTGAGCGAGGCTCATCGGCGAGAACAGCAACACAGGCACTGGATGAAGCACAGACGGATAACTCTGTTTTATCGTTGAGCGCCGGTAATGTTGAGCAGGCTTTTAATCGTGCGCTGGCTTTCTGTATTCAGTTTGCCGGAGCTGGAGAAGCTTCTGTTGAACTCAATAAGACATACGAGATTGCGCAGTTTGATTCGGCAGCAATTACTGCACTTCTGGCATCTGTGCAGTCCGGCAATATGCGGATTGTAGATTTTATCCGGTATCTGCAGGGGGCGAACCTTGTCCCGCAGGATGAGAAACCGGAGGATGTAGCTGAAGAGCTGGAGTTGATCAGAGGTACAAATATGCTGGGAGTATAAAATATGCGGCCGGGTCTCATTTTTGATAATGCACTGATGATTCAGATTATGCTGGAAAGGCTCAAATCATCAACTGCTGACACACGTGAACTGGTGTCAGATATTCGCGCTGCTGTAGCATCTGCATTATCCGGATATTCCGGTAGTGTTTCCTCAGTCAGCAGAGCGAAATCAATTGCGCTGGCGCTGAGAAAAACGCTGAAGCCAGTTCTTTCCGGTTATTCTGACAGGTTACTTGATGACATTATCAACGCCGCTGTTGTGATGGCAGATGCTGAATATCACGGGTTTAACTCACTGGTAAAAAACGTTAATCCGGCTGATGCTGACAAGGTGCGCAGAGATGTGCAAAACATACCGCTCTCTCTGACGGGATGGAACAGCTCCCTGTTTCTCGCCAAATTCATTGAGTCGTGGGCCGATACAGCCATGCAGCAGATAGAGAATCAGGTGGTGATATCGTTGTCGTCAGGCGGGGGTGTGGCTGACCTGCAATCGGCTATTAACGGAACCTCAGCGGAACCGCTGATAATCGCAGCGGCAGTGGTTGGCAGGGTGGTCAGGGGATTTCAGACTGTTGCCAGAACGACATTACAACATGCTCACAGTGTGGCGGCGACGGATTTCTATAAAGAGAATTCTGATCTGATTAAGTATGAGGAATTCAGTGCAATACTGGATAACAAAACATCGGCAGTGTGCCGTTCTCTGTCTGGCCGCTGTTATCCGCTTGGTAAAGGACCGAGGCCTCCGCTTCACCCTAACTGCCGTAGTCGCTTGCTCCCGGTGCTTGATGAAAAATATGCAGACTTGTTTGTCACAGAGCCGGTCGGTAATTCTGAATGGGGCGAAGAAACTTATTATGAGTGGCTTTACCGCCAGCCAGCGAACAGGCAGGACATTGTGCTTGGTAAGACCAGGGCGCAGTTATTCCGTGAGGGCGGGTTATCACCGGAACGATTCGCAAAATTACAACTCGATAAATACTTCAGACCAATAACACTGAAGGAACTTCAGAAAATCATACCCGATGCCTTCAGAAAGGCCGATATCGAACTCAAATGACCCGCTCCGGCGGGTTTTTTATTACCTGTAGTCAGTGACTACACCATCAAAACCAGAGGTTGACGATGTTTAAGTGGAAATTAACCAAAGAAGAATTTGACGTGCTGACTGAAGAGCATAAGGCCATGTACAAAGAAGCCGGTGACGGATACCAAATCCAGATTGATGGCATGCCTGACATCCCGGATGTGTCCGGTCTTCAGAAGAAAGTCGATGAACTGTTATCTGAGAAGAAATCAGAACAGGAAAAGCGCCGTCAGGCTGAAGAAGCCGCAAAGAAAGCTGCAGAAGAACAGGCCCGTAAAAACGGTGATATCGAATCACTGGAAAAGAGCTGGGCTGAAAAACTCAACATCCGCGAAAAAGAGTTACTGACACAGTTACAGGAAAAAGATGCCAGCCTGCAAAAACTTTTGGTTGATAACGTCGCGCAGTCGCTGGCGACAAAACTTGCGGGTGACAGTGCCGCGCTGATTGTGCCGCATATCAAATCACGCCTTGCCGTTGAAGATGGTAAAACCCGCGTGGTGGACGCAACTGGGCAACTATCAGCTCTGACTATCGATGAGCTGGAAAAAGAATTCAGAAATAATCAGTTATTTGCGCCGGTCATTATCGGCAGTAAGGCAACCGGAACCAGGGGTGACGGAGGCAAAGACAAATCACCTGCCGGAGGCAGTGATAAACCCAAAAGTGTGAATCCATTGGTGGATCGCGCACGTGAAATCATTGCAAAAAATACAGAGGCATAAGATTTATGACATTGCATATTTTTCAGCACCAGGTATCTCTGGCAGCGACAGAGCTGGTGGCTCAGGCAGTACAGCAGTTTAATGAAGCATCCGGCGGTGCGCTGGTTTTCGGTGATGGTGACCATATTGGTGATTACATCGAGCAGACATCATGGCAGTTACTTGGTGGTCTGGCACAGCGTCGTAATGCATACGGATCAGGTAATCTTACACCGCAGGAGTTAGGGCAAATTCTCGACCGGATGATTAAGGTCGATGGTCGTATCGGGCCGGTATCTGTCACTCCGACGATGATGAAGCGCCTGGGTAAAGACGTAGCAGAAGCGGCAGCGGTGGTGTCTGCTCAGGCAGCAGAAGCGATGCTGCAGGATTATCTGAACACTGCAGGTGCGGCACTGAAAGCGGCAATCTCCGGCAACGCTGCGGCAGTTACTGATCTGACAGCAGCAGGAAGCGCACCATCACTGCGCGGGCTAAACAAAGGCACCCGCCCGTTTGGTGATGCGTATTCCCGTATTATCGCCTGGCTGATGGACGGTGCAACGTTCAATGACTTTATGGACGAAACACTAACCAACTCCAGTAACCTGTTCCAGATTGGTAACGTGGCCATCAAGCAGGACGGATTCGGGCGTCGTTTTGTAATTTCTGATATTCCGTCTCTGTCTGAAGGTAATAAGCAGCATTCACTCGGTCTGGTTACCGGTGCAGCGGCTGTACAGACCTCACCGCTGATCATGAAAGCGCAGGACGTTCTCGGACAGGAAAACATTAAGGCTCTGATGCAGGGGGAATATGATTTCACCATCGGTTTGCGTGGTTATCAGTGGGCGAAGGACAGTATCAAGTCACCGACTAACGAACAGGTAGCCGCAACTGATAACTGGAAACAAATTGCTGCAAGCATCAAAGACACTGCCGGGGTTATGGTGACATTCGGTAAAGATGCTGATGCAGGCGGTAAGGCTGCTAAATCTGCGAAGTAATCGCAGTAATAATCCGGAGGTGATATGGCAGTACAAATCAGTCCGGAGCAGATAGGCGAGCAACTGGAAATGATGGGGTTTGAGGCTCCTGATTTTGCGGTTGCCGCCGCATTATCTGTAGTGGACAGCATTGACGGATGCCTTGATAAGGCAGGGTATACGGATGCGGTGATGACGCTTATCAAGGTGTATTCCGTCATCCTCATCCTGTCTGCGGCTGATGTCCGTAAAATTGCATCAGAACATGCACCGTCCGGTGCTTCAGTTTCGTACCAGTATTTTGCTGACGGCAGAAAATCGTTGCTGAAATTGTTATCCGCACTGGATACCGCCGGATGCACAGATAACCTGCCTATTGACCGGCCGGTCAGCATTATTCAGTTTGACGTGAACCGGGGGTGATATGGGTAAAATCCTTCGCCGGTTCTGCAAGGGATGGGCAACTATCTGGAAGATTGAAGGCAAAGACAGTTACGGCAAGCCGAAATTTTCAGAGCCCATTCATATCCGGTGTGACTACGGAAGCAGGATGAGTGACGGAACAAAAACGGTAGGCACTGAAATTGTCATCAAAAATGTCATCTGGACGGAATACAGCGAAGCCACACAAGATGATTACATCGCTATCGGCAAGCATGACGGACAAGATCCGTTCGTGGCCGGAGCCAGCAGAATCAAAGCTGTTGACCGTGACCGCGATATTAACGGCGGCAAAGATGACTACACTCTAACAACGGCGGTGTGACATGGGAGCAAGAGTAATCGGTATTAACCGTGCTGTTGCTGACCTTAATGCGCTGGTCGGTAATATCACGTCAAAAAAAGTCAGCAGGGCCATGCATCGTGCGCTGGATATCGGCGGCAGACAGGCTGCGGTATACACACCGATTGATACAAAGACACTGATCAACTCTCAGTTCCGTGGTGTGGAGGTGAAAGGAACGCTGTTTACCGGGCGTGTGGGTTACTCAGCATCCTATGCCGTTTTCGTTCACGACCCGAATGTGAAGCAGAGCTTCCGCAGGCCGACAGCGAAGAAAGAATTCCTCACTAAAGGCTTTGAGGAAACACAGCAGATGATTGACCAGGCTGTCGCGGAGGAGATGCGCATATGACCACCACTGAGCAGGTTAAGCGTTATTTTTCCGAGTCAGGGCTGTCTGACGGTTTTATCATCCAGGACTATGAGTGGTCAGAATCCGGCGGACATGACCATGATGCGTACATGGTTTTTCAGCAGCGGGACGGAACCGGAAGAATCAATGATCTTGGTGGTGATGATTTTTTCACTGTGTCGTTAATTTCTGGCAAGGGCTGGGTTGAATTCGTCGCTCAGAGAGCCTATGCAATACTTGATTATGTCAGGTGCCATGCTCAGTCTCATGGTCTTAATTTCATCATCAATACATCCGGGTTCGTGAATCCGGTTCAGACGGCAGAGGGGAGGTATTGGATTCCCCTGACCTTCCGCTGCACATCCTAAACAAGCACACTTCAAACAGGTCGCTGATGCGGCCTTTTTTATTTGCAAATAAAGAGGTTATAACATGGCACAATGCCCTGATGATAAAGGCCTGGTGATGGGTAATGCGGGGATTCTTCGCATCGCGCCCGGCTGCCCCGGTACGGTTCCTGAACAGTCAGCGTTTCTGCGTCTCGGCGCACTGACTAGTAAAGGGCTGGATTACGGTACTGAAACGGTTACTTCCAAAGCAGACGACACAAAAGGGCTGGGCGAAGCCATCGTGACCGGTCTGGATTTAACCATTAAGTTTGATGGCGAGCTGAAGCGCAAAGGTGCTGATGGTTCCACGTCTGCTTTTGATATCGCCAAAGAAATCCTTGCTGAAGTCAAGGCCAGCCGTCAGCCGTCATATTGGGTGCAGCTCGACATGAAAGGTGATGGCAGTGATGTGATTCAGGGGTATATGAACTTCACATCATGGTCGATGGAGTTCCCTACCAAAGAAATCTCCACGTACTCCGGTGAACTGAAAGTCGCAGACGCTGACAGCTTTGAATGGCTGCAGGAAGAAATCGTGGTTCAGAGCATCGCAGCCAACCCCGCGACACTGACTGTGAAAGCCGGTGAAACGGCAACATTCACGGTCGGATTTAATCCGGTTAACGCGACAAACAAAAATTACGAGGTAGTCAGCGATAAGCCTAACTTCGCTACCGTCAGTAAGCTGCTGAATGTTGTCACTGTCACCGGTATCGCAGCCGGTACCGCGAATATTACAGTCACATCGGAAGATGGCAGTAAGACGGCGAAATGTGTCGTTACAGTCACTGCGGCCTAAATATTACAAAGGGTATCTCCGGATGCCCTTGATAATGTCCAGGAGGATATATGACACCGCGTTTAGAATACGGCGAGATGGTGATATCCACTGCCGAAAATGATTACCTGTTCCGCCCGTCGCTGGATGCCATGACGCGAATCGGTGAGCCTAAAGAGATTGTGAGTGCGTTTACGCGATTAAATGGCTCAGAGGTACAACAAATTATAGCGTCTGCTGTAGACGCTTACGGAGTGGTTCCTGAATGGCTGATTGCACTGTTAAATAAACCGGTTTACGGGCGCAGCATTTTATCGACAGCAATGGACGTGATGCAGGCATGTTGTAACGATGACTGTTCTGAGGTTATCGGTGAATGGCGGGTTGGCAAATCCGGCATGGTGTACCGGCGCGGCGCTATGCATTATCGCGATATCATCCTGCTGGCGCGCGAGCTAATGACCCACGGCATTATCGGTAAAGCCAAGGTGCGCAAACTTCAGCGCAACGAAGGTAAAGACGAATACTCCGACGAGTTCCGCGCCGTCGATTACATCAGTGCCGCCCGTGTGCATTTCAACATCACCCGTAGCGAAGCGGAACAACTCACAATGACCGAGTTCGTGATGATGCTGAAAGTGAAATATCCGGATGAGAAAGGCTTCACGAAAGATGAGTATGAGGCTATCACCAAGGCCGATGATGCCCGTAACGATGACCTGATTAAGGGCAAGCGCCGGTTGGTGAGCAGGAAGACAGTCTAACACACCCGCCATTTGGCGGTTTTTCATTTTAAGGAGCCGGTAAATGGCAAACGTCGGTGAAATCGTATATCAGGTGCAGATGGATGTTGCTCAGTTGCTGACATCACAGCGTCAACTGGATCAGCGGCTGCGGAATATGGAAGGCAGATTTAACCGCACAACGACCGCCGTCAATGGCACTGAGCGTTCAATGGCCTCGCTGTCGCGGGTTGCCGTATCTCTGACTGCTTACTTGTCTGTATCAGCCGTTACCAGCTACGCGGAAGCTTGGACGGTGCTGAATAACAAACTCGTCAACTCCATAAAGGCCGGAGAGACGCTGGCGGTGGTGAATCAGCGCGTGTTTGATATTGCTCAGAACAGTCGTTCAAGCCTTGACGGTATCGCAACGCTGTATTCACGACTGGAAAGAGCGATGCGCAGTGCCGGGCTCAGCGGCGAAGAGTTAGGGCAGATAACCACCACTATCTCAAAGGTAATGACCGTTTCAGGTGCCACAGCAGCAGAATCAGAAGGTGCACTTGTCCAGTTATCACAGGCACTGGCATCTGGTGTACTGCGCGGGCAGGAATTTAACTCAATGAGTGAACAGGCTCCGGCACTGATGAAAGGACTTGCGGATTCACTGGGTGTCAGCATCGGCAAGCTGAGGGCGATGGCCGCAGAAGGCAAATTAACCACGGATGTACTGTTAAAAGCATTCCGTGAAATGGGACCAGCTATTGAGAAGGAGTTTGCGAATACAACACAAACAATGTCGCAGTCTCTTCAGATCGCCAGCAATAATATTACTAAATTCTTTGGCGAAAACACCACTGTTAAGACATTTATAAACATCTTCAACGACGCTACCGTATCTGCCAGCAACAATCTGGAATCACTGGCTAACGTATTGCTTATTGCAGCCGGTGTCATGGGGTCTAGATATGTTGGAGCTCTTACGCTATCAGCTACCGCTCAGGCAAAGAAAGTTAAAGAGACACTTGCCGGTATGGCGGCGACAAAACAAGCGGTCAGAGTTGAGATCGAAGCCGCCACGGCAACAATCAACAGAATTGCAGCTGAGAAGACTCTGGCTGTGACAGTTCAGCAGTCGCTGGGTGCGCAGCTGGCAGCAGCCACTACTGAAGCGCAGAGAACCAGAATTCGCCGTGAATTGGCAGTAAACTCATCAGTAATAACAGGATTAACACAGCAGGAAACCGCAGCTACAAATAGTCTCGCTGCGGCACAGAACAGACTTAACGTTGCAAGTGGGTTGGCAAGCAAAGCTCTATCCTTGATTGGTGGACCGGTTGGTGCTGCGATGTTGGCCGGAGCCGCTGTGTATTATTTTTTCCAAAAAGCTGAAGAAGCAAAAAGATCAGCACAAGAGTTTGCTGATTCACTAAATGAATTGCGTGCCAGCATGGATAAAATGTCTCGCACCGAACTGGCAGCAAAAATAGCAGATGCCAGGGACGAGCTCGAAGTTCTGACGGATGCTCAGCGCTCTGCAGAGCAGGAGGTTAAAAATCTCAAAACAGCATACAAAGCATATTCTGATGGGGTATTACACTTTGGTAGTACCCAGGAGAACCTCGAAATAATATCCAGAAAATTAGCAAAAGCAGAAGCCAATCTTGAGCGCGTGCAAAATGACAGAAGCAAGACTGTGAATTTTATCAGTGCAGCGCAAGCGAAGTTAAACGGGGAATTGTTGCAGGGCGAGGAGCTGCTAAAGCGAGAGGCGAGTACTTTGCTACCTAATGCCGGAGCAGCACTTCGCGCTTACGGACTTGACCTTGACGGAGCCACAAAAGCAAAACAAAAGTTCAATTCAGCAAGCCTGAAAGTTGAATGGTCAGATGCTGGCGCTGACATGAAAAAGACGCTTGAACGTGAAATTGAAATGGCTGGAGCGAAGGATGACGTAGTAAGACGTCAATTACAGGTCAAGTATTATGTTGAAGATAAAGGGATATCAGAGCAGGAAGCTGAAAAACTTGCTGAATTAGCTGCTAAAGCTGGCGAGGCAAGCGAAGCAAAAAAAACCGGTATTAAAATATCAAGGGAGGCGGTATCCGAAGCAAAAAAAGAAGCAACAGAAGCGAAAAAACTCAAACAGAAGATAACCGACCTGGCTAATGCGACGAAAGTTGCAGAGCTGGAAACAAAAGGGCTGTCCCGCGAGGCTGCAATTCTTGAAGCAGTACAGAAGCTTGGTTCAAAAGCTAATTCCGCTCAGATCGCCGAAGTTACAGCACTGGCCGGTAAAGAGTACGACCTTACGCAGAAAATCAAAGACCGCAAAGAGGCATTTGAGCAGAACCCGCAGGCAAAAGCTGATCAGGATATGAAACTGGCCGGAGAGCAACTCGAACGGCAACTGAAAGGTAACCTCATCACCGAAGAACAGTATCAGAAACGCAGCATTGAGTTAAAAGCGGAACACGCCAGAAAAACAGCGGAAATAAATGCGAAATCTGCTGTATCTCCTGTCCAGGAAATGGCGGCTCAGGTTGATCCTGTTCAGGCGCTGGCTAATGAGCACGCTCAGAAGTTGGCATTGATTAAAAATTTTGAAAATCAGAAAGTTATTACGGCACAGCAAAGTCTTGCGCTGATAAATGCAGCAAACACTGAGTATGTAGTGGTTTAATAAATTTGGCCACCTGAACAGAGGTGATATGCTCACCTCAAA
>ERZ894236.190-NODE-190-length-90162-cov-82.0753_pt1 | contig 90162 bp, 82 predicted proteins | sample MGYA00380297_ERZ894236 | MGnify/ENA primary metagenome ERZ894236 (study PRJEB32331, sample SAMN06328420) | human gut metagenome | biome: human gut microbiome; feature: stool | host: Homo sapiens | collected 2014-08-04 ... | reverse complement strand
AGATAGCGGTTGAGGTCAAGGAAAAATGGGGCAAGATGATAGAGCGGTATCTCAGGAATTCCCAGATGCTCAAGACGGTGTTCCTGCTCATCGATATCCGCCACGAGCCCTCAGCCAACGACAAGCTGATGTATGAATGGATTATCTTCAACGGATACCACCCCGTCATCATTGCCACCAAGCTGGACAAGATTAACCGCAGCCAGATACAAAAACACGTGAAGATGGTGCGGGAAGGCCTTGGGATGGAAAAGGACGGCATCATCATTCCTTTCTCGGCAGAGACAAAGCAGGGCAGGGATGATATATGGGACCTTATAGAGGGGAGCATGTAGGCTGCCCGTATCCCTGTGGTCCTGAAGCCGGCCTCCGGTAAGATTAAGGAAATGCATACGTATTGACGAAACATCGGAGACTCGCATCTGATTCAAATCGACTTATCCGGCATTTATCGTATAATATATAAGGGTATGAATGAAAAATAAGACAGCGGGCGGAATGGTAATCCAGACGCGTCCGGCTGTATCTGGAGGTATTATGTAATGGAAACGGGACCAATACGGGTGGCTGTCATGGCAGACACCCATGGAGTGCTCCGGCCGGAGGTGGAGAGGATTCTTGAAACCTGCGATGTGATTGTCCATGCAGGGGATTTTGACAATCAGATGCTGTATCACAAGCTGAATGTGGACCAGCCCCTGTATGCGGTAAGGGGCAATAATGACAGGGGATGGTCGGGGGGCCTTGGCCTGGTGAACCGGTTTGAAATCGGCGGGGTAAAATTCATCATGGCCCACGAACGTGTGGATATTCCCAGTATGCTTAAGGATATACAGGTGGTCATATTCGGCCATTCCCATATGTACTATCAGCAGGAAATCAGCGGAAGGCTTTGGCTGAACCCGGGAAGCTGCGGTTATAAGCGTTTTACCCTGCCCCTTTCCATGGCAGTGATGACCATTGAGGACGGAAAATATGAGGTGGAGACTATCTGGCTGGAACATGGATACGGCACGCCCGGAGCAGCCGCCATCCAGAGGGAGAAGACCAGGGCCAGCAAGTATGAAAAGCAGCAGAAGCGCTATAAGCAGAAGGCGGGAAAGACAGCCGGTCAGAACGGGGCTGCCAAGGAAGCCGTCCGGGCAGAATTGGCTGAGGGCGCGCCAAAGGCAGCTAAGTACGGCGGACATCCGGCGGCCAAGCCGGAGGCTCCTAAGGCGGAAGCCCATCTGATTAACGGTCCGGAGCAGGAGAAGGAGTATTTGTTCCTGATAGCGAAAATATTACGCCTTAGAAAAGCAGGTGAGTCCAGAGAATGGGTCATCCAGAATCTGGGAGAGAATTTCAGGCTGGCGGCAACCATCTACGACATATGCGAAAAAAAGCCGGACTCAAATGCCCGGCAGATTTTGGAAATGTTATTGGAACAGCTTTCTTTTTAATCGGTACAGGTAATGGACTGATAGGGCAGGCATGGATAAAAGTCAGGATAAAAGTGACCGCATGACGTGGGCATAGATTTCCTGGCTTTTTGTTTTCCAGGTATTGCACATGGATTCGGCCTGCTCCCTGTCAGGGACGGACAAATCCAGCCGAATCAGGGTCGTCTTATTCTCCCGGACCTCACAGTGGACAATGTAGTCCTGATTGGTCCCCTTGTAGAAGTCGGCCGTGGTGCCCACCTCCTCCCGGAGACGGAACTTATTCTCCTTAAGGTAATGGTCCATGTCCTCAATGATGGCAGAGGATATGTTCTTGCCAAAGAAGTTAAGGGTTTCCTCGCCCTCCTTGGTGATGTCATACCGGGTGCTGTTGTGGCTAGCCTCCTTGTGCACCAGGCCGGCGTCTTCCAGCTCATTTAAGGCCTGCTGGAGGGTAAAATAGGTGGTGTATTCATGCTCTGTGAAAAAGTTGGTGAGCTGGGCATTGGTCAGGGGGAAGTTCACCTGCTTCAACATATAGAGATTCATCAGTTTGTACAAGGTCATAGGTTCAGTCAGCATATCATACACACTCCATCAGGGTTTTCTTATTATTTTCTAATGTGGTCCTTTACCGCGCTGCTGACCACGTCCGCCACGCGGGGGTCAAAGGCTTCGGGAAGTATATTCTCGTCGCTTAAATCCGTTTCATCCACCAGTCCGGCAATGGCTTCGGCGGCAGCCAGCTTCATTTCCTCGGTGATAGAGGGAGCGCGGCCTTCCAGTGCGCCCTTAAAGATTCCGGGGAATACCACCACGTTGTTTACCTGGTTGGGGAAGTCGGAACGTCCGGTCCCGACCACACGTGCCCCGGCAGCCTTTGCCAGGTCAGGCATGATTTCCGGAACAGGGTTTGCCATGGCAAAGAGAATGGCGTCCTTATTCATGGATGCTACCATGTCCTGGGTCACGATTCCGGGAGCAGATACGCCGACGAATATGTCAGCGCCCTTCATGGCATCTGCCAGGGTACCGGTCCTGTGCTCTAAGTTGGTCACGTCCATCATCTTTTCCTGCATCCAGTTAAGGCCTTTTGCGCCCTTGTTTAGTATACCGCTCTTATCGCACATGGTAACATGGGCAAATCCATAGGTCAGCAGCAGCTTTGTGATGGCAATGCCCGCGGAACCGGCGCCGTTTACTACCACGTAACAATCTTCCTTCTTTTTGCCGGTCAGCTTGAGGGAGTTGATGACACCGGCCAGGACCACGATGGCAGTGCCGTGCTGGTCGTCATGGAATACGGGAATGCTCAGCCTCTCTTTTAATGCTTCCTCTATCTCAAAACATCTGGGGGCGGAGATGTCCTCCAGGTTGACGCCGCCAAAGGCAGGGGCAATGCGCACAACCGTCTCAATGATTTCCTGGGTGTCCTGGGTATCCAGGCAGATGGGGAATGCGTTGACGCCGCCGAATTCCTTAAAGAGCACTGCCTTGCCCTCCATGACCGGCATGGCTGCAAGGGGGCCTATGTTGCCCAGGCCCAGTACGGCGCTTCCGTCGGAGACAACGGCAATGGTGTTGGATTTGATGGTGTACCGGTAAGCTGCCTCCGGGTTACCGGCAATCACCTTGCAGGGCTCGGCAACGCCTGGGGTATAAGCAAGGGCCAGGTCTTCCCTGGATGCCACCTTTGCCTTTGATGTGGTTTCAAGTTTTCCCTTCCATTCCTCATGGAGCAGCAGTGCTTTTTCATTGGTTGTCATAATCCATTCCGTCCTTTTTCTTAATAGTAGAAACACAAAAATGCATTTTTATATATCATAACAATTTTGGAAGTGTTTATCAAGTTCCTTTTGAAATCAGTTCGGTTTGGCGGCACTTGTGCGGCGGTACAGGCCGGGGAGGGGAGGACAAAGGAGAAATGGAAGAACATGGAACCCATGGTTTGAACAAAAGATGTAATTAAAACTTTTAAAACCACCTGAAATGTGATATCATGTTACGTGAGTGTGGACATTTTACACAGAAGGATAAAGATACAGGTGGTACTATGAGGGAACGTATTAACCGTCTGGCCAGGGGAATCATTGACAATGGTTCGCCGGAGCTGGTGCTGACACCGGATCGGGTAGAGGCTTCGGTTCCTGCGGGTGAGGTCATCCGTGGCGAGATATTGGTGAGCAGCGGCAATAACCTGCATATAAAAGGGCTGGTGTATTCCAGCCATGAAAGGGTCCGGGTGGTGAACAGCGCCTTTGGCGGGCTTCGCAACCGGATTATATATGAAGTCAACGTGGGTTTTTCAGAGCATGGGGACGAAATCAAGGGATCTTTTTACCTGGTCACCAATGGTGGTGAGAGGGAGATTCCTTATTCTTTGCGCGTACAGGCCGGTGATTCAGGGGAGGTTCTGGGAAATTTAAAGACTCCCAGGGACTTTGCCCTGCTGGCCAAGAAGGACCTGGAAAAGGCGCTGAGGATTTTTGAATACCAGGATTTTACAGAGGCCCCCTTCATGCAGGATTCCCGGGTCCGTACCATCTATGACGGGTTAATGGGAAGGGCGGGCAGGAGGAATCTTCTGGAGGAATTCCTGGTGGCCCTGCAGGTGAAGGAACCGGTAAAGCTTACGCTGGAGACCGGAACCAGGACCTATGAGAATCTGACAGGAATCGCAGAAGATTATATAGATATAGCAGCAGGAACCTGGGGGTATGTGACGGCGGACATAACCGCGGACGCCTCCTTCATTGAACTGGGGACTTTCCGGATTACGGACCAGGATTTTGTCCAGGGCCGGTGCAGGGTAGGATACCGCATTGTTCCGTCCGGGCTTCACAGAGGAAGGAATTTTGGGTGCATCCGCATTAAATCCCTGCGGGAGGAATTTCTTATTTTCGTGGAGGCGGAGAGGCATCATGCAGCCGGAAGCGCGGAGCGTGAATCCGGAACGGATCGGTTCATGGACCATGGGAGCTTATATAAATACTTATCTCTGCGCCTGGACTATGAGGCAGGGGTTTATGAGCCGGCCCTTCTCTTAAACCAGATGATGAAGGAGACAGAGCATCTCAGGTCGGATTTTCCGGGGGATGAGAGGGCCAAACTGATACAGGCAGAGCTTCTTATATTAAACGGCAGGGAGGACAACGCCTCCCTGGCTTTAGACGATGCCAGGGACCATGTGCTGGCCCACAGGGAAGAGCAGGTGGAATTATACTGCTTCTACCAGTATCTTCGTCTGGAAATCAAGCCGTCTGTCCAGCAGAAGGAATCCCTGGTCCGCTATTTACGCAAGCTTTTGTGGGAGGATGGGGAGATACGGCCGTACCTCTTCCTGATGCTGATGAAGTTAGACGAAACCATGGCCCAGAATCCTCTGGAGCTGTACCGGTCCATGGCATCCCTTTTCAATCAGGGCTGCAGCAGCCCGTTCCTCTATGCATCGGCCTGCCGCCTGATGGAAGCCCACCCGGATTTGTTTGTGCGCCTGGGAGATTTTGAGATACAGGCTCTGTATCTGGGCGTACAGAAGGGAATCGTCAGCCGTTTAACCGCCCTGAGGGCGGCGGGACTGGCACTGGGGATTAAGCATTACAGGAAGCTGGTGGAACGCTTATTTGCAAAGCTGTACCAGACATATGAGGAGCAGGCGGTTCTGGAGGCCGTGTGCAGCCTGCTCATCAAAGGGGACTGTAAGGAAAGGGACGCATTCGCCTGGTATGAGAAGGCCCTGGAACAGGGCATAAACCTGACCAGGCTATATGAGTATTTTCTTTATTCCCTGCCGGAGGATTACGGACATCTGCTGCCTAGGGAGGTGCTGCTGTATTTCTCCTATGATAAGGATTTGGACAGGCACAGCCGCCAGGTGCTCTACCGGAACATATTGGAATACATGAACCCTTCCGCGGAGCTGTACCAAAATTACACCAGGCATATGGAGCAGTTTGCCATGGAACAGCTGTTCCAGTCCAGAATCAACCGCTCCCTGGCCGTTATTTACGAGCACATGATTTATAAGGATATGATAGACAGCCGGGTGGCCAGGGTTCTTCCGGGCATCCTTAAGTCCTGCCGCATCCGGTGCGGGGATTCCAGAATGAAGTATGTCATTGTCCGCTATGAGGAGCTGGAGGACGAGGAAGCATTTCTACTGGAAAACCAGTCTGCTTATGTGCCCCTGTTTTCCGACCGCAGCGTCCTTCTGTTCCAGGATGCATACGGCAACCGGTATCTGGACGTGAAGCACTGGAAGCTGCCTGTCATGGACCGCCCGGAGCTGCTGGCCCAGTGCTATGAGGTGTATCCGGACCATCCCATGCTCAAGCTTTCCGAATGCAGGGACATTGTGAACCGCGGGGTGGAGACGGACGAGCAGGCTGCACTGTTGGAAGAGATCGTGACGCAGATGCATTTGAGCCCTGTCTTTGAGGGCAGGCTGATGCAGGCGGTGACGGATTATTACTGTCAGAAGGCGTCTGAGGATAAGGACGGCGACGGTGTATTTAACTGTGCCTATCTGGTGCAGATTGATAAAAGGCCCATGGCTGCCAGGCAAAGGCAGCAGATATGCGAGACCCTAATCAGCCAGAATTATATGCGGGAAGCTTATAACATGATTCGGGATTACGGAAGCCAGTATATATCCACGCCGCGGCTGATGAAGCTGTGCACCAAGACTATACTGATGAACCTGTTTGACCAGGACGACCTGCTTCTGGGTCTGTCCCATCAGGTGTTCAGGCAGGGTTGCTATGACAGCGTGATCCTGGACTATCTGTGTGAGCATTTCAACGGAACAGTATCCCAGATGTATGAGGTGCTGATTCAGGGCGTCAGGGAGCATGTGGAGACTTATGACCTGGAGGAGCGGCTGCTGGGGCAGATGCTGTTTACCGGCTGCTGCGACCAGATGGATTCCGTGTTTGAGCTGTACATGAAGCGCAAGACCGCCAAGGAAATGGTGGTGAAGGCGTATTTTACCCAGAAGAGCGTCCAGTACTTCCTGGAAGAAAAGGATATGGACCAGAGGGTGTTTGAATATCTGAAGCAGGCAGTGGGAAATACCTTTGACAAGGACAGGATGCCTACTATCTACCTGCTGGCCCTGACGCGGTATTTTTCCACGCTGGACAAGGTGGAGGAGGGGGATGCGGAGCTGTTAAAGACCATGACATCCCTGCTTTTGGAGGAAGGGCTGGTATTCCCATATACCAGGGAGCTGTCAAAGCATATTCCGGTGCCGGAGGACATCATGGACAAGGCCATGGTGGAGTACAGGGGCAGGAAGGACGCTCATCCGGAGCTTCAGGTGAGAATTCTGCCGGAGGAAACAGGATTTCACAGCGAGGACATCCGCCGTGTATACCAGGGGATTTTTGTGAAACAAAAGGTACTCTTTGAGGGAGAAATCATGGAGTACAGGATATATGACTATCTGGACGGACACCGCAGGCTTGCGGCAGAGGGACAGGTGGAGTGCGACCATAAGCTGGAGGGAAAGGAGAACAGCCGTTTTGCCTGCCTGAACGAGATGGGAGCAGCTATCAAAGACAGGGATGACAGCAGGCTTTTAAACGCGATGGAAGACTATCTCAAGAAGTCAGCGGCGCTTGGCAGGCTGTTTCCCATGGAGTAATGGAGGAACTGTCTATGGACGGTCTAGTGATTGGTCTGGATTTAAATGACGACTATACCCAGATATGCTGTTATGATAAAGAAAAGTCGTGGACCATTCCTACGGTCATCTGCCGGAGGAAGGAAGAGGAAGTCTGGCTCTCAGGGGAGGAGGCCTATGCGGCCACCCTGTTGGGAGAGGGCGTTATCGTGGATAAGCTTCTTAAGATGGCGGCCAAGGATGGGACATCCACCATCGGAGGCATCTGCTACGGCGGCGGTACGCTGCTTAAGCTGTTCATAGAGAAGATGTTAGGGTATCCCAGGAAGGAATACGGGACAGATGAGGTGGCGCAGTTGGTCATCACTCTTCAGAGCGTGGACTGCAGGCTGCTTGACACCCTGATGTACTGTGCCGACTATCTGGAGATACCAAGGGACAGGGTCCATGTAATCAGCCATACTGAGGGCTTCATATACTATGTTCTGAGCCAGAAAAAAGAGCTGTGGACCAATCAGGTGGGACTGTTTGAGCTGTCCAGCGAACGCCTGTGCTATTATGAGATGAAGGTGCAGAGGGGCATGCGGCGCAACATGGTCCAGGCAGAGGCCCAGAACCAGGAGGAGGCATTTAACCTGGATATCCTGGATTCGCCCTCAGGCAGCCGTCTGGCAGATAAGATACTGACGGCCTGCGGAGAGAAGCTTTTAAACAGGAAGCTGTTTTCGACGGTGTTTCTGACGGGTAAGGGGTTTGAGCGCCAGGACTGGGCCGGTGGATTTATGCGGTTAATCTGCAACCGGAGAAAGGTATTTGTGGAGTCCTGTCTCTTTGCCAGGGGGGCAGCTTTCAAGGGCGCTGACTACACCCATCAGGAGACTTCCTATCCCTATGTATTTATCTGCGAGGGAAGGCTTAAGGCGGAGGTGTCCTTAAAGGTCATGCGCAGAGGGCGGGAAAACCAGCTGGTGGTTGCTTCCTACGGCGACAACTGGTATGAATCCAAAAGCTCCATGGATTTGATTGTGGACGGACAGAAGGAGATTGAGTTTACCATCAGTCCGCTGGACTCCAAAAAGAAAAAGCTGGTTAGGATTCCGCTGACCGGATTTCCGGAACGCCCTCCAAAGACCACCCGGATTGAGCTTAAGGTGGCTTTTACAGATGAGGGTACCATGACAATGTCTATCCGCGACAAGGGATTCGGGGAGCTGTTCCCATCCTCCGGCGCGGTGGTGAAACAAGAGGTGAATTTATGAGCCTGATACTTTGCAGGCAGGAACCTGTGAAACATCCGTATTATATCGATGTGCTGGGAATCCATATCCACTCCTCACAGGAGCTGTGTTATATAGTATACAACCATCCGGTTCTGGTGATGGATGATTTCCTGGATGACCTGTTAATTGATTTTATCCGCAGGGATTTGGATATGGATTATCTGGCAGGCCGAATGGAGAAGCTGGTGGAAACCGGCACCAGACCGGAGGAGGTCCTGGCCCTGTTCCTGTCGGAATGCGATTATTACTGTGACAAGGAAATACAGAAATTCAAGCAGACCACAGCGGCCCTGCGGGCCCTGCATCCGGCCCAGTATGAAAAGCAGAGGGCGGATTATATGTTCGGACAGCAGCAGTACGGCAAGGCGGCGGCCAGGTATGGGAAGATTCTGGAATATCCCAGGGACAAGGTGGTGGAGGACCTGTTTCTGGCAAAGGTCTACAACAACCTGGGCGCCTGCTACGCCATGATGTTCCAGTTTCACAAGGCCCTGGGATGCTATGACAAGGCCTATGAGCTGGGAAAGGATGATGCTCTGTTAAAACGCGTTTATTTTCTTACTGTCTTTGCGCCGGAGCTGGATGTGAAGGACAAGTACCAGTCCGTGTTCACGGATGAGCGTAAGAGAAAGTGGAGCGAGGAGATAGACCTGGCCGTGCTGGAGGCAGGACAGGCAGAGGAAGTCAGAGCCCTGAGGGCATTATTTAAAAAGGATCCCATCAAACGGATGAGCGGCGCGGCTGAGATGGTGCGCAGGTGGAAGCAGGAGTACCGGATGATGGTCTGAGCCTATATGGCGTGAAAAGGTTCGGAGATTAAGAATACGATAATAACGGAGGTATTACATCATGGCGTTTGACATAGCAAAGGAACATCTGAGGAAGGCCGGCCTGGATGACCGGGTTTATGAGTTGCAGTTTAAGACAAAGGCCAGGATGCTGTCGCCGGATGAGGTGACGGAGATGGTGGGCCACAGCGTGGGAGGCGTGTGCCCCTTTGGAGTGAAGGAAGGGGTAGCGGTGTATCTGGACGAGTCCCTTAAACGGTTTGATGTGGTGTACCCGGCCTGCGGCAGCGCCAGCAGCGCGGTGAAGCTTACGATACCTGAGCTGGAGACAGCTTCCGGGTATCTTGGGTGGATTGATGTCTGTAAAGGGTGGGGGGAAGAACGTATATAGTAAAAACACCAGCATAAGCTTCACCAAAAAACACTTGACAAATCCTCAATTAATTATTATGCTTGATAATCATAAATCAAAGTAAATAAACCCAACAAGCAAACAAAGCAATCCAACACAAACACAACGGTAATGAAGAAGAGGAGTACATCATATAAACCATCAGAGAGGGCAGCCCACTGGCTGAAAGGCGGCCCGGCAGAGTATGATGGAAGGTAGCTTCTGAACTGGAGCAGTGAAGGATGAAACTGAATGACTGGCTGGCGGATATTCCTGTTCTGTCTCCATCCAAAGTTACATTCTGCGTAGCTGCTTCCGACCAGCCTGCGTTAAAGGCCCAATGAGACTGCCGGGCATCCGGCAAAACAAAGGTGGTACCGCGGACACTCCGCCCTTTGCCTTCCCTTAACCGGGATTGGCAAAGGGCTTTTTATTTTCAGGCATGCAGGCCCTGCCGCCATCACGCGTCACCGGAATCAATTACAAAAAACAAGGAGAACAAACCATGAAGGAACTGGAGAAAATCTACAACCCGGCGGATATCGAAGACCGCCTGTACCAGAAGTGGCTGGACGGAAAGTATTTCCACGCAGAGGTAAACCGCAGTAAGAAACCATTTACCATCGTGATGCCGCCGCCAAACATCACCGGACAGCTGCACATGGGCCATGCCCTGGACAATACCATGCAGGACATTCTGATCCGCTATAAGAGGATGCAGGGCTGCGAGGCGTTGTGGCAGCCGGGTACGGACCATGCTGCCATTGCCACCGAGGTCAAGGTCATTGACAAGCTTAAGAAGGAAGGCATCGACAAGGCAGACTTGGGGCGGGACGGATTCCTTAAGGAATGCTGGAAGTGGAGAGATGAGTACGGCACCAGAATCGTAAAGCAGCTTCATAAGCTGGGTTCATCCGCTGACTGGGACAGGGAACGTTTTACCATGGACCATGGATGCTCTGACGCGGTTCTGGAGGTTTTTGTCAAGCTGTACGAGAAAGGCTACATTTATAAAGGGTCCAGAATCATCAACTGGTGTCCTGTATGCCAGACATCTATCTCTGATGCAGAGGTGGAGCATGTGGAGCAGAACGGCTTCTTCTGGCACATCAATTACCCTGTAGTGGGAGAGCCTGGCCGTTTCGTGGAGATAGCCACCACCAGGCCGGAGACCCTGCTGGGAGACACCGCAGTGGCGGTGAACCCGGAGGACGATCGCTATCAGGATATCGTGGGCAAGATGCTTAAGCTGCCTCTGACAGACAGGGAGATTCCTGTTATCGCCGACCCGTATGTGGACAAGGAATTTGGAACCGGCTGCGTGAAAATAACCCCGGCCCACGACCCCAACGACTTTGAGGTGGGCAAGCGCCATAACCTGGAAGAAATCATCATCTTAAACGACGATGCCACGGTAAATGTTCCGGGCCCATATTTTGGTATGGACCGCTACGAGGCCAGAAAGGCCATTGTGGCTGATTTGGAGGCCCAGGGCCTGCTGGTAAAGGTGGTTCCCCACACCCACAACGTAGGAACCCATGACCGCTGCAAGACCACGGTAGAGCCCATGGTGAAGCAGCAGTGGTTTGTAAAGATGGAAGAAATGGCGAAGCCTGCCATTGAAGCCCTAAAGAGCGGCGCCCTTACCTTTGTTCCTGAGAGCTTTGGTAAGACATATCTCCACTGGCTGGAAGGAATCCGCGACTGGTGTATCTCCAGACAGCTGTGGTGGGGCCACAGGATACCTGCCTATTACTGCCAGAAGTGCGGAGAAATCGTGGTTTCCAAGGAAGCGCCCCACGCCTGTCCTAAGTGCTGCTGCACCTGCTTAAAACAGGATGAGGATACCCTGGATACCTGGTTTTCATCAGCCCTTTGGCCATTCTCTACCCTGGGCTGGCCTGAAAAGACAGAGGATCTGGATTATTTCTATCCCACAGATGTTCTGGTAACCGGATATGACATTATTTTCTTCTGGGTCATCCGTATGGTGTTCTCCGGCCTGGAGCAGACCGGAAAGCTTCCGTTCCACACCGTGCTGATTCACGGCCTGGTAAGGGATTCCGAAGGACGGAAAATGAGCAAGTCCCTGGGCAACGGCATCGATCCGCTGGAAGTCATCGGCAAGTACGGCGCAGACGCCCTGCGCATGACCCTGATTACGGGCAATGCGCCCGGCAATGACATGCGCTTCTACTGGGAGCGTGTGGAGAACAGCCGCAACTTTGCAAATAAGGTCTGGAATGCTTCCCGCTTCATCATGATGAACATTGAGAAGGCTGCCCAGTCAGGCGAAGTGGCTTTGGACCGCCTTACCATGGCTGACAAATGGATTGTGTCCAAGGTAAATACCCTTACCGGGGAAGTGACGGAAAATCTGGATAAATACGAGCTGGGAATCGCCCTTCAGAAGGTTTATGACTTTATTTGGGAAGAATTTTGCGATTGGTATATTGAAATGGTGAAGCCAAGGCTGTACAATGAAGATGACGATACAAAGGCGGCCGCCATCTGGACTCTTAAGCATGTGCTGATTCAGGCGCTGAAACTGCTTCATCCGTTTATGCCGTTTATCTCAGAAGAAATATTCTGCAATCTTCAGGAGCAAGAGGAGACCATCATGGTATCCCAGTGGCCGGTTTACAGGGACGACTGGAGCTTTGCGGAGGAAGAGCAGTCCACAGAGACTATCAAGGAGGCCGTAAGGGCTATCCGGGGCGTGCGTTCATCCATGAACGTTCCTCCCAGCAAGAAGGCTACTGTTTATGTGGTATCGGAGGATGCAGGGCTGCTGCAGATATTCGAGCACAGCAGAAGCTTCTTTGCCACCCTGGGTTATGCGGGCGAGGTAATTCTCCAGAAGAATAAGGAAGGAATTGCAGACGATGCTGTTTCCGCAGTGATTCACAAGGCAGTGATTTATATGCCGTTTGAAGACCTGGTGGATATCGAGAAGGAGATAGAGCGGTTAAAGGGCGAAGAAAAGCGGCTGGCAGGAGAGCTGGCCCGTTCCAGAGGTATGCTGGGCAATGAAAAGTTCGTAAGCAGGGCACCGGAAGCAAAGATTGCCGAGGAGCGCGCAAAGCTTGAAAAATATGAACAGATGATGGAGCAGGTGAAGATACGTCTGGCACAGCTTCAGTGATGAACCCGGTGAAGGATTAAGACGGATGGGACAGGCGGCGGAAGCCGCCTGTCCACAGGGAAAGGAAAACAGCAGCAAGTCAGATACAGGGGTAGAGAGGGAGAGCATAGCATGAATCAATCATCAGGAAATAAGCCGGTTATCCATGTCAGGATGTTCGGCGGCTTCACCATCACAATGGATGAAAAGGCCATGAGCGACAGCGATAACCGGTCCAGGAAAGCCTGGAGCCTGCTGAGCTATCTGATAATCAAGCGCAGGGGAGATGTGAGCATCAAGGAGCTGTTCAATGCCATCTGGCAGGACGGTGTTCAGGATAATCCTCACGGCGCCCTTAAAACCCTGGTTTTCCGGGTAAGGAAGATGCTGGAGGCAGCCGGTTTCCCGTCCCGGGATTTGATTCTGAGCCAGAAGGGGGCTTATATGTGGAACCCGGCCTGGGAAACGGAAGTGGATACTGACCGGTTTGAGAGGCTGTGCCGGAGAATCCTGGACCCGGAAGGGGATGGGAAGAATATGCGGGGTGCATGCCTGGAGGCATTTGAACTCTACAGGGGCATTTTCCTGCCTAAGTCAGCCGAGGAGAGCTGGGTAGGTCCCATGGCTGCTTATTACCATACATTATATCAGAAGCTGGTTGTTCATATGGCGGAAAAACTGATTCAGGATGAGGAGTATGCCCAGGTGGAGGAAATCTGCCAAAGGGCTATTGACATTGACCGGTTTGTGGAGGATTTCCATTATTACTGGATCTATGCTGCTTATGGACAGGGAGAACAGGAGACTGCGCTGAAGCGGTATAAGGATACCACGGATATGTTCTACCGGGAACGCCTGATGACACCCTCAGAGCATTTTAAGGAATTATATAGGGTCATCAGCAGCAGCGAGCAGGAGGTAGTGACTGACCTGGATGCGATTCAGGAGAATCTGGGCACGGGCAGTGCCGGATGGGGGCATGGTGCATACCAGTGTGAATATGCCGTGTTTAAGCGCCTGGTACAGCTTGAGCGCAGAGGCGTGGAGCGCAGCGGTGATTCCGTGTACCTGTGTCTTTTGACCTTGGGAGACAGGAAGGGACGCACCCTGAAACCGGAAATCCAGGCAAGGGCCATGGAACGCCTGAGGGCATCCATCCAGAAATCCCTTCGTTCCAGCGACGTATATGCACGTTACAGTGTCAGCCAGTTCATCCTGCTTCTGTATTCCGCCACCTTTGAGAACAGCGGGATGGTCATGAACCGGATTCTGTCCGCTTTCAATAAATCGTATGTGCGCAAGGATGTGGCGGTGAATTACAGCCTTGACGTGCTGAAACCCTGAATATCAGAGTTTTCTTGACAGTAAGGCAGCTGTTCATAACAGCTGCACATTAATTACATACGGCGAGGTCAGACTATGAAGATAAAAAATGCGCTTTTGCTGCTGCTTACAGCCTCCATATGGGGGGTGGCCTTTGTGGCGCAGAGCGTTGGAATGGATTATGTGGGCCCATTTACATTTAACTGCGTCAGATGCCTTATGGGCGGTGGCGTCCTTCTTCCCTGCATATGGTTTTTTGACAGGAAGAATAAAAAGAAGGAACAGGTTCCGGTCATACCCGGAGCCAGAAAGACACTGGTTATGGGAGGAATCTGCTGTGGCGTGGCCCTTTGCCTGGCCAGCAATTTCCAGCAGTTTGGAATCCAGTACACCACAGTGGGAAAGGCTGGGTTCATAACCGCCTGCTACATTGTCATTGTCCCTGTACTGGGGCTTTTATTAGGTAAGAAATGCAGCCCTGTGGTTGCCGGGGCAGTAGTTCTGTCCCTGGCGGGTCTGTACATGCTGTGCATGAACGAAGGGGAACTGTCGGTGAACAAAGGGGACCTTCTCATGCTGGTATGTGCATTTCTCTTTGCAGTGCATATCATGGTTATTGATTTCTTTTCCCCTGTTGTGGACGGGGTAAAGATGTCCTGTATCCAGTTTTTTGTCAGCGGCATACTATCAGGAGCGGCCATGCTGATTTATGAGACGCCTGAAATGAGCCAGATCATGGCTGCATGGATGCCCGTCCTCTACGCGGGCATCATGTCCTGCGGCGTGGCATATACCCTGCAGATTGTGGGACAGAAGGGGATGAATCCAACGGTGGCTTCCCTGATTCTGAGCCTGGAATCCAGTATCTCAGTTCTGGCCGGATGGGTGATTTTAGGACAGAGGCTTTCGTCCAGGGAAGTACTGGGCTGCGCCCTTATGTTTGGCGCCATCATACTGGCGCAGATTCCGGTGGGGCGCCGCAGGGAAGCTTCCCTGAACACAGAGGGAAACTAGAAGGCCCGATACAGAGGGCATACAGAAAACAGCAAATGGGATTCCTGTCGCATCCTGACGAAGGGCGGCGAGAATATCCGGTTGCCAATTGAGTGAAATTAGGTTAAGATTATAAAAGCCTGTCCGGCAGACAGGCTTTTAAGAAAGAATGGATTTTAGTTATGGGACAAGCAGAGGAGTATTTGGACCGCATTCCCATGTGGACCAGGAAAAAGAATTCATTGGAGGATGTCAGGCGATTTCTGGATTATCTGGGAAATCCTGACCGGGACAGACCGGCGATTCATGTGGCAGGGACCAATGGCAAGGGTTCTGTGTGCGCATTCCTCACCTCTATTTTAGGGGAGGCCGGTTACAGCACCGGTACCTTCATCTCACCTCATCTGGTGGATGTGCGTGAACGTTTCCTGATTAATGGAAGGATGGTGGACCAGGAAGGCTTTGAAGGAGCTTTTAAGACTGTTTTTGAGGCCAGCAGGAAGCTTACGGGTAAGGGACTCCGCCATCCTACTTTTTTTGAATTCCTGTTTTATATGGCCATGGTCCTGTTCAGAATGTATGATGTGGATGTGATGATTCTGGAAACAGGTATGGGCGGCAGGCTGGATACCACCAATGTGCTGGAATGGCCGGCCGCCTGTGTGATTACCTCCATCAGCATGGACCACACCAGGTATCTGGGCGATACCCTGGCCAAGATTGCAGGGGAAAAGGCAGGCATCATCAAGACCGGCGTTCCGCTTATATTTGACGACGGGCAGCCGGAGGTCTCCACCATACTGGAGGGCTTTGCCTTCCGCAAGGGAGCAGCCAGATACCCGGTGGGCCGGGATGATTTTCGTGTGGAGGAGATAGGCGAAAAGGGCCTGTCCATCAGTGCCAGGATGAAGGACGGCAGATGGCTTGAACTGGAGATTCCCTTTGAAGCTTTTTATCAGGCGGAGAACGCCATGCTGGCTGTACGCACCCTGGACGTCCTGCGCCACCCCGGAGAATGTCCCAGGACAGGATGCCGGATGCCGGGCCACGGTCCATGCATCTGTCGGGACGGAATGGAATGGGGAATATCGGACCAGCACATTGTAAAGGGCCTGAAGAATACATTCTGGCCCGGCCGTATGGAGCAGGTGAGGCCGGGAATCTATCTGGACGGCGCCCATAATCCCGCTGGTATTGAGGCGTTCATACAGACAGCCGGGGAAATTTCGGACAGACAGGGAAAGAAGCTGTGGCTGCTGTTTGCATCTGTTTCGGATAAGGATTATGAGCGTATGGCAGAGCAGCTGTGTAAGGAGATGATTTGGGAAGCAGTGGGCGTGGTTCATTTGAACAGTGAAAGAGGACTGGCTGCCGGCGAGCTGGCCAGGGTATTCAGAACATATACGTCCAGACCTGTTTACTCATACGGGGACACGAACAGCGCGGTTAAGGATATGGCGGAGAAAAGCCGGGAAGGACTGTTGTTCTGTGCCGGTTCCCTGTATCTCATCGGCGAGATTAAGGCTGTACTGGAGAGAAGCACTGAGCAGTCCTGATAAGATAGCAAGCGAGGAGTGATATACATGATTGATTTTGAAGAGGAGATTGAGCGTTTTAAACCAAGCCTGGATGTGGAAGAGGTGGAGGACGCCATTGTTAAGAGCGATTTGACGGATATGACGGACATCATGATGGAACTGATAAAAGAAAGAGGCGAGCGGGACCTGTGAATACAGACTATGCAAGAAAGAACCAGCAGATAGCCAACAGCTTCTACAATCTGGGCCTGGAAAAGGCCAGGATACGGGATCTGTCCGGTGCGGCCCAGTGCCTGAAGAAGAGCCTGCATTTTAATAAGTATCAGACAGATGCCAGGAATCTGCTGGGACTGATATACTATGAGAACGGGGAAGTGGCAGATGCCCTGGTACAGTGGGTCATCAGCCTGAACCTGCAGCAGGAGGATAATCTGGCAGACCATTATCTGGATGAGATTCAGAGGAAGCCGGGACAGCTGGAGGTAGAGAGCCAGAATGTGAAAACATTCAATCAGGCCCTCTGGCATGCGCAAAATGGCAGCGATGATTTGGCCATTCTTCAGCTGGCCAAGGTGGTGGAGTCCAATTCCCATTTTGTGAAGGCCCATCTTCTTCTGGCCCTGTTATATATGGCCAGGGAGGATTATAATAAGGCCGGGCGCTGCCTGTACAAGATTCTCCAGATTGACAAAAGCAACCAGAAAGCCCTGTACTACATGTCCATTGTAAAGCAGAATACAGGCAGGGCAGATGCGGAGAAGCGCAAGATGGTGAAGGCATTTTCCCATCGGAAGATGGAGGATGACGATGTCATCATTCCTAATACTTATAAGGAAAATACGGGCATTTCCACTGTGCTCCACATCATCATAGGACTGGTTCTGGGCATCATGGCATTTTATTTTCTCATTCTGCCGGCCAGAACAAGGGACCTTAACAGCATTCATGATAACAACCTGAAATCCTACATGCAGAAGCTCAACAACGCGAATCAGCAGTACGATATTCTGAAATCGGATTACGATGAGCTGGATGCACACACAAAGGAGATTCAGGCCCGTTTGGACGAGCTGACCACAGGCAACACCAGCGTCATTGCCCAGTACCAGGGACTGATTTGGATTCTTCAGGCTTACAGGAGCGGTGATTTGGCGGCGGCGGCCAAGGCATTTGCAGGAGCCGGCTTTGATTTGATTGAGGACGAAAACATACAGGCCATTGTGGAAAATATCCGTCAGGATATGACGGCGAATATCTACCAGAGCCTGGTGGACCGGGGACTTCAGCTGTGGAACGCAGGCAATAAGACAGAGGCCATGGATTATTTCCAGGCCAGCCTGACCATAAAGCCGGATAACCCGGAAGCCCTGTTCTATGTGGGGCGTCTGTACCAGGATGCGGGCGACACGGACAATGCCAATTCCATGTTTGACAAAGTGGTCAATGAATTCCCGGATTCCGAATATGTGGACCGGGCAAAGAATGCCAGGGGTTATTAATTTAAACGGTTTTTCAGGAAAGATACTACAGAAGATAAGAAATATGTCTTTTGTGGTATCTTTTTTGATTTTATAGGCACTGAGAAAGGAGTATGGAGGGATGGAACAGAAAACGTTTACGTATGAGGCCAGGGAGCAGATGCTGGTGATTCACCTTCCGGGGGAGCTGGACCACCATAACTGCAGGAACCTGAAACGGGATACGGACCTGCTTCTGGCGGAGAATTACATCAATCGGATTGTATTTGATTTTACACACACATCATTTATGGATTCATCCGGCATAGGGGTGCTTTTAAACCGTTATAAGCAGATGGCGGCCAGCCGGGGAACCGTGGCCTATTACGGGGCAGGACCCCAGGTCAGGCGGATACTGGAGATGGGCGGGGTAAGCCGGCTTATCAAAGGATATGAAGACAGGGAATCAGCAATAAAGGGATGAAAAAGATGGAGGATAAGAAGATGGAGACAAACAGAGAACATATGAGGCTGGAAATGGAGAGCCTTTCCCGGAATGAGGAGTTTGCCAGGGTGGTGACAGCTGTGTTCATGAGCAGGCTGGACCCCACACTGGAGGAGGTGGATGATGTAAAGACAGCCGTATCCGAGGCAGTAACCAATGCAGTCATACATGGCTACAGGGGCGGCCGGGGAACCATATATCTGGACTTGACCGCAGATATGGAGGAACGGGTCCTGACCGTGGCAGTGAAGGACTGCGGTGTGGGCATAGCGGATGTGAAACAGGCCATGGAGCCCATGTTTACCACAGACCCCGAGGGAGAGCGCTCCGGCATGGGCTTTTCCTTCATGGAGGCATTTATGGACCAGGTAGAGGTGGAGTCCGAACCAAATCATGGCACATTGGTGACAATGAAGAAGTCCATCGGCAGGTGACGGCGATGGATGAGACCATGAAATTAATCAATATGGCTCACGAAGGGGATAAAGCGGCAAGGGACCAGCTGGTCATGGACAATGTGGGACTCATATGGAGCATTGTCAGGCGGTTCTCAGGCCGGGGATATGAGATGGAGGATCTGTTCCAGATTGGAAGCATCGGACTGATTAAGGCCATTGACAAATTCGACACAGGGTTTGACGTGAAATTTTCCACCTATGCAGTGCCCATGATTACAGGGGAAATCAAGCGCTTTCTCAGGGATGACGGTATGATCAAGGTCAGCCGCTCCATCAAGGAACTGGGGGTTAAGGTCAGGGCCGCCAGGGAGGAAATGACATACAGCCTGGGAAGGGAACCCACCATTGAGGAGATAGCAGGCAGGCTGGGTACCAGCCGTGAGGAAGTTGCGGCGTCCCTGGAGGCGGCAGCGGAGGTGGAGTCACTGTACCGTCCGGCGGACAGCGGAGATGAAAATTCCACCTATCTCATGGATCGTCTGGCCCAGGACAACAATGACCATGAGGATTTGTTAAACCGAATGGTTTTAAAGGATTTGATTGAGGGACTTGAGGAAGAGCAGAGGGAAATCATACTGCGCAGATATTTTTACAATGAGACACAGACCCAGATTGCCGGCGAGCTGGGCATTTCCCAGGTACAGGTGTCCCGGCTGGAAAAACGTATATTGAAAGAAATGAGGAAAAAACTGTAAACAAAAGCCGTAAGGTATAAAAAGTTCCATGGAAGTCATACTAGATACCAGAAACCAATTAACTTTTCTTGAAAAGGATGTGATTCTTATGGGTTTTGGTAAACGAGTATGTGAACTGCTTGCAGTCATAGCCTCCCTTCTCCTGATAGGGGCCCTGGTATGGTATCTGTCCTCAGGTTTCGGCGACAGGGGATATGAAAAGGAAGGGACGCTGGTGCGGGAGGAGATGGACGAGCCTTCCATGGAAGAGGAAGCATGTCCGGCCTTTGTGACTGACCCTGTGTCCATGATGTTCGGACAGCAGGAAATCCAAAGGAGCGGAAGGGGACTATGAACCATACAGTCTATTTAAAACTAAATCAAATCACGGAGCTGACTCACAAGGATGTTGTCCTGAAGGACGTGGCCCAGGTTTACTGCGACGACCAGAATGTGATGAATAAATGCAACTCCATGAAGGTCATGACCGTGAAGGTTGATGCCAAGCGGCGCTATATCATGAGCGCCCTGGATGTAATCAACAAGTTAAAACAGCTGGACTCCACCATTGATGTAAACAACGTGGGGGAGACGGATTTCATCATAGCCTACAAACCGCCTTCCCCGCCTGCTTACATCTGGCAGTGGACCAAGACCATATTTGTCTGCCTGGTGTGCTTTTTCGGCGCAGCATTTGCCATCATGACCTTTAACAATGACGTCAGCGTCACCGATGTGTTCAGCGAGGTGTTCAAGCTGGTCATGGGCTATGAGTCCGGAGGTTTTACCGTGCTGGAGGTCAGCTACTCCGTGGGTCTGGCCGTGGGTATCGTCGGTTTCTTCAACCATTTCGCAGCCATAAAACTGAATACGGACCCCACGCCGTTAGAGGTGGAAATGCGCCTTTATGAGGACAATATCAGTAAGACCCTGATTGCCAATGACGGCAGAAAGGAGTCTAAAATTGATATTACTTAAAAAATGTCTGCTGGCGTTCTTCGGTCTGTGCGCCGGCGGCATCATTGCGGCCGGCGTATACGCGTTCCTTGCCATCATCGGCGTGTTTGTGCGCCTCATGGGAAAGACCGGTACCAGGAAGCATATTTTTCTGTATGAGACAGTGATTATTCTGGGCGGAGTCCTGGGAAATATACTGGATATTTATGAGTTCCCCATTTATATGGGGCCCTATCTGGGCACCCTTTTCATATGCGCGTTCGGACTGTCCGTTGGGATTTTCGTGGGCTGTCTGGTCATGTCTCTGGCAGAGACACTGAAAGCCCTTCCGGTTATCAGCCGGAGGATTCATCTGGCCGTGGGGCTTCAATATCTGATATTTGCCCTGGCTGCAGGGAAAATGGCGGGCTCTCTGGTATATTTTTGGAATCATATGGCTTCCCTTGGATGATGGGGCCAAAGATGATGAGCCAAAAAGGGTTTGGGCTGTCCGCAGCCGGATTTTGAGAGGAGTAAACAAATGGAGATTGATAAGAAAAAGTATGAGGAGTACGTGAAACAGGTGACTCCCACCCACAGCCTGGCAAAGAACATGGCTGCGGCCTTCCTGGTAGGCGGAATCATCTGCGCGCTGGGACAGTTTGCCCTGAATTTCATGATGAACAACATGGGCATGGACCAGGAGACAGCTGCGGCCTGGACCCTGCTGGAGCTGATTCTTTTAAGTATCCTGCTGACCGGATTCAATATCTATCCAAAGATTGTGAAGTTTGGGGGAGCAGGCGCCCTGGTGCCTATTACCGGGTTTGCCAATTCCGTGGTGGCGCCGGCCATTGAGTTTCACGCGGAGGGACAGGTTTTTGGAATTGGGTGTAAGATATTCACCATTGCCGGGCCGGTGATTTTGTATGGGGTTTTGACGAGCTGGGTGTTGGGGCTGATTTACTGGATTGGCAAAATGATGGGTATTTTTTAATCGTGTATGGACTGGGAAATATTTCCTGGTCCGTCTTTTTTTTCCGGAAACATGCAGTTGACATTTGGACTGGGGAGCTGTCCTGCCAGGCCCTGGCAGATGCAGGCAATGCCTTTCCACTAAGCAGGCTGCCTTTTTGGGTTCATTTATTTTTGAGTATTTTTCCGGAAACGAGGGATACTGTAATTATTACATCCTGTCACAGGAAGGAGAGTGCATGAAATGGGACAGATGAAAGGCAAGGCAAGTATTGAATTTGAACATCCCCCGGTCATCATAAGCGCTGGCTCCGTCGTTGGGAAAAAAGAGGGCGAAGGTCCTCTGGGAAGCCTGTTCGACGAGGTGGAACTGGACGATATGTTTGGTATGGATAATTGGGAACAGGCGGAGAGCACCATGCAGAAGAAAACCGCGGACCTGGTCATTGAAAAGGGCGGCATACGAAAGGGTGACCTGCGCTATCTGTTTGCGGGCGATCTGCTGGGGCAGCTCATAGCCACATCCTTTGGTACCGTGGATTTGGAGATCCCTCTTTTTGGGCTTTACGGGGCCTGCTCCACCATGGGGGAGGCATTGGGATTGGGAGCAATGGCAGTCAACGCAGGGTATGCGGACCAGGTCATGTCCATGGCGTCCAGCCATTTTGCCACGGCAGAAAAGCAGTTTCGTTTTCCCCTGGCCTATGGGAACCAGAGGCCGCCCTCTGCCACATGGACTGTCACGGGCTGCGGCGCCGTGGTTCTGGCAGGAAACCGGAAGGATGGGATGGCCCGCATCGCAGGCATCACAACCGGACGCATGGTAGACATGGGCGCCAAGGATTCCATGAATATGGGAGCTGCCATGGCCCCGGCAGCGTTCCATACCATTGAACAGAACCTGGAGGATTTCCAGGTCAATGAGACCTGGTATGATAAAATCATCACCGGGGACCTGGGAGAGGTGGGAAGGACCATCCTGCTGGAGTTTATGAAGAATAAAGGAAGGGACTTAAGCCGGCTTCACATGGACTGTGGCATGGAGATATATGATAAGGAACAGCAGGACACCCATGCAGGTGGAAGCGGATGCGGCTGTTCCGCCGTTACCCTGTGCTCCTACATCCTCCCCAAGGTACAGGATGGCACCTGGAAGCGGGTTTTATTTGTCCCTACCGGGGCGCTGCTGTCCTCGGTCAGCTTCAATGAAGGACAGAGCATACCGGGCATTGCCCACGCAGTCGTCATTGAACATATCGACAGTTAAGGAGGAAATGATATGGACTATTTAAAAGCATTTATCGTGGGAGGAATCATCTGTGCCCTGGTCCAGATTCTGCTGGAAAAGACAAAGATGATGCCGGGGCGGGTCATGGTCACCCTGGTGGTCAGCGGCGCCATACTGGGAGCCATAGGGCTCTATGAGCCCTTTGCGAAATGGGCAGGGGCAGGGGCCACGGTGCCTCTTCTGGGCTTTGGAAACACTCTCTGGAAGGGCGTAAAGGAGGGAATCGGAGAGGACGGGCTTCTGGGCATCTTTAAGGGCGGACTCACGGCCAGTTCCGCGGGAATATGCGGCGCCCTGGTATTCGGCTATCTGGCGTCCCTTGTGTTCAAGCCGAAGATGAAGTGATGAAAATTAATATGGAAAGCATGAAGGTAATAAGGGCGGCAACCGAATAAAAGGTGGCAGCAGAGCAGAATAGAAAGAAACAGAATAGAAGGCAGCAGCAGAATATGAAAAAACCGGGACACAGCCGTCATCTGACGGCTTGCGTTCCGGTTTTTTAAAATGATTTCTGTCAGTACTGGATTTTCAAACACGCTCTAGTAAGGCCGATTGCCCGGGCCAAACCCTTCCGTGGATTCCGGCGAGGCCTGATAACCCGGACCGATTGGAGTCACGGTAGGACCTGTATTTCCGGGATCATTGGTGTTTGGCGGAATGATGGTGGAAACGTCGGAGTGGATGGTGCAGTAGCCTGGGATAGCAAATACGGAATCATCCGTAGCTCCCTCCTCGCCCTCCGGCAGTGTCATGCATACCCTGGTAGTCTTTGTGGGACAGTAGGGAGTGGGGCGCATGCCTGATTCCGCGCATACGGTAACCTCCACATGCTTGTCGCAGACTTCCGTGGGAGCGGTTCCCTTTGCAAAATACTCAGTGTAGACGGCATTTCCCCTGGGGTCGTGGTTGCAGACACCGGAGACAGCTCTCTTGCCGGATTTGCGGCAGATTTCCGCGGTCTCGATACTGTCCGGCACCGCAAAGCCCGGGTCTGACATGCCCTCGTGGACACGGTTCATGATGTTGCGCCAGATGTCCTTGTGGAAGGTGGTGCCGCCGTTGTTCACGCCGCCGTGCTTAAGCTTCTGGTTGTTGTCACATCCGCCCCATATGCCGGCGGTGTAATAAGGCGTATAGCCCACGAACCATACATCGTTGTTGGAGGTGGTGGTGCCGCTCTTGCCGGCCGCAGTCATGCCTGTCAAGGCAGCGCGGGTGCTGGTGGAGTTGATGGACACGCCCGGGCGGGTGAATTTTCGGTTGCTCTTCATGGATTCCGACATGGCGTCCGTTAAAAGGAAGGCAGTGGAATCCTTCAGCACCTGCTTTGTCTCCGGTTCATTGTCTATGAGGACCTTTCCGTTGTGGTCCAGTATCTTGGTGAAGAAACGGGGCTTTGTGTACACGCCGCCGTTGGCAATGGAGGCATAGGCCGTGGTCAGCTCCAGATTGGAAACGCCCTTTGTGATGCCGCCCAGGGCAGTGGCTGCTCCCAGGTCGTCCTTTGTAAGGGAGGTAATGCCCATGTTCTCTGCGTACTCCACGCCAAGCTGAGGCGTGACTGTCTCCATAAGGCAGCGCACAGCCACAATATTCATGGAGTAGATGATGCCGTCCCGGATGCTGGAGTAACCGGTAAAGCCATAGCCGGAATTCCACCAGTTCCGGAAGGTCTTGGTTCCTATGGTATAAGGCGCGTCGTAGTAGACAGTGCCCAGGGTGGCGCCGCAGGCATCCAGGGCAGGCGCGAAGGCCGTGATAACCTTAAAGGCGGAGCCTGGCTGGCGGTATACGTTGCTGGCGCGGTTTAGGGTAAGACTGGCCGTCTTTTCGCCGCGGCCGCCGCACAGCGCCTTGACCTCGCCTGTGTGCTGGTCTAACAGAACGAAGGAAGCCTGCGGCTGTAAAATCAGGTTCTGGCGCTCGCCGATGATTTCATCGCCATCCTTTAAAAGCCATGCCTTATACTGGTCAATGTCATCCTGGACCGCTTCCTTGGAGGCATAGAGTCCCTCAAAGGAGGAATCTCCCAGCACGCTCTTGCGGAAGGTGCGCAGGTTCTCCTCTGAATAGTGCTCCGTGGTGCCGTCCGCGTGAGTAATGGAAAGCCTGTATTCCACAGAATACTTGGCAACGGAATAGTTGTCCGGGTTATTGATCTCCTCGTCCACAATGGCCTGTAAGGCCGGGTCCTGGGTGGTATAAATCTGGAGTCCGCCGGAATACAGGAGATTGCTGGCCTGGCTTTCCGTGTAATCCAGCTTTTCCATCAGGGCACTGATGACCTGCTCAATGAGCTCGTCCGTAAAATAGCTGTAATGGCTGTTGGCCCCTTTGGTGGCTGTATCCACGTTCTGTATCCTGTCGTATACATCATCTGCCAGGGCCTCCTCCTGCTGGGCCTTGGTGATATAATCCTGCTCATACATATACTGGAGTACGATTCTTCGGCGTTCCGCATTGTTTTCGCGTCCTGATATGGGATTGAGTCTGGAGGGATTCTTGGTGATGGATGCAAGCACTGTACACTCGGAGAGGGTCAGGTCTGAAACGTCCTTGTTGAAATAGCGTTTGGCCGCCACCTTTACTCCCAGGGTGTTGTTGCCCAGGTTGATGGTGTTGAGATAGTTGGTGATAATCAGCTTCTTGGTATCTTCCTTGCTCATGCCAGAATTCTTTTCCAGCTGCACGGCAAGGTACTGTTCCTGCAGTTTACGCTCAATCCTGGCTCCCCAGCCGGATTCCATTCCTCCGGAGAACACGTTGTTCTTGATGAGCTGCTGCGTTATGGTGCTTCCGCCGCCCGCATAGTCGTCGCTGACAATGCCCTTTACGGCCCTGGCAATGGAGCGGATGTCGATGCCGTTGTGGGTCCAGAAACGGGAATCCTCAATGGCTACGAATGCGTTTATCAAATCCTTTGGAAGTTCCTCGTAGGTGGCTTCCTCACGGTTGGAGCCGCTGGTGACCAGGGTATCCGTCAGGTTCCCGGCAGAGTCGTATACCGCAGTGGCAAAACGGCTGGGCTGAATATTTAGAATATCAACGGAAGGGGCATTATCTATAATGCCTTTAACCATACCGAAACCGATGGATGCACCCACTACTGCCAGAAACAAAAACAGGACAAAAAGCGCCTTAAATATATTAAGGAGCAGCCGTGAAGCGTATTTGCCTGATTTAGAGTGGAGAGACTTAAGCCTGCGCTCAGCCTCGTACTTTCCATAGTTCATAGATTCTCCTTTTCGTACATAATCTGAATAAAATCCGCCCCCCTGCGGACCCTCATACCTATCTTGTAGATTATACACCAATTTTGTAAAATTGAAAAGGTTTAAATATGCCCTTGCCATCGCCTGATATCTATATTATGATAAAAAATAGGTAAAAAATGTCGAAAGGTGGGGATGGTAACCCACAAATAACCGTAAAGGAGCCGTAAAAGTGGTAGATAGTTACAAAATTCTGTACAAGGGAGGCTCAGGAGAGCTGGCGGAGAAGAAGTCGCGCTTCATAGCGGACCTGCGCCCTGTGTCTTCAGAGGAGGAAGCCCTGAAATTTATAGAGGAAATCAGAAAGAAATACTGGGATGCAAGACATCACTGTTTTGCCTATATTATCGGGGACAGGGGACAGACCGCCCGGTGCAGCGACGACGGGGAGCCGTCCCAGACAGCCGGGAAACCCATGATGGATGTGCTGGCAGGGGATGAGCTCCACGATGTGTGTGCCGTTGTAACCCGGTATTTCGGAGGCACCCTGCTGGGTACGGGGGGACTGGTGCGGGCGTATTCCGGTGCTGTCAAGGAAGGGATTAAGAACTGCGTCATCCTGGAGAAAAAGCTGGCTGTCCGTCTGAGCATCACCACGGATTACAACGGAGTGGGCAAGATACAATACATTGCGGCCCAGGGCGGGATCGACACCCTGGATACCCAGTATACGGATAAAGCCGTGTTCACCTTCCTGGTTCCCATAGCAGAGGAGGGGAGATTCACGGCCCAGATTACGGAAGGAACGGCCGGAAAGGCTGTCATCCGAAGAGAGGATGAGGTATACTACGGCCTTGGTGACAACGGTCTGGTGGTGTTTTAAGAGATATTGGGATCCGAAGCAGATTCCCATACCAAAGTTTTGAGCCGGTCCAATAGGACGCTGTGGGATGGGAAAAATAGCGTGAATCAGCGAAAATGGTGCAAAATCCCTTGCAATATCAACACACCAATGCTATACTATAAAACCGTGGCTGTAGACGTATATAATAAGGAAGAGTAATCACTATGAAGATGAAAAGAGAAGATGTAAGAAATATCGCTATCATTGCCCATGTAGACCATGGTAAGACCACATTAGTAGACCAGCTGCTGAGGCAGAGCGGCGTGTTCCGCGTGAATCAGGAGGTACAGGAGCGTGTTATGGACTCCAATGACCTGGAGCGTGAGAGAGGAATCACCATTCTGTCCAAGAACACGGCTGTATTTTATAAAGACACAAAAATCAACATCATCGATACACCAGGACACGCTGATTTCGGCGGCGAGGTGGAGCGTGTACTCAAGATGGTGGACGGCGTTGTGCTGGTAGTGGATGCCTATGAGGGACCCATGCCCCAGACAAAGTTCGTGCTTCAGAAGGCGCTGGATCTGAACCTGTCCGTCATCGTATGTATCAACAAGATTGACAGGCCTGAGGCCAGACCTGCGGATGTCATTGACGAGACGCTGGAGCTGATGATGGACCTGGATGCAACGGACGAGCAGCTGGACTGCCCCTTTGTCTATGCATCTGCCAGGGCCGGATTTGCAAAATACAAGATTGAGGACCCGGAAGTGGACATGAGTCCTCTGTTTGAGACCATCATAAACCATATCCCGGCTCCGGAGGGAGACCCGGATGCGGAGACACAGGTACTCATAAGCACTATTGACTACAACGAGTTCGTAGGCCGAATCGGCATCGGACGGGTGGACAACGGGGGACTCAAGGTGAACCAGGAGTGTGTTCTGGTAAACCATCACGATCCGGATAAGTTTAAGAAAATTAAGATAGGAAAGCTCTATGAGTTTGACGGGCTTAAGAGGGTGGAGGTGCAGGAGGCCGGTATTGGTTCCATCGTTGCCATCTCCGGTATCGCCGACATCCATATCGGCGACACCATCTGTTCCCCTGAGAACCCGGAGTCCATTCCATTCCAGAAGATATCTGAACCAACCATTGCCATGTATTTCATGGTCAATGACAGCCCGCTGGCAGGCCAGGAGGGTAAATATATCACCTCCCGCCATCTGCGTGACCGTCTGTTCAGGGAGCTTAACACGGACGTGAGCCTGCGGGTGGAGGAGACTGATTCCGCAGACTGCTTCAAGGTGTCTGGCCGCGGTGAGCTTCACCTGTCCGTTCTGATTGAAAACATGCGCCGCGAGGGCTTTGAGTTTGCTGTCAGCAAGGCAGAGGTACTCTATAAGTACGATGAGAGAAACCGCAAGCTGGAGCCCATGGAGCTGGCTTATGTGGATGTGCCTGAGGAATACACAGGCGTAGTCATCCAGAAGCTGACCAGCCGCAAGGGCGCCCTTCAGGGCATGAGCCAGGCAGCAGGCGGCTATTCCAGGCTGGAATTCTCCATTCCATCCAGAGGACTCATCGGCTACCGCGGCGACTTCCTGACAGATACAAAGGGAAATGGTATCCTGAATACCATTTTTGACGGATACGCAGAGTACAAGGGCGATTTATTCTACCGTCAGACCGGCTCCCTTATTGCCTTTGAGGCAGGCGAGGCCATTACCTACGGTCTTTTCAATGCCCAGGAAAGAGGCACCCTGTTCATCGGACCGGGCGTCAAGGTGTATTCCGGCATGGTAGTGGGTCAGAGCCCTAAGGCAGAGGACATTGAAATCAATGTCTGCAAGACAAAGAAGCTGACCAACACCCGTTCCTCCAGCGCTGACGAGGCACTTAAGCTGACACCGCCTAAAATCATGAGCCTGGAGCAGGCCCTGGACTTCATTGATACGGATGAGCTTCTGGAGGTGACTCCGGAGAGCCTGCGCATCCGCAAGAAGATTCTGGACTCAACCCTGAGAAAAAGGGCTTCATTTAAGAACAAATAGATAAAAATCGACATTTTGTAAGCGAAATGGCGAATCCTGTCGAACGATTCTGGCGGGATTCGCCTTATTTTTTGTTCTATTATGGCATTTCCCCTCATAAACTATCAATGTGCCGTACAAAAGCAAGAGAATAAAAGGATGAAACAAGTAAAACGGCAGAATGAGAAATATTTTAGAAGCGAAGAGGAGATGTACTATGTCAGAAAAAATGATTGAAAACAACAGGGTAAGCGTCATCGGAGAAATCGTATCGGGATTTACCTTCAGCCATGAAGTCTTCGGAGAAGGGTTTTATATGGTGGATGTGGCTGTCAACAGACTCAGCGAGCAGGCGGACATCATTCCCCTGATGATATCCGAGCGCCTTATAGACGTACATAAAGACTATTCAGGCTGCACCGTGGAATCCATAGGCCAGTTCCGTTCCTACAACCGGCATGAGGGAATCAAGAACCGGCTGATGCTGTCCATCTTTGTGAGGGAAATCCATTTCATTGAGGAATTCACGGATTATACCAAGACCAATCAGATATTCCTGGACGGCTATATCTGCAAGCCGCCCATATACAGAAAAACTCCTCTTGGACGGGAAATCGCAGATATCCTTCTGGCTGTGAACCGTCCCTACGGCAAATCAGATTACATACCCTGCATCAGCTGGGGACGCAACGCACGTTTTGCTTCCAGCTTCGAGGTGGGCACCAGGGTAAGGGTGTGGGGCCGTGTGCAGAGCCGCGAGTACACCAAGAAGCTCAGTGAGACAGAGTGCGAGAAGCGCATTGCATATGAGGTCTCCATCAGCAAGCTGGAATGTGACGAGGCTTGAACAGAAGATGCTTCAGACGCTGTCATCTAAAGATTCCTTTTGAATATCTTTCGAAAAATGTAAGAAATGTTTGCAATATTGGCTAAACTATGCTATTATGAGCAAGTCCAATTGTTCTTAGGAAAAAGCAAGTAAAGCATGAGGTGCAAGATGATGAAAGAGAGCATGATACAGGTTATCTGTGGACCGGGACGCGGTAAGACCACCAGTGCCATCGGAAGGGGAATAACCGCGCTGACCAGGGGAAAGCGTGTCTATATGGTACAGTTCCTTAAGGGCGCCCTGGATGCGGATAACATGGAAATCATACAGCGTCTGGAACCGGAATTTAAAATTTTCAGATTTGAGAAGACACCTGTTTTCTTTGACCGGCTGACGGAAGAGGAGAAGGCAGAGGCAAGAATCTGTATCCTGAACGGCCTGAATTTTGCCAGGAAGGTTCTGGTGACAGGGGAGTGTGATGTGCTTATCCTGGATGAGATTCTGGGAATCCTGGACGAGGGAGTGATATCGGGAGAGGAGATGTGTGCCATCATAGCCCAGGCCAGGAATGCGCAGATACAGCTGATCCTCACAGGGACTATATATCCGGAGTGCCTGGATGGTCATGTGGATGAGGTCACAAGGATTCAGACAAGATATGAGTGATTTCCTGTTGACAGACTGTTGGCAGGGTGATAATATAATACCAACAATCATAGAGTAGAGGTTGCGTTAATCATGAGTAGATAAGCCGGATGTGGCAGGCACAGGCGATGGCTTAGGGAAAGGGAGAAACGCCGAAGAGGAAGCGTTCCTTGTTCACGCCCCCTCTGGGCATATGGTTAAGAGCCGTATGACTGTCATCCGGGTGGATGGAGAGCTACCAAAGAACGTGGATTAGACACTGGAATCATACGTATATGGAAGGGCTGACATTTACCTCAGCCCTTTTTTGTTTCCAAGGAAAGTACGTCCGGGTTTTATTTTCTATGGGGAAAAGCACACTGTGATTGAATCAAGAAAAAAGGAGAGAACATAGTATGGCACTTTTTGAAGGAGCAGGTGTAGCACTGGTGACCCCGTTTAAGGAAAACGGTGAAGTAAATTACGAAAAACTGGAGGAGATCGTAGAAGAGCAGATTGCAGGCGGCACAGACGCCATCATTGCCTGCGGTACCACAGGCGAAGCCTCCACCATGACCCACGAGGAGCATCTGGATGTGATTGAGTACATCTGCAGGGTGACAAAGAAACGGATTCCTGTGGTTGCAGGGACCGGCTCAAACTGTACGGAGACAGCCGTTTATCTCTCCGCGGAGGCAGAGAAGAGGGGAGCGGACGGACTTCTTCTGGTGTCCCCATACTATAACAAGGCTACCCAGAAGGGACTTATGGCCCATTTCACGGCTGTTGCGGACGCGGTGAGGATTCCCATTATCCTCTACAACATCCCGGGCAGGACAGGCGTCACCATTAAGCCTGAGACCATTGCGGCCCTGTGTAAGGACGTGGATAATATTGTGGGGGTTAAGGAGGCCGGCGGCAGCTTCTCAGCCATTGCCACTCTTATGAGCCTGTCAGACGGCAAGGTGGATTTGTACTCAGGCAACGATGACCAGATTGTGCCCCTTCTCTCCCTGGGAGGCAAGGGCGTTATCTCCGTGCTGTCCAATGTGGCTCCGCGCCAGACCCACGACATCTGCGCTTCCTACTTCGCGGGGGATGTAAAAACCAGCGCCAGCCTTCAGTTAAAGGCCATACCGTTGATTACAGAGCTCTTTAGCGAGGTAAACCCCATTCCTGTAAAGGCTGCCATGAACATGATGGGCAAGGGCGTGGGACCGTTACGCATGCCTTTGACTGAGATGGAGCCCCAGAATCAGGAGAAGCTTAAGAAGGCCATGACAGCTTACGGCATCCTGTAGGGAAGATTCCGGGAAAGGACGGTATACTAATGGTAAAGATGATAATGCACGGCTGCTGCGGGGCCATGGGACATGTAATCACGGGACTGGCGGCAGAAGATGAAGAGATCCGGATTGTGGCAGGCATTGATGTGCGGGAGGGAACGGATTTGGGATATCCCGTGTTCCCTTCCCTGGACCAGTGCAGCGTGGAGGCGGACGTGATTGTGGATTTCGCGTCTCCAAAGGCAGTGGACGGGCTTCTGGCCTACAGCTGCAGAGAGCAGGTTCCCGTGGTCCTCTGTACCACCGGGCTCTCGAAAGAGCAGCTTAGGGCAGTGGAAAAGGCCAGCGAAAAGACGGCCATCCTGCGCTCCGCCAACATGTCACTGGGAGTAAACCTGCTGCTCAAGCTGGTGAGTGATGCTGCCAGAGTACTGGCAGGTTCAGGCTTTGACATGGAAATCGTGGAAAAGCACCACAACCAGAAGGTGGATGCACCCAGCGGCACAGCCCTGGCACTGGCGGATTCCATGAACCAGTCCATGGACGGGCAGTACACCTATACCTGTGACAGGAGTACCAGACGGGAAAAGAGAAATCCGAAGGAAATCGGAATCTCGTCCGTCAGAGGCGGTTCCATAGTTGGCGAACACGACGTGATATTTGCGGGTATGGACGAGGTGGTCACCTTCAGCCACACGGCTTATTCTAAGGCCATTTTCGCCAAAGGCGCCCTGGAGGCAGCCAGATTCCTGGCCGGTAAGGAGCCCGGCATGTACTCCATGACGGATGTGGTAGGATTATGACAGAAATTTCCAGAACAGGCAGGATGTTCCACCATAATCCATTCTCCTAAAGCACATAATATAGGTAGAAAACGAAAGGAGAATGTCATTATGAAAAAAATCAGACCTGCAATTTTTGCAATGCTGCTGCTCATCATGGTTATGTCTGTTACAGCCTGTGGAAGCAATAACTCCAATACACAGTCTTCAACAGGTGCCAGCCAGAACTCATCCTCAGCAGCCACTTCCACCAGTACCTCGTCCCAGGAAACCACAGGGATGGAGACCTCTTCCATGGAAACGGAAGGGGACGGCATCATTGACGGACTTATGAATGACGTGGAAAAGGGCGCAAATGACGTTAAGAACGGCGTGAATGATATCACAGGCGAATCAAACACAGTCAATGAGAGCGGCACCAACAATACAACAGAGGCCAGATAGTAAATTGCTGTCAGGGCCTATGGACCCTTTCTATGCCGGGGACGGCTGGAGAGGGTCTATCTGCGTAAAAACATAGATGCCTCTTGAAGAGCTTCCTGTTAAGGATTATAATCAATATCATGGACAGACGGGAAAGGGGATTGATTGGGTTACATAATCAGACGTTTCAGACAGGTGCAAATAGGGAAGATAAGTCTGAGGGAGATGTGTTTTAGGAAGATGGGGCTGAGAAGGATGCGCCGGAGGGCGGTAAAATCCTGGAAGGAGCGCTGTCCGTCCGTCAGGCGCAGGATGCGCCGTATCAGAGGCGCCCTGTTCCTTCTGGCTGCAGGTACCATGGCCTGGGCAGGAACAGGCCGGGGCATTATCCGCTGGGTCCGGGAGCAGATACCGCACATGGAACGGATTGAGGAGAGCAGTCCGGCCAGGGCGGCAGACGGGGATGGGATGATATCGTTGAAGCGGGGCTTTACCATTCGTCTGGATGAAAAGAAAATCCACATATTCCAGGTTGAGGAAGGGTATAAGGACCGTGAGAAGGCCGGCGGTTCAGGGAGTGATTAGCGGGGCAGAGGACATTCATTAGGAATTTTAATGATTGCCACGCTTGTATTCAAAGACATTGTGTATTATAATTTCTTCTGAAATGGTATTCTTTTATAGCGTCAGCTTATAAATCCATATCGCAACCATACGAATATAAGAAAAGGACAGGTGGATACCCATGGAAAAGAAAGAGATGCTCTACGAAGGAAAGGCTAAGAAGGTTTACACAACGGAGGACCCGGACGTGTTAATCGTGTCCTACAAGGATGATGCAACCGCATTCAACGGTCTGAAAAAGGGAACCATTGTTGGAAAGGGCGCCATCAACAACCGTATGACCAACTTCATTTTCAAGAAACTGGAGGAGAAGGGGGTACCTACCCACCTGGTAGAAGAATTAAATGACAGGGAAACCGCTGTGAAGAAAGTGGAGATTGTACCCCTGGAGGTAATCATCCGCAATTACTCCGCAGGCAGCTTTGCCAAGAAGATGGGAATGGAGGAAGGCATCAAGTTCAAATGCCCGACTCTGGAATTCAGCTATAAGAACGACGACCTGGGCGACCCATTTATCAACAGCTATTACGCACTGGCACTGGGACTTGCTACCCAGGAGGAGATTGACGATATCACTGAGTATGCGTTTAAGGTAAACGAAGTGCTGCAGGAATATTTTGACGGACTGAATATTGACCTGATTGATTTTAAGATTGAGTTCGGCCGTTATCACGGCAAGGTTATCCTGGCTGACGAGATTTCTCCTGATACATGCCGTCTCTGGGATAAGGATACCCATGAGAAGCTGGACAAGGACAGATTCAGAAGAGACCTGGGCAATGTAGAGGATGCATACGAAGAAGTATTCCGCAGACTGGGTATTCAGTAAACCGGAAGGTTTGACGCGGACAAATTAAGATACAACGCCTGGGCATGATTACCCAGGCGTTCCCTTCTTTGAGAAGAGAATAGCCTGACACACAGAAAGGACATGACTTCATGAATCATAACCTGATGGATTTTGATATTGGGGCAGATAAACTGCGTGAGGAGTGCGGGGTTTTCGGGATGTATGATTTTGATGGGAACGACGTGGCCCGGGCCATATACTACGGGCTTTTTGCCCTGCAGCACCGGGGACAGGAAAGCTGCGGTATAGCGGTGAGCGACACAGAAGGACCCAAGGGGAAGGTGGCGGCCCATAAGGGGATGGGCCTTTGCAACGAGGTATTTACGCCGGAGGTGCTGGAAGGTTTGAAGGGCAATATCGGCGTGGGCCATGTGCGGTATTCCACGGCCGGCAGCAGCACGCGGGAAAATGCACAGCCTTTGGTGCTCAATTATGTAAAAGGAACCCTGGGTCTGGCCCACAACGGCAACCTGGTCAATGCGCCTGAGCTGCGCCATGAGCTGGAGTACACAGGGGCTATTTTCCAGACTACCATTGACTCGGAGGTCATTGCCTACCACATAGCCAGGGCCAGGATTCATACCCCCAATGTGGAGAGCGCAGTAGCCACAGCCATGAAGAAGCTGAAGGGAGCCTACTCCCTGGTAATCATGAGTCCCCGCAAGCTGATTGGAGCGAGAGACCCAATGGGGTTCAAGCCTCTGTGTATCGGGAAACGGGATAATGCCTACATCCTGGCATCAGAGACATGTGCCCTGGAGACTATAGGGGCTGAGTTTGTCCGGGATGTGGAGCCGGGGGAAATCGTGACCATCACGGCGGACGGCATATCCTCTGATAAGGAGATGTGCCTGCCTGACCCTTCCGGAGAAGCCAGATGTATCTTTGAGTATATTTATTTTGCCAGACCGGACAGTGTTTTTGACGGAGTGAGCGTATACAAGGCCAGGATTCATGCCGGCCGGTTCCTGGCCCTGGATTCACCGGCGGAGGCAGACCTGGTGGTGGGCGTGCCTGAATCCGGCAACGCGGCGGCCCTGGGCTATGCCATGGAATCCGGGATTCCATACGGAAATGCTTTTGTGAAGAATTCCTACGTGGGAAGGACCTTCATCAAGCCAAAGCAGAGCAGCAGGGAGTCTGCCGTGCGCATCAAACTCAATGTGCTAAAGGAGGCTGTGGCCGGAAAAAGGGTCATCATGATTGACGACTCCATTGTCCGGGGGACCACCAGCGCGCTGATTGTGAAGATGCTGCGGGACGCGGGTGCCAGAGAGGTCCATGTGAGAATCAGCGCGCCTCCATTTTTACACCCCTGCTATTTTGGCACGGATATTCCATCGGAGGACCAGCTCATTGCCCATGGAAGGACCGTGGATGAAGTGAGGGAAATCATCGGGGCAGACACCCTTTCCTTCTTAAGGCAGGAGAGGCTGTCCCAGATGGCATCTGAAAGGCCTATCTGCACCGCGTGCTTTACAGGGGATTACCCTATGGCCCCGCCTTCCCAGGACATCCGGGGAAGCTATGAGAAATAGGGCGCAGGCATTTATATAAGTAATTGTATATGGTATGATAGAAAACATCAAATCAATGAATACGGAGGATATGACATGATTGACCACGACAGATATGTAAGCCCTCTTTCTGAGCGCTATGCCAGCAGGGAGATGCAGTACATCTTTTCACCTGACATGAAGTTTTGTACCTGGAGAAAGCTCTGGATTGCGCTGGCTGAGACAGAGAAGGAGCTGGGGCTTTCCATCACGGACGAGCAGATTGAGGAACTGAAGGCCCATTCAGAGGAAATCAATTATGATGTGGCTAAGGCCAGGGAGAAGGAAGTCCGCCACGATGTCATGAGCCATGTCTATGCTTACGGCGTACAGTGCCCTAAGGCAAAGGGAATCATCCATCTGGGGGCTACCTCCTGTTACGTGGGAGATAATACGGACATCATCATCATGACCGAGGCCCTGAAGCTGGTGAGGAAGAAACTGCTCAACGTACTGGCGGAGCTGTCCGGGTTCGCTGAAAAATACAAGGACCTTCCCACTCTTGCTTTCACCCACTTCCAGCCGGCCCAGCCAACCACGGTTGGAAAGCGCGCCACCCTGTGGATGATGGAGCTTAAGCTGGACCTGGATGACCTGGACTACCTAATCGGTTCCATGCGCCTTCTGGGTTCCAAGGGAACCACGGGCACCCAGGCCAGCTTCCTGGAGCTTTTTGACGGGGACCATGAGAAATGCCGCCGCCTGGATGCAAGGATTGCAGAGAAGATGGGATTTGAGGGCTGCTATCCGGTATCCGGTCAGACCTATTCACGGAAGGTGGACAGCCGTGTCATAAGCGTTCTGGCAGGCATTGCCCAGAGCGCCCACAAGTTCTCCAATGACATCCGTCTTCTCCAGCACCTGAAGGAGGTGGAGGAGCCCTTTGAGAAGAAGCAAATCGGTTCATCCGCCATGGCCTACAAGAGGAACCCCATGCGCAGCGAGCGTATTGCCTCCCTGGCCAACTATGTGATGAGCGATATGATGAATCCCATGCTGGTGGCGTCCACCCAGTGGTTTGAGAGGACCCTGGACGACTCCGCCAACAAGAGACTGTCCGTGCCGGAAGGTTTCCTGGCAGTGGACGGAATCTTAGACCTGTACCTGAACGTGGTGGACGGCCTGGTGGTATATCCCAAGGTCATTGAAAAGCACCTGATGGCTGAGCTTCCCTTCATGGCAACAGAGAATATCATGATGGACGCGGTAAAGGCAGGAGGCGACCGTCAGGAGCTCCATGAGCGGATTCGTGAGCTGTCCATGGAGGCAGGAAAGAACGTGAAGGAAAAGGGCCTGGATAACAACCTCCTGGAGCTGATAGCAGCTGACCCGGCCTTTAATCTTTCCCTGGATGAACTGAAAATGACCATGGATCCGTCCCGTTATGTCGGACGTTCATCAAAGCAGGTGGAGGAATTCCTGGAAGAGGTCATTAAGCCGCTGCTTGAGGAAAATGCGGGAGAACTGGGGTTGACGGCGGAGATTAATGTGTAGTAAGGGGGTGGGGAGGATTGAACACTAAGGACCTGGCAGCACAAAAGGAGGGGCAATGAGCGTCTAATCCTACCTTGCAATCACTCTATTTTATGCTATGATATATCCATAAGAGCTAATTTTGATTATATCATCTTTCAATAAGGAGAACTTATGGATGAATGTGAATTTTGAGTATTATAAGGTGTTTTACCATGTGTGCGCCCATGGCAGCCTGACGGCGGCTGCCCAGGAACTGTGTATTTCACAGCCGGCTGTAAGCCAGGCTGTGCGGCAGTTGGAAAAGGAGGCTGGGACTAAGCTGTTTTTTCGTACTTCTAAAGGGGTGCAGCTTACACGGGAAGGGGAACTTTTATATCACTATGTGAAACCGGGAGTGGAGGAACTCCTGGAAGGCGGGAAGATGCTGGAGCGGATGCTGAATATGGAGGTGGGGGAGGTGCGGATCGGGGCCAGCGATATGACGCTTCAGTTTTACCTTCTTCCTTATCTGGAACAGTTCCACCGGGTATACCCTAAGATTAAAGTGAATGTTACGAATGCGCCTACCCCTGAGACTATCAAAAGCCTGGAAGAGGGCAGAATTGATTTTGGGGTCGTGACCACGCCTTTTACCAGCAGGGGTACTGTCAAACAGTTCCAGGTAAAGACCATACGCAATGTATTTATCGCAGGCAGCAGCTTTAAGGAATTGGAAGGGCGGGAGCTGGAGTACAAGGAGCTGGAGGCTTTTCCGTGCATTGCACTGGAAAAGAATACTAGCACCAGAACATTTATGGACACCTTCCTGGCACAGCAGGGGACTTTGCTTAAACCGGAATTTGAATTGGCTATCAGCGACATGATAGTGCAGTTTGCCAGGCGCAACATGGGAGTCGGCTGTGTCATGGAAGGTTTTGCGGAGGATGCCATAGACAGAGGTGAGGTGTTCCGGCTGAGGTTCAAAAAAGAGATGCCTCCTCGCCAAATGTGTTTGGTTACGGGAGAATCCAGCTTGATTTCCATGCCGGGGCGCAGGCTGCTGGATATGATGACCGGCGGACAGGTGACGGACAGCAGATGAGTGTCCTCTTGTGGTAACATAAGCGCTGCTTATGGAGAATATAATAAAGAACGTCTTTACTTATGGTATGGGTTGTAGTAAATTAGGTAAGGATAAGATACACAGGAATGCGTGTCCATCCTTTTATAAACTGCAAATGAGCATTGAACGGGAGATACCCGAAGGAGGATTTTAGTATGGTTAGAGCAATTGTAGGTGCTAACTGGGGTGACGAGGGAAAGGGTAAGATTACGGATATGCTTGCCAAGGAGTCTGACATTATCATCCGTTTCCAGGGCGGAAGTAATGCGGGCCACACCATTATCAATGATTATGGCAAGTTTGCCCTTCACCTTCTTCCATCCGGCGTGTTTTATCAGCATACAACCAGCATTATTGGCAATGGAGTGGCCCTCAATATTCCTTATCTGATTCAGGAAATTGAGTCACTTATGGAGCGGGGCGTGCCAAAGCCCAGAATCCTGGTTTCTGACAGGGCTCAGATTCTCATGCCGTACCATGTGCTGTTTGACACCTACGAGGAAGCGCGCCTGGCCGGAAAATCCTTTGGTTCAACCAAGTCCGGTATTGCTCCCTTCTATTCGGATAAATATGCCAAGATTGGTTTCCAGGTCAGTGAACTCTTTGATGAGGACCTGCTGAGGGAAAAGGCATACAGGGTGTGCGAGCTGAAAAATGTGCTTCTGGAGCACCTGTACCATAAAACGCTTCTGGATCCTGAGGAAATCATTAAGGAGCTCCTCAGCTACCGGGATATGATTGAGCCGTATGTATGCGATACCTCGGCTTATCTTCATGAGGCCATCAAGGAAGGAAAGAATATCCTTTTAGAGGGACAGCTGGGCTCCCTTAAGGACCCGGACCACGGCATTTATCCCATGGTTACATCTTCTTCCACGCTGGCTGCCTATGGAGCCATCGGCGCAGGCATTCCTCCGTATGAGATTAAGGATATCACGACGGTTGTAAAAGCTTATTCCAGTGCAGTGGGCGCCGGTGCATTTGTCAGTGAGATATTTGGGGACGAGGCAGATGAACTGAGAAACCGGGGAGGCGACGGCGGAGAATACGGCGCCACCACGGGAAGGCCCAGACGCGTGGGCTGGTTCGATGCGGTGGCTACCAGATACGGCTGCCGGATTCAGGGAACCACGGAAGTGGCATTTACCGTGCTGGATGTGCTGGGCTATCTGGATGAGATACCGGTATGTGTTGGTTATGAGATTGACGGACAGGTCACCAGGGAATTCCCGACTACGTCTAAGCTTGAGAAGGCCAAACCAGTCCTTACCAGACTGCCCGGCTGGAAGTGCGATATCCGCGGCATTAAGAAGTACCAGGATCTTCCGGAGAATTGCCGCAAATACATTGAATTCGTGGAGAAGGAAATTGAAGCTCCTATCTCAATGGTATCCAACGGACCGGGAAGAGACGACATCATCATGCGCAAATAAATATGGAATAATGAAAAACAGGACCTTACGGCAGCAGCCGGCGGGTCCTGTTTTGCGTCATATTATGCTCATCATCTGAATCCGCGTCAGTTTTATCCGAAGGGGGCTGCTTTACGTCCTCATCCATGTCTTCAAAGGGATCGGATGGTTTCACCACTCTGGTCATAAGCCCCATGGCGTACAGTATGATGGGAATGAATACCAGGGAGAAGATGACCGCCATGAGATAATTCTTTGGCGCGCCCATGGCAGCCAAAATTATGGCCAGAATAAAAAGTCCTGCCAGCAGGACGGCTCCTATAAGGGCAAATATGCGTTTCAGTTTCATTGAACAGCTCCTTTCTGCGGCATCAGGCCTCCTCGGCCAATTCTTCCCAGATCTGGTACAGCTTCTCCAGCTGTCCGGCTATTTCCTCTTTTTCCTTATTCAGCTCCATGAGCCTGGGCACATCGGTGTAAACCTTCTCCCGGGTGAGGAGGGTGTCAATCTCGCTGTCCCTGGTCTCCAGGGCGTGAATGGAATCCTCTGTTTTCCTGAGCTCGTTCTGAATCCTGCGTATGCGGGCCTGTTCTTCCTTCTGAGCCTTCCATGCCAGTTTCAGGTCGTTCTGGGAACTCTGGGAAGGCCGGTCTGAGGATTGGAAGGAATTGGGTACAGAGAATGTACGGTTGTTCCTGGCTGCAAATGCGGCTTCCACAGCATCCTTTTTCTCAAGATAGTAGTCGTAGCTGCCAATGTAATTAATCAGGGACTGTCCGGTCAAATCCAGAATTCTGGTGGCTGTGCGGTTGATGAAATACCGGTCATGGGATACATAGAGTACGGTTCCGGTGTAACGGCACAGGGCGCTTTCCAGGATTTCCTTGGAGGTGATGTCCAGGTGGTTGGTTGGTTCGTCCAACAGCAGGAAATTGGCGTCGGAAAGCATCAGCTTGGCCAGGGAGACGCGTCCGCGCTCACCGCCGCTTAAATCGCGGATTAATTTGAACACATCATCCCCTGTAAAGAGAAAGGACGCCAGGGTGTTGCGGATCTGGGTATTGTTCATGTTGGGATAGGTGTCCTGGATTTCGTCAAACAGGGTCTTATCCATATGAAGAATCTGGTGTTCCTGGTCGTAGTAGCCGATGTGTACCTTGGAACCCAGACGTATCTCTCCGGCATCGGCGGGCAGCAGCTGGTTGATGATTTTGAGGAGAGTGGTCTTGCCGGTGCCATTGTTGCCGATGATGGCTACCCGTTCCCCGCGCTTGATTTCAAAATTTACATCCGTGAACAGGGTCTGGCTGTCAAAGGACTTGCTCAGGCCGGTGACGGTAAGCACATCCTTGCCGCTTTCCACATCCGGCTCCAGCCGGATGTCCATGGAGTCGTCGATGTCCATGGGCTTTTCCAGACGATCAATCTTTTCCAGCATCTTTTCACGGCTCTCGGCCCTGCGGATGGATTTTTCCCGGTTAAAGGATTTAAGCTTGGCAATGACCGCCTCCTGGTGCCTGATTTCCTGCTGCTGATTTAAGTATGCCCGGATTCTGGCATCCCGGAGCATGGCTTTTTTGTCGCTGTAGGCAGTGTAATTGCCGCTGAATACGGTCCCGATTCCATTGTCCAGCTCCACGATTTTTGTCACCACACGGTCCAGGAAATAACGGTCATGGGCAACGATGATTACGCTGCCGTTGTAGGTCTTAAGGTATGTCTCCAGCCAGGCAATGGATTCCATGTCCAGGTGGTTGGTGGGCTCGTCTAAAAGCAGAATGTCAGGCTTGGTCAGCAGAAGCTTTCCCAGGGATACGCGGGTTTTCTGGCCGCCGGACAGGGCGTTGATGGGCTTTGAAAATTCCTCCTCGGCAAAGCCAAGACCCTTTAATACGCCGGTGATTTCGCTGCGGCAGGCATAGCCGCCCTCCAACTCAAACTGGTGGGTCAGGCGGCTGTATTCCTCCAGCATGGCTTCCAGACGCTCGCCGGACGCGCTTTTCATGTCCAGTTCCAGGAAGCGGATGCGTTCTTCCATCTGAAGGATGGGACGCTTGACCTCCAGCAGGGCGTCGTGGATGGTGCTCTCGCTGTCCAGGTCCTGGTGCTGGGCCAGGTAGCCGATGGAGGCCCCCTTGCTCAGTGCCACGCACCCCTCGTCGGAGGCCAGTTCCCCAATGATGATTTTCAGGAGGGTAGACTTGCCGGCGCCGTTGATTCCGACGATGGCTGCCTTTTCATGGTCCTCCAGGTGGAAGGAAACCTGCTTTAATATATGTTTCTCTCCAAATGATTTGCTTATATTGCTGCATGATAAAATCATGGTAAACTCCTTTAAAAACGACATATTTAGCTCTCCCAAGTATAATATACGGTGACGATTTTTTCAAGAACATATGTAAACGTGTTTGACATTTTTTTGACGTCTGTTTATAATAGAACTATTAGAGTTTTGACAGAACTGCACAATGGGAAGGTGGATACATCATGGAACGCAAGGAGATTTCGAAGGCAGTGATTTCCAGGCTGCCCCGTTATTACCGTTATTTAGGTGAATTAATAGAGGAAGGTGTGGAGCGTATATCTTCCAATGAGCTGAGCTCCAGAATGAAAGTGACCGCATCTCAGATCCGTCAGGATCTGAATAATTTCGGCGGATTCGGGCAGCAGGGATACGGCTATAATGTAAAGTACCTCTATTCGGAAATCGCCAAGATACTTGGGATTGACAGACAGCACAATGTGATCATCATCGGAGCAGGAAACCTGGGACAGGCAATTGCCAATTATACGAATTTCGAGCGCAGGGGCTTTGTTATCAGGGGAATGTTTGATATTAACCCCAAACTGATTGGCCTGGTCATCAGGGGAATTGAGATTCGCTCCGTGGATGATTTGGAGACGTTTATCAGGGAGAATGAGATTCAGATTGCTGCTCTGACCATCCCGAAAACAAAGGCGCCGGAGATTGCGGACCGCCTGGTAAACGCGGGAATCAGGGCTATCTGGAATTTTGCCCACACGGATTTGGTGGTACCGGAGGACGTGGTGGTGGAGAACGTACACCTGTCCGAGAGCCTGATGCGTCTTTCCTACCGGGTCAGCAGCATGTACGACCTGCAGGAGGAGAAAAAGAACGCGTTAAAGTAAATGTTTAGGAAGACAGCACCATGATACTTGGAGTTGGAACGGATTTAGTTGAAATCAGACGCATGGAAAAAGCCTGTAAAAAGGATTATTTTGTGGTGCGCACATTTACGGATATGGAAAGCCGGCAAGCAAAGGGGTCCGCCTCTAAGCTGGCCGGCTCTTTTGCTGTGAAGGAAGCGGTTGCAAAGGCCCTGGGAACGGGGTTTCGGACCTTCATGCCCATCGACGTGGAGGTGCTCAGGGACGATGTGGGAAAACCCTATGTCCGCCTTTACAGAGGCGCCCTGGCGCGGTTTCAGGAGATGGGGATGGAACGCCTGGAGGTGTCCATCACCAATACAAGGGAATATGCCATGGCGTTTGCGGTGGGAGAAGGAAGGATAAAGGAGGTACAGCCATATGAGGATGCTGGTAACGGGAAAACAGATGAAAGCCATTGACGCATACACCATCCATACCATAGGTGTTCCGTCCCTGGTCCTGATGGAGCGGGCAGCTCTTAAGGTGGCCCAGGCAGCGGAGAGTCTGTGGGAGAAGGGGGATACAATCTGGGCAGTGTGCGGCACCGGCAATAACGGGGCCGACGGCGTGGCGGCAGCCAGGATGCTTCATTTAAAAGGATATCCGGTGCGTGTATTCCTGGTAGGAAATCCGGATAAAGGAACAGACGAATTCAGGACGCAGATTAAGATTGCAGGCAATGTGGGCCTTTCCTCCTCGTCCTGGCAGGAGGGGGAGAAGGAAGAATGCGGCCTTCTCATAGACGCGGTGTTCGGCGTGGGACTGAGCCGCCCTGTTGAGGGGGAGTACAGGCAGTGTATTAAGATGCTTGAGGCCAAGTCCATCCGCCGCACTGTGGCGGTGGATGTGCCGTCGGGCATCCACGGGGATACGGGGACTGTCATGGGCATAGCCCTGAGGGCTGACCTGACCGTTACATTTGGATGGGAGAAAACCGGGACAGCCCTGTATCCGGGCCGGGAGTACGCGGGCCAGGTGGAAGTGGCTGATATCGGATTTCCCGGACAGGCCCTGGATGCGGTGAAGGAAGCAGAGGGGACGGCGGCGGGGGATTTTGCCGTCACCTACGGTGATGATGATTTGAAACGGATTCCCAAGCGCCCTGCCTATTCCAACAAGGGAACCTTTGGAAAGGTGCTGATTGTGGCAGGCTCTAAGAATATGTGCGGGGCCGCTTACCTGAGCGCCTTATCCGCATACAGGACAGGGGCGGGACTGGTAAAAATGCTTACAGTGGAGGAAAACCGGCAGATTCTCCAGGAACGCCTGCCTGAGGCCATTATAGCAACCTACACCCCGGACCAGCTCATGGAGGGCAGGGATGAATTCAGGAAGATGATAGAAGCCCAGATGGATTGGGCTGACGTGGTGGTACTGGGACCGGGACTGGGAAATGGACCCTATGTGGAATACCTGGTGGAGGATATACTGACCAGCGCGTTCGTGCCTGTCATCATTGACGCGGACGGCCTGAACGCCATAGCGGCTCATCCATACCTTACCTCTTACTATACGGAGAATATTATCGTGACGCCCCATCTGGGGGAAATGGCCCGGCTCACAGGGGAGACCGTCGATCAGATTAAGGAGAACCTGGCAGCCACGGCCCTGGAGTATGCGGGTCGTTACGGCCTCACCTGCGTGTTAAAGGACGCAGCCACAGTCACCGCGGGACGGGACGGGAACCTGTACATCAATTACAGCGGCAACAGCGCCATGGCAAAGGCGGGTTCCGGCGACGTGCTCACAGGCATCATAGCAGGGCTGATAGCCATTGGCATGGATGAGGAGGAGGCTGCCTGTCTGGGTGTATATCTTCACGGCCGGGCAGGGGACGCGGCTGCCTCTAAAAGCGGCGCCCACAGCCTGCTGGCTTCGGAACTGGCGGATGCTGTCGGCAGTGTGATGGCCATGGTGTAATGGCTGTTCCGCCACGCCAATAATATTTTAAATACAATTGAGATTGGGCCGGGACAGGGGCCCGCGACACAGGAGGCAACAACAATGAATTCTTACAGCAGAGTTTACGCAGCCATTGACCTGGATGCGGTGGAATCCAATATGAGGGCAATGAGGGACAGCCTTCCTCCTTCCACTTCCATGATCGGGGTGGTAAAGACAGACGGGTACGGACACGGGGCGGTTCCGGTGGCCAGGACCATTGCTCCTTATGTGGAAGGGTATGCGGTGGCCACCATTGACGAGGCGGTTATCCTGCGCCGCCACGGCATCCAGAAAATGATTCTGGTACTGGGTGTGACCCATGAGAGCCGTTTTGAGGATTTGGTCCGGTACGATATACGCCCGGCCATGTTCCGGTATGAGGAGGCCGGAAAATTATCTGAAACAGCTGTAAAGAACGGCGCCAGGGCAAACATACATCTGGCGGTGGATACGGGCATGAGCCGGATTGGAATGGCGCCGGATGAGGCGTCGGCAGACGAGGCGGCCAGGATATCCAGGCTTCCCGGAATCCGCATCGAGGGTATGTTTACCCATTTTGCCAGGGCAGATGAGGCGGATAAGGCATTTTATGAGGCACAGTATAAGAAATACAGGGATTTCTGTGAAATGCTCCACAGCCGGGGCGTGGATATCCCAATCCGCCACTGCTCCAACAGCGCCGGCATTGTGGAAGGGCTGGACTCCAACGGATTGGATATGGTGCGTGCCGGAATCTCCATTTACGGCCTGTATCCTTCAGACGAGGTGGTCCGGGACAGGGTGAAGCTGGTTCCTGCCATGGAGCTTAAGAGCTTCATCACATACATAAAGACCATAGAACCAGGTACGGCCGTGAGCTATGGGGGTACCTTCGTGGCGGACCGTACCATGCGGGTGGCCACCATTCCTGTGGGATACGGGGACGGTTATCTGCGCAGTCTCTCCAACAAGGGCGCGGTGCTCATACGCGGAAAACGGGCAGGGATCCTTGGGAGGATATGCATGGACCAGTTCATGGCAGATGTTACGGACATCCCTGAGGCAGCGGAAGGAGATCAGGTGACCCTCATTGGAAAGGATGGGGAGGAATGTATTACGGTGGAGGAGCTGGCCCGTCTGGGCGGCGGTTTCCACTATGAAATTATCTGTGGAATCGGCAAACGGGTTCCAAGAGTCTACCTGCGGGACGGGAAGGCCATTGGGCAAAAGGATTACTTTAACGATATTTACGAGGGCTTTGGATATATGTAAAAGCCTACCAGGCTCAAAGAGAACGTCTGACTCATATGTTATTAGTGTGGCGTAAAGCCGGCCGGATGCCCCAGTGTATCTGGGCTATGTATACACAGGTCAAAAATGTCAATACTAAGATTGAATAAATTGACGGAGTGTGAACGATGTGATTATCAGACGTGGAGATATTTATTATGCGGATTTGCGGCCGGTGGTGGGCTCGGAACAGGGAGGAGTGCGCCCTGTGCTGATTATCCAGAATGACGTGGGAAACAAGCACAGCCCCACGGTCATATGTGCAGCCATTACATCCAGGATGAACAAAGCCAAGCTGCCCACCCATGTGGAACTGCCCACCAGACGCTGTGCCATGATCAAGGATTCGGTCATTCTCCTGGAACAGCTGCGCACCATTGACAAACAGAGACTGAAGGAGAAAATCTGTCACATTGATGAGGAACTGCAGCAGAAGGTGGATGAGGCCCTTATGATTAGCCTGGAACTGCGTACATAAGCAGGCGGGGGCACCATGGTCAGGAGCATAAGGCACCATTGACGAAATATGAGAAAAATGATATGATAAGCAGAGTTATGCCGTATTTTAGAGGTATAGCTCTGTTTTTTTGGCAGGGCCCGACGGTTATGGTGTTTCATGAGTATGAAAGGAGTCTTTTTGTCATTATGGACGATGGTTATCCACCTGTCAGTATCCTCATATTGATAGGATTTATTCTTCTGGAGGCAGTGTTTTACGGTTTTGGTTCGGCAATACAGAATGTGAACGAGGGGAAGCTGGAAGAGGAGGCGGCCGGGGGGAATAAAAAGGCTGCGCGCCTGTTAGAGATAGTGAACCGTCCCGTGCGGTTCGTCCATACCATCCAGGTCACTACCCATCTGATGGGTATGATTATAGGTGCGGCAATCCTTCCTGCCATGATTGGCATGGTGGAGCGCAGGTTCCTTCTGGGAAAGGTGCTGGCCTGGGCAGAACCGGCCCAGTTGATGGCGATGTCGGGTACGCCGTGGTACAGGAATCCGTCCTGGTGGCAGTGGGCAGGGATTCTGGCCCTGGTCACCATATTTGTCCTGGTGCTGGTCATCAGTTTCGGCATAATCATACCTAAACGTCTGGCGGCCAGGGAGCCTGAGAAGTGGGGATACCATATGCTTCCGGTTGTGCTCTTCTTCGCGGGGGTATTCCTGCCCCTGACACGCCTGATTACGTTGATTTCTTCCCTGGTGCTTAAGCCATTTGGGGTGGACCTGGCGGATGACGACGGCAACGTGACAGAGGAGGATATCATGTCCATGGTCAATGAGGGCCATGAACAGGGTGTCCTGGAAGCGGATGAGACAGAGATGATAACCAATATCTTTGAGCTGGGAGACAAGGAAGCCGCGGATATCATGACGCACCGTACCAACATGACGGCCCTGGACGGCAGCATGAGCCTTAAGAAAGCAGTGGATTTCATCCTGAATGAAGGCGTGAATACCCGGTATCCTGTATACGGGGAGGACATAGATGATATCATTGGCATACTCCACATGCGCGATGCCATGGCCTTTGCGGAAAAGGAAGAGAACAAGGACAGGATGGTTATGGACATACCCGGCCTTTTGAGGGAAGCCAATTTCATACCTGAGACAAGGAACATAGACACCCTTTTCAAGGAGATGCAGTCCCGCAAGATTCACATGGAAATCGTGGTGGACGAGTACGGACAGACAGCCGGTCTTCTCACCATGGAGGATATACTGGAAGAAATCGTGGGCAACATCATGGATGAATACGATGAGGAAGAGGATTTCATACAGGCCATGGAGGATGGCACCTTTGTCATGAGCGGTCTTACGCCGTTGGAAGATGTGATGGAAACCCTGGATATTGAACTGCCTGAGGAGGACAGTGACACCTACGACACCCTGAACGGATATCTGGTCTCACGGCTGGACCGCATCCCTCAGGAAGGGGAGAATCCCCAGGTGGAATTCGGCGGCTGGCTCTTTGAAGTGGAGCGGGCCGGTAATAAGATGATAGAGAGCGTCCGGGTAGTTCCTGTGCCGGAAGGCGGGAAGGCTGCGGACAGCTGGAAAGATTCGGTGGAAGAGAAGTATGATGCAGTTAATAGAGAGTACGAAGGAGATGTTTCGTGACAGCAGATTTTTAAGGAAGGCGCTTATGATTGCCTGTCCCGTGGCTCTGCAGGGAATGCTTAACACAGTGGTAAATCTGGTGGATACCCTGATGATTGGAACCATGGGGGCCACAGCCATAGCGGCAGTGGGACTGGCCAATAAGTTCTTCTTTGTTTTTTCGCTTCTGGTATTCGGAATTGTCAGCGGAAGCGGCGTACTGGCGGCCCAGTTCTGGGGAAACGGCGATTTAAGGAGCATACGGAAGGTCCTGGGACTTTCCATCCTTTTGGCCCTGACAGGGGCCTTGTTCTTCGTTGTGCCGGCCCTTATGTCACCCCAATCCGTCATGCGCATATTTACCACCAGCCATGACAGCGTGGAGCTTGGGGCAAAGTATTTAAAGATAGCGGTTTTAACCTACCCCTTTTTAGCCATGACCAATGTATATGTGGCCATACTCAGGGCGGTGAACAAGGTTATATTCCCTGTCATAAGCAGCTGTATAGCCATTTTGATTAATATCTGCCTGAATTATGTGCTGATTTTCGGAAAGTTCGGCGCACCGGCCATGGGAGTGTCCGGCGCGGCCGTGGCCACCCTTATAGCAAGGACGATTGAGATTGTGCTGATTCTGGGGTACGTGTACGGAAAAAAGCTTCCGGTGGCCTGCGGACTCAGGGAGCTGTTTGGCTGGAGCGGCCTGTTCATCAGCCAGTTTTTCAGGACGTCAGCACCTGTCATTGCCAATGAGTTTATGTGGGGGCTGGGCACTACCATGTATTCCCTGGCCTACGGGCGCATGGGAGACGAGGCGGTGGCGGCCATCACCATCGCCACCACCATTCAGGATATCCTGGTGGTGCTGTTTCAGGGCCTGAGCGCGGCCGCTGCCGTTATCCTGGGCAATGAGCTGGGGGCGGGCCATCTCAAACGGGCGGAGAAGTATGCGGTGCATTTCTTTATCCTCCAGTTCATTGCCACGGTAGGCGTGGCTGTGGTGCTGATTGGAATTCGGTGGCCCATCATCAGCCTTTACAACATCACGCCTGAGGTGGCCCGGAACGTAAGCCTGTGCATCCTGATTTTTGCGGCCTACATGCCGGCGAAGATGTTTAATTATGTCAATGTGGTGGGCGTGTTGAGAAGCGGAGGCGATACCAAGATGTGTCTGTTCCTGGATACCAGCGGCGTGTGGTTTATCGGCGTACCCCTGGCGTTTTTGGGAGCCCTGGTGTGGAGACTGCCTATCTATACAGTGTATGCGCTGGTGATGACGGAAGAGGTATATAAGGCTGTGCTGGGATATATACGGTACAGGCAGAAAAAGTGGCTCAGAAACCTGGCGGCGGAGGTGGGGTGAGCCGGGCAGGGGGATGAAACAAAGGGTTTGCGGGCGGCATTCGAGCCAGTGTCTAAGCCCGGCATCTCCTGCGGGCAATTAAGGGAGAGAATTTTTCTTGCCATATAAAAAAAATCGTGTTAATATAGAAAAGATGTGTATAAAATACAGCAGAGGGCCGTATTTGAACGTATAAACCATAAAAGAAGAATCAGGAAAGGATGTTTACCAATGTCAGGACATTCAAAGTTTGCCAACATTAAGCATAAGAAAGAGCGCAACGACGCTGCCAAGGGCAAGATCTTCACTGTCATCGGCCGTGAGATTGCAGTCGCTGTAAAAGAGGGCGGAGCAGATCCGGCCAACAACAGTAAGCTGAGGGACGTTATCGCCAAGGCAAAGGCCAACAACATGCCCAATGATACCATTGACCGCGGCATCAGAAAGGCGGCAGGCGATGCCAACTCCGTGAACTACGAGACCCTTACATACGAGGGATACGGCCCCAACGGCGTGGCTATTATCGTGGATACACTGACCGACAACAAGAACCGCACGGCTGCCAATGTGAGGAGCGCCTTCACCAAGGGCGGCGGCAACGTAGGCACACCGGGAAGCGTGTCCTATATGTTTGATAAAAAGGGACAGATTATCATCGACAAGGAAGAATGCGGCATGGATCCGGACGAACTGATGATGCTTGCCCTGGACGCGGGAGCAGAGGATTTCTCCGAGGAGGAGGACAGCTACGAGGTCGTTACGGCGCCTGAGGATTTCAGCGCTGTGCGCGAGGCACTGGAGGCCCAGAGCATTCCCATGATGCAGGCGGATGTGACCATGATTCCCCAGACATGGGTGGAGCTGACCGATGAGGATGATATTAAGAAGTTAAACCGTACACTGGATTTGCTGGATGAGGATGACGATGTCCAGGCCGTGTACCATAACTGGGATGAATAAACACGGGCATTGCCCAAATGGAGCGCAGCTAAGTTAGAGGGTTGTGCTGCGTTGGTACTATGAAATGGAAAGTCCCCTGCGGCAGGTTATCATGATCTGCTGCAGAGGACTTTTTGTCATAGAAAAGGCGGATTTGAGTCTCTTTACGGTATAATTAAGCTGAGCAGGATTACCAGAATCAGGGAACAGAGGGAGAGGAATGCGGTGATGAACGTCCATGTTCTCAATGTTTGGCCTTCAGTCATAGACCAGCCAGAAACCGCTGTCATTTACATGGGAAGCGGCCACTAGTTTTTAAAAAAGTATGGGGAAATATCTCAAGAGTCATCAATAATTTTACCATAAATCAGTGAGGAGTTGTTTTATTTTGTAGCAAAAAGAATCCCGTATTTATGCGGTTTCTGGCGTACGCAAACGCCTAAAAAGTAAACAAAATGGAAAGGAGTACAAAAGAAAATGTAGAATTTTGAGTTTGGAAATATGTGTCTGCCACTGTTAAATCAGGAAGATCCCTTCATTGACAAGAAATCTAGAAGTGTTATAATTAAGACAAGTTGTCAGACAAGGAGTGAAAATATGATTATAACACATTCAAATGTCACGGAGCAGTTGGTTAGCTATTTTAAGGAAAATATAGTATCAGGAGCATGGAAAGTAGGAGAAAAGATTCCTTCGGAAAACCAGCTGACAGAGACACTTGGGGTAAGCCGGGCAAGTGTGCGGACGGCGATTCAGCAGATGGTTGGTCTTGGTATATTGGAAAGCCGACACGGAAAAGGTACATATGTTATGGATAATCAGGTAGACGAGATGTCTGCCAATAAAGGAAAGATTACAGCCCAGGATTGCAAGGATTTGCAGAAAGTGCTGGAGTTCAGAAGGATTGTGGAGACAGAGGCCTGTTATCTGGCGACCAGATATGCTACTGATGAGTTTATAAATGAACTTCAGCGGTGTCTGGACACTATGGCATCCAATAAAGTGAACAAAGAAAACTTTATTATGGCTGATACGGCGTTTCATGAACTTATCTGCCGGGAATCCCGGAATCCATTACTTGAAAAAAGTATGAGCAAGGTTTTTGAGGAGGCGTGTAAGGATCAGGGAAGGACATATGAACTGTTTGGATTTAAGGATGGTATCTATTATCATACGCTGATTTTGAATGCGATTCGATCCGGGGATGCCAAGAGGGCGAGAGAATGTATGTATGAGCATTTACAGGTAGCGATTGATAAGCTTAACGAGCCGGAGTAATTACGGGAATGGGCATTTTGAGCCATTATTTAAGAAAGTACTTGTCAGACGACTAACAAGAAGAAGGAGGGATTAATATGTCAGTTACCATCGAAAGAATCAGAGTCATATGCACGGCACCGGAGGGCATTAATCTTGTGGTAGTTAAGGTTGAGACAAATCAGCCCGGGTTATATGGACTCGGCTGTGCAACCTTTGCCTACCGCCATTTGGCTGTGAAAACCATAGTGGAGGAATATCTGGACCCTTTGCTAAAAGGAAGGGATGCGGAGAGTATCGAGGAGCTGTGGCAGCTGATGCATCAGAATGCTTACTGGCGCAATGGGCCGGCGGAGAACAATGCAATCTCCGGGGTGGATATGGCTCTTTGGGACATTAAAGGGAAGCTGGCCGGGATGCCGGTATATCAGCTATTTGGTGGAAAATGCCGTCAGGGGATTCCTGTTTACCGGCATGCGGATGGACGGGACTTAGACGAGCTGTGTGAAAATATACAAAGGTTTCAGGAAATGGGAATCAGAACAATCCGATGCCAGTGCGGCGGCTACGGAGGGGATGCATATGGAAGCACGCCGAAGGATTCCCCCGCTAATTCTCTGCCCGGAGTTTATCTGGATTCCAGATCCTACATACGTGACACAGTGAATCTGTTTGAAGGCATCCGAAGCAAGATTGGATATGAGATGAATCTGGTCCATGACGTCCATGAGCGCATTGCCCCGGTGGAGGCGATTCGTCTGGCAAGACTGCTGGAACCTTATGATTTGTTCTTCCTGGAAGATCCGGTGCCTATCGAGCAGACGGAATGGCTGCGGCAGCTGCGTCGGCAGACCTCTATTCCGATTGCAGAGGGTGAGCTGTTCAACAACCCCGCCGAATGGAAAATGCTGATTACAGAACATCTGATTGATTTTATACGGGTACATATTAGTCAGATTGGAGGAATCACTCCCGCCAGAAAGCTTCAGATATTTGCCGAGCAGTTCGGGATAAGGACGGCATGGCACGGACCTGGAGATATGTCTCCCCTGGCGCATGCAGCGAATATTCACATCGACCTGGCGGCTCCGAATTTTGGCGTTCAGGAATGGTCCGGCATTGAGCCACCCAACTTTGTGATTCAGGATTTGAAGGGACCCCATGGAGCGCTTTTGGAAGTATTTCCGGGGCTTCCTGAATACAAGGATGGTTATGTATATGCCAATGATAAGCCGGGACTGGGGGTTGATTTGGATGAAAAGGAAGCTGTTAAGTACCCTTGCGAGAATACGGTGACCACATGGACGCAAACCAGAAGGAAAGATGGAGCGCTGCAGACACCATAGATATGGGCGAATCAAATTGAGCAAAGTGAAAGGAGCGGATAATAGCATGATAAGAAAACAGATTGCAGGTTTGCTTGTGGTGACGGCATTGATTGCGGGGAGCGCAAGTATCTATAAGGATTCACGCCCTCCACAGTCGGAGGATGGGGTTATCACCTTAAGGATGGCGCAGACATCATCAGAGACAGGCGCAATCGGGCAGTCCATGAATGCATTTGCCGATAAGATTTATGAGAGAACCGGAGGGAAATATAAAATAGAGGTTTATCATAACGGGCAGCTGGGGGCGGAGATTGACACGATTGAGGGGTGTCAGATGGGAACCATTGACATTGCTGTTGTAAATCAGTCCACCCTTGGAAATTTTATTCCGGATTTTCCGGCACTTGATATTCCATATTTAATTACATCTACGGATCAGGCGGATCAGGTATTTCTGGGAGAAATAGGAAATTATTTTCTGGATGAACTTTCTGGAGTGCAGCTTTATGGCCTGGGAATCTGGGAGTCAGGATTTCGAAATTTGACAAACAGCAAGGCAGATGTGAATTCTGTGGATGACATAACAGGACTTAAGATCCGGACTATGGAAAACCAGATTCATATTGCATTTTGGAAAGCGTTGGGGGCGGATGCCACTCCCATGGCGTGGGGAGAGGCCTACACGGCTTTGCAGCAGGGAGCGCTGGATGGACAGGAGAATCCTTCTACAGTAATATTGACCAACAACGTGGCCCAGGTCAATAAACATATGGCGGTGACTGAACATGCGTATTCTACTGTATTTTTGGTAATGAGCCCCGCAACGTGGGCATCCCTGGATGAGGAAATGAAACAGGTTTTCCAGGATACGGTTATGGAATGCGGTCTCGAGGAACGAAAGCTTAGCAGGAAAATGGATGCGGAAGCAGTTGAGCAGCTCAAGGAACAGGGAATGGTGGTTACATATCCGGATAAACAGCAGTTTACCGAAGCGGCAGCATCCCTTTATGGTGAATGGGAAAAGCAGTATGGAGATATCATGTTCCAGATTCAGGCATTGCAGAATAAACAATAGGAGGCATAGGATGAAGGGGATAAAAAGTGTTTTTATAAAAATGCAAAGAATTAATACGGTCATAATCAGCCTGGCTCTGTTGGCTATGGTAGGAGTGGTATTTATCCAGACATTCTGCCGCTTCGTTATTTTTAGGAGCTTGTCATGGTCTTAAGAGTTGTCCCGCTACCTCTTTGTGACATTAATTGTTCTGGGAGTAAACCTGGCAATTACCAATCATCTGTTTGTCAGGATTGAGATAATTGACAATTATTTGAAGGGAACGGCAGCAGTTATGATGAATTTGATTCGTAAATTTATCATGATATATGTAAATATTGTGTTTGTTTACAGCAGTTTTAAACTGATTCTAATTGGGGCTTACCAGACCAGCCCGGCTATGAGGATTCCCATGAGCCTTCTTTACGGTATTATATTCATTGGCTTTGCCATGAATGTATTTGCCAGTCTGATTGATCTGTATGAGACATATGTAAGAGTCCCCGAAGAGGAGGTAAAATAATGGATACGGCAGCTATTGCATTAATCGTTGCATTGATTGTCACCATGGCCTGCGGCCTGGAAATCACATGGTCCCTGGGACTGGCCTGTATTGTGGCGGTACTATTGGACCCCAACCTTACATTTGTTGTAATATCACAGCGAATCTTTGCAAATTCAAACAGTTTTTCCATGCTGGCAATTCCGGCATTCATCCTGGCGGGAGATATTATGTCCAAGGGAGGGCTTTCCAAGCGGCTGGTGGCATTTGCGGACTCGCTTGTAGGATGGATTTCCGGTGGGATTTCGCTGGTTTCCATCGTTGCCTGTACATTTTTTGCGGCCATTTCAGGTTCTTCCGTTGCAACAACGGCAGCCATCGGCGGTCTGATGTACCCGGAGATGTCTAAGAGAGGGTATCCGGAGGATTATTCAGCGGCGGTACAGGCCATTGGCGGTACGCTGGGAATCGTGATTCCGCCCAGTATTGTGCTGGTAATCTACGGCAACATTACGGGAACGCCGGTAGGGGATTTGCTGATGGCGGGAGTGATTCCGGGGGTGATATGCTGCATCTTTCTGTGCATCTATGCCTACTACAAAGCAAAAAAATATAAGTTTCCCAAAGCGGAAAAATTCTCATTTAAACGATTCCTCCATTCTTTTAAAGGTGCAATCTGGGCTCTGGTCATGCCGGTTATCATCCTGGGCGGAATTTACGCCGGAATCTTCACCCCGACGGAATCGGCGGTCATTGCTGTGGTGTATGGAAACCTTGTATGTTTGTTCATATATCGGGAAGTAACCTTTAAAAGCATATGGGAAATCATCCAGTCCACGGCGGTGGGAACGGCTAACCTGATGATACTGGTGGTGACGGCCCAGATGTTTGGCTGGCTGATAACCTATTATAAGATTCCGCAATTTGTAACCCGGTTTATGCTGTCCTATGTATCCGGAAAATATATGTTCTGGGGAATTATCATTCTGCTTTTGATCGTCTGCGGCATGTTTTTGGAAGTAGGTGCCACGAATCTGATTCTGGCCCCGATTCTGGCTCCGATTGCAGCTGCTTTTGGGATAGACCCGGTACATTTTGGTCTTGTATTTGTATTCCTTTTGGCGATGGGACAGGCAACGCCGCCTTTTGGAACATGCCTGTTCGTATCATGTGGAATCAGTAAGCGGTCAGTTGGTGCGGTTTCCAGGCAGATTGTTCCATTCATACTGGTAGAAATCATGTGCGGTGTTCTGTTTGCTATGGTTCCTGTATTGTCAACCCTATTGCCCAACCTGATATCAGGTTAAAAGACCTGATATTGATTCACAAAATAAATAAAATGTAGGAGGCTCATAATGAAAGAAGTAATGAAAGAAGTAGTAGTGGCAGAGCCACACAAGGCAGAAGTGAGGGAAGTACCGGTGCCGGAACTCTCCGGAGAGAACGAAGTACTGATTCAGATGAAATCCGCGGGTGTGTGCGGCAGTGACCATCATATCTATCACGGTCTGAATCCGTGTTCTACCTATCCGCGTATTCCGGGACATGAAAATGCCGGAGTGGTGGTTAAGGCGGGCAGTGCGGTTACCAATGTTAAGGTGGGCGACCATGTAATTGTAGACCTGATTTCCACCTGTGGAACCTGTTATCAGTGCCGGATTGGAAGAAAAAATGTGTGTGAACATGTGCGGGTCAGAGGTTCAGGCGCAGATGGCGGCTGGAGAGAATATTTTACGGCTCCCGCATCCGAAGTGTACAAAATTGATGATTCGGTGGATTGGAAAGATGCCGCCCTTGTGGAACCGTATGCTATCGGTGCCCATTGCACTGACCGCGCCAGGATTGTTCCGGAGGATGTGGTATTCATCCTTGGCGCAGGCACCATTGGTTCCATTATTCTTCAGACCTGTAAAGCGAAAGGATGCCAAATGGTCATTTGCTGCGATATTGATGATGTATCTTTGCAACGCGCGAAGGAATACGGCGCCGACCATGTAATCAATTCAAAGACGGAGGATGTAGTGAAACGGGTGGCGGAGATTACCCATAACCATGGTGTTACGGTGGCATTTGACTCAGCTTGTTTTCCGGGGTCCCTTACCATGTGTATGCAACCGGGAATCCTTTGTAATGCCGGACGTATGGTTCCTCTGGGTTTCTCTACCGCAAAGGAAGAGATTACACAGGCCATGATTAACCAGAGGGAACTTGATGTGATTGGTTCCAGGATGTCCTGCTTCCAATTCGAACCTACTATCCAGAGAATGGAGAACGGGGAATTTAATACAAAGGGGATTGCAACCATGTTTATCCCCTTCAGTGAAATAGACAAGGTATTCTATTATATGGATCATCCATGTACGGAATCAAAGAAAATGGTAATTTTGTTTGACTGACAGAGAAGCTGATTCATACAACTATAATCAATAAAAAAGGAGCGTATAAAAATGGCTTACGATTATAAAAAAATGTTCAATGTATCAGGAAAACATGCAATTGTGACAGGTGGCGCCCAGGGACTTTCTCGCGGAATGGCAGAAGGACTTCTGGAAAATGGCTGCAAGGTTGTGTTGGTTGACATCCAGAAGGAAAAGCTGGAAGCTGTGTGTGAAGAATACCGTGCCCTGGGATATGAGGCATATGAAGTATGTGGAAATCTCTCGGACCGGGCGGATGTGGACCGGATATTTACAGAGGCCATGGAGATTCTGGATGGAAAGCTGGATGTGCTGATTCCGGCGGCTGGCGTTCAGAGAAGACACCTTCCGGAAGAATTTCCCATTGAAGAATGGGATCTGGTGCTGAACATTAACTTAAATGCAGTATTTCTGATGATTCAGAAGGCCCTCAAGGTTATGCTTAAGCAGGCTACGGGCGGAAAGATTATTACCATTGGTTCTATGGTTACCTGGTTTGGAGGAACCACGGTGCCGGCTTATACGGCATCTAAGGGCGCGGTATCCCAGTTAACCAAGAGCTTGGCGGTAGATTGTGCGGGGCGCAATATCAATATCAACTGCATCTGCCCGGGATATATGGATACAGAAATGTGCGCGAACATGACCCAGGAGCGGAAGGACGAGTGCACCGTGCGTATACCTGCCGGCCGTTGGGGAACACCGGAAGATTTAAAAGGACCGGTGCTGTTTCTGGCATCATCCGCCTCTGATTATTTGAATGGCACTACCATTCCTGTAGATGGAGGATATTTGGTGAAATAAATTAAAAGCAGAACGGCATCTTATAGTGAGTGGATGCTGTTCTGGACAAAAACAGGGGTATGGGAGAAATTAAAGAAAAGGTTGGCACTATAACGTGTTAGAAAGGAAAAGGAGCAGTCGGGAAATAGTCAGCCCACTTTGTCTCTACCATCTTGTCGGACTTCTGGATAGGACGGCGACCGAAATAAAGTAATGAAGATCAATGAGCAGTGGGAAGCATTAAAAGAAGAATCCATTGCCAACATCCAGAGCGAGAAGAGAATTCTGAAACGTCAGATCCGTTCCATCCAGACCGAAGGGCACTTTGGGGATATTAAGGAGAACGACAGTTTTCGGCGGTTCAATTACCGCAGCACAAAAGTATATAAAGAATTCATGCTGTATGCAATCGGCCGAAATATAAATAAATATCATCGTTTTCTTAACCATGAAATAGAGAGATTCACTGGGAAAAATGAGCAGAAAACAGCATAGAAAACAGTGTGAGTCCGGGATTATGGAAAAAGGGGATTTTGCGCTCAAAAACAGGCGGGACAAAGAGAAAACAAGCATATCCATCAGAGCCCGCTTTGCTGAAAAGCAAGGAACTCTGTGGGATATGCTTATTTTAGTTTAGGAGTCCTAAAAATCGGTATTAACCGACTGCCCCATTCTTTGATGGTTTCTGACAAAAACAGAAATATGGCCTTTAACTGCTCTCCGTCTAGTTGGACACCACCAAAGTCTTCAACCCATCCGTTGCGTTTGGCGCATTGAAGATATACAGAGTATAGGATGTATTGGCACTCATGTTGGCGGAGGTGGCTGCCACGGAAGTGTTGGGGTAGGAGCCGGTCCTGGAGATGTAGAGCTGATACCACCCCGGGTAGAAGCTGGTGTAAGGGGTCACTTCCCTGTAGCGTACATTGCTGAAAGCAGTGTAGGAGGAGTTCTGGTTGCCGATGGATACGTCGAAGGGCCCCAGGTTCAGTGACAGGTTGCAGGCCCGCAGACAGCTGGAGCCTGAAGGCGCGTTGCAGGAAATGTCGGATATTTCCATGATGTCCAGGCCGCTTGCCGTATTGATGATGGCAATGGTCATGGAGGCGGAGGAGCGCACCTGTACTGTCTTCTGAATGTACACATAGCCGTTGGCTCCTGACACGGTGACGGTCTGGGTGCCGGAGGCAGACTGGACGTAGCCTGTTATGTCCCCGTTCCCCAGGCTGCTTGCCACCATCCAGTTGCCCAGGTACACGTAAAACGGCTGGTACCCGGTGGAAGCATTGAGGATGCGCACCCTGCCGAAGCTGGTGGCGGTACAGTTGTAGCATGGGAAGGTGATGCCGGGAATGACGGTGACAGAGCCTCTGTTTCCGGGGAAAATGGGCCGGAAGATAGGCGGAAAGCCGGGACGGTTGCCGCTGTACACAGGGCCGCCTTCACCTGGATTGGGTAGTGGGATGACCGGGACATTGGCACCGTTATTCTGATTGCCGCCGCTGTCCACAGGACCGCCCTCGCCCGGATTGGGAAGGGGAGTTACGGGAACATCGGCATCCCCCAGCTCTGCCGCGGTCAGGAGGGTGTCCGGATACTCACTCATTCTGTCTGTATGATAGGACTGATTGTTCATAGAGACCTCGCAAAAGATTGATTCACTATAGTCTATTCATATGGAATAAGGAATGTGTATGTTTTTTTTGAAAAAAAGGGGACTGCATTTTTGGCGGGCTGATGCATATAATAAAAAGAACCAGTGTATCAGGAGCGTGGGCGTATGTCATGGGAACCAAAGAAAACAGCCGTATCCGCACTGGGGCTGCCCCGGGACGTGATTCTGGGGGATGTGCTTATAAGCTTTGTGGGCAGGAGTCAGGTGAATGTGGAAAATTACAGGAGCATCCTGATTTACACGGATACCCTGATTAAGCTCCAGGCCAGGAACTGCAAGGTGGTGATTCACGGAGCCCGCTTAAAGATTGATTATTATACGGCGGAGGAGATGAAGATAACCGGCCAGGTCGGTTCTTTGGAATTTGAAACATAAATCAAAGGAGGGGCCTGTTTGATTGAATGGCTGTTACATAATTGGGAAGGATATGTAAGACTCCGTCTTCACGGCTATTCACCGGAACGTTTCCTGAATCTCTGCAATGCCAGGGGTCTGGAGGTATGGGGACTGATATGCAACCGGGACGGGGATTATGAGTTTTTTATGACTGTGGAAGGATACCGCCGGGTGAAGCCCCTGGTGCGCAAGGCACAGGTAAGGCTGCACATTACCGGCCGTTTCGGCCTCCCATTTTTTATTTACAGGCACAGGAAGCGCTGGTATTACGGTGCTGGAATCATGGCCTTTTTCCTGGTGCTTTATATCATGTCCCTGTTCATCTGGGATATCCAGTTTGAGGGCAATTACAGGTATACCTACGATACTCTGGTCCGTTTTCTGGACACCCAGGATATTGATTACGGCATGCTAAAGGCCAGGATTAACTGCGAGGATTTGGAAGCCTCCATGCGCACAAGCTTTCCCGAGATAACCTGGGTATCTGCCCGTGTTTCCGGTACAAGGCTGCTCATCCACATCAAGGAAAACGAGGTGCTGTCCACTATCCCGGAGAAGGACGAGACACCCTGCGACATTGTGGCGTCCCAGCCGGGAGTCATCACCTCCATGGTGGTGCGCCAGGGAGTTGCCCAGGTTTGTGTTGGGGACGAGGTGGAGGAGGGACAGGTACTGGTCAGCGGACGGGTGCCCATCATCGGTGACAACGAGGAGGAAATCAATGCCTACATGGTTCACGCGGATGCGGATATTGTGGCCAGGACCGTCAAACAATATGAGAAAACATTTCCCCTGCTGCATCAGGAACGTGTCCACACAGGGCGCAGGCGGAGAGGATGGTACATGAAGGCCGGGGCCTGGTCCTTTACCTTCCTGACCCCGGTGAGGGGACAGGGGGAGTGGGATTATTCCATGGAGGAAAAACAGCTCAGGCTGTTTTCCAATTTTTATCTGCCTGTCTATATGGGCGCCATACAGGGCCGGGAAATGGCAACCTATGAGAGAAATTACAGGGAGGATGAGTTAAAAGAGCTGTCCAAAGCCATAAATTACCAATTTGTCAAAAATTTAGAGGAAAAGGGGGTACAAATTCTTGAAAATAATGATAGAATAGAAACAAGTGTTTCTGAATGCCGTCTGACAGGTGAACTCGTCACAGAGGAATCCATTGTTAAGACACAGCCGGCAGCGGAGCCTGATATGAATTCCGGCGGGGAGCCGGGAGAAAAACCAGAGGAGACAATAACTGCTGAATGAGTGTAATTGAGACAATGATTGACATTCCCGCAGAGCATGAGCGGAATGTCTGCGGACAATTTGACACCTACTTAAAGAAGATAGAGCGCACCCTGCATGTGACCATGATTGCCAGGGACGGCGAAATAAAAATCATCGGACCTGAGAAAACCATAGGCCAGGCAAAAAGCGTGTTCAACAACCTGATTGAACTGTCCAAGCGGGGCAATACCATCACGGAACAGAACGTGGACTATGCCCTATCCCTGTCTTTCACGGAGAATGACGGGCAGATTTTGGAGATTGACAAGGACATCATATGCCGGACCATATCCGGCAAGCCGGTGAAGCCAAAGACGCTGGGGCAGAAGCACTATGTGGATGCTATCCGCAAGAAGATGATTGTGTTCGGCATCGGACCGGCCGGCACGGGAAAGACATACCTTGCCATGGCCATGGCCATCCAGGCATTTAAGAACGGCGAGGTGGGGCGCATTATCCTTACCAGGCCGGCCATTGAGGCCGGTGAGAAGCTGGGATTCCTGCCGGGCGATCTCCAGAGCAAGATTGACCCGTATCTTCGTCCTCTTTATGACGCCCTGTACCAGATTATGGGGGCGGAAAGCTATCTCCACAATTCGGAGAAGGGGCTGATTGAGGTGGCGCCTCTGGCCTACATGAGAGGAAGAACACTGGACAATGCCTATATCATCCTGGATGAGGCCCAGAACACCACCCCGGCCCAGATGAAGATGTTCCTTACCAGAATCGGTTTTGGTTCCAAGGTCATCATAACGGGAGACCAGACTCAGAAGGACCTTCCGGGAGGCGCGGTTTCCGGTCTGGACAGAGCCCTTAAGGTGCTGAAACGGATTGACGACATTGGGTTCTGCTACCTGACCAGTTCCGACGTGGTGCGTCATCCATTGGTGCAGAAAATTGTACAGGCCTATGAGACATATGAACAAAAGAATACCCCGCCTGCAGGACGGCGCAGGATACGGGAGCGGAATTAATCCGCCAAGGAGAAGTGAGCATGACCATTTCAATTGAATACGAAGCAGATAAAGTGCTGAATTTGCCCTACCGGGAAATCATCGAGGATACCGTGCTGGCTGCCCTGGATTATGAGGGCTGTCCCTATGAGGCGGAGGTCAATGTCATTCTTACGGACAATGACGCCATACAGGAAATCAACCGGGAACACCGCCGGATTGACGCTCCTACGGACGTGCTGTCCTTTCCCATGGTGGATTATGAGTCGCCATCGGATTTTGACCATGTGGAGGAAGCTGTGGAGGATTACTTCAATCCTGAGACCGGCGAGCTGATGCTGGGGGATATTGTGATTTCCGTGGATAAGGTGGAGGAACAGGCTGAGAAATACGGCCATTCCCAGACCAGGGAGCTGGCCTTTCTGACGGCCCACAGCATGCTCCATCTGTTTGGTTACGACCACATGGAGGACGGCGAACGGCTGGTGATGGAAGAAAAGCAGAAAGAGATACTGGAAACCAGGGGGTATACAAGATGAGAAACGGGTTCAGATGGATGGCAATGGGTTTAACGGCAGGACTGACGGCAGCCGCGCTTTTGACGGGCTGCGCTAAGGAAGCCAGCGTGGAAGCAACCACGGTTCAGGAGCCTCCTGCCACTTCTGAGGCCGCTGAACCCGATATCATCATCCGGTCTGACCCTGAGACCACCGGGGAGGCTACAGGAAATCTTCAGAATTATTACCTTCCGGAGGAACGGACCGAGGAGAACGGGATGATACGCAGCTATCTGACCGGCCAGATGGTGGAAACCGCTAAGGGAAACCGCCGGCCCGCGGCTGTGATGATGAGCAATGACAAGGAAGCCAGGCCACAGTACGGTATCAACAGGGCGGGGGTGGTCTATGAGGCGCCGGTGGAGGGAAGCATGAACCGGTACATGGCCCTTATAGAGGATTATGACGGCCTGGAGCGCATAGGCTCGGTGCGCAGCTGCCGGACCTACTACACCTATTTTGCCAGGGAGTTTGACGCTGTCTACGTCCACTATGGTCAGAGCACCTTTGCCAAGCCTTATCTGAAAAATGTGGATAATATCAACGGTCTGGATGCCATCGGCGATCTGGCCTTTTACCGCACAAAGGACAAGAAATCGCCCCATAACGCCTATACCAGCGGGGACAGGATTACGGCCTCCATTGAGAAGCTGGGGTACACGCAGTCCTATGTTCCATCCTACAAGGGCCATTATCTCTTTGCCAGGGACGGCAGGGAGGCATCTTTAATGGAGCGTCCGGGAGTCATGGATGCAGGCACGGTAAAGACCGGCTACATCATGAACCAGGCATACTTCGTGTACGACCCTTCGGACGGGCTTTACCACCGTTACCAGTACGGCAAAATCCATCAGGGGGATGAAGGGCCCATTGCGGTGAAAAACGTGATTTTCCAGTACTGCCAGACCGGCCGTTACGCCACCACGGATTATCTGGACATCAATGTACATACTACGGAATGCGGGTATTTTATGACAGACGGCAAAGCGATTCCTATTAACTGGGAGAAGGACGGCGAGTTCGGTCCCACCCGTTACTATGATACCAATCACGATGAAGTTGTGCTGAATCAGGGAAAGACCTGGGTCTGCATCATTCCCACCAGGGACTTTGCCAAGTCGGAAATTATCGGAAATGAGGATACACAGTAATAGACATGAATCCAAGGACAAGCAGGAAAAAAACCAGGAAACAGAAAGCAGCCAATTTTGTCATACAGGGGAGCATCCTGGCCATGGCCGGTATCGTGGTGCGCATCATCGGTATGCTCTACCGGATGCCCCTTAACGACATTATAGGAAAACAGGGGAACGGATATTATACGTCGGCCTTCAATGTGTATAATATCCTCCTTATATTATCCTCCTACAGCATGCCGGTGGCAGTGTCGAAGATGATATCTGCCCGGCTGGCAAGGGGGGAGCACAGAAATTGCAGCCGCATCTTAAAAGCGGCTCTTATTTATGCTACGGCAGTGGGAGGCATAGCGGCGTTGGTCCTGTGGTTTGGCGCGGATTTGTTCGCGGAACTCATCAAGACGCCTTTCAGCCGATACGCGTTAAAGACCCTGGCGCCCACCATCTGGCTCATGGCGTATCTGGGCGTGCTCAGAGGATATTTCCAGGGAACGGGCACCATGGTGCCCACGGCAGTGTCCCAGATTTTAGAACAGATTGTCAATGCGGTGGTCAGCGTGGTCGCAGCCGGAATTCTCTTTGGCGTGGGCACGTCCATCAACGCTGTCCAGGGGGCAAAGGAGTATTCCTATGCACTGGGTGCTGCGGGCGGCACCATTGGCACCGGGGCAGGCGCGCTCACGGCCTTCCTGTTTTTTATATGCCTTACTGCATCCAAAGGGCGGGAGAGAAGGCAGATGGCCCGGGAGGATGTGTCGGGGAGGACGGAGAGCTACCGAAGGATATTTTATGTGCTCACCATCACCGTGCTGCCCATTGTCATCAGCAGCGGCATCTACAACTGCTCCAATGTGGTGGACAATTATCTGTTCGGCCAGGGTATGGATAAGCTGGGCTATCTGGAGGATTCCATCGCCACCTGCTGGGGCGTGCTGGGGCAGTACCAGCTGCTCTTTAACATACCGGTGGCTGTTTCCAATGCCCTTTCATCCTCTCTGATACCATCCCTCACAAGGGCTGTTGCAAACAGGAACAGGAGGGAGAAGCTGGAGCGGATTGCCGCCTCTATACGTTTCTCCCTGCTGATTGCCATTCCGGCCGCAGTGGGAATCACGGTGCTGGCTAAGCCGGTCTGCAACCTGCTGTTTATCAGCGAGGACAATACCATGCTGATACGGCTCTCCATGGCGGGTTCCCTGGCTGTGGTGTTCTATTCCCTGTCAACCGTAACAAACGCCATCCTCCAGGGCCTGAACCACATGGACGTGCCCATACGCCACGCGGTCATTGCCCTGGTCATCCACGTGGCGGTGCTGGAGGTGTTCCTTATGGTATTTAAGATGGGAATTTACAGCGTGGTGTTTGCCAATATTATATTTGCCCTTGTGATGTGCCTGTTAAACGGACATGCCATTGCCAGGTTTGCCAGATACAGGCAGGAATATAAGAGAACTCTCATACTGCCCACAATATGCGCCGCGTTTATGGGAGCGGCCGCTTATGGGGTATACAGAGGCGTTTACGCCCTGCTTCCCGACCGGCTGATGAGGGGCAGGATGGGCATGGCCATTGTAGTGTTCCCTTCCGTGGCAGCGGCCGTCCTGGTCTATGCCGTGCTCCTTGTAAGGTTCAGGGCAGTGGAAGAGGAGGAGCTTAAGGGTATGCCGGGAGGAAGGAGACTGGTCCGTCTTTTGAACCGTTTCCGGCTTCTGGGATAAGAGACATATGGGCTTATCTGTTTGTTGTGATATATTAGGAAAAATTTGAGAATGCATGATTAAAACTGAATAAGAAAGCAGATACTAACCTTAAAGCGGCGTCCGGCGCCATGCCGGCAGGCATGGCGGGGCCGGGGCCAGCGAGGAGGTTAGTTCATGAAGAAGTTATTATACTGCTTTGCCCTGTTTGCAGTCACATCCATTGTGTGTCTGATTGTTGCATATGGAATTACCCGATATAGCGTCAGACAGGAACCGGCAGTTCCCAATACGGTTATTGAGACGGAGACAGTCAACGATGTGGATGACAGGGCCGCCATGAACCAGGAACAGGTAAAGCCAATACTGGAAAGCGTTTCTCCGGCGGAAGAATACTATCTTGTGTCGGAGTCCGGCTTTCTCCTGGTATTTTGCAGCGACCGCAGCACCATCTGCCTCTACACACATATTCCTGTCACGGATTTTCCGGAAAAGGAGAGGGAGAAGCTGATGGAGGGCATATGGTTTCCGTCCATGATGGATGTATACCATTATTTGGAATCGTATACAAGCTGATATGATCCGACCTATGCGACAATCTCCGGCCTACGCGGTGGCCAGATGTCCCTTTTCCCTGGACATGACGATGACGCGGTCGCTGAGTAGCAAAAGGAAGATATAATTTAGAGGGACTGGATTTCCGCACCGGGAAATCCGGTCCTTTTTGCGGAATTCAGGATTGTATGCGGCCTGCTCCCATAAATAGGTGCCGTAAATAACAGGAAACAGTTGAAATGTGACAGAAAAACATATAAAATGGGGTGTAAACTTAAGAGCAAAAGAGCAGGATAAGGAGCTTTGGATAAATCATGAGAAAACGAATCGTCATCATAGGAGGCGGGGCCTCAGGACTGACTGCTGCCATTGGCGGGGCCAGGAATGGGGCCCGTGTGACCATTGTGGAGCACATGGACCGGGTGGGAAAGAAAATCCTGTCCACAGGCAACGGCAGGTGCAACCTGACCAATCTGAGGATGGAGGCGGACTGTTACCGCTGCGGCCAGAAGGGGTTTCCCATGGAAGTTATCCGGGGCTTTGGGGTGGACGAGACTCTGGCCTTTTTTAAAGGTCTTGGAATAGAGCCAAAGGACAGAAACGGATATATCTATCCCAATTCGGACCAGGCGTCAGCCGTGTTGGACGTGCTGCGCAGCGAGGTGGAGCGTCTGGACGTGGCGGTGTTTCTTTCGTGCAGTGTGGAGAAGATAGAAACGGCCGGAGGCGGCAGTGACGTCCATTATAAAGTGTACACGGACCAGGGCATATTGGATGCGGACGCAGTTATTCTGGCAGCCGGCTCCAAGGCAGCTCCGTCCACCGGTTCGGACGGAAGCGGGTATGAGCTGGCAAAGAGACTGGGACACCGGGTAATCAAACCGCTTCCCGCCCTGGTGCAGCTGCGGTGCCAGGGAAACCTGTACCGGCAGATGGCGGGTATCCGTACGGAGGCCGGGGTAAAGCTTATGGCGGCCAATGAACTGCTGGCCCAGGACAGGGGAGAGCTGCAGCTGACAGACTACGGCCTGTCCGGTATCCCGGTATTCCAGGTCAGCCGGTTTGCGGCCAGGGCTCTGGACCGGGGAAAGAGGGTCACAGCGTTGGTGGATTTCATGCCATCCTGGGATGACAGTGAGGCATTTGGCCTGCTTAAAAAGCGTGCGGCCCTTCTGGGCCATAAGACTGTGGAGGAACTGTTTACAGGTCTGCTGAACAAGAAGCTGGCCCTGGTGCTCATTAAGCTGTCAGGCATCAAACCGTCCCAGAAAGCAGGGGATTTGTCTCCCAAACAGCTGAAACTGCTTCTGGGACAGATAAAGTCATATGAAGCCATTGTCATGTCAGTGAATCCCTTTGCCAATGCACAGGTGTGCTGCGGCGGGGTGGATACCAGGGAGGTGGATGCCGCCACCATGGAATCCAGGATTCATGCCAATCTGTATCTGGCGGGAGAACTGCTGGATGTGGACGGAATCTGCGGCGGATACAACCTGCAGTTTGCCTGGTCCAGCGGTATGATAGCGGGGGTATATGCAGCGGGAGGACATTCCGCGGGGATACATGAGGCAGGCAGAAATGGGGTGGCGGCACATGGATCATATGCCCCTGCCCCAAGCGGAAAGAGGAACAGAAAATGATTCGTATAAATCAGTTAAAGATGCCCCTGGGACACGACAGGGCGGGACTTTTGGAGAAAGCTGCCAGGGTACTGCGTGTTCCGGCCGGGGAGATAGAGAAGCTTACCATCATCAAGCAGTCCGTGGACGCCAGAAAAAAGCCGGATATATGGTACAGTTATGTGGTGGACATAGGAATCAGGCAGGCCGGACTCCAGAAGGAGGAAAAGCTGGTGCGCAGGCTGAAGGACCGGAATGTAGCGGTCCATAAGGAAACGCCCTACCGGCTTCCTGAGCCGGGGACTAAGCTAATGGCCAGCCGTCCTGTCATTATCGGCACTGGCCCGGCAGGGCTGTTCTGCGGCCTTATGCTGGCCAGAAAGGGATACATGCCCATACTTCTGGAGCGGGGGGAGGACGTGGACGCACGGACAGACCGGGTGGCCCGGTTCTGGGAAACAGGGCAGTTTGACCCGTCCTCCAATGTGCAGTTCGGGGAAGGCGGGGCAGGAACATTTTCCGACGGGAAGCTTAATACCCTTGTAAAGGATACGTTTGGAAGAAACCGGGAAGTGCTGCGCATACTGACGGAGTTCGGCGGGGACCCATCTATCCTGTATGTGAATAAACCCCACATTGGAACAGATGTATTAAGCCGCATTGTCAAATCCATACGAACGGAGATTGAAAATCTGGGCGGAGAGGTCCGCTTCCTGAGCCAGGTCACGGATTTTGTGACGGACGGGGAGCAGGGGGAATCCAGGCATATAAAAGCCCTTGTTATCAACGGCAGCCAGGTCCTTGAGACTGAGACAGTGGTCCTGGCCATCGGACACAGCGCCAGGGATACCTTTGAGACCCTGCTGGCCAGGGGCATCCCCATGGAGCCAAAGGCATTTGCAGTGGGACTCAGGGTACAGCATCCCCAGACGCTGATCAATGAGAGCCAGTACGGCATGGAGGAATGCGGTGAATTGGGGCCGGCCAGCTACAAGCTTACATGGAAGGCCTCTGACGAAAGAGGAGTCTATTCCTTCTGCATGTGCCCCGGGGGCTACGTGGTCAATGCGTCCTCTGAGCCGGGTCGCCTGGCGGTCAACGGCATGAGCTATCATGACAGGGCAGGGGAAAATGCCAACAGCGCCATTATTGTAACGGTCACGCCGGAGGATTTCGGCCGGATGGAAGCAGCGTCCGGGATGGAGAAGGGCTGTGAGGCGGAGAAGGATTGCAGGACGCCGGGAGATGCCATGGCAGGAATCCGGTTTCAGAGGCGCCTGGAGGAGACTGCCTTCTGCCTGGGAAAGGGAAACATACCGGTGCAGCTCTACGGGGATTTTAAGGCAGGCCGGGTTTCAGACGGCTTTGGCGGTGTGAGTCCCGCCTTCAGGGGCGGGTATGCCTTTGCCAATCTCAGGGAGCTGTTTCCGGAAACATTGTCCCGGGCTTTCATGGAAGGAATGGAAGGATTTGGAACCATGATTCGCGGCTTTGACCGGCCGGATGCCATCCTGGCCGGCATTGAGAGCCGTACCTCATCCCCGGTCCGCATTCCCAGGGATGAGAAGATGGAAAGTCTTGTAAAGGGAATCTTTCCCTGCGGGGAAGGCGCGGGCTATGCCGGGGGAATCACCTCAGCGGCCATGGACGGAATCAAGACAGCAGAGGAAATCATACGCAGGTACAGCCCCTTAAGTCTTTCGGCTACCTAAGCCTCTTTCACCGGAAGCAGAAGAGGAACATTTACAACATAGAAATTGACGTGACCTGTAAATTGGTGTAAGATAAACAGGAATCGTTTGAAGAGATAAAGGAGTATATCATGGAAACCCAGGAACGTCAGAATCTTGCACAGAAGCAGAGGATTGTGATTAAGATTGGCTCATCTTCCCTTACCCATGTGGAGACAGGGGAAGTGAACCTGATGAAGATAGAAAAGCTGGTGCGGGTCATCAGCGACCTGCGGGGACAGGGAAAGGACGTGGTCCTGGTGTCCTCCGGGGCCATTGCGGCAGGGCGGCAGGCCCTGGGCCATCACAGGAAGCCCGATACCCTGGCTGAGAAGCAGGCGTTTGCAGCTGTGGGCCAGGCCAGGCTGATGATGATTTACCAGAAGCTTTTTGCGGAATACAACCAGACAGCTGCCCAGGTCCTTCTCACAAAGGACACCATGGTCAATGATTCTTCCAGATACAATGCCCAGAATACCTTTGACGAGCTGCTGAATCTGGGAACCATACCCATTGTCAATGAAAACGATACGGTATCCACCTCAGAGATTCCATATGTGGACAGCTTTGGTGATAATGACCGGCTGTCAGCCATTGTGGCGGCCCTGATCGGAGCAGACCTGCTCATCCTGCTGTCTGACATAGACGGCCTTTACACGGATGACCCCAGGGAGAATCCGGAGGCCGGATTTATCAGCCTGGTGCCTGAAATCACGCCTGAATTCCTGCGTATGGGCAAGGATACGTCGGGCAGCGACGTGGGTACCGGAGGAATGTCAGCCAAGCTGGCAGCGGCCCGGATTGCCACGGACAGCGGAGCCGATATGGTCATTGCCAACGGAGACCAGGTGGATGTCATACTGGACATCATGTCAGGCAAGGAAAAGGGAACCCTGTTCCTGGCCCATACCAATCTGGATTTTGACCTGATGCATTATCTGAACAATGAATACTAGGGAAGGCGCCCGGCCGGGTACCAGGCCCTGAAAGAGGTGAATGTATGGACGTGTCAAGGATTGACCGCATCAACGAACTTTATCACAAGTCCCAGGCAGTGGGACTGACGGACCAGGAGAAGGAGGAACAGGCCCGGCTGCGCCAGGAGTACGTTGCAGCGATTCGGGGAAGCCTCCGCAATAACCTGAATAACATATCCATCAAGGAGCCGGACGGCTCCATCACGGATTTGGGAAAGAAATATGGCGGAATCAAGGAAGTCTGATGCATTGTGAAGGGGAGATTATGATGACATTGAATGAAATAGGCAGCCGTGCCAAAGAAGTATCGCGTGTACTGGGTACCCTGGGTTCCAGGGAGAAGAATATGGGACTGGAGGAAGCGGCCAGGGCCTTGCTGGAAGGCGAGGAGGAAATCCTGGAGGCCAATTCCCGGGATTATGAGAAGGCCAAATCCGACGGCATGAGCCAGGGACTGCTGGACCGTCTTAAACTGACGCCGGCCAGAGTCCAGGCCATGGCGGACGGCCTGCTGCAGGTGGCTTCCCTGGAGGACCCCGTAGGGGAGGTGCTGTCCATGAAGCTTCGCCCCAACGGCCTTCAGATTGGGCAGAAGCGTGTGCCTCTGGGGGTTATCGGCATGATTTATGAGGCCCGCCCCAATGTGACGGCAGACGCCTTCGGCCTATGCTTCAAATCAGGCAATGCGGTTATCTTAAAGGGCGGAAGCGACGCCCTTCACTCCAATATGGCCATCACCCGGTGTCTGCGCGCGGGACTCTCAAGCGCAGGCCTGCCCGAGGACTCGGTCCAGCTGATTGAGGATACCAGCAGGGATACCACCAGGGAGCTGATGCGCCTGAACAGGTACATTGACGTGCTCATCCCCAGGGGAGGGGCAGGACTCATAAAGACCGTGGTGGAGAACAGCACCATCCCTGTCATAGAGACGGGCACCGGCAACTGCCATGTATATGTGGACGCTTCCGCGGATCAGAATATGGCCGTGGACATTATCTTCAATGCCAAGACCCAGAGAATCGGCGTGTGCAATGCATGCGAGTCCCTGCTGGTGCACAGGAGCATTGCAGAGGAATTCCTGCCCCTTCTCAGGAAGAAGCTGGAGGAGAAGCAGGTGGAGATTCGGGGAGACGAGGACGCGTGTGCCATTGAGCCGGCCTTTGTCCCGGCCACGCAGGAGGACTGGGGCAGGGAGTACCTGGATTATATCCTGTCCTTAAAGCTGGTGGACTCTGTGGATGAGGCTATCCGTCATATCAATACCTACAATACAGGTCATTCGGAATCAATCGTGACCTCTGATTATTTCAACGCCCAAAAGTTTTTAAACGAGGTGGACGCTGCGGCTGTCTACGTCAACGCTTCCACCCGTTTTACAGACGGTGAGGAATTCGGTTTCGGAGCAGAAATCGGCATCAGCACCCAGAAGCTTCACGCCAGAGGCCCCATGGGCCTTAAGGAACTGACCACCACCAAGTATATCATTTACGGAGATGGACAGATTCGCTGATTACAGCTACAGAGGAGCCGGGACATTTTAAATTTGTTCCCGGCTTCGTCAGACAGAATGCAGGAAAAGAGGAAATATATATGCTCGAAGAGGAAAGCAGCAAGAAAAGGAGCAGGAAACAGCAGGAGGAAGAACCCTTCAGCTGGAAGAAGGAGATTATCAGCTGGATACAGATTATCGTGGCAGCGGTCATCATCGCCCTGGTCCTTAACAATTTTATCATAGCCAACAGCCGTGTGCCAACCGGTTCCATGGAGAACACCATCATGTCCAAGAGCCGCGTCATCGGTTCCAGGCTGTCCTATCTGACCAGCGACCCTGAGAGGGGGGATGTGGTGATTTTCCATTTCCCGGACGATCCAACGGGAAAAATCTACTACGTGAAGCGTGTCATAGGGCTTCCCGGTGAGACCGTGAACGTGGTGGACGGAAAAGTCTATATCAATGATTCAGACACGCCTCTTGACGAACCCTACCTTCCCGAACCAATGGAAGGCTCCTACGGGCCCTATACAGTGCCGGAGGGATGCTATTTCATGATGGGGGACAACAGGAACAATTCCCTGGATGCCCGGTTCTGGAAGAACCAGTTCGTGGAGAAGGACAAGATTATAGCCAAGGTGCTGTTTACGTATTTTCCAAAGATAGAAAAAGTGGAGTAAGAGAAAAGTGGAGTAAGAGACAGGATGAAGATAATCATATCGCCTGCCAAGAAAATGAATATCAGGGAAGACGAGCTGGAATGGGCGGATCTTCCCTGTTTCCTTTCCAGGGCAGAAGAACTGAAGAAATACATACAGGGCCTGGATTTAGAACAGGCCAGAAAGCTGTGGCAGTGCAATGAAACCATAGCCCGGCTTAATTACAGGCGCTTTCAGGACATGGACCTTGAAAGGCGCCTGACACCGGCCCTCTTATCCTACGAGGGAATTCAGTATCAGTACATGGCGCCGGGGGTGTTTGAGCAGGGACAGTGGGATTATGTGCAGGAGCACCTGCGCATCCTGTCCGGGTTTTACGGTATCCTTAAGCCGCTAGACGGCATTGTGCCGTACCGCCTGGAGATGCAGGCAAAGGTGGAGCTTCCGTCAGGTATCAAAAGCCTTTATGACTACTGGGGAAGCGCCATCTGCCGGGAACTGGCCGCAGATGAGACATTGATTGTGAATCTGGCCTCAAAAGAATACAGCAGGGCGGTGGAGCCGTATCTGGAAGCCCATATTGACTATGTGACCTGTGTGTTCGGCACCCCTTCAGAGGACGGAAAGGGCGGTTTTAAGGTAAAGGTGAAAGCCACCGAGGCCAAGATGGCCAGAGGGGAGATGGTCCGGTTCATGGCGGAGCGGGGCGTCCGGGACGCGGAGGGTCTTAAGGAGTTTGACCGTCTGGGATATGGCTACTGCCAGGAGAAATCCGGGGATAAGGAATACGTGTTTATCAAATTCAGAGAGCAGTAAAGCAGGGACCTGTATGCCGGCGCGGCGTACAGGTCCCTTTTCACGGTCAGGCTTTCAGGCTAATATCATAGCCAAATCCTTTTCAGGCGTGGAGATGGGGTGGATTTCAAACTGTTCCACCAGATATCCCAGTATGGCCGGAGAGAGGAAGGCGGGAAGGGTGGGGCCAAGGTAGATATTCTTAATGCCCAGGTGCAGCAGGCTTAAAAGGATACAGACCGCCTTCTGCTCATACCAGGACAGAACCAGGGTGAGGGGAAGGTCATTGACTGAGCAGCCGAATGCTTCGGCCAGGGCTATGGCCACCTGGATGGCGCCAAACGCATCGTTGCACTGGCCCATGTCCAGAAGGCGGGGAATGCCGGCCAGGGATCCAAGCTCCAGGTCGTTAAACCGGTATTTGCCGCAGGCCAGGGTCAGAATAAGGGTGTCCTCAGGCGTCTGCTTCACAAAGTCCGTGTAGTAATTCCTGCCGGGACGGGCTCCGTCGCAGCCTCCTACCAGAAAGATATGGCGCAGCTCCTTTGTTCTGACTGCCTCCGCCACCGTGCCCGCGGCAGCCAGGACAGCTTCCCGCCCAAAGCCGGTGGTGACCATTGTTCCGCCGTTGATTCCGGGGAGGGTCACCTCCTCCCGAAAGCCGCCAAGCTCCAGGGCCCTTTGGATGACAGGAGAGAAGTCTTTGCGGCCGTCAATATGGACCATGCCGGGATAGGACACCAGGGCGGTGGTAAATATCCGGTCAGAGTAAGAGGATTTGGGCGGCATCAGGCAGTTGGTGGTAAAGAGCACTGGGGCGGGAAGGTCCGCGAATTCCTTCTGCTGGTTCTGCCACGCGGTTCCGAAATTGCCCTTCAGATGGCTGTATTTCCTGAGCTCCGGGTAAGCGTGGGCGGGAAGCATTTCCCCGTGGGTGTATACGTTGATTCCCTTTCCCCGGGTCTGTTCCAGCAGAAGCTTCAGGTCGTGCAGGTCATGGCCTGAAATAACGATGAAGGGACCGGGTTCCACGGTAAGACTTACCTGTGCCGGGGAGGGGATGCCGAAGGCCTGGCGGTTGGCCCTGTCCAACATCGCCATGCAGTCCAGGTTCACGGCGCCCAGTTCCATGACAATGGGAAGCAGGTCCTGAACCGTATAGCCGTCATAGCCAACGGCAAACAGCCCCTTATAGAAATAATCCATGACTCCCCTGTCCTCATGGCCCAGCACCATGGCGTGGTACGCATAGGCTGCCATTCCTCTCATGCCGAACAGTATCAGGGATTTGAGGGAGCGTATATCCTCGTCCTCCGACCAGAGCCTGTTCATGTCAAAATCCTCTGTTCTGCCGCAGTCTGCCGTGCAGGAACCGCACATGGGGGACAGGGAATCCTTTAAGCGCCCGGCTTCCTCGAGAAGCTCATTCAGGGCGTTGTCGTCAAAGCTTACATTGGTAAGGGTGGCAAACAGTCCCTTTACGATAATGCGGTCCGCTTCCGGGGAGCGGTCCTTTCCTTCCGACGCCCTGGCAAGGCCGATAAGGGCGCCTGTGAGTCTGTCCTGAATCCCGGCAGTGACGGCTGTCTTGCCGCATACACCTGCTTTTCCCACACATCCGCTGCATCCCGCGGTCTGTTCACATTGAAAACAAAACATATTGTGTTCCATGATGTATCCTCCTTTAAATACTTTAAATATATAAGTAGGCGGGCGGTATGTTCCGCCTGCCCTTGACGGTATGAGGAAAGTATAATATAATTCTGACAACAAGTAAGTTGTTGGAACAACATTAAAGGAGAAAAATATGGATATTCATTTGCTGGCAGGAACAAGGCTGTTTCACGGAATCAGGGAGCATGAGATAGAGGCCATGCTTACATGCCTTTCGGCGGAAGAGAGGACCTATGGAAAGGAGGCCTATATATACAGGGCCGGGGATGTGACAGGCCGTCTGGGGGTGGTGATGGAGGGGGCTGTGAACATCATTAAGGACGATGTGTGGGGAAACAGGAAAATCATTGAAAATATAGGCAGGGGACAGATATTCGGGGAGACGTATGCATGTCTTAAGGGAGAACCCCTGATGGTGGATGTGCAGGCATCGGAACGATCCAGAATCCTGTTTATGGACGTAAACCGTATCCTGACCACCTGTTCATCCAGCTGTGATTTCCACAACCGTCTGATACGGAGCCTGATGTATGTGCTGGCCGGGAAAAACCTGATGCTTACGAAAAAAATGGATATCATCACCCCCAAGTCCCTGCGGGAAAGGGTCATGGTGTACCTGTCCCAGGAATCCGTAAAGCAGGGCAGCCGTACCATCACAGTGCCCTTTAACCGCCAGCAGATGGCGGACTATCTGTCCGTGGACAGGAGCGCGCTGTCGGCAGAGCTGTCCAGGATGCAGAGGGACGGGGTGATTTCATATGAGAAGAACCGTTTCACAATTCAATCGCTCTCCACGCAATAAAAATCACACCAGCCGCAGCGTGTTCCCGGGATATTCATGTGTGAGACCGGACACCTGCGATACGGGCAGAACCGCACTCCTCCCGGAACTGGTGTGATGGGATTATTGTAGCATTGCGGGGGGAAGAAAGCAAGATGTATCCGCTGCCTGCGCGCAGTAACCAGCAATTCCCACTTGAATAAGAACATATGTTCTGATATATTGAAGCCAGGAGGTGAAAGCAGTGGCGGCTTTAAATATACCCATACAGATGTTTGGCGCCTGCAGTACCCTGGGAGATATGACGCCCCTCTGGTTCCGGTATGAGAATAAGGATCACGGAATCATCACGGTGAAGATTGAGAGCATTGTCTCTTCCAGGGAAGAGAAGTTCTGCGGCATGGAGCATATCAGCTTTGTGTGCTGGGCCGTGGCAGAGGGACAACGGCGCCTGATTGAGCTGAGATACCGCATATCCACCCATAAGTGGTCATTTTTCAGGACACTGTCATGAGAAGCCAGGAAGATCAGGTATGGTACCATGTGGATGTGAACAGCGCCTATTTAAGCTGGACAGCCGCATACAGGGTTTGTATCCTGGGGGAGGATCTGGATCTGCGGGATATTCCCTCTGTCATCGGGGGAAGCGAGGCGGAACGGCATGGCATTGTGCTGGCTAAGTCCGGCTCTGCAAAGAGGTATGGAATCAGGACCGGGGAGACATTGGCGGAGGCCAGATGCAAATGTCCGGGACTTGTAATCGTACCCCCGGATTACAGCCTGTATGTGAGCTGTTCAAAAGCCCTTGTGGAGCTGCTTAAGAAGTATTTTCCCCACGTCCACCAGTACAGTATTGACGAGGCATTCTGCCGGGTGGAGGGAACAAAGGGATTGTGGGGAACACACACAGCCTTTGCGCACCAGCTGAAGGAAGAAATACGCCGGGAGCTGGGCTTTACCGTGAACATCGGTGTGTCGGACTGCAAGCTTCTGGCCAAGATGGCTTCTGAGTTCCAAAAGCCGGACCAGGTCCACACACTGTTTACCCGGGAGATAGAGAGGAAGATGTGGCCTCTGCCTGTAAGCGATCTGTTCTGGGTGGGGCCCGCCACGGTGAGAAAGCTGGGAGCGCTGGGAATAAGGACCATAGGGGAGCTGGCTGTCATGGATTTGGAGCTGCTAAAGAGGCATCTTAAAAAGCAGGGGGAGTTTATCTGGAATTATGCCAACGGAAGGGATGTGTCCCCATTTTTAAGGGAACTTCCACGGAATAAGGGGTACGGCAATTCTATGACCACGCCGTTTGATGTGACGGACCGGGAGACGGCCTGGCAGGTCATATTGTCCCTTACGGAGACCGTGTGCGCCAGGCTCCGGGCCGATGGGATGGAAGCTGCCTGCGTGGGCATTTCCATCACAGACAGGGAATTTCGCCATGGTTCCGTCCAGACCACCCTGATTTCCGCTACGGATACCACCCTGGAAATCTATGAGGCGGCCCGGAGCCTGTTTGACCGTCTGTGGAATCATTCGCCCATCCGCCAGATGGGGGTCCATACAAGCAAGGTCAGCCCAAAAGGCCATTATCAGTATCAGCTTTTTGACAGGGGTCTCCATGACAAATACTCCAGGCTGGACGCGGCTGTGGATGAGATAAGAAAACGGTACGGAGAGGACTGTGTGCAGAGGGCTGTTTTCGTGGAAAACCGGATTCCCCACATGTCGGGCGGCATTGACAAGGTGAAACGGACCGGAGTCACGAAGGCCGTGTAGAGGACCGGGTTTTCCGGTAGGCTCTCGGGGAGCAGCCCTTTATCTTATGGAATACCTTGGAGAAGTAATTGGGGTCGGTGAAGCCGGCCCTCAGGGCTGTCTCGGTCATGGTCAGCTTTCCCTCCAGCACATCGGGGATACTCTTTTCAATGCGGTATTTTAACAGGTATTCAAACAGGGATTCCTTCATGTAACCCTTAAAGACCCGGCAGCACTCGCTTTTGCAGATATGGATGTGGCGGGAAATGTCATCCAGGGTGATATCGGACTGATAGTTTTCATGGATGAAGGAGAGCATCTGCCGAATCCGTTCCTGATTCTTCCGGACTGCTGCATGTGCCGGTTCCGGGTCAGGGCGGCAGTGTAGGTATAACAGCTTCCAGAAACGGCACAGGTCCATCTGGATGTCCATCTCATAGGTTTCGTAGCGCTGGCCGTCAATGCGTATGATATCCTCCAGAAGCCCGACTGCTTCCCTGTGCCATTCCTCCGACAGGTCGAAGCAGACTGCCGGCAGAGCGGTATGTTCCGTCAGAGGGTCCGTATACCGGCTGGCAATCCTGCTTCCCTGGTAGCCGTACAGCAGCCGGGGGTGGAAGGTGATGGAGATGTACTTGCAGTCATGGCCGTCTGCCATGTGTCCGGTGTGCATGGTATTGGAGTTGCCGAAAAGCGCCTGCCCGGCCCTGGGATGGAATATCCGGTCATTGATTTGATATACCATAGTCCCCTCTGTGATGAGGGTGAGTTCGATTTCCGTATGCCAGTGCCACTGGAAGGAGCTGCTGTAAAACCTGGACAGGGCCTCGTCGCTGACAAGGACGGGAAATTCATAGGTTCCGTGTTCCTTTAGTTCTTCCTGGTGTTCGTTGGTCATGATTTGGATTTTAGAAGGCATGGCAGAGGGCTCCTTTTGCATGTTTTACGGCTGGGATATGTTTTCCGGTTTGGAAAAGCTGTTCCGTTAAAAGCTGTTCCGTTAAAAGCTGTTCCATTAAAATCTATTCCATTTTATCTGTTCTGTTTGTTCTCAATATTGTCGGGTTATATCCTATGAATTATAACATTTCTTAATAAAAAACTCAATATATTCCCTTTTCTGCGCATGATTTTCAAGGATAAATCCTGTTGTTTTTTTATAATAGAAAATAGAAGTCAGAGGGAATCAAAAACAAAGAAAAGAGGAGATTGCTTTGGAGAGAAGACGCAGGACAGCAAAGAGCCAATACCTGAACCGTGTGATAACCTATATGAGGGAGCATCTGCAGGAGAACCTGACGCTGACCCAGATTGCAAGGGAAGCAGGGCTGTCGGAGAGCTATCTCAACGCGGTTTTTAAGGAATGCATCAAGTGCGCGCCTATGGATTACTACATCAACATGAAGATGGAGCAGGCCTGTTATCTTCTCTGCAATACGGACCTGCATATATATCAGGTGGCCCAGCATTTGGGATACGAGAACCAATATTATTTTTCAAGGGCCTTTAAGAAGGTACTGGGAGTGCCTCCCAAGAAGTATAAGGAAATGCCCGGGATACCGGCAGTTTCCATGCAGGTTTCCTGCTGAGGACCGTTGCTGAGGACAGGGCGGGAAAATGCTGCTGCATTTGAACGCAATACCTGCAGGGAGGGATGGATGGCAGTGAAGAACCTGAAAATGAAAGCAGCCAGGGCCGGCATGGATTTATCCCAGGAAAAACTGGCTGAGCTGGTGGGGGTGACCCGCCAGACCATTGGGATGATAGAGGCGGGGAAGTACAACCCGACGCTGAATCTCTGCGTGGCAATCCGCAAAGCGCTTCACAAGACACTGGATGAGCTGTTCTGGGAAGAACAGCAGGAAATATGAAAATCAGAGAGAACGGAAGGGGAATACGGATATGATGGATGAGAGAACAACACAGGTAAGAAATAAAAGAAAGGATTGAAAAGAAACGGGCAGACAGATTGGGACAGGAATATGAGGACGACGGGGAGGAGTAGAAGAAGAGTAGGGGAAGATACGTTTTTTCGGGAGGTCTGCTGTGCAGGCCCCTTTTTGCTTGATTTTTTAGGCATTGCAGGAAAATCTATAAGACTGAAAATTCCATCGAAAAAAACAATTGGAATGAGCTAGGCAAACCTTGTAGAATGAGAAGGAAAAAATGTCGGAAAATGGGGTATCGGGGAATGCTATGCTGGAAGCAAGGGGATTGTCAAAATGGTTTGACGGAAACTGTGTTTTAAAGAATGTAAGCCTGACAATCAGGGACGGGGAAGTCTATGGAATCATCGGCGCCAATGGTTCGGGAAAGAGCACCTTCATGAACATCCTCAATGGAAATGATGCCATTATAAAAACCGGAGGTTATGAGGGAGAAATTCTGATTGACGGCAGAAGGGTGCGGATTGAAAGCCACCGCCAGTCAGTATCCGAAGGAATTGCAATGGTACACCAGGAGCTTGCCCTGTTTGCCGGAATGAGCGCGGCTGAAAACATAAAAATAAACAGGGAACATGTAAAGATAAAGGGGCCCATACTGCCGGAGCTGGGGTATGTGGACCATAAGAAGAATGAGGAGGATGCCAGAAAGACACTGATACGGATTGGGGCGGACCTGGACCCGGCCCGGCTTATAGACAGCCTGTCCCTTAACCAGAAACAGTTTGTGGAGCTGGCCAGGGAACTGGATAACCAGGATGTCAGGCTGCTGATGCTGGATGAACCTACCAGTTCCCTTAATATTACGGAGACAAAGAGTCTGCTTACGTGCATCCGGGAGATTGCGGCTTCGGGAATCTCCGTACTGTTTATCTCCCACAGGCTGGAGGAGATCATGGAAGTGTGCGATACCGTGTCCGTCCTCAGGGATGGTGAGCTGATATCCACCTACAGCAAAGAAGAATTTGACTGTCACCGTTTTACCGATGACATGGTGGGGCAGGAAATCGTGAAGGTATGCAGCCACAGGAAGCGGGAAAAGGGGAAGACCATATTCCGTTACGGCAATATACAGGGGATGGGAGACAATCTGGATATATATGAAGGGGAGATTCTGGGCATAACCGGACTGGCCGGCCAGGGCCAGGAACAGCTCCTGGAGGGGCTGTTTGGCCTTAGGGCGGCAGACTACCAGGCATATTTCAGGGGGAGGCAGATTACAAAGGGAGATAACAGGAACCTGATTAAAAACGGGATCTATTACCTCCCAGAGGACAGGTCCTCGCACAGTCTGTTCCCGGACAGCCCTATATGGAAGAACATGGTATTCGGCACAGAGGACCGCCATCCGGAATTTCTGTCCTTAAGGCGCTGGAAAGCCCTATCCTTCTTTAAGAAAAGGGCGGTAAGGTCCTACGCAGGGGAGATGATTGAAAAACTGAATATCGTATGCCGGGGACCGGACCAGAAGGTGCGTGAGTTAAGCGGAGGAAACCAGCAGAAGGTATGCGTGGGCCGTGCCCTGACCTTCCGGCCGGATCTTTTGTACATAGGGGAACCGACCAGGGGCATCGATATTTATTCCAAGGAGCTGATTCTCAAGTGGATTCTCAAGATAAACCAGGAGTACAACACCACCGTGGTGGTGGCCTCCGGGGAACTGGAGGAACTGGTCCGTATCTGTGACAGAATCGTGGTAATGTATCAGGGAAAGGTATATAAAGTGTTCGAGAATGACATAGGGCCGGAAGAACTTACCCTGGCCCTTTACGGGAGGGAACCGGATGAAGCGTAACTATTTGAATCCTCCCCAGATCATCATGTTTTTATTTATGGCAGTCCTGCTGGCAGCGGCGTCAGCCATTGATATGAGCATGACGGGAATTATGAACGATGCCCTGATTAAATGGGCCATGAACGGAGTAATCGTGTTATCCCTGATTCCAATGATCAATGTGGGGGCAGGGAGGAATTTCGGCATGTCCATCGGCCTGTCAGCAGGACTTGTGGGCATGATATTTTCTGTGAACGCCAGATATACGTCCTGGGCCGGGTTCTTTTACTCTGTGTTCCTGGGAATGGCCGTGGCGCTGCTGTTCGGTTATCTCTATGCAAAGATTCTGAATCATTTGAAGTTAAATGAAGAAATCGTGGGCACATTCGCAGGGTATTCATTTATCCCTGTCATGAATCTGTTTTACACCTTTGCGCCTGTCACCAACCGTCAGATGCTGTATCCAATCGGAGGCCAGGGGCTGAGGCCCAAGGTGAACCTGGAACCGTATTTCGGCCAGGTCCTGGACCGGCTCTGGCAGGTGAGGATAGGGGAACTGGTAATCCCGGCAGGGCTGCTGCTGTTTTTTTTCGGAACCGGCTTTCTCTTATGGCTGTTTTCAAAGACAAGGGCAGGAATGATATTTTCTGCTATAGCTGAGAACGAACGGTTTGTGCGGCTGGCCGGTATTAATGTGAATGGATACCGCACCGCCGCAATCATCATGTCCACGGTCATCGCGGCCGCGGGAGTGGTGGTCTATTCCCAGAGCTACGGGATACTCCATCTGTACGACGGCCCCTTCATGATGAGCTTTCCCGCTGTTTCCGCCATTGTAATTGGCGGCGCCAGCCCCAGAAAGGCCACGGTGGCCAATGCCCTGATAGGAACCTTTCTCTACCAGACAACATACCTTTTGTCCATTCCTGTGGCCAATGCCCTGCTGATTCCGGAGATGGCGGAAATCATGAGGACAATCATTACAAGCGGAATCATTCTATATGCATTTATATTTGAGAGGAAGGACATGAGAAATGAAGCACATTAAAAACAACCTGGTACCTGTTTCCATCTTTGTGCTGGCTGTCATATCCTTCCGGCTGGCCGGAGTCAGCGGCAGGTATCTGGCAGCAGAGGTATATACACGGTTTGCAAGAAATACCCTTTTTACCCTGGCCCTGATCCTGCCGGTTACATGCGGCATGGGTATCAACTTTGCCATTGTGGTGGGAGCCATATCCGCTCAGATGGCAATGGTATTTTCCGTGGACCTGAGACTGGAGGGGGCCGTGGCCCTGATGTTTGTCACAGGGGCCAGTATCGTGCTGTCCATTCTGTTCGGCATGATGGTGGCGGCTCTTTTAAACAGGGCCAGGGGGCGTGAGATGATTGTATCAATCATGGTCGGGCAGCTTAGTTCAGTCATATACCAGTTTATCTTTATGGTGGCGTACGGATTGCTGATTCAGCCAAGGAACAGGGATATCCTGCTGGACAGGGGAATCGGGGTCAGAAGCATGGTGGATGCCAGGAACATAAGCAGTGTATTTAAGGGGATACTGCCCTTTCGGTTCGACGGAAAAACATATTCGCTTTTTCCTCTGGTCATCATCCTGTTTTTCAGCCTGGTGCTTTTCTACATACAGAAGACACGGCTGGGAACCCTGGCAAGGGCTGTGGGGACGGACGGGGGGACAGCCGGTACCCTGGGGATAGCCGGAAACCGGGTGCGCAGCATCTGCATTGTCATTTCCACCATATTTGCGGCCATGAGCCAGATTCTGTTTGTGGCTGATTTTGGGACCATCAATGTATATACAGGTCATCTTGGCCTGGATACCTTTGCGGCGGCAGCCATATTGGTGGGCGGAGCGTCCATCAAAAAAGCCAGGATGAGGAACTGCTTCATAGGCGTCATCCTGTTCCACGCCCTGTTCATCACTTCGCCCATGGCCGGGCAGAACCTCTTTCATAACCCGTCGGTGGGAGAGTATTTCCGCTCCTTCCTGGCATATGGGGTGATTGTGACAGCTATTATCATGAACCTGAGGAACGAAAGGACAAAGGTCCAGAGCATTTGATGCGGTGTTGGGGCAATATGCCTTCATACATAAAAAATAAAACGGAGGAACTTATGAGAAAGAGAATTTTATGCACGGTCCTGGCAGCTTCCATGGCATTAGCGGCATGCGGCAGCCCGGCATCCACACAGACCACGGCAGTCCCCGGGACGGAGGAAGCGTCCTCCACCGAGAGTGAGACCCGGACAACCGGGGAGCAGGAGAACCAGGACACCACAGAGGCTGAGACCGAAGCTTCCGGCGAGCCGTACAAAATCGGTATCGTAACACCAACCCTTACAGTGAGCGAGGATGAATTCAGAGGCGCTCAGGAGATGGTCCAAAGGTATCCGGACCTGGTGGTACATAAGACACTTCCGGAGAATTTTGCCACGGATAAGGAGGGCTGCATCTCTGTTGTAACAAGCCTGGCAGATGACCCTGAGATGAAGTACATTTTATTCAATAATGGGATGGAGGGAATCGTACCGGCATTCCAGACCATCAGGGAGAAGCGGCCCGACATTGTAACCATGGTAACCAGCAATGACGACCCGAAGCTCCTGAATGATTATGCGGATATCTCCATCAATACAGACTGGATCAGAAGGGGTGAAACCATCCCCACCAAGGCTCATGACATGGGGGCAAAGACATTTATCCACTATTCCTTCCCCACCCATATGGCGGCTGAGAGCAAGTCCAAGAGAAGGGATGTGATGAAGGAGACCTGTGAGAAGTTAGGCATGACATGGGTGGAGGAGACCACGCCGGATCCCCAGACCGGCAACGGGACAGCAGCCATGCTTCAGTTCCTCAGGGAAGATATTCCGAGGAAGATTGAACAGTACGGACCAGACACCAATATCTTCGGAACCAACTGCCCTATGTACGATGTGATACTGGACGAGGCATTCAAGGAGAAATTCATCGTTGCGGAACAGTGCTGCCCTACACCTACCCAGGCTTATCCAACGGTGCTCAATCTGGAAATCACAGAGGAGGATTTGGGCGATTACAGCAAGATTAACAACCTGATTGCAGAGAAGGCCCGGGAGGCGGGAATGTCAGGAAGGCTGTCCGGATGGGCCATGCCGTCATCCGTATATATACCTCAGCTTCAGGTAGAGCTGGCTAAATATATGCATGACAATAACCTGAGCCCTGAGGATGTGTTAGACAGGGAGTTCCTGAATCAGTTTACCAGTGAACATATGCCGGTGGCCGCTGACTTCCAGGTGGCAGGCGAAGGATTGGAGCACTATTATATGTTGCTTCTGGAGGATATATATTATTAGGATGTGAGAAGGTTATAACCAAAACTTACAGGACAACCTGCCCCGCGGTTGGTTTAGGACGGCCGCGGGGCAGGTCCTTTGTTGCGGGCCGCGGCACAGGGCGTTTTTTATGTTGACTTCCCAACCATTTTAAAGTAAAATTCATACTGTTAATCGTAGTTGGCCGGTCCGTGCAAAAAGCCCGGCCTGCTATGCGTTTCGGGAAAGAAAGCAATATCCAAACTGAACTATCTAAATTATAGAAGCTGAGGAGCAGATTAATGGAAGAATCCAGAGATACCATGGACAACATAGAAAATGCAGAAACAACCATAAACCAGGGCCCGCCTGCCGTAGAGCCGGAGCGGCAGCAGTACTTCATGGAGCGGGCCAGGAGACAGCTGGCCGAACTTTCCGCCAGGCTGGGACGTCCCCTTACCTGCTGCATCAACACCTTTGGGTGCCAGATGAATGCCAGGGATTCGGAGAAGCTTTTGGGGATTTTGGAGACAATCGGCTACAAGGCCGTAGAATCGGAGAAAGCGGATTTTGTGCTCTACAACACCTGCACGGTGCGGGAAAATGCCAATCTGCGGGTTTATGGCCGTCTGGGACAGCTGGGGACCTATAAGAAGAAACATCCTGACATGATGATTGCCCTGTGCGGCTGCATGATGCAGGAGGAGGAAGTGGTGGCGAAAATCAAGAAGAGCTACCGCTATGTGGATTTGATTTTCGGAACCCACAACATATTCAAGCTGGCTGAACTGGTATCCCAGTGCCTGGAGCGGCGGACCATGGACGGGCAGAAGCAGGGAAAACCGGAGATGGTGGTGGATGTATGGAAGGATACGGACCAGATCGTGGAGGATTTGCCGGTGGAGCGCAAGTTTCCTTTCAAATCAGGAGTCAACATCATGTTTGGCTGCAATAATTTCTGCAGCTACTGCATTGTGCCCTATGTAAGAGGGCGGGAGCGCAGCCGCAGGCCGGAAGAAATCATTAAGGAAATACAGAAGCTGGCAGCGGACAAAGTGGTGGAAGTCATGCTCCTTGGACAAAATGTAAATTCCTATGGAAAGAACCTGGACAATCCCATGTCCTTTGCACAGCTTTTGGAGGAAGTGGAAAAGATAGACGGAATTGAGCGGATCCGTTTTATGACATCCCATCCAAAGGACTTATCCGATGAACTCATAGAGGTTATGGCCAGGTCCAAAAAGATATGCCGACATCTGCACCTTCCCCTCCAGTCCGGCAGCAGCCGGATTCTAAAGGTTATGAACCGGCGCTATACAAAGGAGCAGTATCTGGATTTGGCGGAGCGGATTAAAAAGGCAGTGCCGGGCATCTCACTGACAACGGATATTATTGTGGGATTTCCTGGCGAGACAGACGAGGACTTTGAGGAGACCATGGATGTGGTGAGAAAGGTGCGGTTTGACAGCGCCTTTACCTTCATCTATTCCAAGCGTACCGGCACACCGGCGGCAGCCATGGAAGACCAGGTGCCGGAGGCGATTGTGAAGGAGCGGTTTGACAGGCTTTTAAAGGAAGTACAGGATATTTCGGCAGAGGTGTGCGGGCGGGACGTTAAGACAGTCCAGGAGGTTCTGGTGGAAGAGGTGAACGGCCATGCGCCGGGGCTTATGACAGGCCGCCTGTCCAACAACACAGTGGTGCACTTCCCGGGAGATGCATCCATGATTGGAAAGCTGGTGCCGGTGTATCTGCAGGAGAGCAAGGGATTTTATTATATGGGACATATAGCTGATAAGGAAAATGAATAAAACCAGACCAACAAAAACAAACAAATTAAGATAAACAAGAATAACCAAGCATACTAGAGAAGAGAGGTCAGCACGTTGATAGATTTGTCACAATTATCTCCCATGATGCAGCATTATATGGAGACCAAGAAGGAGTATCCGGACTGTATTCTGTTTTACCGTCTGGGTGACTTCTATGAGATGTTTTTCGATGATGCCCTGACAGTGTCAAAGGAACTGGAGATAACCCTTACAGGAAAGGACTGTGGTCTTTCTGAGCGGGCTCCCATGTGCGGGGTGCCGTTCCACGCAGTGGATTCCTACCTGTACCGTCTGGTCCAGAAGGGATATAAGGTTGCCATAGCAGAGCAGATGGAGGATCCTAAGCAGGCCAAGGGCCTGGTGAAGCGGGAGGTAATCCGGGTGGTGACTCCGGGAACCATTACCAGCTCCCAGGTGCTGGATGAGACAAAGAACAATTACCTGATGGGTATTGTGTACATGGATGGAATCTACGGCATATCCACGGCAGATATCAGCACCGGGGATTTCATGGTGACTGAGGTGGACTCAGACCGGGAACTGTTTGACGAAATCAACAAATTTTCCCCATCTGAAATCATCTGCAACAATGCCCTTTACATGTCAGGCGTAGATATGGACGAGCTTAAAAACCGCTATCAGGTGGTCATTTCCGCCCTGGACAGCCGCTTTTTCGGCGAGGAATCCTGCCGCCGCATCCTGATGGAGCATTTTAAGGTGGGAGCCCTGGTGGGGTTGGGGCTGGAGGACTATGCCACCGGCATCATTGCTGCCGGCGCCGTGATGCAGTATATCTATGAGACCCAGAAGAGCACCCTGGAGCACATTACCACGATTACCCCCTATTCCACCGGACAGTACATGGTCATTGACACATCCACCAGAAGGAACCTTGAGCTGGTGGAGACCATGCGTGAAAAACAGAAGAGGGGCACCCTGTTATGGGTACTGGATAAGACAAAGACAGCTATGGGCGCCAGGCTGCTTCGCGCCTGTATCGAACAGCCGCTGATTCACAGGGACGAAATCATCAGGCGCCAGAACGCGGTGGAAGAGCTGAACATGAACTATATCTCCAGGGAAGAGATCTGCGAGTACTTAAATCCCATCTATGACCTGGAGCGTCTGATTGGGCGAATCAGTTATAAGACAGCCAATCCAAGGGACCTGATTGCCTTCAGAAGCTCCCTGGAAATGCTTCCCTACATCAAGCGGATACTGGGAGAGTTTAACAGCGAACTTCTGGCAGAGCTGGCCCGGGAACTGGACCCTCTGCAGGATATTTTCCAGCTCATAGGGAATGCCATCGTGGAGGACCCGCCCATTACGGTCAGGGAAGGCGGCATCATAAGGGACGGCTACAATGAGGAGGCAGACAAGCTGCGTCAGGCCAAGACAGAGGGCAAGAACTGGCTGGCGGAGCTGGAGGCAAAGGAAAAAGAAAAGACAGGCATCAAGACCCTGAAGGTAAAATTCAACAAGGTATTCGGTTACTATTTTGAGGTGACCAACTCCTTCAAGGACCAGGTGCCGGACTACTATATCCGTAAGCAGACCCTGACCAATGCGGAGCGGTTCACCACAGATGAATTAAAGCAGCTGGAAGACATTATCATGGGCGCGGAGGAAAAGCTGGTGTCCCTGGAGTATGACCTGTTCTGCGAGGTCAGGGACAAAATCGGGGCGGAGGTCATCCGCATTCAAAAGACTGCCAAGTCCATAGCGGGAATCGACGTATTCTGTTCCCTGTCCGTGGTAGCTACCCGCCGCAATTATGTGAAGCCCTCCATCAACGACAAGGGCGTGATTCAAATTAAGAACGGCCGCCATCCCGTGGTGGAGCAGATGATGCGGGACGACATGTTTGTGGCCAACGACACCTTCCTGGACAATGGAAAGAACCGGCTGTCCGTTATCACCGGCCCCAACATGGCAGGCAAATCCACGTACATGCGCCAGGTGGCCCTGATTGTACTCATGGCCCAGCTGGGCAGCTTTGTGCCGGCCCAGGAGGCCGATATCGGCATATGCGACCGCGTTTTCACCAGGGTGGGGGCTTCCGACGACCTGGCCAGCGGACAGAGCACCTTTATGGTGGAAATGACAGAGGTGGCCAACATCCTGCGCAACGCCACCAGAAACAGCCTCCTGGTACTGGATGAAATCGGAAGGGGAACCAGCACCTTTGACGGATTATCCATTGCCTGGGCTGTTATTGAACACATAAGCAATTCCAAGCTTTTGGGAGCCAAGACCCTGTTTGCCACCCATTACCATGAGCTGACAGAGCTGGAAGGCACCATAGCGGGGGTAAAGAATTATTGTATAGCGGTAAAGGAGCAGGGGGACGACATTGTATTCCTGCGCAAGATTGTCCGCGGCGGGGCAGATAAGAGTTACGGCATCCAGGTTGCAAAGCTGGCCGGCGTGCCGGATTCCGTCATTGCCAGAGCAAAGGAAATCGCAGAAGAATTAAGCGATGCGGATATTACGGCCAGGGCAAAGGAAATCGCGGAAATCAGTTCCAACATCACCCAGCACAAGGCGGTGCCAAAGCCGGATGAGGTGGACCTGCAGCAGCTGTCCTTCTTTGATACGGTAAAGGATGACGACATCATCCGCGAGCTGGACAGTCTGGAGCTGTCCACCATGACTCCCCTTGATGCCATGAACACCCTGTACCGCCTTCAGACAAAGCTTAAGAACCGCTGGAAGGAGACCGGATGAATTTTCACATACTGACACTGTTCCCTGACATGGTCATGGGAGGCCTGGGAACCAGCATAACGGGGCGGGCCATGGAGAGCAAAACCATATTCGTGGAAGCCATTGACATCAGGGATTATTCAAAGGATAAGCACAGGCACGTGGACGACGCCCCTTACGGCGGCGGCGCAGGCATGGTCATGCAGCCCGGGCCTGTGTGCGAGGCTTACGAGGCCCTGTGCGGGCGCATCGGCAGGAAACCCAGGCTTATCTACATGACGCCCCAGGGCAGGGTGTTCAACCAGACCATAGCAGAGGAGCTGGCAAAGGAGGAGGACCTGGTCTTTCTCTGCGGGCATTACGAAGGAATTGACGAGCGCGCCCTGGAGCTGATTGCCACGGACTATCTTTCCGTGGGGGATTATGTCCTCACAGGCGGGGAACTTCCCGCCATGGTCATGATTGACTGTATCTCCCGCCTGGTGCCGGGGGTACTGAACAATGATACCTCAGCGGAGGAGGAATCCTTCCATGACAGCCTGTTAGAATACCCCCAGTACACCCGTCCCGAAGTATTCCGCGGAATGGAGGTTCCGGAGGTGCTTTTAAGCGGCCACCATAAAAACATCGAGGAGTGGCGCAGGCAGCAATCCATAAAGCGCACCCTGGAACGCCGTCCGGACCTTCTTAAACACGCCAGCCTGACCATGAAGGAAGTAAAATACCTGGATTCCCTCCGTCAGGAAAAGGGCGACCTGGAAATCCTGGAGGAGCTCATGGACCAATATGTAAAAGCCCTGGGCGACGAGACCTTTGCCGGCCGCACCAAACGAAAGGCAATGGCCGAGGCCAAGAAATTGCTGGCAGAGAAGGCTTGTACGGTGGGGGAACTGGAGGGGTACTATAAAGTGATGGGGGTGCTTGCGGG
>ERZ894236.187-NODE-187-length-92435-cov-26.6751_pt1 | contig 92435 bp, 74 predicted proteins | sample MGYA00380297_ERZ894236 | MGnify/ENA primary metagenome ERZ894236 (study PRJEB32331, sample SAMN06328420) | human gut metagenome | biome: human gut microbiome; feature: stool | host: Homo sapiens | collected 2014-08-04 ... | reverse complement strand
GTCTATTATCTCACATATGATGAATTTGAAAAGGTACTTACTATTTGGCGTTTACTGAAAAATGATACGTTAAAAAAGTTAAAGTCTATGAGGCTGCCTGCCTTCGCGGAAGCTTATGAAAAACAGATCGACCAGGAAGCTGAATACGGCTCCATCTCCTTCCATGAACGTCTCATGCTGTTGGTTGATGCGGAATATGATTCCCGGCATAATAACAATATCAAAAGATTGATCAAGAACGCGAAGCTCTCTGACTCATCTGCATTTCTTGGAAACATTGATTATCTGCCGGACCGGCACCTGAACCGTGATCTTCTGGAAAGCCTGGCTGATAATGACTACATTCGCCAAGGGCTGAATGTCATTCTGATCGGGGCTACAGGTTCCGGCAAAAGCTTTATTGCTAATGCACTGGGAGTCAACGCCTGCCAATCCGGATATAAGACCAGATATATCCGTCTGGTGGAACTGTTCAGTGAACTGGAAGCGGCGAGGATACAGGGAAAATATCATCAAGTGATGAAGCAGCTTCAAAAGCTTCCACTTGTGATTCTTGATGAATTCCTTTTGATCCCTGCCTCCGATCAGGAGCAAAGGGATCTGTTGGAACTGATGGAATACCGCTGTGGCCAGGCCTCCACCATCTTCTGTTCCCAGTTCATGCCGGAAGGCTGGCATGAAAGATTGGGAGGCAGTGCCCTTGCCGATTCCATCCTTGACCGTATTATACCATCTGCCTATACCATGCAGATTGACGGGGATGTTTCTATGCGGCAAAGGAAAAGGGCGATCAAAAACTAAATCATTCTACTGGGAGCCACGACAAAGGTCATGGCTCCCGTCATTGGACGGCTGGCTCTCGACAACGGATCCTGTGGCTCTATTCCAGGAGATTTGGTGGCTCCGCCACCGCAGAATATTCAAATGGCTCACTACAAAATTTTGAATGTATTCATTTGCAGGATTATTGTATATTTCCAGAGGGGTGTCCAGCTGTTCAATGGTTCCGCTGCTCATTACCATGATCCTGTCAGACAGAAAAAAGGCTTCCTCCTGGTCATGGGTTATGTATATCATGGTAGAATGGAATTTTTTCTGTATGTCCTTCAGTTCCCGCTTCATGATCTCTTTATTTTCAACGTCCAGTGCACTGATGGGTTCGTCCAGTAAAACAATGGATGGGTTTAAGGCCAGGGTCCGGGCAATCGCCACTCTTTGCTGCTGGCCTCCGGAGAGGTGGTGGGGTCTTTTCTTTAACTGGTCGCTCATGCCTATCATTTCCAGAGTACTTTTGGCCCGCTGTGTGGCGTCTGCTTTTGTTTCCGGCCTGATCTTAAGGGCATATTCTACATTTTCCAATACGGTCATGTTTGGGAAAAGCGCATAATTTTGGAAGATGATGCCCATGCCCCTTTCAGCGGCAGGGAGCCTGCTGATGTCTTTTCCATCTAAAAGTATTTCGCCGGCTGTCTGGGATTCCAGTCCGATCAGTATTCTTAACAGCGTGGTTTTTCCGCAGCCGCTGGGACCCAGTACGCTGAGAAATTCGCCTTCCTTTACTGCAAAGGAAAGGGATTTTAAGATTTTTTCTCCGTCGTACTCTTTTTCCAGGTTCTTTACAATTAATTTGTCTGCCATGTGATTCCTCCTGATATGTGAAATAGGGAGTTTGTCCGTGACTGTATGGGAACCGGGTGTCAGGTATTGTTAAAGTCTGTGTCAGGAGGTTATCCGTATTTCTGTGAATTTCGTTTCCAGTATAACATTTAATCCTGATTTGCGCTACTGTTGTTGCGCGGTGATTTGCTAAAATTTATAGAATGGTATTTCTGCAATGCGATTAATTTCATGCAAATCCAATAATTCTGGTCTCTGACCGACTCTGCGGCGTTTATTCTGGACGTAATATCCTGCACATCCATCAGCCAGTCAGGGCGCAGCATACCAAGGGAAAGGCATCGGCGGCATTCATTTACGACCGTCTGTGGCTTTCCTTGTTTTTTCAGGCTTTCCAGGACCAGACATGTGAGTTCTTCATAGACAGGGTGGCAGAACTGGCCGGATGCGGAGTCATAGGAAAGAAAAAAGGATACAGCGCTGCCCAGCTGTGATCTTTCCATGTAATCAGGCCGTTCGCTGGAATGTTGGACGTAGAGATAGTAAAGTCCTGCAATGGAGCTGCCTTCGGTATTGCGCAGGATACGCCCAAGGCGCTGGATGCGCTGGCGTTCTGCCGAGGAGGAAGAAAGGACGATCCCTATATTGGCAGAAGGGATATCAAAGCCTTCATCCAGGGCCCTGCAGGTGACAAGGATACGGGTTTCACCGATGCGGTAACGATCCAGCGCGGCTTTTGCTGTCTCTGGGTCCATTTGGGAGTGGTAGCGGTCGGCCTGGCCGGGGTATTTTTGATCCAGCTCTGTATACAGCAGGTCTGCCTGGGCAATCCGTTCGCCGAATATGAGGATCCTGGAATCTGGTGCAGCTTCCTCGACCAGACGGAGTGCACACTGGATCCTGGAGGTGGCATTATAGATAATGGACTTCCGCTGATAGAGCAGAGACAGCACAGACTGCGCCATACGCGCTGGTTCCGGACAGCGGGAAGCGTGGGACAGTCGTTTCAGGGCGTGGAAAAACTGTGATCCCTCCAGTTTTTTCAGGCATGGAGAATGATCCAGAAGTCTCTGGACAGAAAGGTTTAAACGGTCGCTTAATTCTTCATATTCGCTGCTCTCTTCCGGCGTAAAGCGAAGGGAAATATGAAAGCAGGCAAATGGGCGGATGTTTTTTTGGGCAGCAGCATCCTCGAAGGTATATCTGTATATTTCGGGACCAAGGGAAGGAACCAGGCAGCTTTCGTAGTCCATTGTCTGCGGCGTGGCAGACAGACCCAGGGAATAGAAGTTCTTTTTCTCTTTTCCGAGGTGAGGGAGAAATTCAAAAATCCGCCGGTTTTCCGGGCTGGCATAATGATGGCATTCATCGGCGATCAGCAGGACAGCATATCCATTGTGTATATCCTGCAGGATGTGGCGGGACAGGGAGTAACGGGCAGAATTGACCACATAGATCATGTAAGGACGGTTGGGAGAGTCTTTATGGGTACCATAATAAAAACCGATATCCCTTCTGGGAATGCCGGCAAGCTTCTGCATGGCCTTGCTCCACTGGGAGGTGAGGAAGGTCTGGGGTACTATGATCTTTACGCGGAGGGGGAGAGGGGAAGTATGGCTGAGCCGCTCCATGCCGGACAGGGCCATGACGGTTTTTCCCGCTCCGGTCACCACGTTTACGATTCCCCGGCCTTGATGGCTGAACCATGCTTGCAGGCACTCTTCCTGCCATGGATATAACTGCAGCTTCATCTGGTGTCTGCTCCTTCCTTTTGGATAAGTATTTTATTTCAGTATCTTAATGAAATGAGTATAGCACTATAACATTCATGCGTCAAAAGATGCGGGGTGTGCTGCTTACAGTAAGGCGGTTGTCTTATGAAGTGACCGATAACTTGTCAGCGTGTGAAAAACTATAGAGGAAGTGACAAATACAAAATGAAATTTAGATATTTGGAGATATTTCTTTTTTTAGATGGACAAAGAAAACATTGAAAAACCTGCTGTAATTCAGTATACTCAATATAAAACAGGAAAGAAGGTCTATGCAAAATGGATTACGAAGAGTTATATATAAAATATCAGGCACTTTCAAAGGATTTAAAAGACAAAACATCTTTGGTACAGCGCCTGCAGAAGTCCGTGAATAAGGAAATAGAGACCGGTGATCTGAAAAGCTTTGATAAGGATATGGAACTCCTTCAGGAAGCCTGCAAAGAGCAGTTGAAAATTCTGGAGGCAGTAAAGGCACTGGCTGCAGAATTTGACCGCAGGGCCTATTTTGAGGGCGGGGATTTTGCAGAGCAGATGCTGGCTTACTGCGCGGATAACGGCGTGGATGTAAAAGGGGAATTCCCGGTCTATGAGATGTTTCCTTACAGAGTACGTTTTGACATGGAAAATCTGGATATCTATATGGACCGGAAAAAGGTGCAGTGTATGCGCCCACTGAGTTTTGTGCAGAGGATCAAGACCGGACAGGACAAGCTTATGAAAGCGTCTTTCAATGCAGCCACATTTGTCAATGAACTGGCAGAGGCATATGATCTGGCTGTCCTGAAGCAGGGAAAGCGGCCGGAGGCAGATCTGTATCTCACCAGACTGTATAAGTTCCTGGCGCCTATGGGCAGATTCCGCAGGGATTATGACCAGCAGAGTTATGCCTTTGACCTTGCAAGACTGTATTCCTCTGATGTGGAGGAGACCAGGGACGGAAGACGGTTCCAGTTTGGCCCCAGTAAGAACATTAACCAGGCTATCAGGATCCTGGATCAGGACGGACAGGAACAATATTTGGCGACGATCCGTTTCTTTAAATAACAGCGGCAGTTCAGGAATTGGCGGACAGAAGTACAGAGGAGGATCATGGTGGAGGAATATAGCATGGAGGATTTCGGGAGAGATACCCGGGAAGAGACACCATATATGCAGCTTACAGAATGTATGGCGCCGGATGACGGCAGTATGCTTGAGGAACTGTCAGCAGGAGTTTCTTTTCTGACAGATTTCTGGCAGGAGAAGTACCTGCAGGAATATATTACGGAAGGCGGAAGCAAGATCAAGTTCGTCAGCGGCCGGAAGGGCAGCGGCAAATCACATTTGCTGAAGTTGACCGCGCACCTGGCAGAGCAGGAAAACTATGTGACTGCGACATTTTCCGCAAAGGATATCTGGATACATGATTTCAGGGAAATTTATGTTGAGGTGCTCAGGCAGAGTGACCTTCTGGCGTGTCTTGAGCGGTGCAGTTATAAGATCATAGAAAACTGCGGATTTGACTACAGGGAGGTTCCGGAGGATATGACATTTATGGATTACCTCTCCAGGGAGAATATGGCGGATGCCATCACCAGAAGGGAAATCCGGCTGCAGCTCAAAAGCATGTTCCTGGAAAACCCTCTGATCGACAATAATTTTGCTCTGGCCTGCAGTCTTTTGACAGGAGGGATACTGGGACATCCCCTTTTGGAGGAACAGAATAAGGAACTGCTCCTGGGCTGGCTCGCAGGAGACAGGAGTGTGAAGATAACATCCCTTCGCTCTCTCGGCCTGTCCCCGGCACGGATCACCAGGGTAAATGCAAGACATATGCTTCGTTCCCTGGCTCAGGTCATTCACATGGCAGGTTATTCGGGACTTTTGGTCACTGTGGATGATATGGAGATCCTTTTGAGCAGATCCAGCCTGGAACCGCTCCATTATACCAAGCTGAAACGTGAAGATACTTACGAGAGCATCCGCCAGTTGATCGATGATATTGATACTCTGAAGAATATTATGTTTATTTTTGCCTTTGACCGGGAACTGCTGGATAACGACAAAGCAGGGATCAAGTCTTATCAGGCTCTTTGGATGCGGATACAGAGCGAAATTGTCAGCCAAAGATTTAACCGTTTTACAGATATTGTGGATATGGACAGACTGGCAGCGCAGGAATATACAGAGGCAGTTGCAGAGGATATGTGGGAAAAGCTGGCAAGGTGTGCAGACAGAGGCGGCATCCGGGCAGCAGCAGTTGACAGGGAGAAGATAAAAGAAATCCTGATCCAGTCAAAAGTGGGCGCCATAGGAATCCCCGGTCTGATAAACAGGGCTGTGCTGGGAGGTGAGGAATGATGTTTGATATGGAAGCGCGTCACGTGATAGAAGCTTTGCGCTCGGGGATCCCTTCCAGGGCAGTGGGACAGTATTTTTCTGAGGCACGGCCTAAGATCATGAAGGAAATATCCCAGGAAATGGACAGGGTATGTGAGACCGGAAAATCTTCCGGCAAAATAATCGCAGGAAAATACGGAGAGGGAAAGACCCATCTGCTGAACACAGTCTTCAATCTGGCCCATTCCAACAATATGGTAGTTTCCTATCTGTCACTGAGTAAGGAGGCACCCTTTGACAAGCTTTATCTCCTGTACCAGAAGCTGGTGAACAATACATATCTGCCAAAACGTCTGCAGCCGGGATTTATTCAGGAGCTGGAAAAGATGACGCCCAACAGCCCTCTTGCCAGTGAAATGCAGCTCTATGGGGGAAAGGAACTGGAGACGGATAAGTTATATTACCTTCTCAAGTCTTATCTGAATACAGAGGACCAGGATGAAAAATTTCTGCTGCAGGCAGATCTGGAGGGGGATTTTATTACGAATGCGTCCCTGCGCCAGATTTACCGGAGGATTTTTCAGCAGAGAGTAAAATATAATGTAAACTTCAGCAAGACGAAGCATGCAATGGATTATTTTGACTTTTTAAGCCATTTGTTTGTGAAAATGGGGTATAATGGCTGGGTGATCCTTTTTGATGAGACGGAACTGATCGGACGGCTGGGTAAAAAGACAAGATTAAAAGCCTACAGAAATATGGGTGAGTTTCTGCTTCCGGGGAGCCGTCTGGAATCCACATATACCATGTTTGCGCTGGGAGCCTCTTACGTGGAGGATGTGGTTGAGGCCAAGCATGAATTTGATACCCTGGCTGAGACCTTTCCTGAGGATATGGAGCCTATGAAGACGGTGCTGGGGCTGATCACCGATGCGGAACAGCTTCAGCCGCTGACAAAGGACGAGATTCATGAGATCCTGCAGAAACTCCAGGAGTTTCACGGAAGGGCTTATGGATGGGAGCCTCAGGTGTCAGTGGAAGAACTGGCAAAGGCAACGCAGACGGGGGGATACCTTCTGCGGACAAAAATCAGGGCAGCGATCGAATTCCTGGACCAGATGTATCAGTACGGACAGGCCGGGGAAGCGGTGATCGGTGAGATGGAGACAGAGAGTTTTGAGGAGGAGATTCCTGTTCTGGCGGAAGAGGAAATTGTGTAGGGAATGAAACGACCGGACTTGGAAAGGATCAAAAAAAACAGATTCGGATATGAGGAAATATTACAGCTTTCCCCGGATCTGTCATACGAAGAGCTCCATGGAGTATTGGAAGAATTATGTGAACAAGGTGTCATAGCACCGATCAGAAAATCGGGAAAAACATCTTTTGTTCCCCAGGTATACCGTGAATACCGCAAGGTAGCAGAAAAACGGGATTACAGTTATCTCCTTCCGGAAATACGCAGTCTTCATCCAACCCTTGCCATTGACCGGTATCTGAAGGAGCCCGGGGAATTTGAGGAGTCCAGGGACTATGTCCTGCAGCTTAGCCGGCTCCTCTGGCAGGAGGATGAGCGCCTGGGCCGGTGGATGTCTGTGAAAGAGAAATCATATGCCATCTGGGGGGACGAGAAGTTTTTAGAGAGCAGGCAGGGAAAGGCCATTCTGGCTTTCCATCGCCTGGATGAAGAGAAACTACGCTATTATCATGCACCGGAACCCTTTTTCTGCCGTGTTTTTCAGCCCGGGGAAAAAGGGGATGTGTTGGTCCTGGAGAATAAGGACTCCTGGTATTCTATTGGCAGAGCGCTGAGAGAACACCAGGAAAAACGTATTTTCGGAATCTCTGTTGGGCTTTTAGTCTATGGAGAAGGAAATAAGATCACAAGGGAGCAGGAAGGCTTATCTGCATTTCTGGAGGAGATGGGATGCAGAAGCACAGGGCAGAGGATTTATTATGCAGGAGACATTGACCGGGCTGGGGTCGGGATTTTTTACGATGCGAAAAAACAGAATCCGGATTTGTCCATGGAACCATGTCTTCCGCTTTATCATTTTATGGTGCAGCGCGCCCTGGAGGAAAAGCGGGTTCTGGAAAAATGCAGGGATAAAAGGGAAATCGGCTGGAAAAGGGAATTCCTGGAGTATTTTCCGCTGCCATACCGCAGTTTTGTACAGCAGGTGTTGGAGGAGAACAGAAGGATCCCCCAGGAAATTTTAAATTATCAGGATTACAGGAATATGTGCAGGTGACAGTCATGCTGGAATTTTTAGAAGGATTTGAAAAACGGATGGGATTTGCCGCGGTGGTGGATTCGATCGTGAACCGCAAAAACAAAAACAGTGAGATAGAGGATTGGTTTGGGGGAGAAGAACTGGATAATGTGTTCTTCTCTCTTTTAGTATATATCATGGAACGGACGCTGAATGAAAACGATGATTGTACCATTGAGAAAATGGCCGGTTTTTTAGATGATACGCTTCCCGCATATGGGAAAGATTTTTCTTTTGACCAGATACTCCGGCTTACAGAATATATGGTGAGGGACATTCTGCAGAACAAGGGCACAGCCAGGACTTATGCTGTCATGCATTACGATAAGGGTATGGTACAGCATCGGGTTCGGCTGATCGAGGATAAGATGACTGATGAGGGGAAAATAGTCTATCAGCTCACGGATCAGGGATATGATTTTTTATTCAGGACAAAGGAGATTGACAGGGAGCTTGACTTTAAGCTGGAACAGTTAAAGTTGAAAGAGCTGCTGAAACGGAAAAATTACAAGCATGCCCTGAAACAGAGCCGTGAGCTGATCAGCATGCTGCGGCAGAAAAAGAGGGAAATCCAGTCTTTTGTGGACCGCATCCGGGAGAACATCCACACCATTGACAGGGGAGAGCATGAGGAGCTTCTGAAGCAGACCTATCATTTGATCGACGAGGAATATGAGGGAATGCTGGAACTGAAACGGGCTGTGGAGAAGGATGAAGAGCGGATCCGGGGTGAGATGGAGACAGGCACTGTCCCTGATGCCGCTATGGTGCAGGCAATGGAGAATCTGGCTATGATCAGGCGGAACCTTCAGATTGTGATCAGTGAGCAGAGGAACCTGATCGCCGGCCGGTTCCGCATGAATGACATTTACGAGGAGACAATACGGAACAGTTTCTACAATTCCATGATCCGCAGGTATGATTTTCAGAAGGAAATACTGGAGCCGTTTACAGGGGCTGAAGGAGAGCAGGTGCAGAGATTATGGGATTTGTTCCGTCCTCTTTCCGGACCAAGGTTTGAGAAGCGGCTGAATCTGGGGCTGCTTTACCAGAGGCAGGGGAAACTCCGGGATACAGAGGAGGAGGAGACAACTCTGGAGGATGAATTACTGGAAGAAGATCTGCGCATAGAACGGCAGAGAATGCTGGATGCCATGTATGAGCGTCTGATCGAGCGCATTTTTAAATACGCGGCGGACAGCGGAGGAAGTTATACTTTTTCCCGGTTATATGAACATATTCGGGAAGTTTCCCCCAGATTCGAGCGATATACCCGGGAAAACAGGATTTTTCTTGTTATGCTGAAGCTTTATGAGCATCAGTGTATCAATGTGGAAGAGTGGAAAAACAGAACGGACCGGGGTGTTTCCGGCTCCAACGGGGAATTTGACCTTGCCTGCTGTATGTACCGGATGGAAATGGAACATCCCGATTTTTTCGGTGTGGAGGAGCTGCATTTTGAAAAGACCGGAGAAAAGTTCAGGGCAGTTCTGGAGGAGGAACATACGGACAGGGAGGGGATTGCGGAACTGGTCCAAAGGACCGTAATGATGGATGACCTGAAGGTGTGTGTCAAGCTGCACCGGGGAGAAGAGGCAGAAAGCGGGGATGGAGAGAATGCTTAAAAATGCACTGGCAATCTACAGAAGATTAATGGAAAAGGGTGAGCTGGATGCAAAAACAGACAGTGAGCTATATATGGATCTGAAAAATGAAGAGGTGCGTCAGATCCTGGAGCAGTTTGAAGAAGAGCTGGATTTCCGGCTCCTGGACACGGGGACAAAGGTTTATCTGATCCCCAATATGGACAATGATGTGATGGGATATACCATGAAGGACTTCCGCACCAGGATCTCTGCTGATGCCAGGATGGCAGATGCGTATCTGCAGAGCTATATCTGTATATTGATCTTTTATCTCTTTTACGGGGGAAAGAATACAAATCCCATACAGAGGGAATTTATCCAGACGAAAGATTTGCTTGAGGAGCTGGACCGGAGGATGAAAGGTTATCTGGAAAATGAGGATGCTGCCATGGAAGCAGAAGAGGTATATGGAGTGAACTTCCTACGGATATCCCAGCTCTGGGATAATAAACAGATCGGGGACAGCGCGGCCAGAAAGTCAAAAATAGGGACCATAAAACGTGCTTACGCCCAGCTTGAGGAGGAACGCCTCATCCGTATTCTGGAGGATGGAAGGCAGATCCGCAGGACAAAGCGTATGGACGATCTGTTCCTCTATTATTATCTGGATGAGGAACGGGTACAGGAGATCCACGGAATATTTGCGCAAGGAGAATAGAAGATGCCTAAGATTAACAGAATCCGAATTATAAATTTTTCCTACAACAATGATACCAGAGAAATCCCGGATGAGACTTTCCGGTTTTATGACGGGGAAAATGCGCTTCTGAATCTGTCAAACGGGGGAGGAAAGACCGTGCTGATCCAGTTGTTTATGCAGCCTATCCTGCCCGACTTAAAACTGCAGAAGCGGAAAATGACCGACTATTTCAGGAGAAACAGCGCCCCTGCATATGTTCTCATAGAATGGCTTCTGGACAACCCTTCTGTGAAGGATTATCTGATGATGGGAATTGCCATTGCGCCTGGGAATTCTGCAAATATGGAGGAGAGCAACAAGATCCATTACTTTACGTTTGCCAGCCATTATCAGAGAGCCTGTGAATTTGATCTGCAGGCTGTGCCTTTTGTCAGAATGGATGGGGAGCGGCAGGTGCTCCTGCCTTTTGAGCGGGCAAGGGAAAGTGTGAAGAAGGTGGTGGGAAGCCATCGGGAGATGTTTTACTTCGGAAGAGAGGATGTGGGCGAGTACAGGAAACTTCTGGGGCAGTTCGGCATTTCCCAGGAAGAATGGAAAAATATCATTGCCCGTATGAACAATGATGAGGGCGGGATCACACAGTTCTTTGATAAATGCGGCACATCAGACAGCGTGCTGAATGAATGGATCATTAAAAACATAGAAAAATCCCAGCTTGCGGGGCAGACGGAGGATACAGGGATCCAGGAACTGCTCGCAGGCCTGGTGTCGGATACCATAAAAAACCAGGAGTACATCCGGGCGCAGAAGATCATACAGGAATACCTGGAGGAACAAAAGGCTCTGGAAACAGACATGGATGAATTGTGCAGAGCGCTTGACACCAGGACGCAGATACAGAACAAGCTGAACGGAATGTATCAGGCTCTTGGCATTCGGGCAAGGAATGCGGGCGCTGACAGGGAGGAAGTGAATTTCCGGCAGGAAGAACTGTTTGCGGAACTGCGGCATATTGATCAGGAGGAAGCGTCTGAAACGTACAGACAGTCCCAGGAGGATTTTCTGGAGGCGTCGGAACAGGTGCGGATACTGCAGGCAGAGGGAGAGAGCCTGCGGGAACAGTTGGCCCGGTGCCGTAGGGAGAAGAACTGCCAGGAGGGCGCAGGGATCATGGAGGAGATCCGGAGACTCCGGGGAAAAATCTCTGCCCTGAAACAGGAAATGGAGCGGGAACAGGGAGACAAAAGTCTGGAAAAAAGGCTGAAGGATCTGGCCTATTCCCTGAAACTGCAGAGCAAACAGCGTCAGCGTGCCCTTGAAACAGAAGCGAAGGATCTGCAGAAAGAGATAGATGAACTCAGCGCTTTGTGCGGAGAACTGAGGGAAAAGGAAGATGCGGACAAGGCAAAGTGGGGGAATCTGAAAGTAAAAGCCGGGGCGCTTAGAAGCAGGGTGCAGCAGTTTGAAAAGGAGCAGGAACGTGTCTTTGAAAGACTGGGCTTTGCCCTGACAAGAAATGTTCTGGAACAGTTGGATACCCAGGAGACAGAGAAGTATAAAAAGCTGTTGGAGAAGAATGTGAAGGAGAGCGGCAAAAAGTTCTGTCAGTGCACAGAACAGGAGGCCGGGATCAGGGAGCAGAGAATAGAACTGGCGCAGAAGGTGACAGAACAGAGCCGCAGCCTGTATGATCTGGAACAGGAACTGGCAGAAGTCCGTCGCGAGCAGTCTGTTTTCCTGGATGGGAAGGCACAGTGTGAGGCCTATTTGGATAAGTATGGTGTGGAGAAATCACTTTTGTATGAACCGGAAGCCCTCAGGCGTATTTTTGAAGAAAAGATGGACCTGCAGAAAGCATGGACATATCAGGCGAGAAGCGAACACCGGCAGATAGGAGATATGATTTCCGGAATCAGGAACCACTGTGTCTATCTGCCTGAAACACTTCTTGCGGCAGTGCAGGAACAGGATATCAGTTTTCAGACCGGGGAGGCCTATCTGCAGAATCTGCCGGAGGAGAACCGAAAACAGCAGCTTTTGAGAAATCCCATGCTGCCTTTTGGATTGATCCTGGAGAAGAAAGATTTAGGTAAGCTGGATCATATTTCTTTCGGGGAGTGTTATTTGAGGCAGATCATACCAGTGTTTACCTATGAACAGCTTGGGAATGAACTGGTACAGGAAAAGCAGAGGGTGATCCTGGGGGAGCAGGCAGAGTTTATTGCGGTTTATGAAGAACAGATCTTCTCAGATGTACAGAGAGAGGAGTATCTGCAGCGCCTGGAAATGCAGAGGGAAGATTTGGAAAAGCTCATGAAAAACAGGGGGGAAGAGGAACAGCAGTTATATCAGGCAAAGATCAGGCTGGAAAGCTTTCATTATAAAAAAGGTACAAAAGAGGAATTTGAAAAACAGATCCTGCAGGGGAAACAGAAACTGGCAAAGATGACAACGGAAAAGGAGCGCCTGGACATAAAAGCAACCAGTTTGGAAGAAGAACAGGAACGTCTGGCAGAGATGCTGCCAAAGTTTAGGGAAATGCTGGCTGATGCGAAGGAAAAAGCAGAGTGCTATGAGAAATTTCTGGAAGCGGATGTACAGTATCAGATTGATTTTAAGGCGTATACTGTCACCATGGAAGAACTGCAAAAGCTGGATAAAAGCGCAGTAGAATGTAAGAGACAGCTGGAAGCATGCAGGGAAAAAGAAAATCAGCTGCGGGAGCAGTGTATACGGATGGAAAATCTATGTAGGCGGGCAAAAGAGACTGTGGCAGTTTATGCGGAGGCAGAAGAGGCGGAGGTTCTGGACGAAGCATTTGAGAAGATGGAGCAGGAATACAGGACACTGACGGAAGAACGGGAGAAAAACCAGGCAGCCCTGCAAAGAGAAATGGAAGAAGCCAGAAGAGAGCTTGGCCGTCAGGAGGAAAAGACGGAAGAGCTGGAAGTTTCCAGGGAGGAATATGAACAGCTTGCATACCGCCCGGAACGGGAAAGGGAGCTGAAAAAGGATATCAGGGAACTGGAAGCAAAAAAGGAGGAGAGTGACAAAAATTATCGTGAAACCGGAATCCGGGCTGCAAAAATAGAGACAGACAGGAATCATGCAAAAAGCAGACTAAAGGAACTTGGACTGGAGCAGCCGCTTGACGATGCAGAGATATGCCAGGATTATGAGCGGAGGAGAAAAAATCTCAGGTTTGAATCAGATAAACTCAGAGAGAGGGCAGAGGAATTAAAGCGTCTGAGGGAAGACTGTGAAAGCCTGCAGAAAAGGATCCGTGATGTGGTTCCGGCAGCAGCGGGAACGGATGTACATCTGAAGCTGGAAGAGGATATGGAGAAGCAGTTCCTGGACATGAAGGAGGAATACAGGCAGGCGCGGAGATCAGCAGAGCAGAAAAAGAGGAATTGCAGCAAGAGGTATTTGGATATAAGGGACCGGTACAGAGGTAAAAATCAATGTGTGGAGGATATTCTGGAATCGCTGTCTTCCATGCCGCTGGAGGATGTGGATCTTTCCTATGATACCATTTATTTTTATCTGGAAGAGTTCATGCTCAAGCGTGAAAACCTGGAAAAGCTTCTGGATTATTACAGTACACAGCTGGAGACGATCAGCCGCACCAGGAACCAGATCGTAGATCAGTGCGTCAGCTACGGAACCGGAATTTATGAGGAGATCAAAGCCATTGTGTCAAAATCCAGGATCCGTCTCAGCCAGAAAAGCAGGCCGGTCCAGATGCTGAAAATCGACGTGCCCAGGGAACTGGACAACAAAGTACGGGAACGGATGGATGAATATATAAACAGATGTCTGGAGATCATGGTCTCTTTGAATAAAAAAGAAGATGCATCCGGAAATGAGAAGAAGATACGGGAGAAGCTCTCTGCTCTCACATCCGGCAGAGAGCTGTTGAACCAGGTGACGGGAACGAATAAAATACCTGTTTTTGTCTATAAGATCGACTTGAATGAAAAGAACAGCGGCCTGAAACGCTGGGAGGATGCCATGGATCAGAATTCGGGAGGTGAAAAGTTTGTGGTATTTTTCACTCTGGTATCAACTCTCATATCTTATGTCAGGGAAGTTACCAGAAGAAATGCCGGAGGAGATGCCATGCTGGAGTCCAAGGTGCTGATAATGGATAATCCTTTTGCAAAGACATCTTCTGAACACCTCTTAAAAGCAGTGATGGATATTGCAAAAACCTTCAAAATACAGCTGATCTGCCTGTCAGATCTGAGCCAGAGTTCTATTACCAACCGATTCAGTCTGTTCTACCAGCTCAGCATTAGGAAACGCATGTACAGCCAGAAAGAAGTTGTGAAGACAGGGCCTGTACAGATAAACCAGCCGGGGATTTCTGAAAATGAGAGACTGGAACATATGGAATTGTATGAGACGGGGAAACAGGGAGAGCTGTGGGAGCTGATGGGAGAGCTGTGACGGCGTTGCTGAACCAGGCATGTTATTAATTATGTGATGTTAAGAAGTTAAAATGAAAAAGTCCTGCTGTGGAAGGCTGCTTAAAAGTTTCCGCAGCAGGGCTTTTGTTTTGGCAGAAATAGAGCGATTGCCGGAATAATGTAAAATATAGATATAAAGATGGGTATAAAACAAAAAATTGTGCGGTTTGTATGGATAGTATATAATCATGTTTTTTACAATTTGGGATGAAAAAAGCCTCGTCAAACGTCCATAAAATGAGCAGGCAGTCTGTATAGCGGGAGTATTTGTCTGGCTGCTTATTGTTTTTTATCCACCGTTTTCTCACGGAACCCTTATCCGCAAATAAATATGAACAAGTGCCTTTTGGGTACTATTGGCAGAGAAAATATTTTTGAATGTGCTTTTGATGATGCTGATGGGAGGGCTGTTGTACACGGCGTTTGGCAGACGTATTGGTATTCTGAGGATAACAGCGGCAGGGCAGGTAGTGTCATTTTGTATTGAATTTCTCCAGTAGTATATTCTTATCATCTGGCTCATGCTTTCTTTTTGCATGTTTTTGTTGCTATGAAGCCGAAAGGCTGAATAGTAACATATTTTGTTATATACTAAAACGTGAGGCTTGTAAATAAAAGATTTATATGATATTATATGGTTAATATGTATAATAAACAAGGATTAAGATTGAGAAAAGTATAAAAAGTATACAAAAATATGCGAAGGATAAGTTCTTGATGGATAAAATAAACACAAACTTTGAAAAAAATAAGTATATAGCTCATGTCATACCCGAAACAGGTGATATACAGTTTTTGGAACAGCATTTATTAAGTGTAGAAAAACTTTCCAGTGTCAACTGTCCTTTACAGTTAATGAAAAATCTGGTGGTCATTACAGCAATACTGCATGATTCCGGTAAATTTTGTTTAGAATTCCAGGATTATATGCAGGCGGTGATAGAATCTAATGGAGAAACTGTAAGGAGAAAAATCGATCATTCTACTGCAGGTGGAAGAATAGCCCTGGGCTTATTGCCGGGAACCTTGTTGGCAAAAATGATTAGTATAGCTGTGTACTGCCATCATGGGTTACAGGATTGTATCGATTTGGAATCGGCAGTATCTTTGGAGGAAGAACGACAGAAAAAGGAAATAGATATGCAGACGATCTGCAGCAGATACTTTAAACTTTATCCTGTAGAAAATTTGAAGAAGTACTGCTTGCGGGCGCAGGACGATGTGCAGATATTGAAAGACAAAATAAAAACTATAGCTAAAAGTGGTGGCAGGGAGCGTATTTATGGTACAGAAAATTTTTTCTTGGGAATGTACGAACGAATCTTGCTTTCCCTGTTATTAGACAGTGACTGGTCGGATACTGCCGCGTTTAATCAGCATGTCGATGTTACTTTCAGGAAAACAGCAGATGATACACAGAGGATTTGGAGTCAATGTATCAGGTATTTTGAAAGCTATCTTACTCAGATGAGAAAGAATAAAAAAGACAGCCCTGTTGATAAATACCGACAGGAGATTTCCGAATACTGCAGGAAAACGGCAATCACTTCATGTCGGCTTTATCGTCTTACAGTCCCAACCGGTGCAGGTAAAACACTGAGTAGCCTCAGATTTGCGCTTTATCATGCTGAAAAGTTTAAAAAGAAGCACATAATTTATGTGGCACCATACAATTCTGTGTTAGAGCAGAATGCATCTGAAATACGAGAAGCAATCGGAAAACCGGACATTGTTCTGGAACATCACTGTAATGTGGTACAGGAAAATGATGAAGATGAGGAACGTTACAGACAGTTATCAGAAAGCTGGGATTGCCCGGTTATCGTTACAACTGCGGTACAGCTTTTGAACTCGTTATATTCTTCCAGTAAAATGAGTCTCCGAAGAATGCACGTCCTATGTAATAGCGTGATCATATTTGATGAGGTGCAGGCTTTTCCGGTTAAATGTACAGAACTTTTTAATCTTGCAGTTAATTTTCTTACTTCATTTTGCAGCACGACAGTTGTTTTGTGCTCCGCAACACAGCCTTCTTTAGCAAAAATACCTCAAAATAGAGTTCTTGAATCAAAAGAAATGATAGAAAATCCTCCAATATATGTACAGGCATTTAAGAGGACAAATATTATTGATAAGACGCAACTGAAAAGTGGTGGACTTGAAGTTGAAGATTTATTGGACTTTGTTGAGGAACTAATACCGAAACAAAATAAGATTTTAATAATAGTTAACACAAAGCCATGTGCAAAAGAAGTGTTTAATGGTTTAAAAGAACGATATGGGGGACAGCAGCATCATTATTTATTTCATTTAAGTGCGAATATGTGCCCGGTTAATAGGAAATCTGTTTTAAGAAATATTAAGAAGAAATTAGATGAAAAGAAAAGTGAAGAAGATACAGTTATCTGTGTCAGCACACAGTTAGTGGAAGCCGGCGTTGACTTCTCCTTTAAATGTGTAATACGTTCAATGGCAGGTCTGGATAATATTATCCAGGCAGCGGGCAGATGCAACAGACATAGGGAGAGGGATAGCGGAGATGTATATATAGTAAAAATGTCACAAAAGGCAGAAAACCTTTCCAGAAACAGAGATATCAGAGATGCTCAGACGGCAATGGAGGAGGTCCTGTATCAATTCAACAGCCATGCGGAAATCTTTTCTGATGATCTAAGTTCACTGGAAGCAGTCACTTACTATTATAACAGATACTATTTGAAAAAAGTTGGTGTGGAGACAAATTTTCCAGCTTGTGTGAATGGGATACAAACCACATTGGTAGAATTATTGTCAAATAATCTGATAGGATATAATCGCTATGAAGCGGCTCACAAAAATGAACCTGTTAAAAGAAGTAGAATGTTAAACCAGGCATTTAAGACTGCAGGAGACATATTTGAGGTAATTGATGAAGATGGGAAAGTAAAAGTGGTTGCGGCCTATGATGGCATAGCAAAAAAAATACTGAATGAATTGGAAAATCCTTATATTGATGCGGTCAGTCGCAGAAGAAATCTAAGAGCGATTCAGGGATATACAGTTGGAATTTCAATGGCTATGAAAGATAGGTTAGGGAGAGCGGTTAGTAATATTTGCGAGGGTAGGATCCTTGTGTTGAGTGATGATTATTATGATGAAGAGACAGGGGTTTTAGAGAATCCCAAGTTAAAGAATATGTTCATGTAAGGATCAGGAGGTGAGATCATGGAGAAATTCAGGAATACTGTGGAATTTCAGGTGAGCGGTGACTATGCGTTATTTGCTAATCCTGTTATGCGTGTTGGTGGAGAAAAGTGCAGCTATCACATACCTACATACGAGGCATTAAAGGGGATTCTTCAAAGTATTTATTGGAAACCCACTTTGGTTTGGATCATAGATGCAGTGCGGGTTATGAATGGGATACAAACAGAAACGAAGGGGGTAAGGCCAATCGTATATAATGGAGGAAATGACCTGGCATATTATACATATTTAAAAAATGTGTCTTATCAGGTGAGAGCTCATTTTGAATGGAATGAAAACAGAAAAGAGCTGATTCATGACAGAAATGAAAACAAACATCATAATATTGCAAAGCGTATGGTTATGCGTGGAGGGAGAAGAGACATATTTTTAGGAACACGTGAATGTCAGGGACTTGTCCAGGAATGTGTATTTGGAGATGGAGAAAGTTATTATGATGATATGACGGGTGAAGTGGCATATGGGTTCATGTATCATGGGATAACCTACGCAGATGAGGCGGTACTGGAAGAAGATAAAGGGAAAATGACGGTACGTTTTTGGAATCCTGTAATGAAGAAGGGGGGAATAATTGAATTCCAGCGCCCAGAAAAATGTACGATAAAACGATATATTAGGCAAATGGGTATAAAATCATTTGGTGAAGGCGAGTTCACAGGATTAAAGGAATTTGAAGAGGAGGAAAGTGCTTGGATTGGGTAAGTGAGTTATGTGATTTATATGAGAAAAATAAATATTTAGCGGGCGAAATGCGGTATAAAGAACAGATTAGAAAAAATGGATTAGAAAAGATTCCACTGGTTCTGCTTCCTCCTTTTCATACTACGGTAACGGCACAGATTACGGTGACAATTAGCGAAAGTGGTGAGTTTCAAGATGCAAAACTTGTTGAAAACGAGGACAAACTTACGATTATACCAGTCACAGAGAATTCAGCCAGCCGGACTTCAACAGTAGTACCTCATCCTTTATGTGATAATATTAAATATTTGTCAGGTGATTATAAAGACTATTGCATAGAGGGTACTAAGAACGCTGAAGAGTGCTATCAGTTATATATAGAAGCCTTAAGAAGGTGGCATATCTCATTGTATTCCCATAAGAAGGTAGATGCATTATATCTGTATTTGAGTAAAAAATGTCTGATCTGGGATTTGGTGAATGAGGGTGTGCTAAAGCTGGGAGAAAACGGGAAACTATCTGAATCAGTTAAAATACAGGGGATTGAGCAGGATAAGTCATTTGTACGATTTCGTATATTAGAGGAATATCAAGGGGATGAGGATATCTTGTCTGATATAACAGGTCAATATTATTCAGAATGCTGGTTGGATCGTACTTTGCAGGAGCGATTCATTCAGTATTATCGATCTTTAATGACAGAAAAAGATATCTGTTATTTGTCGGGTAATATTGAACAGCCAACCTATTTACATTCCAAAAAAATTAGAAATGAGGGCGATAATTCTAAATTGATTTCTTCCAATGATAAGGATTATTATACTTTTCGAGGAAGATTTCATAATAAGGAGCAGGCGTTTGCTATTGGCAATGAAACATCCCAGAAGGTACATAATGCCCTAAAATGGATTATCAGAAGACAGGGGAAAAACATAGATACATTTTGTATCGTATCGTGGGAATCTGATTTGTGTCCAATGCCGGAGTGGGATTTGGATACAGACTCAATTTGCAGTCAGTATGAAGAGGATTGGGGCGAGGAGGAGGAAGAGGTTCAGGTATGGGATGGCAATCAAGCAGGAGCTTTCCAATTTAGTGCTGCACTGCTTGGATATCGACGAAAACTGGAGAATATGTCACGTATGGTACTAATGGCATTTGATGCGGCAACTACGGGCCGACTTGCGCTGGTAGAGTACAAGAATCTGGAGACATCACGATATCTGGATAATATAAAATATTGGCATAAAGAGTGTGAATGGCTGCATTTAAAGTTTAAGGAGGGTGGTTCTTATTACTATAAAGGGATGGTTGGTGTGAAAGAAATTGCCGATATAATTTATGGTACAGAGCAGAATGGAATACTTTCTCTGGGAAATAAAAGTAAGTTATATGGTCAGATTTACAGGCGTTTGATTCCTTGTATATGGGACCAGATGGATGTGCCGTTTGATATGGTAAATCTTGCAGTATCCAGAGCGTCATCACCTGTATCCTATGAAAAGAGGTATAACTGGGAGCGGACATTATCACTGGCATGCTCCCTTGTAAAAAAGATGAAAAAGCAGCAAAACCCAAAGGAGGTATGGACATTGGCATTGAATAGAAAAAGCCGGGACAGGAATTATTTATATGGAAGGCTGTTGGCAGTTGCGGACCGGGTGGAATATAGGACATTTGATAAAAAGGACAGAGATGCGAACAGGGAAACCAATGCCAGAAGGTATATGAGCATGTTTTCACAGCGGCCATATGAGACATGGAAGATAATAGAGGAGAGTTTAGCACCATATTTTTCGAAGTTAAAGTATCAGGAGAAAATTTATTATTGCAAACAGTTAGAAGAAATTTGTGAGTTGTTTGATGAGGAAACTTTTAAGGATAACAGCAAATTAGATGGGCTTTATTTGTTGGGATTTCATAGTGAGTCCTATGAGCTGAGAAATAAGGAAGCGGATAAAGCGCAAGATATAACAAGTGAGGAGGAATAAAAATATGAGCGATTTAATGGGAAAAATTGATTTTACATTATTTATTTCAGCATTAAATGCAAATCCTAATGGTGATCCGTTAAATGGAAACAGGCCGCGTGTAAATTTAGATGGATATGGGGAGATTTCTGACGTGTGTTTAAAGAGAAAAATCCGAAATCGTCTACAGGATTTGGGAGGACGGATTTTTGTACAGTCAGATGACCGTTCCGATGATTCCTACACTAGTTTGAGGGATAGAGCAGAAGGGTGTAAAGAGCTTAAGATTGAAATGGATAAAAAGAAAAAGGCAAACCGTGATATATTTGCGAAAATTGCATGCAGGGAATGGATAGATGTGCGGAGTTTTGGCCAGGTGTTCGCTTTTAAGGGGGATGATGTATCAGTAGGGGTCAGAGGCCCCGTATCTATACATCAGGCTGTTAGTCTTTCTCCCGTGGATGTAATTAGTATGCAGATAACAAAAAGTGTAAATAGTGAATCTGGAAAAGACAGCAAAGCATCAGATACAATGGGAACAAAACATAGAGTAGGGTTTGGGGTATATAAAGTGCAGGGAAGCGTCAATGTACAGCTTGCCGAAAAAACAGGATTTACACATGAAGATGCACAGTTATTAAAAGAAGCATTAAAGACGTTGTTTGAAAATGATGCATCGTCTGCCAGACCGGAAGGCAGTATGGAGGTCTGTAAACTTTATTGGTGGCAGCATAAAGATAAGACACCGGCTGTTTCTTCTGGAAAAATACAGAGGGCATTCAGGATTGAAAAAGTGGAACACCCGAAGTCATTTGAAGATTATAAAATCCATTGGGAACCCTTGGGATGTGTTGAACCGGAGGTGTATGATTTTGTATGATGAGGATAATTTCCTGCAGTTATCCGGTGTCCAGCATTTTGCATTTTGCAGAAGACAGTGGGCTTTGGCATATATAGAACTTCAATGGCAGGAAAATGTCCGTACTGCGGAGGGCAGAATACTACATGAAAAAGCCCATGATGTGAGCGCTAAGGAAAAGAGAGGGGAGTTAATTGTTTCAAGAGCAATGCCCGTCCATTCACGAGTGTTGGGTATCAGTGGTGAATGTGATGTAGTGGAATTCCACAAAAGTCAGGAAGGTATTACATTATCAGGCAGAGATGGGAAATATATTGTTATACCTATAGAATATAAACGTGGTGAGCCAAAGGCAAATGATGCAGATAAAATGCAGCTAATGGCTCAGGCTCTCTGCCTGGAAGAAATGCTATACTGTGAGATCCCTATGGGATATTTATTTTACGGTGAAATACGCCGGAGAGAAAAAGTGGAGTTTAGTGAGGAGCTAAGAGAAAAAACAAAAGGTGCTTTCGCTGAAATGCATCAGTATTATGAGCGTGGATATACACCGAAAGTAAAGCGTACCAAGAGCTGCAATGCATGTTCTTTGAAAGATATTTGTCTTCCGGTCTTAAATAAGGGGAAATCTGCAGCGGATTATATAATAAAAAATATTTCGGAGGTGGAAGATGGATGAAAAGGCTGTTGAATACCTTGTATGTAACTTCTAATAACCGGTATCTGTCCCTGGATGGGGAAAATGTAGTTGTTTTAGAAGAACAAAAAGAAATTGGTCGTGTACCTTTACATAATCTTGAATCTATTGTAACCTTCGGATATACTGGCGCAAGCCCCGCTCTTATGGGAGCATGTGCTAAAAGGAATATCGATCTGTGTTTTATGTCTGGAAACGGGAGGTTTCTTGCGCGGGTTTCAGGTGAAGTGCGCGGAAATGTTTTATTAAGAAAACAGCAGTATAAGATAAGCGGAGATAAGGAGCAAAGTCTCTGTATTGCAAGAGATTTTATTACAGGCAAAGTATACAATTCCAGATGGGTATTAGAAAGGGCATCTAGGGATTATTCTATGAGGCTGGATTCCGTATTGCTTAAGAAAAAATCTTCCATGCTGGCGGATAATCTTCATGCTGTGAGAAAATGTAAGAATGCATCAGAACTATTAGGAATAGAAGGAGAATCCGCTTCCCTATATTTTTCAGTATTTGATGATTTGATCCTTCAGCAAAAGGAAGACTTTTACTTTAAAGGAAGAAATAAAAGGCCACCGCTTGACCGTGTTAATGCGATGCTTTCTTTTACGTACTCTCTTCTTGCCGGGATGTGCGGCTCAGCTTTAGAATCGGTTGGGTTAGACCCATACGTTGGGTTTATGCATACAGACAGACCAGGCAGAATGTCATTGGCTTTAGATCTGATGGAAGAATTTCGTAGTGTGATGGCCGACCGTTTTGTTCTTACATTGATAAATAAACGTATTGTAAAAAAAGAAGGATTTATTCAAAAGGAAAATGGAGCAGTGGTGCTGGACGATGAAACCAGGAAATCTTTTTTATCTGCCTGGCAGGCTAAAAAACAAGAAATGATAAAACATCCGTTTTTAGAGGAGAAAATTGAATGGGGGATGGCACCGTATGTTCAAGCCTTGTTACTTGCCCGCTATATAAGAGGAGATTTAGATGAATACCCTCCGTTTTTTTGGAAGTAGGTGATATGATTGCTGGTTCTTATTACATATGATGTAAATACAGAAACAGATGCAGGAAAAAGAAGACTTAGAAAGGTTGCAAAACAGTGTGTTAATTATGGGCGAAGAGTGCAGAACTCAGTATTTGAGTGCATTCTTGATAATGCTCAATGCGTTTCTTTAAAAGCTATTTTAGAAGGAATTATTGATAAGGAGGTTGATAGTCTCAGATTTTATTACCTAGGAAATAACTATAAGACTAAAGTGGAACATTTTGGTGTGGATAGGGGAACTGCGGCTGATTCGACTTTGATTTTTTAGTGCGAATCCCAAGCTGACACAAAAATCTTGGGTCATTCGCACCTAAGAATGTGTCGAAAAGTAAATGGATTATATAACAACTGGTAGATGGTAATGATTTTATTATCATAATAATAAGAAAATTAGTATTTTTATACAAAAACATCAGAGGAAAATTAGATGTTTTTGCTGTCACCACCTTCGCGGTGGTGTGGATTGAAATGTTCTGGTTGCGGTTCGGCTCATAGTTCCAGAGAGTCACCACCTTCGCGGTGGTGTGGATTGAAATGCAGATATCGGGTCACAATTGATGGCAGGTATGGTCACCACCTTCGCGGTGGTGTGGATTGAAATACACTAAGCAGACCCTGCTCATCCTCGCGGACCAGGTCACCACCTTCGCGGTGGTGTGGATTGAAATATCCGAGGCATATCAACCAGGACTTATACGGACGAGGTCACCACCTTCGCGGTGGTGTGGATTGAAATACCGGGTTAGATCCGTTCATGACCGGTGACTGCGTCACCACCTTCGCGGTGGTGTGGATTGAAATTTCCTGTCTGAGTGATCCGACCATTGAAGCTGGTGTCACCACCTTCGCGGTGGTGTGGATTGAAATGATGTATCGTACGGCAAGAGCAAGTTAGTATATGTCACCACCTTCGCGGTGGTGTGGATTGAAATTTGGGTATTGAAGGTATTTTATATAAAAAAGTACCGTCACCACCTTCGCGGTGGTGTGGATTGAAATGTTGCGGGTCGGAGAAACATCATATATGTACAAGGTCACCACCTTCGCGGTGGTGTGGATTGAAATATTCTATAGGCAGCTGATGATGATTATTAAGTACGTCACCACCTTCGCGGTGGTGTGGATTGAAATGGCCAATCCCTGCATAAAGTCCGGCATCCAGGACGTCACCACCTTCGCGGTGGTGTGGATTGAAATAAGGCAGATAACAGAAGGGGCAGAAGAGAATGCCAGGTCACCACCTTCGCGGTGGTGTGGATTGAAATACCGTAATTTCCTATCACCACAGTGGTGAAAATAGTCACCACCTTCGCGGTGGTGTGGATTGAAATGATGAGTATGGTGCGCCCTCAATGTCTCCTGCTAGTCACCACCTTCGCGGTGGTGTGGATTGAAATGTGAGCATATTAAAGGTCTCTTCCCAATTGAGCGTGTCACCACCTTCGCGGTGGTGTGGATTGAAATATCTACCTCGTTGTAGGTGTAGGATATCCTGTCGCGTCACCACCTTCGCGGTGGTGTGGATTGAAATATAAGATCTTCGAGATAGAAGGCAATGTGGAACGGTCACCACCTTCGCGGTGGTGTGGATTGAAATATGTCTGATGAGTGTTACAAGATGGCTACGACAGGTCACCACCTTCGCGGTGGTGTGGATTGAAATGATAATAAGGTGATGTCATGGAAAAAATGGAATTGTCACCACCTTCGCGGTGGTGTGGATTGAAATATACCGCGGAATCCTTATTTTCATGGTCACTTCGTCACCACCTTCGCGGTGGTGTGGATTGAAATAAAATTGATAATTAAGTATTGACAATGCCACAGTGTCACCACCTTCGCGGTGGTGTGGATTGAAATATAACGAAAACCGTAAATTATGTGATCTGGACAGTCACCACCTTCGCGGTGGTGTGGATTGAAATGTTAAAGGAAAGCTCTAAAGATTGGACTAGGCGGTCACCACCTTCGCGGTGGTGTGGATTGAAATATGAAAAGATGTACGGTGCCGGAACAGCAGCTTAGGTCACCACCTTCGCGGTGGTGTGGATTGAAATATGATGACATTTCAAAGTATGGAGATTTTAACTGGTCACCACCTTCGCGGTGGTGTGGATTGAAATTCTGTGTTCAATTCTGCATCTCCAAGTTTCTTCCGGTCACCACCTTCGCGGTGGTGTGGATTGAAATAAAGGCGTATTTCCCATTGGTATTGTTGCCCAGGGTCACCACCTTCGCGGTGGTGTGGATTGAAATGGAGAAACGCCGGAGGCGGAAGCCCAGCTCGCGCGTCACCACCTTCGCGGTGGTGTGGATTGAAATGAGCGATGATGCGACTGCATACATATTCAAATTTGTCACCACCTTCGCGGTGGTGTGGATTGAAATATTTCCAGCTTGCTGCCGTATATGCCACCTGTGCCTGTCACCACCTTCGCGGTGGTGTGGATTGAAATAACGAAGAGCCCATCTGCATTGGCCTCTTCTTGTGTCACCACCTTCGCGGTGGTGTGGATTGAAATATACGCCGCAGGCGGCACAACACAGATGCTGGATGTCACCACCTTCGCGGTGGTGTGGATTGAAATATCAATAGAAGATCTCACAGCATATGAAAACGCGTCACCACCTTCGCGGTGGTGTGGATTGAAATGCAATACTATAACCCTTTTCTGTATTTGCCAAGTTTTTACCTTCGCAATAGTGCATAATGAAGCCGTCGAAATTTAAGACTGAAGTGTTACCACCCTTACAAAGGTGTGAATAGAAATTATATTCAGTCAAGTGTTCCAGGCCGCATCAGTGAGTAGTAAAGTGAACCATAAGAAATATGACTAAGTGAATATGGTTTTTCAGAAAGGGGTGTGCATAAGAAATGAATGAAAATATTAAAAAGAAACTTCCCATTGGAATAGAGAGTTTTGATAAAATCCGAACAGAAGATTTTTATTATATTGATAAAACTGGGCTCATTAAAGAACTTCTATACAATTGGGGTGAAGTTAATCTTTTTACGCGCCCAAGACGTTTTGGAAAATCTCTTAACATGAGCATGCTGAAAAGTTTTTTTGAAATAAGCACCGATAAAGAGTATAAAAAAAATCTGTTTGGAGGGTTGGATATTTCAGATGAAAGAGATTTATGTAAGGCATATATGGGAGAATTCCCGGTTATTTCAATCAGTTTAAAAGGTGTAAACGGTACTGATTTTTCGGCTGCACGCTCTATGATGAGTTCAATCATTGGAAATGAAGCTTTGAGATTCTACTTTTTGTCAGGAAGTCCTAAACTAAACGAAAAGGAAAAGAAACAATTTGATCAGCTGACAGAGATAGATGAAAGTAACTGCCAAGGTTTTATTATGTCCGATACAGTGCTGATAAGCAGTTTAAAGGTTTTATCTATGCTGCTTCAAAAGCATTATGAGAAAAAGGTTATCATACTGATTGATGAGTATGATGTCCCTTTAGCGAAGGCATTTGACAATGGCTATTATGACGAGATGGTGTTATTGATACGAAACCTGTTTGAACAGGCCCTGAAAACGAATGACAGCCTGCAGTTTGCTGTATTAACCGGATGTCTTCGTGTATCAAAGGAAAGCATTTTTACGGGGCTGAATAATTTAAAGGTACTTTCTATTGCGGATGTGAGGTTTGACGAGTATTTTGGATTTACAGACAAGGAAGTGCAGGAGCTTTTAAAATACTACGAACTTACTGAGTTCTACAGTATAGTGAAAGAGTGGTATGATGGGGTACTGCTTTGGAAAAGTGCATATTTATTGTCCGTGGGATGTGATATGTTATTGTGATGAACTCAGGTTTGATCCAAAAGCACTGCCAAAGGATTATTGGTCAAATACCAGCAGTAATGAGGTCGTCAGGCATTTTATAGAAAATGCAGAAACAAACACAACAAAGCGTGAAATAGAGCGTCTTGTAGCAGGTGATATAATTAAAAAAGAAATCCGCCAGGAACTGACTTATCGGGAGCTATATAATAACACGGAAAACATCTGGAGTGTTTTGTATACAACGGGCTATCTGACTCAGCAGGGAGAACCGGATGGAGATATATTTAGTCTGGCAATTCCAAATCAGGAGGTCAGAAAGATATTCACCAAGCAGATCACAGATTGGTTTCGGGATACAGCAAAGAAGGATGGAGAAGCAGTTTAATTCCTATCTCAGGAAGACCATCAGTATCAGGGACACCTTTGTTAAAAAGGACAGAAAAGAAAACTTTTATAATGGGATTCTGCTGGGATTGCTTGGCTTTAAAGGAATTGGAATGTATGGTCTAATCGTGAATCCGGTGAAGGCTATAGTGATATCCTTGTAGAAATTGAAGAGAAGGATATGGGGATTGTAGTTGAAGTGAAGTATTCTGATGATGAAAATCTTGAGGCCGGGTGTAAACAGGCGTTGAAGCAGATAGAGGACAAAAATTATGTTCAAGAACTTCAGGAACTTGGTTTAAATCATATATTGAAATTTGGGATAGCGTGTTATAAAAAACGATGTAAAGTGATTAGTTTAATGGAAAATAATTATTATCAAAAAGTATTATTATTTTAGCCTAAAATAAGAGGCAAGAGAGGGAGGTGCGGAGAGTCGGTGATGCGGACATTTTAACAGACCCTCATAGACTAGCTAAGCTGATGATCCGAGACTGCGTCCGCACCCCCACTATGCTCCATAGGACTCAAACGCAATTACCCCCTTACATTACCTTTTCAACCTTTTCCCATTTCCCTCTCCACCTTCCCGTCAAATACCACCCAAACGATATCACATAGTTAGCCGCCCATCCCATAGGTACAGCCATCCACGCCACCTGTATTCCATACACCGGTGCGAACACATTAGTCACGATCACCCGGATAGACAGGTTGACAAGATTAGCCACTGTAAAAGCCTTCACATCTCCGGCCCCGCGCAGCAGACCGTCTGTGGAGGCCTTCAGCCCGATAAAAGCGTAGAAGAAGGAAAGAAATTTCACATAGTCAAGCCCCGTCTGAAAAGCAGCGCTTCCATTCCCGGCATCTAAAAATGCAGAGACAAACACATTCCCAAACAACTGATAAAGGACACACAAAAACGCCCCGGCACTCAGGACTGCCGCATAGCACATCCGATATCCCTTCTTTACCCGTTCCAGTTGTCCCGCTCCCACATTTTGGGCTGTAAACGTGGACATGGCATTTCCCATTGCCAGCATAGGCACAATACTGATGGACTCAATCCGCATCCCCGCGGAGTAACCGGCCAGTATAGAGGCACCGAAGCTGTTCACCACTGACTGGACCAGCAGGATGCCGATCTGCACAATGGACTGCTGTATAATAGAAGGAACCGCAATGCGCACCATGGAAAACATAAGCCCGGTGTCATACAGCCGCCAATGTTCATCTGTTTCATACTTCTTTAATTTCCGCAGAAGCAGCCAAAAGGATATGACAGCAGACACTCCCTGGGCGATCAGCGTCCCTATGGCAACCCCTCTCACGCCCTGCTGAAACCGGATGACAAACACCATATCCAGAAAAATATTCAGCAGAGAGGAAAATATCAGCAGATAAAGCGGTGTCCTGGAATCTCCCAGAGCATTGAAGATGGACGCTTCCACATTATACATAAATAAAAAGGGCAGTCCGGCAAAATAAATCGCCAGATAGAGTGCTGCATCCGAAAATACCTCTTGGGGCGTATTCACCCATCCTAAAATCCTGTGATTCAGAAAAAGGCCCAAAGCCCCAAGACAGATACTTACCACGAAAAAGTTGATCAATGTGGTGAAAACAGCAGTCTTCATCTTGCCTTTCTGTCCTGCTCCAAGGCATTGAGAGATGATCACCGAGCTTCCGATGCCTCCCCCGATGGCAATGGCAATAAACACATTAGTGATGGCATAAGAAGCCCCAACTGCGGCAAGCGCCCGCTCCCCCACGAAGTTTCCCACGATCACAGAATCCGCTATATTGTAAAATTGCTGAAAAAGATTTCCTAAAATCATAGGCAGGGCAAAAAGCAGCAGAGAGCGCCCAGGTGGGTCAGTCAGCATGTTGTATGTTTTTTTCTTCATAAATCTTTTGTTCCTCTCTTTTTTGGTATTTTCCTGCTGTTAAATTCAGAAACGCTGCCCCGGTTTTCTTCTATATAATAATAGAATAACCGAAACAGCGTTTTTTACGATAAACTGCAGCATAAACTATAGAATTTTATTTTTAGAAGCTTTCTCTGTGTTTTTTCAGCATATTCAAAATAGTTTCCTGCGTATATGCTCCCAGACGTTTCTTATCTTCCTTTGGCAGCCGGTCCGGATAAATGGGAGTTCCGTATTCCACGATCACCTTAGCAGGCTTGATCTTAGGAAAATGAGCCTCAAAAATCTCAGCGGAATTTGTGATCGCTATAGGGATGATCGGACATCCGGATTTCGTGGCAATCTTAAAGCTTCCTTCATGGAAGGGGAGCATTTCCAGCTCACTTTCATTTTTATTCCTGGTCCCTTCAGGGAAGATACAGATGGAAATTCCACTCTTTGCCTTGTCGATGGCAGTCAGTATGGTCTTCATACCGGCTTTAATGTCCGTTCTGTCCAGAAACAGACAGTGCAGGTACTTCATCCAGTTAGACAGCAGAGGAATCGGCTCCATTTCTTTTTTGGCAACATATCCGGTCAGATCCGGGCACATAACATAGGTGAGGAGAATATCAAAAAAACTTCTGTGATTTCCTATGTAAAGCACAGCCGTGTCACGGGGAACATTTTCATGGCCGATGATCTCAATATCAGAACCGGTAATTTTAAGTACACATCGGAAAACAGCCTGGACGATACGCAGGGAACTGATATCCTTTGCCCTCCGGTTGAATTTGCCGATCACCCATTCTGCCAGCAGAATCGGTATTGATAAAATGAGAAATCCTACAACTACAATACATACGAGAATAAAGCGAAACATAACACTCACCTTTCTATACCGTTTGGTATACATTATTGGATAAGAAACCAGATATGCTGTCCGCATACCTGGCCGGGAATTTTATTTATTATGCGGCACACTTGAAGTGCCGTGAGTCACAGGATGGCATTTCAGTCATACTTTAATGTACCGTGTGACTGTACTGCCTCCGGGCAGGTGAACAAAAGGGTGCCTCCGATACCTGGAACTCTTCTATATTATACGGAAAACAGGAAAGGGATGCAAGCCATATTTAACCTTAATATACAGAAAATACAGAACTTGGGCCGCAGGCGGTTTCTCATTTACCGAGATTTCTGCAAATCTTGTTATTCTAACGAAAATTTCCGTAAAAAATCGTCATTATATTCCATATTATTTTCTTTACAAAGAAGTTTTCCTGTAGTAAGTTATGTAGTATATCGCTGATTTTAGGGGGGCTTAGAGAAAAATGGGAAAGACCGGAGTGATGAAGAAGTTCATCGGAGACAAAAATTTTTATAAGATGATTCTTGCTATAGCCGTACCTATTATGATACAGAATGGCATCACCAATTTCGTAAGCCTTCTGGACAACATCATGGTAGGCAGGATCGGCACGGAGCAGATGTCAGGTGCGGCAATTGTGAACCAGCTTATTTTCGTGTATAACCTCTGTATCTTCGGAGGGGTTTCAGGTGCAGGTATTTTTACTGCGCAGTATTTCGGACAGAAGGATAATGAGGGGATACGCAATACCTTCCGGTATAAATTGTGGATGGCTCTGATACTTACAGTGGGAACTGTTGTGGTTTTCCTCATTGGAGGCGAACAGCTCATCAGCATGTACCTTCATGGGGAGGGCAGTGTGGAGAATCTGGTAGCTACACTGGCCTATGGAAAACAATATCTTTACATTATGCTTATAGGGCTTCCGCCTTTCATGATGGTTCAGGTATATGCCAGTACACTGCGTGAGTGCGGAGAGACCGTTACGCCCATGAAGGCCGGTATCACAGCCGTTGTCATCAACCTGGTATTCAACTACATATTGATCTATGGAAAGTTTGGGTTTCCGGCATTGGGCGTCCGCGGTGCGGCGATCGCAACCGTATTGTCCAGATATGTGGAGGCAGCCATAGTTATTCATTGGACCCACAAGCATAAAGAGGTGAATCAGTACATTGAAGGCCTGTACAGCACGCTGAAGGTTCCGGCGATGCTGACAAAGAAGATCCTGATCAAGGGAACACCTCTTCTCCTGAACGAGGCCCTTTGGGCAGCCGGTATGGCAATGCTGACACAGTGCTATTCCATCAGAGGATTAAATGTAGTTGCGGGTCTGAACATTGCCAATACCATCAACAATGTATTCAATATTGTATTTATAGCCCTGGGAGATTCTGTAGCCATTGTGGTAGGCCAGCTTCTGGGTGCCGGCAAGATGAAGGAAGCCCGGGATACAGATACTAAGATGATAGCGTTTTCCGTCTTCTGCTGTACCTGTGTTGCCCTGCTGATGCTTGTGCTTGCGCCGCTCTTCCCCAAGCTCTACAACACCAATCCTGAGGCAAGGGAGCTGGCAAAATATTTTATCATGGCAACCGCGGTCTTTATGCCGCAGAACGCGTTTCTTCACGCCGCTTATTTCACCTTACGTTCAGGTGGAAAAACCATTGTTACCTTCTTGTTTGACAGTGTGTTCATCTGGTGCGTGAGTGTGACCATAGCATTCTCTCTGAGCCGTTTCACCCTAATGCCGGTAGTGGCGATCTATATACTGGTGCAGATGGGAGATATGATAAAATGTCTGATCGGCTTCATACTGGTGAAAAAAGGAGTATGGCTGCAAAATATTGTGGCCAATTAAATACGCAGACCGGAAGTCTGCTTACAAGATAGTAAGGCGGCAGGAGAAAGCAGTGTGAATACGGTGTCCAATTCTTAAAACATGGCATACCCGGTATTTTCTTTCCAGAGAATCCGGGCGTGCCTTATTTTTTTGCCTGCAAGATGAAAAATACTTCTATCCTAGTCTTTTGAATGGATTTTGCTGTCCCTCTTTTAAAAATTTCTTTGTCATAATCCATTTTTCCCCCACATACACTATTGCTAAGAGCACCAAAACCAAAGGCGGCCTCCCAACATTGAAAAAATTAATCCTAACACTATGTTTTATCTGCCTCCTGACACTCCCTCTGACCTCCTGCAGCATAGAAAAAGTCAAAGCCCAGGACGGAGTCAAGCCGGAGTACACAGTGATGAAGGAAGAGGATTTTCCTGATAAAGTCAAGGAACTGATAGAAGAAAACAAAGAATCAGAATTCCAGCTTACATATCAGGACGGTTCCTATCTATACCTTCTCAAAGGCTACGGCAAACAAGAGACTGGAGGATACAGTATCCAAATTGAGGACTTGTCCCTCTGGGACAATGCCATCCATCTACAGACTACCCTAATAGGGCCGGAAGAGGACAAAGATCTAAAAGACGAGCCATCCTATCCATATCTGGTGGTAAAAATGAAATATCGGGAAGAACCGGTAATTTTTGAATAGAAAAGAGGGCTTATTGTGGAATTAATAACAAAACAGATGCGTATGATGCATACAAAATGTGAAGCTGTCAGCCAGATTACCTTTGATGAGGATTTAAATGTGCCGGATATCAAGCCGGACGTAGGCCGGATGATCCAGAAAAAGGGTGAGATCCACATAGATGATGTCCAGATATCCGAGGGCCACGCGTTCCTGACCGGAGCTTTGATGGTCTATCTCCTCTATGTCAGTGACAGTGAGGAGCGAAGGATACAAAGTCTTCTAGGTACGCTCCCCATAGGGGAAACCATGCACCTGGAGGGCCTGGAAAACGGTGACAAAGTCCGGGTGAAATGGGATATCGAGGACCTGAGTGTGCAGCTTATCAATTCCAGAAAGCTGAACATCAAAGCCCTGGTAACCTTCACCGCGTCAGTGGAGGAGATGCAGGAGACAAATCTCCCCGCAGGTGTGGACGCGGAGGGCATTTCCCAGAAAAAAAAGGACATCTCTGTCATGGGGATCGCGGTGCATAAAAAGGACACCATGCGGGTCAAGGAGGATATCGCCCTGGCCTCCAACAAGCCCAATATCCATGAACTTCTATGGAACACAGTGGAAGTCCGTGGTATGGATATCCGGGCAGAAAATGATAAGATAGGTGTAAAAGGAGAACTCTTTATATTCGCATTGTACCGCGGGGACGATGACAACAATTCCCTGCAATGGCTGGAGCATTCGGTTCCCTTCTATCAGGAATTGGAATGTGTGGGCTGCACTGTGGATATGGTGCCCAACATAGATGTGACCATGCCCAAAAGCAAATTGGAGGTAAAAACAGACAGTGACGGGGAGGAGCGCCTCATAGGTGTGGATGCTGTCCTGGAATTAGAGATGAAAATTTATGAGGAGGAGGAAATGTCCCTACTTCTGGACGTATATACCCCTTTAAAGGAATGCGTCCCTATCCGTGAAAATAAAAAGCTGGAAAGCCTCCTGGTAAAAAATAATTCCAAATGCAGAGTGGGAGACCGCATTAAAATGGAACAGAACCAGGGGAAAATCCTGCAGATCTGCCACAGCGATGGCAACGTTAAGGTAGACGATACCCATCCTGTGGAGAACGGCATAGAGGTGGAGGGCATCATCCAGGTGAGGATCCTCTATATCGTAGGGGATGACGATATGCCGTTCTATTCCATGGATGCCATGATTCCCTTCTCCCATGTGGTGGAAGCTCCAGGTATAGGGAAAAATTGTACCTATCATCTGAGAACGGATCTGGAACAGCTGTCCACTACTATGATCGACAGTGATGAGATAGAGGTAAAAATAGTCATGAATCTGAATGCCCTTGTGCTGAAGCAGACAGATACAGGCATAATCCGGGAAATAGAAGAGCGGGAGCTGGATAAGGAGAAGCTCCAGAATATGCCCGGAATCGTGGGATATCAGGTACAGCCCCAGGATACGCTCTGGGATATCGCCAAGAAATTTTACACTACGATTGAAACCATTGTGCAGCTCAATGATCTGGAAAGTGATGAGGTTAAGCCATATGACACCCTGATATTGACTAAAAAAGTAGAATCCTAGAGCCTGTTTGAAAGATTATTACGAAAATTTTAAAGAGACATCTCGGTATTCAGCGGGCAGGTACATTTTCCGTGCTGACCGCGGGAAAACAGTTTTTGCATACTGTGAACAGTTACGTGAACAGCAACATATTATTTTTAGGTGTTGAAAAAAGGAGGCATATCGTATAGAATAAAGTGTATAAAAACGAATACAATATACAATAAACATCTGTGACCATTCATAACCTTCTTTTATACCGATTTGTGATGCACAGTTCAGCGGTGTATGGCGGGGCAGGGGATGTTCAATGGCTGCAGGTAGTCAACGATTCGCTTTAGATACACTCTGGAGCGCAAAAATGGAAATACAGGAGATAAAAATGAGATTAAGGGCACTGGCGAAAATTAATCTGGGATTGGATGTAGTCAGAAAACGTGAGGATGGCTATCATGAGGTCCGCATGATCATGCAGACCATTAACATGTATGACCAGTTAGAAATTGATATCAAAGAGGAACCGGGGATTTCCATTACTACAAATCTGCCGTTTATCCCCACAAACGAGAACAATCTTGTCTATAAAGCAGCGCAGCTTTTGATGGATGAGTTCAAAGTGGAAAAAGGGATAACTGTGGATCTGCAGAAATTCATACCGGTCGCTGCCGGCATGGCAGGCGGGAGTTCGGATGCCGCCGCCGCCATGATCGGAGTGAACCGACTGTTCGGACTGGGGCTTACTGTGCGGGAGCTTATGGAGCGGAGCGTGAAAGTCGGTGCGGATGTTCCGTACTGTCTGCTTCGCGGCACTGCGCTTGCAGAGGGGATCGGAGAGAAGCTGCGTGCTCTGCCGCCCTGTCCGGACTGCTATGTGTTGATTGGAAAGCCGCCTGTCAGCGTGTCAACGAAATTTGTCTATGAGAAGTTGGATGCATCGGAGATAGAGCATCATCCGGAGATAGACAGAATGCTGGAGGGGCTTCAATGGCACAATTTGAACAGGATTGCCGAACATATGGGAAATGTTCTTGAGAGCGTGACAATTCCGGCATACCCTGTGATCGAGGAGATCAAACAACATATGAAGGACCACGGCGCAGTCAATGCCATGATGAGCGGCAGCGGTCCTACGGTCTTCGGACTCTTTGATGACAAGGCGACAGCAGAGCAGGCCTGTGAGGCACTGCGCGAGAGCAAGATCGCCAGAACCGTTTTCTTGACTACAGTATTCAATAATGGAGGAAGACACAGATGACAACGGATTTGGAAATGCATATGGATGAATACCTTCCGCTGCGGGATGTGGTTTTCAATACTCTGCGGAGGGCGATATTAAAAGGAGATTTAAAACCCGGTGAGCGGCTTATGGAGATTGCCCTGGCGGAGAAGCTGGGGGTGAGCAGGACTCCTATCCGGGAAGCTATCAGGAAACTGGAGCTGGAAGGCCTGGTAGTTATGGCGCCCAGAAAAGGCGCAAAGGTGGCATCCATCACAGAGCGTGATCTGAATGATGTGTTGGAGGTCAGAAAGGGCATGGAAGAACTGGCTATCCGTCTGGCCTGTGAGCGGATCACGCCGGAGGAGCTGGATGAATTGGACAAGGTGGAGCATAAATTCCTGAGCCTGACCGAGAACGGGGATCTGACCCAGCTTGCGGAGATGGATGTGGCCTTTCATGACATTATATACAATGCCACCAACAACAAAAGGCTGGTACAGCTGCTTAGCAACCTCAGGGAACAGATGTACCGCTACCGCATCGAATATCTGAAGGATATTGCGGTGCGCCGTACCCTTGCCCAGGAGCACAGGGCAATCTGTGAGGCGCTGCGCAAAAAGGACAAGGAGTCTGCGCTGAAATATGTCTATGTCCATGTGGACAATCAGCAGAAGGCTATCATCAAAAGCCTGAACGAGCAGGAGTGATTCCGTCCCATAACCCACGGAACACGGGTACTGTAAGGTATATTAATAGAAGAAATGGATATTCTAAGAGAGATGTAAAAAATACGTCTCTCTTTTTTGTGGTGCAAAAATGATTATATTCCGGGGATACCATAGGGCATGAGAGCAGAAAGGGGCTTTTGAAATGAAGGACAATGACAAGATATCTATTCACATACAGGAAAATGAGGACTACATCCGAAAGACATTAAAAGACTGCGCTGACATCATTATCCGTCCTATGATCCTGGGACAGGAGCAGAAAATCCACTGTCTGGTCGTCTATATAGAGGTGGCAGTCAGCAATATGATGCTGGAGGACTCTGTGATCGGCAAGCTGGTAAACCATATGTGGGAGATGCCCAAGGACGAGATCCTGGAATTTGTGGACGAAAACGGTCTGGGGATCTCGGATGTAAAAACACTGGACACCATGTCAGAAGCACTGGCAGCCATGTTTGCGGGAAATGCCATCTTCTTCTTTGACGGCTATCCCCATTCCATCAAGGTATCCAGCAAAGGCTACCCAAACATGGGCGTGCAGGAGGCATCCAGGGAAAAGGTGCTGCGCGGCTCCAAGGAAGGATTCTCAGATGTGGTTAAAACCAACTCCGCACTTGTGCGTAAGAGGATCAGGAATTCCAAGCTGAAAGTCAAAGAAAAGACTCTGGGTGTCAGAAGCCAGACGCTGGTACAGATCCTATATATGGAGGAGCTGGTGCGGCCGGAGCTTTTAGAGGAACTGGACAGACGTCTGGAGGATTTTGAGATTGACGGGGTCATGGATAGCGGCATTGTGGAGCATTTGGCTGAGGAAAACTGGCTCTCGCCATTTCCCCAGTTCCAGACCTCTGAGCGCCCTGACAAATGCGCCATGGAAATCCTCAACGGCAGAGTCCTGGTGCTTGTTGACAATTCTCCCATGGGAATCCTGCTCCCTGCCGCCTTTAATGATTTTCTACAGGTGAGCGAGGACGAGTACAACCATTTTGAACTGGCAACCTTTCTGAGGATCATTCGGTATATAGCGGCTGCATTTGCCATGCTCTTTTCCGGTGCTTATCTGGCAGTGACTAATTTCCATACCCAGGTACTTCCCACCAACCTGATCCTCTCCTTTGCAGAGGCCAGAAAAGGAGTGCCTTTTCCGGGGATACTGGAAGTCTTCTTTATGGAAGTGGCATTTGAGAGCATCCGTGAGGCAGGTGTCCGTGCGCCCGGACCGCTGGGCGGGACCATTGGTATCGTGGGCGGTCTGATCATCGGTCAGGCCGCTGTGGAGGCCAATCTGGTAAGCCCTATTGTAGTAGTAGTGGTGGCAGTCACCGCACTGGCGACCCTGGCTATTCCAAACGAAGAGTTTACCGCGCCGTTCCGACTCCTGAAATTCGGTTTTATTCTTCTGGGAGGCACCATGGGTGTCTTTGGTATGTTGTTGGGACTTTATCTGGTCATCAGCCATCTGGCAGGGCTTAAGAGCTTTGGAATCCCCTATTTGACACCGTTTGATGCCCAGAGAAATGCGGGCTACAGAGGAGAGTCGGACGGCATTGTCATGGCGCCCCTCAGGTTTATGACCAGGCGGCCGCTCTATGCCAGAAAGGAACAGCAGGTGCGCCTCAAGACAAAAGGAGGACAGAAGCATGTTCGCTGACAATCAACGGATATCCCACAGACAGCTCTTCAGACAACTGGTGCTGGGACAACTGGGTATTTATCTGGTCACGGTTCCCGTCACTTCCTATCTAAACGGAAGGCAGGGGGTACTCTCCCTGCTTCTGATGGGTGTACTATTTCTGGCGGCCAGTATATTTTTTATCCGTATGAAGCCCTGTTATGCCAATCCTGAGCGGTATATGGGAAAGTACGCCGGAAAGATTTTCTGCCTGCTGCATCTGTCCTATCTCTTCATTACAGGTGTTTTTCTGCTGCTGGTGACCAGCAGAATCACAGGCCGTTTTTTTATTGAGAGCAGCAAACCCTTTGTGATCATCACAGTCACTGCTGTGGTCTGCTATCTGGGAAGCCATCAGGGGCTGGAGCGCAGAGGACGGATGGCTGAGCTGTGCTTTCCCATCATTTTGTTTGTCCTGGCTGCCATGCTCTTATTGTGTGTTACCAGAGTCAAGGGGGCATATCTGGAAGAGATTGGATCTATGTCGGTCCAAGGAGTTATACAGGGATGTTACAGAGTGTTCTGCACGTTCCTGCCGGTATTTTTCCTTCCCTTTACCCTGGGGAATGTGGACCGTGCTGGCAATGCGGGCAAGGCACTGAACGGCTCGGTGTTTCTTCTTCTGGGAATTTTGTCAACAGTGCTGATACTTCTGCAGGGGGCATTCGGAGCGGGCGGCTATGTACAGAAGTCCTATCCTATTTTTGATATGATGGCAGGGGTGGATCTGCCCGGAGATTTTCTGGAGCGTGTTGATATTTTCTTCATCGCTGCTGTTATGTTCTGTATCTTTTTTGCTGTGGGGAGTATCTTTTTCTACAACCACGAGCTGCTGAAGCGTGTCCATATGGAAAAAGGGGCGCCGTATCTGGCGGGAGGCATTCTTATTTGCGCATTGGGATGCGAGAAAGCAGGTATTTCCCTTGAATGGTACCGCGAAGTGCTGCAGAACATCTATGCGCCGCTGTTTATTTTGCTGGCACTGTGGGCAGGGATCGCATACGGAAGGGGGAAGCATCGTGATAAGGAAGAAAAGTAAAGCAGTGCTGCTGGCTGTCATCGTGGCCCTGAACCTGTCTGCCTGCGGGGTGGCTCTGGAGAACCGCAGTTTTCCGCTGTCCATGGGTGTGGACTATCTGGACGGCCAATACCAGGTGTACTACGGTCTTCCCGACTTGTCCGGCGTAACAGGACAGAGCAAGGACGGGGAGAATCAAAAGGCCGGAGAAAAAGCGGATTTTTATCAGGGAAGGACCATGGAAGATGCGGAAAAAGACTTTCAGAACAGCCAGGAGGATTACCTGGATACCGGTCATCTGAAGGTTCTGCTGCTGGGAAACGGTCTTCTGGACCATGAGGAGGCATATAAAAACCTGCTCCACTATCTGGAAGACAAGCCGTCCATAGCGGGCAATATTTACGTGTTCTCATGCGCCCAGCTTGGAGATGTGATGAGCATGGACGGTCAGCAGATGGATTCTTTGGGAGATTATCTGACGGGCATTGTGGAGAACAGGCCGGACAGCCAGGCACACCGGCAGACAGATCTGCAGGATTTATACAATGCATGGCATAACGGGGAGGAACGCCCCGGTCTCCAAAAGGTCAGTGCTATGGAAGATAAAATTATGCTGGAAAAGGAATAGGCCCGGAAAGATACGGCAATACTCTGTCTATAGAAAAGAAATGAGCAATAAAAATCCGGTGATCAGGTGCGGGGATATGCAGTTTTCCGCATCTGAATACCGAATCAGACGGAGGGATTTGCTGTGAGACGAAAAATGCAGAGAAATATATGGATTGCCGCTGTGATCATCGGACTTCTGGCCACGGTACTGTTGGGAGCTGTGCGCATACATACATTGAAGAGAGAGAAAGAGGAGACGCAGCAGCGGCTGGAACATGAAGTGCAGCAGGGCATCGCAAAGGAAATTTTCCGCCTGCATGTGGTTGCCAACAGCGATACAGATGAGGACCAGAACCTGAAGCTTCATGTAAAGACAAGGATCGTGGACTATCTGGAGGATGTCCTGGGAGAGGACAGAACCCTGGAAGCCACCAAGGAAGGTGTTTTAACCCACTTAAATGAGATTGAGGATACAGCCAGACAGACGATCGAAGAGGAAGGGTATGACTACCCTGTCACAGCCGCTGTGGAAAAGACGTATTTTCCTGATAAGACTTACGGGGACTGCACCTTTCCCGCCGGAGAATATGAAGCCCTGAACGTGAAGATCGGGGAGGCAGAAGGGCATAACTGGTGGTGTGTTCTCTATCCCAGCCTGTGTTTTATTGATGAGTCCCATGGAGTGGTTTCAGAGGAGAAAAAAGAGGACTTAAAGGAAGTTCTGACAGAGGAGGAATTTCTTACAATACTGAACGATCCCAAAGAAAGGGATAAGGTGAAAATAGGATTTAAGTGGTTTTAGCGGTTGCGGCTTGCATTCTGGCTTCAATGAGGGTAAAATGGAAACACGGTTAAAATAGAATATAAATTTTAAGAGGGTTTTCATATGAACCAGAATAAACAGGCGCCAATCGGTGTTTTTGATTCCGGAGTGGGCGGACTTACCGTTGCCAGGGAGATCATGCGCAACCTGCCCGGTGAGAGGATCGTATACTTTGGGGATACCGCAAGGGTGCCCTATGGAAGCAAGTCAAAAGATATCGTGTTGAAATATTCCCGTCAGATCGTACGTTTCCTGCAGACCCAGGACGTGAAGGCCATTGTGGTGGCGTGTAATACAGCCAGTGCCATGGCGCTGGAAACCATACGGGAGGAGATAGATATCCCTATCATCGGTGTGGTGAAGCCGGGAGCAAAGGTGGCTGCACAGACCACCAGGAATAAAAAAATCGGCCTCATAGGTACAAGAGGTACTGTAAAGTCTGAGCTGTATCCTGCCATCATACATGAATATGATCCACAGATCCAGGTAATAGGCCAGGCCTGTCCTCTGCTGGTCCCGTTGGTGGAGGAGGGATGGCTCAAGGATGAAGTTACAGTGGAGGTGGCAAAACGCTATCTGGACCCGCTTCTGGAACAGGGGGTGGACACTTTGATCCTGGGCTGCACCCATTATCCCCTGCTGCGTTCCCTAATGCGTCAGATCGCGGGAGATGGTGTTACTTTGGTGAATCCCGCCTATGAGACTGCCCGGGCGCTCCGGGAGCTGTTGAAGGAGCATGGGATCGAGAGTGACGGACATGAGGAGGAGGAATTTCCTTACCGCTTCTATGTCAGTGATGCGGAGGAACGTTTTCAGGAATTTGCAGGTTCCATTCTGCCCTATGATGTGAGGATGACCAAGCAGATTAATATTGAGGAGTATTGAATATGACGAAAGATGTGCTGATAACAGTAAAAGGGATGCAGGCGATCGACGCCGGAGAGAAACCTGAGGAAGTGGAAGTGGTGGCAAAAGGAGATTATTATTACAGGAACGGCCATCATTTCATCTGCTACGAGGAGGTTCAGGAAGGGTATGACACCATCACGAAGAATATGATCAAGGTCATGAAGGGTTCTGTGGAAGTACAGAAAAAAGGACTCACCAACACACACATGGTCTTTGAGGAGACCAAGAAGAATCTGACCTATTATGCCACACCATTCGGAGATATGCAGATGGGAATATCCGCCACAAAAATTGACGTGAAGGAGCAGGAGGAGAATATTGATATCCTCATTGACTATGCTCTGGAGATCAACGAGGTACATACAGCGGACTGCCAGATCTGTGTTAATGTAAAGCCCCAGGGCGCAGGAAATTTCCATTTGGCGTCATCACGATAAAACATCCTCCGGTTTAACAGAGATACAGATATAAAAAACAGAGTGACAGGTATAAAAAAGCCGTCCGGGATTTTTCCCGAGCGGCAGTTTTTTATTTTTTCTTCTTTTTGTCCTTGCTTTCCGTTTGGTTTCCCTTTGCAAGATTCTCCGCTTTGAGGCGCATTCTCTTGAAGAAGCCTTTCTTCTTCTGAGGAGCTTCCAAGGCACCTCGCAGTCCGCGGACACCTGTGATATAGATACCGCTGACCTCTGCTTTGACTTCCTTCTTTACGGGGATGATCTCAAAGACCTGCTCGTCCGCTACCAGGGTAACGATCCTGGGACCGATTTTGGCTTTGACGATAGGGAGCTTGGAACGTCTCATAAGCTTCGGTGTCTGGTCGATCACCATCTGGGGAAGACCGGACTGTTTAATGGGAAGCCTCTTTTTATCGATAACCAGCATGGAGACGGACTGCTTTGCTGCTTCCATCTGTTCCTGCTGTGCTTCCTGCTTTTTCTGTGCCCTCTTGCCAAGAAAATATAAAACGGCAAGAACGACTACTAAAATGATTAAAATAATCAGTAGAACTTTCCACACCATTTGTGTTAGACCTCCTAAAATCTGGACTGATAACGCAACTATTATTCTAGCATTGTTTCTGTGAAAAGGCAATAAAAATGTGAAAGAAAGGGTTCCTTTTTCGGGGCATGTGTGGTATAACTTCCTTATGCGGAAACCAGAAACCACAGACGAAAGGAATTGTATATGAAGAAAAAACTGATCATGGCGCTATTGACACTCAGTATTGCAGTGATGGCAGCAGGATGCGGCGACAAGAAGAGTGACGACAGCAAGAACGATGATAAAAAGACGGAAACTTCCACAGAGGATAAAGCAGTAGATACCAACAGCAAAGGCAACGTGGTGGCAGTGGATGTGGATGATATCAGCAAATATGTCAAACTGGGAGATTATAAGAACCTGGAGGTCACAGAGACAAAGCAGGAGATCGGCGACGCTGACGTGGAGGATTATATCAGCCAGCAGCTCACCTATAAGGCTGAGGAGATCACAGAAGACAGACCCGTACAGGAGAACGACACAGTCAACATTGATTACACAGGATACCTGGACGGAGAGGCGTTTGACGGCGGTTCCGCCACAGATGCGGATCTGTTGATCGGTTCCAATTCCTTTATCGAGGGATTTGAGAGCGGACTGATCGGCAAGAGCAAAGGGGAGGAGGTTACCCTTGACCTGAATTTCCCGGACCCGTACAGCAACAATCCTGACCTGGCTGGCAAGGCAGTGCAGTTTAAGGTGAAGATCAACACCATCAAAGCAGCGCCGGAGCTGACGGATGAGTGGGTAAAGAACAACACAGACTACAAAACAGTAGACGAGTATAAAGAAGAGATCAAGAAATCCCTGAAAGAAAACGCGGACCTGAACTACATGAGCCAGCTCAAATCCGACTTATTCCAAAAAGTAGTTGAGAACTCAGAGATTACAGAATATCCGGAAAAACCCATGTCCGAGACCATGGAATATGTGAAGAACAAGATCCAGGAGCAGTATGCAAGCCCAAGCGGCATGACCCTGGACGAGTATTGGGAATCCCAGAGCATTTCCACAGAACAGGCAGAGGAGACCATGACACAGATGGCACAGAATATCCTGCAGCAGTCTTTGATCGTGCAGGCCATTTTTGACGCGGAAAAAGTACAGCTCTCTGTAAAAGACTATGAAGCGGAGCTTGAGAAGTTTGCAGCGGATTACGGATTTAAGGATGCGGCGGCTCTTGAGAGCGCGTACAGTGACGAGACAATGGTGAAGGCCAATGTACTCTGGAGCAAAGCCTGCGAAATCCTTCAGGAGACAGCAAAAGTGACGGATGTGGCCCCGGATGCGCAGAGCACCGGAGACGAGGGTGAAAAAACTGAATAAAGAAAATACTTGACAATAAGTCCTACAGGTGTAATATATTGGGTAAAACTATATCTTACGTTTGTAGGATTTTTGTATAGGGAGTGTATTCTGCATAAGGAGGTTATTTTATGAAGCGAAAGAGAATAGCTGCAGTGATAGGAGCCATGGCGGCAATTGCCGTCTGTGCGGCGGGAGTATTTCTGTACAAGGCAAAGTTTGAGGAGAAGCGCGAGGATGTATTGAAGGAGTACATGGGCTATATTGAGAAGGGAAGATATGACAAGATGTACGCTTTGCTGGATGAGGCCAGCAGGAATACAGTGAGTGCCGAAGATTTTGTTGTGAGGAACCAGAAGATTTATGAGGGCATAGAAGCTGATAATATCCGCCTTGATATTTCTGAGAATCAGGAGAAAAGCCAGCCCATATCCTATAAAGTTACCATGGATACCGTGGCAGGGGAAATCTCCTATGACAATGACACCTTTTTTGAGAAAGAGGGGGGAAAGTGGTGTATAAAGTGGAGTGATTCCATGATATTTCCCGGACTCAAAGCCTCAGATAAGGTGAGTGTTGTCAGCATAGACGCAAAGCGGGGAGAAATCTATGACAGGAACGGTGAACTTCTGGCGGGACAGGGGACTGTGGCGAATATAGGACTTGTACCTGGCAGGATGGCGGTTCAGCCTCAGGATGAGCTGGAAGCTATGGCGGCGCTTCTGGGAACCAGTGCCGGCAGTATTTCCGATAAGCTGGATGCCTCCTGGGTGAAGGATGATTCCTTCGTGCCGGTGAAGAAGATGACAAATGCCCAGTTGGAGACCCCCGTGGGAGACGGGGAGGAGGCTCTGAAGGATAAGCTGCTGGAACTTCCCGGTGTGATGATCTCTGACGCAGAGAGCAGGGTTTATCCCTATGGGGAATGTACCTCACATCTTCTGGGCTATGTGCAGGAGATCAATGCGGAAGAGCTGGAGGAATTAAGAGACAAGGGATATGATGAACAAAGCATTCTGGGAAAAAGCGGTCTTGAGAAACTGTACGAAGACAGGCTGAAAGCGCAGAAAGGCTATAAGATATCCATTGTGGACTCAGAGGGCAACGAGAAGGAGGCGCTTGCCTCCGCATCCCCCAAGGACGGAGAGAACATCACACTGACCATTGATGCACATCTTCAGCAGAGTGTGTATGAGCAGTATAAGAATGACAAGAGCAGTTCCATTGTGATGAACCCTAAGACCGGGGAGGTGTTGGCAATGGTTTCCACACCGACCTTCAACAGCATGGATTTTGTGCTGGGAATGTCTCAGGAAAAGTGGGATTCTTTGAACAATGATGAGAATAAACCCCTGTACAACAGAACAAGGGAAAGCTGGGTTCCCGGCTCTGCCTTCAAGCCGGTCACCGGTGCTGTGGGCCTTACGACAGGAACCCTTTCCGCGGACGAGAACCTGGGAGCCAGCGGGCTTTCCTGGCAAAAGGATGAGAGCTGGGGCGATTACCGGATCACCACTCTGCATGAATACGGGGATGAGGCTGTTCTGCGGAATGCCCTTATCTATTCAGACAATATATATTTTGCAAAGGCGGCGCTGAAGATTGGGGCGGATACACTGTCAGAGCAGTTGAAAAAACTGGGATTCGGGCAGGATATCCCCTTTGAGATCGGGATGAGCAAATCTCAGTATTCCAACGAGGACGGAATATCCTCAGAGATCCAGCTTGCGGACAGCGGCTATGGCCAGGGGCAGATCCTGGTGAATCCCCTCCATCTGGCATGCATCTATTCTGCATTTGTCAATGAAGGAAATATGATAAAGCCATATCTGGAGATAAAGGACAACAGGAGAGCCGAATTCTGGATAGCAGGCGCGTTCTCCAAGGAAGCTGCCGCTGTGATAAAAGAGGATTTGACAGCAGTCATTGCGGATGAAAACGGAACCGGCCACGGCGCTTACACAGAAGGAGCAGAGCTGGCAGGCAAGACAGGTACTGCGGAGATCAAGGCATCCCAGGACGATCAAAACGGGACAGAGCTTGGATGGTTTGCCGTATTCAATACGGATGGAGAGAAGACAGACAGTTTCCTTATGCTCAATATGGTGGAAGATGTGAAAGACCGCGGTGGAAGCGGTTATGTGGTGGATCTGGACAAACCACTGTTGGATGAAATGCTGGCAAAGGAGTGATGTGGCGTGAGATTAAAAGGGGTTGTGATGTGTGTGACAGCAGTGAGCCTGATCCTTGGAGGATGTCGGGATACGGCACAACAGAAGGCGGACGTGACAGTCAGTGCGGACACAGCGGAGCCTGAGGAACAGGAGGCGGCAGAGGAGGAAAACAGTTACTATGAGATGAAGATTCCTGCCGACGAAGCGCAAGTCCTCTCTGAGGCTGCTGTACAGGCTGCCAAAAGCTATAAGGACCTGCTTTTACAGGCCAGGAAAAACAACAGCAAAGGGGATGTCCTGTCCATGGATACGGTGGCTGCGCTGGTAAAAAAGATGGGGAGCCAAGGCTACGCGGCCTTGGATAAAAGGAACAGGGAGAACATGGAGAATTATCAGCTGGTAGAAAAGTTTCTGGCAAGTCAGGAGCAGAAAGAGCAGGCTGCTATTTCCGTCTACCGGATCCATGATAACGGAGGAATGGATAAGACCGATTTTACGTCGGACGATACAGGTGCGGTGACTGTCACTGTCACGATCCTGGACTGGAATAAAAAGCAGGAGCCTTATGTGGCGGATATGGTGAGGTACAAGGCATGGAAATGGGAATACACAAAGAAAGGCTATCTGTTCTTTGAGAGATTTATTCCGGATGGGATGGAGGCTGACGGAACGGATGCCATAAGGGTGCTGCCCCTGGATGAGGAACTGCGCAAAATGTGTGAGGAGTATATAGAACCTATCGGATATGAGGCAAATAACCTGTTCCTGGTGGAATGGGATGAGGAGAATTTTCAACAGGTGAACTTTAACGATCTTTATGATTTTCTTTATAGGATGGACCAGGGAAGCCTGCCGGACAGCTCCCGGTATCCGGACGGGATCGGCGGCAGTGAATTTGAAGATTTGATCGAAAAATATTTCAGTATTCCTTTGGAACAATTAAGGCAGCAGGCAGGCTACAACAGCCAAACAGGCACATACCCCTGGACTCAGATAGCAGGCAGCAACAGCGCGGTCTGGACGGAGATGGATCCTGAAGTGGTGGATGCCAGGGATAACGGGGATGGCACCATAACCATGACGGTTGATGTGGTCAGCCCACAGCTAAGAAGTGATAAACTCTTTACCCACCATGTCACCGTGCGCAGGGCGGACGATGAGGACGGTTTTTTATATGTGTCAAACACTCTGGAGCCAGGCGGACAGGTTCCGCCCTATACACCCCGGACAGCGGCCGGACAGTGACAGGAATCGCTTTTCTGCATATACTGACTATGAGAAGAATCAGTGAGGTTTTTTATGGCAGATAAGAGAGTTGACTCCAGGGATGAGATACTGGGGCAGGAGCGGGTGCTGCAGCAGGATATGCGGCGCCTGCGTGCCAATTATCCGGAGAATGCGGCTTATATCCAGTGCTTTGTGGATGACGCCTGTGACCGTATGGATTATGAGGGCAGCAGGATGTATGATGAACATCCGGATAAATACATGATGCGCAAGGTCTGTGATTCCATTCACAGTCAGATACGCAGAGAAAGCGGAAGGATGGGCGTAGAGTCGGGGTTCTGCAGAAGATGCGGCAATCTTCCGGACGAAGCGCTGCAGGATTTGATAGAGGTCCTGTTCTTTAATGAAGTGTACAGACGCAGATGCAGGCGCAGACGCTGCAGAAGATTATAGTCAGCTTCGGTTCACAAAAACGCAATTTTTGCAGTCTGTGTGCATGCTTTTGCTGCTGTGAAGCTGAAAGGTTGAATAGTAACCATTAAACAGCATAAAACTACACTTGGGGCTTGCGGTTTTGTCATAAAACTTTTACAATAGATATGATACTGTAGCTGTGAAAGTACCAAACAGTTACATGATGCTGATATCAGCATACTGTTTTAGGAGAGAAAAAATGACAGAACTGGAAAAATTTCTGGATTTATATATAAATGAAGATTTGATCAGGATCATTATCAGCGGCCCCCGTAAAAAAGAGGGGCCGTCTAAAATACAGATACGCCCTTTATTGCTGAAGGGCCGGGTCATGTATCAGGTTACAAGGACTGTGGGACAGAAAGAGCTTCATGAAAACCATGAAAGAGAGGAAGTGCTCTGTCTCACAGACAACTGGATGCAGCAGGATTTCCGCCAGCTTCAACTGGAGGCAAAGGGCATTCAGGGTACAGTTCTTGCCAGTAAAAAGGGCAGACTTACAATTAAGACTAAGAAAACACAGGGCAGGGAGGATTTTGTTCCCATGCTGACCCACAACCGGCAGAAGAAATATCTGCTGCAGGAAGGTGTGCCGGTGCCCTATCTGATAGATTTGGGAATTATGAATGAAGCGGGCAGGATCAAGAATGCCCGTTATGATAAATTTAAGCAGCTCAACCGCTTTTTGGAGTTTATTGAGGATATTCTCCCCAGGCTTCCAAAAGACAGAGAGGTGAATATCATTGATTTTGGGTGCGGTAAATCCTACCTTACATTTGCAATGTATCACTATCTGCATGAGCTGAAAGGTTATGATATCCAGGTGATCGGTCTGGATCTGAAGGCTGATGTCATCGAGACATGCAGCCGTCTTGCAGAAAAATATCATTACGAAAAACTGCATTTTTATCAGGGAGATATCGCATCCTATGAAGGGTGCAGCCATGTGGATATGGTGGTGACGCTTCATGCCTGTGATACAGCCACAGATCATGCCCTGGCAAAAGCAGTAAAGTGGGGAGCGTCTGTGATCCTGTCTGTGCCGTGCTGCCAGCATGAGCTGAACCGGCAGATCGCAAATGACATCCTGGCCCCTGTGCTTGGATACGGCATATTAAAGGAGCGCTTCGCGGCTATCCTCACAGACGGACTCAGGGCACAGATGCTGGAGAGTGCAGGATACGACACGCAGATCCTGGAGTTTATTGATGTGGAGCATACACCCAAGAATCTGCTCATACGAGCAGTGAAAAATGAAAATAAAACAGTCAGCAGACAGCAGAGACAGGCATGGGAAAAATGCACAGAGGAGTTTCACGCACATCCTACGCTTGCATCACTGTTGTTCTTAGAAGAGTAACAGTTCAGACAGGCTGAACTGTTACTCATCCGGCCATTAAATATCGCTTCGCGATGGACCGGATGCCTGTTGGCACTACCTGTTCATACGGTCAGCGCAGTAAATGCGCAGACCTGGCTGAACGGTTACTTAGAAGGGAACGATAGATGAAAAAGGTATTGACAAAGCTGGGAGTCCTGCTGCTCATATTTATCCTGGGTGTGATAGGGTTCTCCAGTTTTATGAATAAAGAGACAACAGATAACAAAATGGATATGGAGGAGGCAACCCTTCCTGTACTTTCCATGATGTACGGAGACCAGGAGATGAACCGTATGTACGGTTATGCGCAGGAGATGCAGGTGGATTTTATGAGGGACAGCCTGACCCCTGTGGGAACAGATAAGAAAATGACTGTCAGCATCCTGCCATATGACCATAAGATAAAAAGCCTTGTCTATGAGGTCAGAACCTCAGACGGCAGCAAGGTGGTGGAAAACGCCAAAATAAAAAATTTTGAAGAGAACGGCAGTGCCAAGACCGCATCCTTTACACTGGAAAAATCCATTCTGATGAATCAGGAGTATTCCCTGGTCTTCACCCTGAACACGGACAAGGGTTCCTGGCATTATTATACAAGGGTGATCCAGCGGACAGGCCTGAACGCTGACAAATACCTGGAGTTTGTACAGAGCTTTTCCTCCAAGACATTCAGCAAGGACAATACTGGTGAGCTGAGGACCTATCTGGAGTCAGACGAAACCGCAGTGAACAACAGCTTTACCAATGTAAATATCCATTCAAGCGCGGATATGGTCACATGGGGAAGTCTTGCCCCTGTTATCAGCAGAAAAGGTGTACCCACCATCAAGGACATCAACGAGACAACAGGAAGCCTGACCTTAACCTACTACATCACAGCAAAGGATGAGGAGGGATATGAGGAATACTATCAGGTGGATGAATTTTACCGTATGCGGTATGGGGATACCAGAGTCATGCTTCTGGATTTTAACCGGTCTGCAAAGCAGATCTTTACAGGAAACGAGGTGTCTGTGGCCTCAGGCAAGATCAATCTGGGCGTCACGTCAAAGTCTGTCCAGTTTGTGACCAGCCAGGCCGGAAATGTTCTGGCTTTTGTGCAGCAAGGGGACTTGTGGTCATACAATATCAGCACCAATAAGATGACCCAGGTTTTCAGCTTCAGGGAAGGCCGGGATACAGATGACAGATATGATTACTCCATGCATGATTTCAAGATCGTGAGAGTGGAGGAAAATGGTGATATGGACTTTGTGTTCTACGGATATATGAACAGGGGAGAGCATGAGGGCTATACAGGAACGTGTGTATATCACTATTACAGTGAACAGAACGTGCTGGAAGAAAAGTTTTTCCTTCCAACTACCAAATCTTATGAATTTATGAAGCGGGATGTGGAAATCCTTTCTTATGTGAGCACAGATGAACTGCTGTATCTCATGCTTGACGGCAGCCTGTATCAAATCAATATGCAGGATAAGACCTATCAGATCGTGAAAGAAGATATCGCGAAGGACTGTTTTGTGGCGTCCAATACCAACCGTCATGTGGCGTGGATGGAGGAGATGGACCCTCTTCAGACTACTCATATCACCTTTATGGATTTGGAGACCGGGGAGCAGAAAAGCATTGCGGCAGATGAGGGGACAAAGATAAGAGCCTTTGGATTTATCAATGAGGATCTGGTCTACGGTACCGCCCGGGACGGAGACATTGTGGTAGATGCCACCGGAAGTCTGCGCTATGCCATGCATGAAGTGAAGATCCAGAATTTTTCAGGCAAGCTCGTGAAAGACTATATGCAGGATGGAGTTTACATCATGGATGTGGATATCCAGCAGGGCCTTCTGGAACTGAAGCAGGCCCAGTGGAATGTTGACCAGTATACTGATATACCCAGCGAGCACATTATGAACAATGTGAAGAATGCGGAAGATGAAGTTATCTCCATTGCCACCACCACAACTGTGCGCCAGGCAAATATCACAAGGCTGATATTTGCCGAGGACAGCAGGAATAAGAATCCGCTCAGGATGGAGACAAAGCTCATGGTAAATAAGAACGATACTGTTCTGAACATGGACTTGAAGGAGAAGGCTCAGGATGGCTATTATGTCTATGCAAAAGGAGGACTGGCCGATATCTTCAGCACTCCGGCACAGGCTATCCGGGCAGCAGATGACATGATGGGCGTTGTTTTGAACCGTTCCCAGCAGTATGTGTGGGAGAGAGGAAACCAGAAGACAAAGGTAACCCTGAATCTGGATGACATACCGGAAGGATTCCGTTCAGCCTCCCTTGATACGGCGGCTCTGCAGGAAAGTCTTGGTGACGCCGGGACTGTACTGGATCTGACAGGATGCACGCTGGAACAGGTGCTCTATCAGGTAAGTGCCCAGAGACCGGTCATCGTGTCACTGGGGGAAAATGACAACCGGGTCATAGTTGGATATGACGGTTATAATACGCTGCTGTATGATCCGGCAAGCGGAGAGACAAAGTATAAAGGACTGGGTGACAGCACCAGGGAATTTGAGGCAGCAGGAAACAGATTCATCAGTTATATAGAGACACTGCCGGAGTAAGCGGCAGTTATAAAAAACGTAGGGATTTGGCGTGCTCTTTATTGTATCCTTACGGGAAGGCAGGATGATTTATGGATGAGAGAATCAAGAAACTGGCTTATGGACTTGTAAATGACTCCTGCGGTGTGCAGGCGGGAGAAAAGGTCTATATCCATTATACAGGATATACAACTACAGAGCTGGCAAAGCAGATTATCCGGGAAGTGTACCGGGCAGGAGGGACTCCCTTTCCGCATTTTACAGACCCCAAGGTTCAGAGAGAGATGCTGCTCCACTGTACCAAAGAGCAGATTGAGCTTATGGCAAAGGTGGACAGGGAAGAGATGGAGGCTATGGACTGCTATATTGGTGTGCGGGGAGCAGACAACATTACAGAGTTGTCTGATGTTCCCGCGGAAAATATGGCTGTCTATGACAAATACTATAATACCCCGGTGCACCATGAAGTGAGGGTGGCTAAAACCAGATGGGTTGTTCTCCGTTATCCGAATGATGCCATGGCACAGTTATCCGGCACCAGTACGGAAGCCTTTGAGGACTTTTATTTCGATGTGTGCACCCTGGATTACCGAAAGATGGGAAAAGCCATGGAGGGACTGGTGGAGTACATGCAGCGTACAGACCGGGTGCGGATCACGGCTCCCGGTACGGATCTGACTTTTTCCATCAAGGATATACCTGTGATCCCGTGCAGCGGTCAGAGCAACATTCCCGACGGCGAGGTATTTACAGCACCTGTCCGGGATTCTGTCAATGGAACGATTCGCTACAATGCGGCGTCCTCTTATCAGGGGTTTGTATTTGAGAATGTAACCCTCACCTTTGAGAACGGAAAGATCATAAAGGCAGAGGCCAACGACACAGAGAGGATCAATGGGATTTTTGATATGGATGAGGGTGCCCGGTATGTGGGAGAGTTTGCCATAGGGGTGAATCCGTTTATCCTGCATCCAATGAAGGATATCCTGTTTGACGAGAAGATCCAGGGTTCCATTCATTTTACACCGGGAAGCTGTTATGATGACGCGTGGAACGGCAATGTCTCGGCTATCCACTGGGATTTAGTGCTGATCCAGAGACCGGAGTACGGCGGCGGGGAGATTTATTTTGATGATGTGCTCATACGGAAGGACGGGCGCTTTGTGGTCCCTGAACTGGAAGCGCTGAATCCGGAGAACCTTAAATAGAGAAAAGACGGTATTAAGACAAGGGATATGGAATATCTGGTCAGGACTTTTAATGTTCGGAGCAGGTGTTCCATATCCCTTTCTGCCAATTTTGCTGTCGGCATGGGGTCTATATTGGCTCTGCCAGTTTTCACATCTGCCGCGCTGTTGAAAGTGGGTGGAGGAACAACAGAGGGGGATAGGAAGGATGCAGATGAAAAAGAGAAATATCCTGGTTTTGATCGCAGTTTTGGCAGTCCTGCTTCTCACTGCGGGCTGTGGGGAGACGGGACAGGGAGAGCAGGAAGATCTAAAGGGAAATATGGTGCTGTCCTTTATCAACATTGGCAAAGGGGACGCATTTTTAATCCAGGTACCGGACGGCGGATACTATATGTGGGATACGGGAAAAGAGGAAGATTATCCGATGGTGGAACGGCTCCTGGACATAAAGAAGGTGGAGAATCTGGATGGGATTTTCCTCTCTCATGGACATAAGGACCATGCAGGAGGGCTTGAGCTGATAATGGAAGAGTATTCTGTAGAAAAAGTTTATCTGTCAGGAAAAGATGATATCACATATAAAAAAATAAACCCGGAACAGACAGCTTCAGAGTATGGGGCAGAGGTGGTAAAACTGCAGGGGGATGAAATTCTCGGCCTTGGAGGAGCCACAGCACAGGTGTGGATCCCCGGGAACAGGGACACGGAAAATGAAAATAATAACTCTATGGTTGTCCGGTGGTCTTTTAAGGATACATCGTTTCTCATGACAGGAGACATGGAAAAGAAAGAGGAGAAACAGTTCTTGCAGACTTTTGAAGACTGCAGGGCAGATGTTCTGAAGCTGGGGCACCACGGGGAAAAGGATGCCACATCAAAAGCTCTTCTGGAGGCCGTCATGCCTGTCTATGGGATCATAACGGGGAATGAGGAAGAAAACCCGGATTCCGTGAACAAAAAGATTGCTGAGAGGTTGAAAAAATACGGGGTGAAGGCATACTATTCAGAAGGGGAACAGACTGCCTGGGATTTCATAGCCGACGGTACGTCGGTAAAGGCAGTAAAGGTCATGGATAAATAAAAAGCGGAAAGTGAAAGAGGAAGAGTGGCTGCACTCTTCCTCTTTCACTTTCCCTTCACAGCTTGTGCATGTAATAAAACTTAAGTCCGGTACCCAGAAGAAGCTGACATATCCCGGCGGCTAAAAGGGTGTAAAAAATAATAATATTGAAGTAACCCGCAATAATACCTGCAAAGATCATGATCACAGAAGTGATGAGCAGCGCCGGCATTCCGGCTTTGGAGCGTATCAGGATCATCCGTTCATCTGTTTCCTTGTTGAAGGATTCTCTCAGGCCCCGTTCATCCCTGAGAAGCTTACGGTACTTCATGAGCATAAACAGAGACACAATGGCCAGACCAAGCATAAAGCCTGACTGAAAATCTGCCAGATGTCTCACATCTGCAGGTATTCCGGTGCGGCTATCCATAATCTTTACTCCTCCTTATTGGCTGCGTCCACATCTGAAAAGTCAAAAACTTCCTCAATGGTCAGGCCGAAGTAATGTGCTATTTTGTAGGCCAGGACCAGGGAGGCGGTATATTTGCCCACCTCGATGGATGTGATGGTCTGTCTTGTGGTTCCCACTGCGAAGGCAAGCTCCTCCTGGGAGAGTTTGCGGGCTTTCCGCAGTTCACGTATCTTGGTCTCCAACTTCTGTATCAGCTCCTTTGTCTGGAATGCATAACGTGTGTACTGTCAGCGCAGAGGTGCGCAAAACGGATGGAATCGCTTTTGCATAGTTAACTTTGCAATTTTAGTATAGCTTGCTTTGCATAAAATCCCCAGGCAGCCAGCGTGATATGGAGCACAATGCTCCGTATCTGTGCATCGCGAAGCATGTTGCTGTTCTCGTACGGGGGGATGGTTACTGGGGATGCAGTAAGTTAAAAATTACCATGATCACTACATTGCATAACAATATTGATTCTGCTAATATGAAAACGGGGTGGAAAATTCATATGACTATAAAAAAACAACTGCTATACACTATTATTTTATCAACATTGATTCCCATGATCGTTATACCCTGGATTGGATACCTGTATATCAGGGATACGGTAAAAGAACAGCTTCTGCTGCAAAGCAAGCGGCAGTTGGAAGAAATTACACGGGATACAGAGGATATGTTGGATGATATTCTGAAGGTTTCAAGTGTGGCGGCAGTAGATGAAAATATTATGGAGATTATTAAAGAGAAAGACAGCAGTATACAAAAAAAGTCTGAGGTTATTGCTGCTCTTTCTAATATGAATGCAGTTTATTTGTACCGTTACAATGCTGCCATATGTTTATATGACAACTATGGGAGAATATACAGTACATTGGGTACAGAACAAAACGAAAAGGCTGAATTCAGAAAAGAGTGGAATAAAGAAACGATTATCAACCAAACATATTTTCTGTGGAAAGTATTTCCGGAAAGGACTTCTGAGGAACCTGTACTGGGAATGTCCAGGAACCTGTATGACCGGAATGGAAAGAGGATAGGAACACTTTGTATAGAAATCTATCAGGACCGTTATCTGACAAAATTGCTCCGGCAGGACAGTGATTTGAATGATACGGAACGCTATCTTGTAGATGAAGAAGGAAATCTGGTGTTGAAGTATACGAACGATAACACAGAAACGGACAGCAGCCAGAAGTCACAAACCTTTACCCGAGAAGTTTACAGCCGCCTGATGCAAGGATCAGAGTCCGGGGAAGACATACAGGACCTGCACATGGGAAACAAGAGATTTATTTTTCTGCAGAACTCTGTTGAGAAGACGGGATGGAAACTGATACAGATCGTTCCCTATAATGAGGTATTCGCAAAGCTAAACTATTATCGGGATTTTACATATCTGAGTAATCTTATCTGTCTGGCCTTGCTGATCCTGGTAGATAATTATACAGCAAATAAAATAGGAAAATCGCTGACCAGGCTGGGTGCAGCCATGAAACAGGTAAGAAAAGGAAACTTTATTACCATTGAAAACAAGGAAAAGAATATAGAAGTACATCAGATTTATGATGATTTTAATAACATGAGTACGAAACTGAACGTTTTGTTTGAGGAAAACCGGAGAATCACCAGAGAAAAGGAAGAATGCAGGCTGCTGGCACTTCAGACTCAGATACAGCCCCACTTTTTGTTTAATACTCTGAATGGGATAAAGTGGCTCTGTATTATCGAATCGGCGCCTACAGCTGAACGTATGATTGAATCTCTTGGACATATTCTGGAATATTCCCTTGGGAAAACGAAGGATTGTGTCACGCTGGAGGAGGAACTGACCTGTCTGAAACATTATGTGGAGCTGCAGAAAATGAGGTATGGCAATATATTCGATGTTTTTTATGAGATTGATGAAAAGCTTCTCAAACTGGAAGTACCAGTTCTGATATTGCAGCCCCTGGTAGAAAACAGTATTATCCATGGAATCCGTGAGAAGGAAGACAGAGGTGAAATATGGATTCGGGCTCGGCAGACAGATGATGAGGCTGTCATATCTGTGGAAGACAACGGAGAGGGAATCAGTGAGGAGAGGATCTGTGAGATTTTAAATGGAAATGGTACAACGGGAAATATTGGGGTAGTCAATGTAAAAGAGAGAATGGAACTTTATTACAGAGACAGCAGATTTGAAATCGTATCAGAAGAAGGAAGAGGAACCAGAATACAGATGATATTGAAGATTGGGGAGGAAATGCTATGAAAGTAGTGATCGCAGATGATGAAGTCCTGGTGCGTAAAGGAATCAGCATGAGCATTCCATGGCAGGAACTGGGAGTAGACCAGGTATTTGAAGCTGGGGATGGACAGCAGGCTCTGGAAATAATTGAAAGCAATCCAATTGATATTCTGCTTACAGATATCAGAATGCCGAAAATGGACGGGCTTGAGCTTTTGAAAAGGGTGAGTGTTATGAGTCCGCATACAGTCAATATTGTTTTAAGCTGTGTAAATGATATGGAGTGTGTTCGGCAAGCCATGAAATTCAACAAAGCAGTAGATTATATTCCTAAGCTGACTATGAGTACGGATGAACTGACATCCGTTATACGAAGGGCACAGACATTTGTGAAAGACATGCAGGAAAATTCCGATGAGAAGGAAGAGAGTCTGCCGTTGTTCTTTTGGGCAGAATCCGAAGCCAGACTGCGCAGGGGACTGGAATACGAGACAAAGGAAGAACTTTGGAAGATACTCAGAGAAATTTTCACGGAGTCCCGGGTCCTGGGAACCGCTTGGAGAAAGAGCACAGAATGGGAAGAGATCGTTGGCGTGTTTGCCAGTGCAGGCAAAAAGTATGGTATCTATGAAAAAGACTATCTGGCAGGTAAACTGGAGCGGGCTCTGAAGCAGGCAGCGGCGCAGGAAGAACTGGAAAAAGAAATTTTGAATCTGGCATCTGAGATAAAGGAACGGATAGAAGAAGAGAAAAGAAAAAGCTACGATACGGGAATACGGGCAGCATTGGAATATATGGGCCTAAATTATAAGAAAAATTTGAAGCTGGGGGAAGTTGCAGAACACGTCGGGATGAGCGAATCCTATTTTTCCAGATATTTTAAAAGAGTAATGGGGGAGGGGTTCAGCGAATATCTCAATAAGATAAGAGTGGAAAAAGCAAAGGATTTGCTGAAGGAACAAAGAATCACCATGCAGGAGACTGCAGAGCGGGTAGGGTATTCCAATGCGGCTTATTTTACCCAGATTTTTAAGAATCTTACAGGTATGCCCCCAAAAGCTTTTCAGAAAAAAATATCCGGGGCCAGGTACCCAGATGATAAATGAAAAAATATTGGAAGAGTCCGGCACAAAACCGGGCTCTTTATTTGAACAAGATTTCGATAAAAAATGACAAAAAATTATAAATCCATCCGTGAGAGAAAAATACTAAAAAAACCTGACAATTTATTTTCTGTTGGAAACTAAATATTTTATTTATAATCAGAGTATCAGATGAGGTAAAGAAAACAGTACTGAAAACTTACCCAATATAATGAAAAGGAGAATGAGATATGAAGATGAAAAGCATAAGTCTGGTAATGGTAGGCATTCTGGCAGCCTCTGCTCTGGCCGGCTGCGGTAATCAGTCACAAGCTTCCGAAGGTAAGGGGAGCGAAACAACAGAAACGAAAAAGCTGGTAGTGTGGGGCGGAGTTCCCGGAGAAGACGGACCGGATAAGATCGTAGAAGACTGGAATAAACAGCACCCGGAAGTACAGGCTGAATATGTTCGCTTTGTCAATGATGATACAGGAAATACGAAGCTGGATACAGCACTTCAGTCAGGAGAGCAGATAGATATATTTTTCACGTATTCGCCTGATCTGATGGTAAAAAGGGCTTCCAGCGGCATGTTGGAAGATTTGGAAAATCTCGGCGCAAAGGAATTTGTGGATGAGAATATTCTGGGCGGCGAAGAATCGTTTCTCCGGGTGAACAACAAAATCTATGGTATCCCCACTGTGACAGAACCTACAGGTATCATGATCAATAAAGACATGCTGGATGCCAAAGGAATCACCATTCCTGAGAACTGGACGATCAGTGATTATGAAGAGGTTGCCCGGCAGCTTACAGGTGAAGTGGACGGCAAGAAAGTGTATGGCTGTAATGTGTACTGGGGAGGCGGTCCGCTGTCTATTGCCAAATCTATCCTGGGTGGAGATGAATTCTACAAATCAGATACAGAAACTAACTTTGATGCAAAAGAGTATCAGATCAATACCAAGTTTAAAGCCATGATGGATGAAGGAATCGCCATGCCGTATGAAGAAATTTTCTCAAGAAAACTGGACGTCTACTCTCATCCGGCGTTCCTTTCCGGAGAAATTGCCATGATGCCGTTTTCAGCCTGGATGCTCCGTTATGTGAATGATAAGGAGAATTTCCCTCATGACTTCGTGACAACCTTTGCACCTTTTCCGAGTACAGATGACGGAACCCCCAATCCTTACCAGTCAGAAAATAATAATACAATCTGCATGAACAGCCAGAGCAAGAACAAAGAGGAGGCATGGGAGTTCATAAAATTCTGGATTACAGAGGGATCCAGGTACATCGCCAAAATGCCGGCCTGGTCAGGGGCTGCAGAAGATGAGATTGTAGCAAAAATCCTGGGAGATGATCCGGAAGAAAGATTTGATGTAGAGGCATATAAGAAAGTAATGCTGAGAGATGATTTCAAGTATATTGTGCCGACAAAGACAACGGCTCTTTCAGAAATTACACAGATTTACAAAGAAGAATCACAGAACTATTTCCTGGGAGTCACAAGTGAGGAAGATTATTACAAAAACCTGAAAGAGCGGGCAGACAAAGCGCTTCAGTCAGCGCAGTAAAAAGTCGGCTGCATGGTGGGGAATGCAGGTTCTCTGTCATGCAGCCTGATTTATGAAGGAGGCAGAAGATGAAAACAAAAAAGAAAAAATTGAATTTAGCGCCATATCTGTTCATTGCCCCTAACTTTATCGGATTTCTGGTGTTTATTTTAATTCCTGTGCTGGTATCCCTTGTTGTGGCATTTACAGACTTCAATATTTTCCAGGGATTTGCCAACAGTAAATTTGTAGGGCTGGATAATTTTATCCAAATGTTCAGTGATGAATGGTTCTGGGCGGCGCTTAAGAATAACCTGATTTATACAGTGGTGACGATTCCCATTATATTAGGATTCAGTATTGTACTGGCAACTATACTCAATGATAAGGTCTATTGCAGGACTGCCATCAGGGTTATGATTTTTATTCCCTACATTGCCAGTGTAGTAGCTATATCTGTAATCTGGATGCTGATCTTAAATCCATCACAGGGTATTCTTAATAATTTTCTGAGAAATCTGGGCATAGCGAATCCTCCGGGATGGCTGGGAGATCCTAAATGGGCACTCCCTGCTGTAATTATCGTTGGAATCTGGATGGGGCTGGGTTATAACACCATTATCTATATGTCAGGGCTGCAGTCGGTATCAAAAAGTCTGTATGAAGCGGCTGAGATTGACGGGGCTTCTTCGGTTCAGCTTTTTCGGTTTATTACAGTGCCTATGCTCCGTAATACCACCTTTTTCCTTCTGATCACTAATATCATCGGGTCTTTTCAGGTGTTCGGGCAGATTAATATTATGACAGGTGGAGGTCCGGGCAATTCTACCACGGTTCTGGCACATTACATCTATCTGGCTGGTTTCAGGTATCACAAGATGGGATATGCTTCGTCAATGGCGTGGTTCCTGCTGCTGATTATTTTTCTGGTGACATTGTTCCAGTGGAAAGTACAGCGCAGATATGAAGAAGATATGTAGGGAGGAGAGGACAATGACAAAAAAACAAAAAACACAGAAAACAATTCTTACAATAATCATGTTTGCTTTTGCACTGGCTGTCTTATTCCCGTTTATCTGGATGCTGTTCTGTTCCTTTAAGCCTTTAAACGAGATTTACGAATTTCCTCCCAGATTCTTATCCGGAAATATGTCACTGAAAAATTACAGGCAAGTGCTGTTTGAACAGAACCCGTCATTCCTTACATATCTGAAAAACACAACAGTCACCACAGTAGTATCTGTATTGGGAACTGTTATCACTTCATCTATGGCGGGATATGCGTTCGCAAAGATGAAATTCAGATGCAGAGACCAGCTCTTCCTGCTGTATCTGATCACTATGATGGTGCCATTCCAGGTACTGATGGTGCCGCAGTTTATCCTGTTTAAAGAAATGGGGATTTTTAACACTTTATGGGCACTTATTTTACCAAGACTGTTTACACCACTTGGAACTTTCCTGATGCGTCAGTATTTTCTGGATGTGCCTGATGAAATCATAGAAGCCGGCAAGGTGGAAGGGTTGGGTGAATTTGGGATTTTTTCACGCCTGGTACTGCCGCTTGCAAAGCCGGCTATGTCCACTGTGGTTATTCTGAACTTTGTATGGAGGTGGAATGATTATGAAGCACCGCTGATTTTCCTGACAGACAGCAAACTGTATACTTTGACGGTGGGTCTTACAAACTTTATTGATGAATCAGGATTTTCTCAGGACAATCTGGTTATGGCGGCTGCTACGGTAGCATTGATCCCCATAATCCTGGTGTTTATTTTAGGACAGAAATATTTTATAGAAGGACTGACAAGCGGAAGCGTGAAAGGATAAGGTGGCGTAATGGAAAAAAAGATTTATGAAGTGATTGTAGTGGGCGGAGGGATGGCAGGAGTCTGTGCAGCCATTGCCAGTGCCAGAACAGGTGCCTGCACGGCACTGATCCAGGATAGACCGGTACTGGGCGGTAATGCCAGTTCGGAAATCAGAATGCATATCTGTGGTGCCACTCATCATGGTCACCGGGAAAATGCCCGGGAGACAGGAATCCTGGAAGAGATTCTGCTGGAAAACCGTTCCAGGAATCCGCAGCACTCATTCTCCATATTCGACACGGTGTTATGGGAGAAGGTCAGACAGGAGGAGAAGTTAGAACTATATCTGAACACAAGAGTGACAGATGTAGAGACTGCAGACGGCAGGATTCTGAATCTGAAAGCGCATCAGCTCACCACAGAAAAGGAATTCATACTGGAAGGAACTCTTTACATGGACTGTACAGGCGACGGTATGATTGCAGCCAGGGCAGGTGCGTCTGTGAGACAGGGTAGAGAAGGCAGAACAGAATTCGGGGAAACTTATGCACCGGATGAGCCGGATACAGGCACTATGGGCAATTCCCTTATGTTCAGAGCTGTGGATATGGGGAAACCTGTGCCTTTCAAGAGGCCGCAATGGGCTTATGAATACAGCGAGGAAGACCTGGCGTACAGAGGCCACAGTGATTACAGTTCAAAAATGCAGAATTATGATATTGAATCTGGATATTGGTGGATTGAACTGGGAGGAACACAAAATACAATTGATGATGCCGAAAAAATCCGGGATGAACTTTTGAAAACACTGTACGGTGTCTGGGATCACATTAAAAATAAGGGAGACCATGGAGCTGAAAATTATGCTCTTGACTGGGTACAGTTCCTTCCGGGAAAGCGGGAGAGCAGAAGGATTGAAGGCGATTATATTCTGAGAGAACAGGACCTGCTGGAAGGCCGGGTGTTTGAGGATACGGTTGCCTACGGCGGCTGGCCTATGGATATGCATCCGCCTCAGGGATTTTTGTTTGGCGGTGACCCGACAAAGTACATTGCGCTGGAGAATATTTATACGATTCCTTACCGGTGCTTTTATTCAAAAGATATTACGAATCTGATGATGGCGGGAAGAAATATCAGCACAACGCATATGGCATTCGGCTCCACCCGGGTTATGGCCACCTGTGCGGCAGGCGGGCAGGCGGCAGGAACTGCGGCGGCAATGTCTGTTAAAAAACACTGTACCCCAAGACAGCTCGGAATGGATCATATAAACGAACTCCAAAAACAGCTCATGAGAGATGACTGCTATCTCCCGGGATTCCTTCATAAAGATTCCCATGATTTGGTAAAAGAGGCACAAGAAATTCTATGTTCCTCAGAAACCCCGGAAGGAGCAGCGGAAAAAATCCGTGATGGGCATCAGAGAAATGAAGGGAACGAAATACACCAGTGGATATCAGAAGAAATCATCAGTCAGCCTCAGTGGTTGGAAATCCGTCTGAAAAGTGTGAAAAAACTGGCAGAGGTTCATCTCAAATTCGACACTGACCTGACTACAGAGATAGAAACCTCCCTGTCCCGGACTATCCGTGAAAAACAGATACCCGGAATGCCAAAATCTCTGGTAAAACACTATAAAATCCAGGCCCTCAAAAATGGAAACAGTATCTGGGAAGAAGAAGAAACAGAAAATCACCAGAGATTCTGTATGCATTTCCCAAATGTAGAAGCTGATACCATCAAAATAGAGGTCTATCAGACATGGGAGTGCAAGTCTGCAAAAATATTTGAAGTAAGGGCATATGAAGCATAAAAAATGGCTGCTGTTCAGAGGGCGGCTTGCCATAAAAGAACCGATGGTGCGGACTAAATCCAGTCCAAACCATCGTTTTTTTATTATTCGCTGCCGGGATGCCCCTGGGCTGTAAATAGTAATAGAAATTTTTTAAATCCAAATGCAACAAAAGGATGCAAACAGAACACTATATTTATATAATAAAAGGGAACAACCGGCATGAGGGATGCCGCGTACAGATAAGAAGGAATGTATGAAAGAGAAAGGGAGGTGGCGGCATGACAGACTGTAAGCAGTTGGCGTATGAGGCAAAGCAGGGGAATAGAGAAGCCTTCGGAGAGTTATATCAAGAGGTTTATCAGGATTTGTACCATTTTGCATTATATGTATTAAAGAATCCGGAGGATGCCCAGGACGCAGTGGCGGAGACAGTGGCAGATGCCTATGCGGCTATTGGGAAGCTGAGGGACTGTGAGGCCTTTAAAGGCTGGATCTTTAAGATCTTATCCAATAAGTGCAAAAGGAAACTGAAGGAGTATACCAGGAAAACAGAGCCGTTGTACGAACAGGAGGGCAGTGTACAGGGAGACCTTGACCGGGATATGCAGGTGCGGGAGGCATTTTTCTCTCTGAGTGATGAGGAGCGTTTCATTGTCGCTATGCAGGTTTTCGGAGGATATAAGAGCAAGGAGATTGGATCGATCTTACATAAAAACCATAATACGGTGCGCTCCCGCCTGGACAGGGCACTGAAAAAAATGGAAGTCATATTACAGTGAGAAGGGAGGCGAAGAATATGAAGGATGAGAATTTCAATGACAAGCAGATGCAGGAAGAGAATAAAAACCGGGAAATCATGCACAGGATCAAAGAGTCTGCTGAGAAAGAGAGGATTCCGGAGAGCTTAAATCCGGACAATCTGGATGATCTGTTGGAACAAGGGGAAAGATCAAAAAATAAATCCGGGAAGTGGAGAGCGGCGGCAGCAGATTATGCTTTCCGCTATAGGAAGGCAGCAGCGGCGGCGGCCTGCGTGATCCTGGTGATCGCCGCAGTAAACTTTATGCCTCTTATGGACTTTAGTACAAAGAGTGACGACAAAGCCATGAGTGCACAGTCCATGGATACATCCTCTGAGCAGGCGGCAGGAGAAGCCGGAACGGAAGACACCTCTGCTTCTGAGGCAGGTGCAGAGGAGAAGAAGGAGTCCGGGGAAACAGCAAAAGCAGATGAGGCAGAAGCCGGGAAGAAGCCGGCGGATAAGGAAGAGAAGGAAGTAAACTCAGCGGAAGGATACATATCCGGAAGCAGTTACGAAGAACTGTATGAGCAGATTTATACAGAGACAGAAAAAGCCCAGGAGGCATGGGAACAGAAGATACAGGCAGATACCCGGGACAGCGGGGGGCGGCTTGAAAGCAGCGCTGATGCCAAAAGTGATGGGACAGCCAATGAAATGGCTGCTGCAGAAGACTCAGCAGCCGGTGGATCAGGAGGCACTGCAGGTATGAAATCCGAGTATTCATCCACGAATGTCCGTACAGAAGGCGTGGATGAAGGCGATATAGTCAAGACAGACGGCAGCTATATTTATACACTGACTCCTTCCGGTATTCTGCGCATTGTGTCGGCAGACGGAGGTGACTTGTCTGTGACAGGCCAGATTTCACTGGAGGATCTTACGGATTCCATACAGGAGATGTATGTGGACGGCAATACACTCTGCGTGGTCACCAGCGGATATGATTCCGGTCTGCGCTGGCAGGGGGATGAGACCTACATGGTGGACAGCCGGGAGTTTATACGTCTGTACACATATGATATTACAGATAAGAGCAAAATAACCCTGAAGGGTACTGTGGAGCAGGACGGCGGATATTATTCCACCAGAAAAGTGGGGAATTATGTGTATCTCCTCTCACAGTTCTATCCGGCCTATAAGGAGGAAACAGACGCGGCGGAGCCAAGACTCTATGTGCCTTCCGTGAACAGTGAACTTCTGGACAGTTCGGATGTGCTCTATCCGGCTATACCGCAGAGGGAGAGCGGGCAGCTGGTGATCTCCTCCGTGAACCTGAAGGATCCGGATAAGATACAGGAGAGCAAATCTCTGATCGGGGCATCCGGCAGGTGCTATGTGAGCAAAGAGAGCATTTACATTTTCGGGGAGGATTACACCGGTGAGGAGATGCGCACCAGAATCGTGCGGTTTTCCTACAAGGACGGAGAGATACAGGCAAGGGCAGCGGGAGAAGTGAACGGGAGTATTAACGATACATTTTCCATGGACGAATATGACGGCTGTCTGAGAGTTGTGGCTACCAGATACAAGGACGGATGGTGGGGCGGAAGCATGAGCAACAGCCTGTATGTACTGGATGATAAACTGAAAATGCTGGGCAAAGTGGAAGACCTGGCAAAAGGGGAGCAGATTTATTCCGCCAGATTTATGGGCAATACAGGTTACTTTGTCACATACAGGCAGGTGGACCCGCTGTTTTCCGTTGACCTGACAGACCCGGCAGATCCCAAGGTACTGGGAGAACTGAAAGTGACCGGTTTTTCCGAATATCTGCACTTTTACGGTGAGAATAAGCTCATAGGAATCGGATGGGAGACAGACCCGGATACAGGGGAACGGAAGGGATTGAAGCTCTCTATGTTCGATATCTCGAATCCGGCGGAGGTAAAGGAGATTGACAAGATGGTGCTGAAGAATGTGGAGTTCTGTCAGGCCATGGAGGATTACAAGACAATACTCATTGACCCGGAGGAGAACATCCTGGGATTTCCAATGGGAGTATATGACAAAACCACCTATGACCTGCAGGGCTATTACGGAGTATTTACTTACAACCCTGAGCAGGGCTTCCAAAAGCTTCTGTACCAGAGTATGAGCAAATGGATGAACGTTTCCGGTTACGGATATATGGAATTGTCCGAGGTGCGCAGCGTCTATATTGGTGACACGTTCTATCTGTGCAGCAGCAAAGGGATCAGTGCTTTTGACAGAAAGGAAGAGTATAAAAACTGCGGAAATCTGGAGTGGTAGAGCGCCAAATACCCCTTGCATAGCAGGAAACAATGAGATATACTAATGTGGAGTGGATAAAAAATCCACTCCGCTTTTTATAAATTGATATTTTAACGGTTCGGAAGTATGTTTGAAGATCCACTCCGGGACCGGCAGAATAAAGGAGAATAAATATGCAGCTTACAACAGTAAAAGAAATTTACAGGGACAAGGAGCAGTACCTGGACAAACAGGTGACTGTAGGCGGATGGGTAAGAAGTGTCCGTGATTCCAAGACATTCGGCTTCATTGTACTCCACGACGGAAGCTTTTTTGAGACACTTCAGGTGGTTTACCATGACAGTATGGATAATTTCCAGGATATCAGCAAATTAAATGTAGGCGCGGCCATTGTTGTAAAAGGTACTCTGGTTGCAACACCCCAGGCAAAGCAGCCTTTTGAGATCCAGGCAGAAGAGATCACTGTGGAAGGGGATTCCGCGGCAGATTACCCGCTGCAGAAAAAACGCCACTCCATGGAATATCTGCGCACCATTTCCCACCTTCGCCCCAGGACCAATACCTTCCAGGCAGTGTTCCGTGTGCGTTCCATGATCGCCTTTGCCATTCATCAGTTTTTCCAGGAGAGAGGATTTGTCTACGTACACACTCCATTGATCACAGGCAGTGACTGTGAGGGTGCAGGTGAAATGTTCCGTGTTACAACGCTGGATATGGAGAACCTCCCCAGAACACCGGAGGGAAAAGTGGACTACAGCAAGGACTTCTTCAAGAAAGAGACCAGCCTGACCGTGAGCGGACAGCTCAATGGTGAGACCTTTGCCCAGGCATTCCGCAATATTTATACCTTCGGACCTACTTTCCGTGCAGAAAATTCCAACACCACACGCCATGCCGCTGAATTCTGGATGATCGAACCGGAGATGGCATTTGCAGACTTGGATGACAATATGGCTCTGGCTGAATCCATGCTGAAATATATTATCCAGTATGTGCTGGAGAATGCACCTGAGGAGATGGCCTTCTTCAATTCTTTTGTTGATAAGGGGCTTTTGGATCGTCTGAAACATGTGCTGAATTCTGAATTCGGACATGTCACTTATACAGAGGCCGTTGAGATCCTGGAGAAAGTCAACGACAAGTTTGAGTACAAGGTGTTCTGGGGCTGTGATCTGCAGACAGAACATGAGCGTTACCTGACTGAGCAGGTGTACAAACGCCCTGTATTTGTCACAGACTATCCAAAAGAGATCAAAGCCTTCTATATGAAACAAAACGATGACAACAAGACAGTGGCAGCTATGGACTGTCTGGTTCCCGGAATCGGTGAGATCATCGGCGGAAGTCAGAGGGAAGATTCCTATGACAAGTTGAAAGCCCGTATGGCAGAGTTGGATCTGAATGAGGAGGACTATGATTTCTATCTGGATCTGCGCAAGTACGGTTCCACCCGCCATTCAGGGTTTGGTCTGGGATTCGAGCGCTGCGTCATGTACCTGACAGGTATGCAGAACATTCGCGACGTACTTCCGTTCCCGAGAACTGTAAATAACTGCGAATTATAATTTGTTTTTTATGGTCTGTACAGGAAAGGTACAGACCTGCTGTTTGATCATAAAAGGAGAACTTATGAAATTTTTTCATGCCGCTGACATACATCTGGGCGCAGAACCTGACAAGGGTTTTCCCTGGAGTAAAGAAAGAGGCCAGGAAATATGGGACAGTTTCCGAAGATTGATAAGACAGGCCGGCGAAGAAAAAGCCGGCCTGTTTCTGATTGCAGGGGATTTGTTTCACCGGCAGCCTCTGATGAAAGAATTGAAGGAAGTAAATTATCTGTTTTCTACCATACCGGATACTAAAGTTGTGCTCATAGCAGGCAACCATGACTATCTGAAACGGGAATCCTATTATCTGCGGTTTCCCTGGGCAGAGAATGTGTTCTGCCTGTGGGGAGATCAGGAACCCTGTGTGGAATTCCCGGATTTGGGTACAGCAGTTTACGGTATAAGCTATGACAGAAAAGAAATCACGGATCCCTTATATCACCACATCAGGCCCCAGAGGCGTCAGCCGTTGGAAATCCTGCTTGCACATGGGGGAGACAGAACACATATACCATTTGACAGATCCGTACTGGAGCAGGCCGGATTTTCTTATGTTGCCCTGGGACATATCCACAAACCGGAGACCCTGGTAAAAGATAAAATAGCTTATGCCGGGGCACTGGAGCCTATAGATAAAAATGATCTGGGGCCTCACGGTTATATAAAAGGCGTCTGGGTCAATGGGGCAATCAGGACGGAATTCATTTCGGCAGCCAGCCGCTCTTATATCCTGCTGTCCGTAAAGGTAAAGGAGAGTACCACACAGTTTTCTCTTGAACAGGCCCTTGCCAGGCTCATGGAGGAAAAGGGCGGGAAAAATCTGTACCGGATCCTTATAAAGGGCGAACACGCAATGGGGACAAAGTTTGATACAGAACGGATCATGAAGCTTGGAAATGTTCGTGAAGTGATCGATCAGAGTCATACAGTCTATGACAAGGAGTCTTTGATGCGTCGATACAGGGGCAGTCTCATAGAGACCTATGTAAAGCGATTTAGCGGTGAAGAACTATCAGCCAGGGAAGAAAAGGCCTTTGCGTATGGCATAGAGGCTCTGATGGCTTCAAGGGAGGAATAAGCGCTCTATGGTGATCCGGGAACTAATATTAAAAAATTTTGGGAAATTTCAGAACCGTTCTGTCCGGCTGGATGAGGGGATCAATATTATATACGGGGAAAATGAAAGCGGAAAGAGCACGCTCCATGCTTTCATTCAGTGCATATTATTCGGTCTGAAAAAGATGAGGGGAAGGGCATCCAGGACGGATACCTATACCCGATATACCCCTTGGGACAATCCTTCCTGGTATGAGGGTACTATGCGCTTTTCCTGCGGGGGAAAAGATTTCAGGCTGGAGAGAGATTTCAGAAGAGGGGAAGAAGGGACAAAGCTGGTCTGTGAAAGTGACGGGGAGCTATTGTCTGTAGCGGACGGCGATTTGGAGATGCTGCTGGGGGGAATAAGCGAGGCAGTGTATGAAAATACAGTGTCCATAGGACAGATGAAGAGCCGTACCGGGGATGCCCTGCTTTTGGAGCTGAGGAATTATCTGAGCAGCTATCAGGAGAGCGGAGACGGAAAGCTGAATGTGGACAAGGCACTTTTGCTTCTGAAGGAAAAAAAGAAAGAATGGCTGAACCGCATGCAGTTGAGGATACAGCAGCAGGAAGCGGAGGAGAAGAAGATAAAGTTTGAAATTTCCTATCTTGAGCAGGAGACAGAAGAGCTGGAACAGAAGATTTTAGAGGAGAAAAAGAGGGAAAAGACAGAACAGGAAGAACTGAGGCGGGAAGAACAGAGACAGGAAGAATCGAGACAAAAAGAACTGCATCAGGAAAACATGCCGGGAACAGGAGGAACACTGAACTGGAAAAAGGTGATTCCGGCACTCCTTGTGGGCGATGTTATCGTCTGGGGAATCCTTTTCTTTATAGCCGGGTGGAAAGCGGCATGCATATCCGCTGTATGTATACTCATAGCGGAGTTCCTGTTCATGGCATATACCTCAACTGCCTTAAAGAAAGCAGGGAAAAAAGAGGAAACAAAACATGCCGGACAGTTCATCCCGGATAATACTTCCGGCAGTCTTCCGAAAAGAAAGATTACCGGTGACAGTATCCGCCTGCTTACAGCCCAGATACAGGAAAAAGGGACCAGGTTATCCAACCTGCAGGAAGAACTCTCAGAGCTTCAGATGGCAGGAATCTCTGACCGGGCGGAAATGGAGGAGATACGCAGCATAGAGCTTGCGGCAGAGACCATACAGAGTCTGTCCGTATCCGCACAGAAGTCTGTGGGGGAAGCTTTGAAGAATCGCATCTCAGATATTTTTTGTACCATGACCAGGGAAAAATACAAAAAGGTCTCCATTGATGAGGAACTGAAAATCGACCTGTTCACAGAAGATCGCCATGTGCCTCTTTTTATGGCAAGCCAGGGAACCATAGAACAGGTATATCTGGCTCTGCGCATTGCTGTGGGAGATATCTTCTGCTGTGAAGAGTCCATGCCGCTTCTGCTTGACGAGGTATTTGCCATGTACGATGAAGAGCGTATGGCGGAGACGCTCGGATGGCTGTACAAAGAGAAAGAGCAGATTATTATTTTTACTTGTAACGGGAGGGAGGCGGAGGTTATCCAAAAGGCAGGCATTCCCTTCCATATGGTACATCTGCACCTATAAAGGGGGAATGTCTCACTTTGCCGGCCTTTTCGGAGAAAAGGGACGATTTTATGTGAGAATTGGACAATTCTATGTAATCCGGAAAAAGAAAAAATGGTATAATTGTCGTTAGCAAACGGGAGCAGAACCACTGCTATTTGTGAGATATAACAAGAAAGGGAGGAAACAATAATGATGAAAAAGAAAGTTACAATGTGTCTGTTGGCAGCAACCATGTTAATGGGAATGTTAAGTGGTTGTGGAGAATCTGGTTCATCCGCATCTGGAAAGGAAAAACTTACATTCTGGTTCCCGACTTTTGCGGCTGCAGATGGTGAAGTGACAGATGAGGAATTCTGGAACGAAAAAATGGATGTATTTGAAGAGGAAAACAACTGTGAGGTAAAAGTGGAAATTATTCCGTGGGATAATTACGAAGAGAAATACCTGACAGGAGTAAATTCCAACGATAGTCCGGATGTGGGATATTTGTACATGGAAATGTTCTATGATTACATTGATATGGGAGCACTGTCTGATATAGATAAGTATTTCACAGATGAAGAGAAAGACAATTATCTATACTATGATCTGGGAAATATCCAAGGCAAACAGTATGCACTACCAGTTATAGTAGGAAACCCAAGGATATTGACTGCCAATATGGACATTTTGAAGCAGGCTGGCATTGAGAGGGTTCCTGCCACATGGGATGAACTGAAAGAGGCATGTCAGGCAGTGAAAAAAAATGTACCGGATGTAGCACCTCTTATGGAAGATTGGGGAAATTCGCATTATGGATCTCTGAATTCGATCTACTGGCCCATTTTCTGGGGCGCTGGTGGAGAAATCGTAGATGAGGAAGGAAATCTTACCATTGATACTGAAGCTGGTCTGGAAGCTACCAAATATATTTACAGCCTGAAAGAAGAGGGGCTTTTGCCGGATTCCAGTACCTCCAACGATGATGCACTGGAGCCGTTCAAAAATGGTGAAGCGGCTATGATTTTTAATGCATCCAGTAATGCACTGCAGGTAACAGATATCAACTGGGATTATTCCATTCTTTCAGGACCAGAAAATACTAAGACGTTTGTGGCATCTGACAGTCTGGTAATGTTTAAGAAGTGTGAGAATAAAGAGCTTGCTGCAAAACTGATAAAATATGTAACAAGCAAAGATGTAATGTCTGATTTCCATACAAGAGTATCTGAACAGCCACCGATTACTGCAGATGATACTTATACAGGAGATGAAAGATTCTCAGATTTATTTACTAACCATGGAGATGAATTCCAGTCACTGCCTGTATTCAAGGGGGCTAGTTCTCTGTATGATACCCTGTTTAAGAACCTGCAGTCTATGATGCTGGGAGAATTGACTCCAGAGGAAGTTCTGAAGAACACCACCGATTACTATAACACAAATCTGAAGTAATTCAAATGAGGAGAACAATATGTCGAGAAAAACAAAAGAGGCAGTACAGGGAGTGATTTACATTCTTCCCAGTTTTGTATTGATTCTGATTTTTTGTATTGTGCCTATTTTCATGTCTGGATTTTTCAGTTTTACAGATTATAATATTATGAACGCTCCAGAGTTTGTAGGGCTTGATAACTATAAAAAAATGCTCCAGGATTCCTATGTCAGGGACGCAGCCAAAAATACACTGCTGTATGTAGTAATGACCGTTCCGGTACAGACCCTCCTGGCACTGACTTTGGCAGCATTTCTGGCTGAGAAGATGAGAAACAAAACCGGAGGATTTTTGAGAAGCGTTATGTTTATTCCCGTTATTGCTTCCGCAGTAACGGCAGGTACCATCTGGAGAATCATCCTAAATACAGATGGGGGATTTCTGAATAATATTCTGAATTTCTTCCATATCAGTTCCGTAAACTGGCTGGGAAGCACACAGACTTCTCTGTTGAGTATCTGTATCGTGGCGGTATGGAAAAATGTGGGATATTTCCTGGTTATCTATTATGCAGGTATCATGGGAATTCAGAAAGAACTGTATGAAGCAGCCAAAGTAGACGGAGCAACTTCCATACAGCAGTTTACCAAAATTACATTGCCGATACTAAAGCCAATCACTTATCTAGTAGTAACATTGGGCATTATCTGGTCTTTCCAGGTATTTGACCTTGCTTATCTGATGACAGGAGGCGGTCCCGGGCATTCCAGCGTAACCCTGGTTATGGGAATTTATAATGCTGCATTTAAACAGTACAAGATGGGTTATGCCTGCGCAATGGCAATGTTCCTGTTGATCATGATTATTATCATCAATGTAATCGAAGACCTGTTCTTCAAAGAGAAAAGGGAGGCGAAGTAAGAGATGAACGAGAAAAAACAGAAATGGACCGTATTTTCCATCCTTGGTTTGCTGCTTCTGATTCTGTTTGCAGCAATCTGTATCGCACCTTTTATTTACATGGCAATTATGTCCTTTACAAAGTCAACAACATTGATGCTTCATATGAAAGACATCAATTTTACTGATTTTTCAAACTTTCAGTATGTATTAGGAAAAAGTGGTTTTATAAGAGCGTTGATCAACAGCATTATTGTAGTATTCTGTTCCTGTCTTTTTAACTGCATTATTGCATCTATGGCAGCTTATGGATTTACAAAAAAGAAATTTCCCGGACGCGAAGTGATTTTTCGTATCTATTTGCTGACTCTGATGATTCCGGGTCAGGTAACCATGATTCCTGTATTTATCATGATGAACAAAGCAGGATTGACCAATACATATTTTGCACTGATTGTAATTATTCTAAATGCGTTTGGTGTGTTCCTGATCCGTCAGTTTATGGACAGTGTTCCAGATGAATTGTTGGAGGCAGCAAAGGTAGATGGATGCCCGGAATACAGAATTTTTATTCAGATTGTTATTCCATTGATTAAGCCGGTACTGATTTCTTTGGTTGTATTTACTTTTGTAACATCCTGGAATGATTTTTTATGGCCATTGGTATCTACTTCTGATTCCAGTATGTATACACTGACTGTAGCACTGTCTCTGCTGAAAACACAGTATCAGACAAACTATGGCTTAATCATGGCAGGTGCAACGGTTTCTTTCCTGTTCCCGTTCGTTATGTATGTGTTCCTGCAGAAGCAGTTTGTGGAAGGTATTGCACTCAGCGGAATCAAAGGTTAGCATCTATTCGAAAATAATGATAAGGCCGCGGTGGGGGCGGCGGAATTGGAGTCTTATGGAAAAGTTGAAAGTAAAGAAGATTACATCATTGGAGAAAGTATTTCCCTTCAGCGAACCAACCGGGGAGGGGATGGAAGATGTACTGACTGCTCTGAAAGGAGAAACTGTTTCTTTCCAGATGGCATACCATTGGGGTGGCAACAGAAAGGGAAGAGCCCAGATTCAGGCCACATCTCCAGTAAAAGAGCATGTGATGGTGAGAAGTGTAGGGCTTGTGCCTTGTGAATATCCAACACATATAGCTGCTGATGATGACTATTTGACCAGAGAGCCTGGCCTGTATCCGGATCTTCTGAGAGAGGTACAGCCCTGGGGGGTGGAACTGATCAGTGGTCAGTGGAAAAGCCTGTGGGTAGATCTGGATACTGATGGTCTGGAGGCTGGAGACTATCAGATTCGTGTGGATATGGTAGTGGAAGGAACAGTGCAGGGATCTGTAGTGGTGATTGTACAGGTGCTTCCCATGCGGCTTTCCAAAATGCCAGTACCTCATACAGAGTGGCTTCACACAGATTGTCTGGCCAATTATTATGATGTGGAAGTGTTCAGCGAGAAATACTGGCGGATTGTAGAAAATTTTGTTCGTACTGCAGTGAAAAGAAAATGTAATATGCTGCTGACACCTGTGTTCACACCGCCGCTGGATACTGAGGTAGGAGGCCAGCGCCGTACGGTACAGTTAGTGGATGTGACTGTAACTACAGATGGATATCAGTTTGGATTTGACAGATTTGAGCGTTGGGTTGAGATGTGCAGGCGTTGCGGAATCCAATATTATGAGATATCTCACCTGTTTAGCCAGTGGGGCGCTGCCATGGCACCTAAGATTATGGGGAATAAAGATGGCAAACAGATACAGTTGTTTGGATGGGATACCGATGCGACAGGGGCAGAGTATGGGGAATTTTTGCATCAGTTCCTGATTGCTTTTAAAGCAGAACTGGAAAAAATGGATATCAGCAAGGTAACGTATTTCCATGTATCAGATGAACCAAACGAAAGTCAGTTTGAATCCTATAAGGCAGCAAAAGAACTGATGGAGAAGGATTTGGAAGGATATGAGATGATTGATGCTCTGTCAGATTACAGCTTTTATGAGAAAGGCGTAGTTTCTCAGCCGGTGTGTGCACTGGATCATATTCAGCCATTTCTTGAGAAACGTCCAGAAAAATTATGGGGATATTACTGCACGGCACAGTATCTGGATGTGTCTAACCGATTTATTGTACAGCCGGGATATCGAACCAGGATTTTGGGGGCTCAGATGTACAAGTATCAGCTGAATGGATTTTTACATTGGGGATATAACTTCTATAATGCAGAACATTCCATTTTCCCCATTGATCCTTATCGTTGTACGGATGCAGCAGGAGCATTTCCATCGGGAGATCCATTCCTGGTATATCCGGGTAAAGATGGTAATCCGGAAGAGTCTATCCGTATGATGCTGATGGATGAGGCCATGAGTGATCTATGTGCCATGAAATGCCTGGAGGAACTGGCAGGAAGAGACGCGGTTATGAAATGCATCGAACCGGAAGGGAGAGAAAAGGTTGAATTTAAATCGTATCCGAGAAGTATCTCCTATCTGACAGGAATGAGAAAGAGGATCAATCAAGAAATTGCAAAATACTGCAGATAAAAACAATTGATTCAGTTGAATACCTCATAGACTATGGAACGTCACAAAAAAGCGTTCCACAGTCTATTGTTGCAATCAGGGAATAAAGGCAGCAAAATAAAATTGTATCAGGGGCTAGGCATCACGCTAACGATTTAGTACAATGGATGTGGATTGTTTCGTATCCGTTTAAGGGTTATGTCCGCCGGCGGCCATAAGTATGAAATCAATTGACATCTGGAGTGATTTGTTATGGCAAGTTATGAAAGTATTACATTAAAAGAGAATCTTCATATCCGTAAGATTTATTCCATACATTACTTTGAATATATGAAAGATTATGTGTTTGAAGGAGAATCCCATGATTTCTGGGAACTGGTCTATGTAGACAGCGGAAGTATCTATGTCACTGCCGGTGACAAAGAGCTGGTGCTGGCTCCCAATGAAATGATTTTTCACAAGCCCAATGAATTTCATGCATTATGTGGGGATGGTGTATCTTCACCCAACTTGATAGTCATATCTTTTGAATGTAAGGATCCATGTATGAGATTTTTTGAAAATCGTGTTGTATCTCTGAATCAGAACGAACGTTTCTATCTGGGACAGATTATTTCAGAGACGCGCCGAACCTTTTATACACCACTGAATAATCCGTATATCTGTTTGTTAGAGAGGAACTCCATTCAAGAATTCGGTAGCGAACAGATGATTGCTCTGTCTCTGGAACTTCTGTTGATTAGCCTGCGGCGAAGATACGATACTCCCACTGCTCCTCCAATCCCTCCGCAGCCGCTCTCAGACCATCCCATGCTCCATAGGGACAGAGACGAACTGTTTCAGGAGATTATTCAATATTTAAAGCGGAATATATTTGAACATTTAACAGTTGTCCAAATCTGTAAAGATAATTCTGTGGGGCGTTCACAGCTTCAGAAACTGTTTCACGAAAAACTGGGTTGTGGTGTTATCAACTATTTCTGTCAGCTAAAAATTGAGACCGCTCGAAAACTGATTAGGGAAAAAGGATACAATTACACTCAGATTTCTGATATTCTGGGATACTCTTCCTATCAATATTTTTCTTTACAATTTAAGAAATTTACCCGAATGACTCCCTCGGAGTATGCTTCTTCTGTGAAAAGTTTTTCGGAGGCAGAGACGAAGATTACCTTATCGTAATAGCAGTAAGGGCTAAACAGAACAGGGATGGAAACCGCATTCTGCGGCGCCATCCCTGTTCTGTTTATTTTTCTTTGGTTTCCAGTTGTTTTTTATGCTTTACCATCAGTTTATTGATTCTCTCCACGGGATTCAGCAGTTTGCTGATAGAGGCATCGTGGTTCAGAGTATCAATAAGCAGGGCAATGTATTTGCTCATATCACAGTTTACATAATATTGTTTGCGGAGAAGTTCATCAGGCTGATATACCAGGTTGGTGGTGAGCAGTCTGTCAAATTCGCCTCTCTCGAAAGCTTTGTCAAATTTTTCCATACCGTTTGTGAAAAGCCCGAAGGTGGAGCACATGAAGATCTTGCCTGCCCCTTTGCTCTTCAGAAGTGCGGCGACTTCCAGCATACTGTCGCCGGAGGATATCATGTCATCAATAATGATCATATTCTTGCCTGCAACATCCGTGCCCAAAAACTCATGTGCAACGATAGGATTGCGGCCGTCGATGATGGTGGAGTAATCCCGGCGTTTGTAGAACATACCCATATCCACACCAAGTACGTTGGCAAGATAGATGGCACGTGCTGTACCGCCTGCATCCGGGCTGATGACCATGGTATTGTCATTGGTGATCTCAAGCTCCGGCTCTGCTTTGAACAGTCCTTTGATGAACTGGTAGGACGGCTGTACTGTCTCGAAACCGTGCAGGGGGATGGAATTCTGCACACGGGGATCGTGGGCGTCAAAGGTAATGATATTGTCCACACCCATGTTCACTAATTCCTGCAGGGCAATGGCGCAGTCCAGGGATTCTCTGCCGGAACGCTTGTGCTGGCGGCTCTCATAGAGGAATGGCATAATGACATTGATACGTCTTGCCTTTCCGCCGATGGCGGCGATAACACGCTTGAGGTCCTGGAAATGGTCATCCGGTGACATGTGGTTTGTGTGGCCGCAGAGGGAATAGGTAAGGCTGTGGTTGCACACATCCACCATGACATAGATGTCATCGCCACGAACGGACTCGCCCAGAATACCCTTTGCCTCACCTGTCCCAAAGCGGGGGGTCTGCGCTTTGACCAGGTAGGAATCCCGTTCATAACCATCAAATTCCAGGTTGTTTTTCTCCTGATGTTCACGGTCCCTGCGCCATTTTACAATGTAGTCATCGACTCTGGATCCCAGCTTTTCACAGCTCTTCAGCGGTATGATGCCAAGGCGGCCTACGGGAAGGGAATCTAAGGGAGTTGCATCTTTTGGTGACATGTTTTACTTTCCTCCTAAAAGTTTTTTTTGTATTCTTATATCATTTCCGATCAGCTTTAACATGGTGTAATTGCTGGAAATTCTGGAGAAGATACGCTCGGAATAGGTCTCCAGAAAGTCATCCATGGCCAGGTTGGTGGAAATGATTGTAGATTTATGGTTCATAATGCGTTCGTTGATACAGCAGAATAGCTGGCTCGCTACAAAATTGTTAGTCAGCTCAGTTCCCAGATCGTCAATGATGAGCAGGTCACAGTCATAGATGAACCCGGCTACATCAGAAGCGGCTGCATCCTTCTGGAAAGTATTCTTCGCCAGCAGATCGAAAAGATCAAAGGATGTAAAATACAGTACAAAGTATGCCCTGTCGATCAGTTCCTTTGCTATACAGTGGGAGAGGTAGGTCTTTCCCACTCCTGTATCACCGTAAAAGAACAGGCCGTAGGGATGCTCCTGAAAGCTGTCAATAAAATCCCAGGCCTTATCCACTGCATCCTGGGCCGTCTCCAGTGCACTGAGGCCCGTGGCAGGATTAATGATATCCGAAGGATAATATTCAAATGAAAAGTTTTCAAAGTTCTCTGTTTCAAGTATTTCCCTGATATTGGACTGTGTATACAGCAAATCTACGGCAGCCTTCTTAAAACAGGAACATTTTTGATTCTCCACATAGCCGGTATCCTTACAGAAGGGGCAGTCATACTTAAGCTCCAGATAGTCAGGCGGGTAGCCGTGTATCTGCAGAAGTGCGGTCCGTTCCTCGGAAAGTCCGGCGATAGCGGCGGAGAGGTCAAAGTCATCCCCGGGTGAGGGGAGCAGGAGCGCCCTGGCTTTTTTCAGGCTCAGTGCTGCGATCTCACCGTCGATCTCCTGGAGACGGGGGATCTCATGGTAAGCCTGCCGAATGTGTTCATCCTGCTCATGCTTGTGATCCAGTTGTTTCTCATTGTATGCGCGCATCAGCGCGTCGTATTGGGAATTATTCAGTGACACAGGGGCCTCCTTACAAAAAGGGCTTACTATTATTTCAGTAATTGCTTCTCCAGTTCGTCCACATTATAGGTACGCTGGTGGAAGTTGTTGAATTTGTTTTTAGACGGCGCCGGTTTGGGGCGGGCCGCACTGCTTTCCGCCTTGGCAGCCTTCTGCTGGCGGCGGTCTTCATCCAGCTTGTCTATATCAGACAGGTGTTTGACACCTTTTTTCTGCCAGTTGTGGAGAATGGAGTCCGCATAGGCAAAATTAGGCTGTCCTGTGGCAATGACAGTACGGCTGCAGGCAGCGGATATAATATCCAGTGTGAAGGCGTACTCATTCAGCCAGAGGTTCATATAACGGATTTCCTCATCCACAGGGTTCCGGTTTTTAATGCCGAAAGCTTTCAGGATGGCGAAGAAATTCTTGTTATATGTATTGGTCTCCTGTTTTGCCTGTTCCACTGTAGTGATCTTCTGATCCGCCCAGGCAAGCGCTACAGTTTCAATATAGCGGATACTGCGGCTTCCCTTGGAGACACAGTATTCGATCAGATATTCCATCAGATCCTTTGAGAAATGCAGTTCTTCATAAAAATAGAGAAGCTTGTTGATCTCCGTGGGCGTCAGGGTCTTTCCCAGATATTGCTCCGCGATAAACAGAAGCTCGATCACGTCATCCCGGCCGGACAGTTCTTTTACTTTGTCGGGAGACAGGGCTTTTTGCTGAGGCGGCAGGCTTTTTTCCCTGGAGGCGGCCGCTTCAGGTACTGCCGAAGACAGTGCTTTTGCCGGGGATGCCGGGGGAGTCTGGGGGGGCACAGCTTTAGCTCCGCCTGTGAGAGAACACAGCCGGAGCTCTTTTAAATTGCCGCGTCCATCGAAGGTCACATTCAGGACGCCTGTGTTTTTCCAGTATTTCAATGCGCGGAGCACGTCATTTTCCGTACAATTAAAGATATCGGCAATTGATGACAGCTCCAAAGCGGAACCGGATACAGACGCACTGCGCAGAAGCCATAGATATATTTTTACAAATTCTCCATTGGCCTGCGGCATATAAGTATCCAGAAAAAAGTTGGAGACAAGAGTAAAATCTCCGGGAAAATCATTATGTATGATGAACTGTCCCATGTCTAACATCCTTTTCTATCATAAAATCCGGTTAGCCGAAAAGATACCGGCACAACAAACAGGAAAACAACTTTTCATGTGCGCCCAGCGCAGACATGTCAAAAAGGTCCGCCCAAGCAAGTGTTTCCCCGTCTTTTGTAAGTATAACATATTATATTTGAAAAGAGAATAAGCATTTTTTAGCAGAGTCCTTTATACAGGCGTGTTGAAAACTTTGTGGGGAATGTGGATAATGTGGATAAAAAAGTGGAGTATTTTTATTAGCAACCGAAAAATGTCGAAAAGATGGGGATTTTAAAGGTTTACAGCAAATTATGTTAGATTATTATGTAAACTGGCTTATACCCAAAAAAATCCACATGCTTATTCTGGAGTAAATGTGTATAAGCATGTGGATAATGTGGATAACTTTACATTCCTAACAGGTTTTCGCCGATTTTATACACATCTCCGGCACCCATAGTTATCAACAAATCGTCGTGGATACAATTTTTTAATAAAAATTCTTCTATCTCATCAAATGTGGAAAAATAATACGCATCTGTGCCAAGGGAGGCCACCAGATCACGCAGATCCCGTGATGAAATCCCCAGATCATCGGTTTCCCGTGCGGCATAAATGTCAGCCAGGACCACTTTGTCAGCCAGGGTCAATGCCTCCGCAAACTCATCCAACAGGGCTTTTGTCCTGGTATACGTATGCGGCTGGAAGACACACCAGGTAGTTTTGTGGGGATAATTTTTCGCTGTGCGCAGTGTGGCAGCAATCTCTGTGGGATGATGGGCATAGTCGTCAATGATGGTGACACCGCCCACTTTGCCCTTGTACTGGAATCGTCTGTCCGTTCCACCGAAGTTCAGAAGCCCTTTTTGGATGTGCTCCGCGGAAAGGCCCAGCTTTACGCCCAGAGCTATGGCAGACAGGGCATTGGCAACATTATGGACTCCGGGTACTGACAAGGAGAAATGTCCAAGTGTCTCGCTGCCTTTTACACAGTCAAAGGAAGCGTGGGCGAACTCGTCGAAGGTAATATTCTGAGCTACATAATCAGCCGGGTGTTCCAGTCCGCAGGTAATGATCTCGCAGGAAAGGTCTTTGGTGATCTCTTTATAGTCCGGAATATCACTGCTGATGATCAGAGTTCCGTCAGCGGGCAGTTTTTCAGCAAACAGCTTGAAGGAATGGCGGATATCATCCAGATCCTTGAAGAAATCAAGATGGTCCGCGTCTATATTCAGGATAATGCTGATCTTGGGGAAAAAGCTCAAAAAACTGTTGGTGTATTCACAGGCTTCTGTGACAAAGGTCTCTGACCGGCCTACACGGATATTGCCGTGGATGGCAGGCAGAATTCCGCCCACGGAGATAGTAGGGTCTGCGTCAGCTTCCAGAAGGATGTGTGAGATCATGGATGTGGTGGTGGTCTTGCCGTGTGTGCCGGATACAGCTACAGGTATTTCATAGTTTTTCATGATCTGTCCCAGAAGTTCTGCTCTAGTGAGCATGGGCAGTCCCTTTTCCCGGGCACATGCAAATTCCGGATTGTCTTCATGGATCGCAGCCGTGTAGACAACAAGCTGGATATCGTCTGTAATATTGGAAGCGCGCTGTCCAATGCGGACAACGGCACCAAGGCTCTCCAGATGGGCAGTCAGCGCGGACTTTCTGGAGTCGGAACCTGATATGGGAAAATCCTCTTTTAAAAGAATTTCGGCCAGGCCGCTCATACTGATACCGCCGATGCCAATGAAGTGAATATGCAGCGGCTGATTAAAATCTATCTGATACATAAGGTTGTGCTTCCTTTCTCTTCTTTATTATTATATGGGCCGGTGTCAATCCGGCTCTGCTTGTGTTTATTATACCTAAAAAAGGTACAAAATGAAACCCCTAGTTATAGAAACGGTTACAGGCAGGTAAAATGTCACAAAAACTAATGTAAAGTCGAAAAAAAATTGTTAAAAATGTTCACAATTATGATTTAATGTGGTATAATAGAAAAATCATAGAATATACAAGAGGTGATTGCATGATTAAGAAAGAGATGATTGCAATGTTGCTCGCAGGTGGACAAGGCAGCAGATTAGGCGTATTGACTGCAAAAGTCGCAAAGCCCGCAGTGACATTCGGGGGAAAGTACAGAATAATAGATTTCCCGCTGAGCAACTGCATTAATTCAGGAGTTGATACCGTAGGTGTACTGACACAGTACCAGCCGCTTCGTCTGAATACTCATATCGGCATCGGTATTCCGTGGGATCTCGATAAGAATGTTGGAGGCGTATCTATTCTTCCGCCATATGAGAAGAAGACAGATACGGAATGGTATACAGGAACTGCAAATGCTATCTACCAGAATATGGCATATATGGAGGAGTATAATCCCGATTATGTACTGATTCTGGGCGGCGACCACATTTATAAAATGGACTATGAGGTAATGCTGGATTACCACAAAGCGAACAAGGCTGATGTCACATTGGCATGTATGCCGGTTCCGTGGGAGGAGGCAAGCCGTTTTGGACTTGCTATCACAGATGAATCAGGACGCGTTACGGATTTTGAGGAGAAACCGGAGCATCCAAAGAGTAATCTGGCATCTATGGGTATTTACATTTTTAGCTGGCCGGTACTGAAGGACGCCCTTCTTGCCCTGAAAGACCAGCCGGGATGTGACTTTGGTAAACATATCCTCCCGTACTGCAAGGAAAAAGGCCAGCGCCTGTTTGCTTACGAATATAATGGATATTGGAAAGATGTCGGTACACTTGGCTCCTATTGGGAAGCTAATATGGAACTGATCGACATTATCCCGGAATTCAATTTATATGAGGAATTCTGGAAGATCTATACTAAGAGTGATATCATTCCTCCGCAGTATATTTCTGCTGATGCTGTAGTGGAGAGAAGTATAGTGGGAGAGGGAACTGAGATATACGGTGAGGTACATAATTCCGTTATTGGTGCGGGTGTCGTAATTAAAAAAGGCGCAGTCGTGCGCGATTCCATTATCATGAAGCAGGCCTTCATCGGAGAAAACTGCGTGATAGACAAGGCTATCATTGCGGAGAATGTCACGGTGGGAGACAATGTGATCATGGGAATCGGCGAAGAGGTTCCGAACAAAGAAAAACCAGGCGTGTACTCCTTTGGTCTTGTAACTGTAGGAGAGAACACGGTGATTCCGTCAGATGTAAAGATTGGCAAGAACACAGCGATCGTGGGTGAGACGTCAAGCGAAGACTATCCGGACGGCATACTGGAGAGCGGCGAAACATTGAATAAGGAAGGTGAGACAGCATGAGAGCAATAGGTATTATTCTTGCCGGCGGCAATAACAATAAAATGAGAGAGTTGTCACAGAAACGAGCGATCGCAGCAATGCCCATCGCTGGAAGTTACCGCAGCATAGACTTTGCGCTTAGCAACATGTCAAATTCCCACATTCAAAAAGTTGCGGTTCTGACACAGTATAATGCCCGTTCTCTGAATGAGCATCTGAGTTCCTCCAAATGGTGGGATTTCGGAAGAAAACAGGGAGGTCTCTACACCTTCACACCAACCATTACTGCTGACAACAGCTTCTGGTACAGAGGCACAGCAGATGCCATGATCCAGAACCTGAATTTCCTTAAATCCAGCCACGAGCCATATGTGGTGATCGCATCCGGTGATGGTGTGTACAAGCTGGATTTCAATAAAGTTCTGGAATACCATATTGCAAAACGCGCAGATATTACTGTTGTCTGCACAGATGTGTATGGGGATGACACCACCAGATTCGGCTGCCTGAAAATGAACGAGGACAGCAGAATTGAAGAGTTTGAAGAGAAACCAATGGTCACACGTACCAATACTGTGTCCACAGGTATCTATGTGATCAGAAGAAGACAGCTCATAGAGCTTTTAGAGAAATGCGCACAGGAAGACAGATATGATTTTGTAAAAGATATTCTCATCCGTTATAAGAACCTGAAGAGGATATACGGATATAAGATCAATACTTATTGGAGCAATATTTCCACTGTGGAGTCTTACTATAAAACCAATATGGACTTTCTGAAACCTAAAGTAAGAGATTACTTCTTCAATCAGTATCCTGGAGTTCAGTCCAAGATCGATGATCTGCCTCCGGCAAAATACAACCCCGGTTCAGATGTGAGGAACAGTCTGGTTTCCAGCGGATGTATCATCAACGGACAGGTTGAGAACTCTGTTCTGTTTAAGAAAGTATTTGTAGGCAATAACTGCGTGATCAAGAATTCCATTATTCTCAACGATGTGTATCTGGGAGATAATACCCACATTGAGAACTGCATTGTGGAGAGCCGTGATACGATCCGTGCCAATTCCTACTATTGCGGTGAGGATGGCATTAAGATCGTAGTGGAAAAGAACGAGCGTTATGTACTATAAAAATACACAAGTAAAAAGTGCGCAGGGTGCAGTGACATCATAAGCAGGACTTTTTAAGAATGGCATATGAAAGGGGAAGGTTTTTATGAACATCACAGATGTAAGAGTAAGAAGAGTTGCGAAGGAAGGTAAGATGAAAGCTGTTGTCTCCATTACGATCGATGAAGAATTTGTAGTGCATGACATCAAGGTTATCGAGGGGGAAAAAGGTTTGTTCATTGCCATGCCCAGCCGTAAAGCAACCGACGGTGAGTACAGGGACATCGCACATCCGATTAACTCTGAAACCCGTGAAAGGATCCAGGGTATTATCCTGGAAAAATACGAACAGGTACTTGCAGAAGAACCTGCAGAAGCTGAAGTTGAAGCATGATCATGATATGTTTAAAAAGACCGTCTGTAACCGCAGACGGTCTTTTTCAATAACTGCAGCCGTCAATGAGCCGCATATTTTCAGTGCTGCTTTTTTGTATTCAGAAATTTTTGCTCAAAAAGTTCCAGGGTACGGATGGACAGTTTGATATAATCCCTTGTATAGATGTCATCCAGATTGTCATGGAGCAGTTCTGTCAGTTTATGAACGCGATAGACCAGTGTATTGCGGTGGACAAAGAGCGCCTGGGCGGTGTTCACCAGGGAGCGCTCATTATTCAGATAGCATTTCAGGGTATCGAACATTTCGTCGTGATTTTTTCGTCGTTTTTTCCAGAGATCATAGACATCAGGATGACAGGCCTGCACGCTGTCCTCAAGACTGGAGGATTCTATGATGTAGTCCATAGCATGATCAAAAAATTCAAAATAGTAGATTTCCGGTGTCAACAGCCTTCCGTATTCAATGGCGGCGGATGCCTGTTTCAGTAAAAAGCTGCAGTTTCTTATGCCCTGGCTGGAAAGGCTGCAGGCAATCCGGATATTTCCGCCCTTTGTAAGAGATAAAAGGATTTCCTTGATCGGCGCGCCTTTATACCTGTCTATGTCACACAAAATAATGAGATAGGGGAAACGCTGCAGAATACAACAGGATGACAGATGCTGCATGATGGTCAGGGCAAGCATCTCCATAATGCTTTTGTCATTCTCAGGGGAATCTGCTTCCAACAGGAAGATTTGGTAGGTATCATCCTTTTGCCAGCCTTGATAAGTAAGCTGAATGGAAAGGTGATGGTCATTCACCTGCTTTCCGTCCAGAAGATTATAAAAAAGATTTGTTTTTCTATCATCAGGGGTATCTGTCTCCTGTTCTGCCAGTCCGGATTTCAGGCAGTTGGCCAAAAGCTCCAGGATTTGGTAGTCCCCCGGATTTAGGGACCGCTCTTTTTCTAGGAGGTTGAGCCTGCCGCAGAGCATTTCATCGGAATACAGACTGTAGGTGATCCCGGGATAGTTCATATTTCCCTCAAAGGAAAATTTCTGCATGCCCATGCGGGTGAAATCCTGATTGAGGCTGTTATACCGCATATAGCTAATGGCGTCTAAAGAGGAGTATCCATAGGCAGAGAGGTATTTCCATTCTTCATCCATATCATCCTCTTCATACTGTTCACTTAAACCCAGAACACGGCAGTTTCCGTCAAAGAGGATCAGAGGATTGTGAAATACAGGCCAGCATTCATTCACCACTTCCCTGTAGTTCTTCTTCCGGATCAGCTCCGCAATATTGGTAAACCAGTCCTCGTAAAAATCAAATACACACTGCACAATTTCAAAGGCCTCTGTTACTCTGGCATCTTTAATACGGATCAGATCACCTTCTCCGTTGCAGATGACATCATTCCCTGACTGGTACACGTGTACACAGTTTGTTGCATAGACACTTCTGGCACTCTTCAGGACAGGTTTTGCATTCTCGCTGATATTCAACTCTAAGTCCAACGAAGAAAGCCGGTTCGCGATCATCCACATACTAAGTTTCAAAATGTTTATGCCTCCTTTGGTACAGATGTTAAGCCTATATGTCTGAAAAATCATTCTTATATCATTCTATCACAGAATGTTTATGGGGAAAAGTACGAAGGATACAAAAATGTAAAAATGTTTTGGCTAATATTTTGTATTCTTTGGATATGGTATGCAAGGTGATAAACAGATAAAATAAATATATTAGTAAAAGGAGTAGGAGGAATCACCTGCCCAGACGCAGGGGAGAAATCGCAGAGGAGGATGAAGCATGAAAAAATTAACTGAGAAAACCAATTATCTGATGACTTTAAGGGGAGAACAGCCAGAGTGGGTTCCTACCTACAGCTTTGGTCCTATGCCAAATATGACAAGGCCCTGTACATCTTGTATGCTGGAGCCTGAAATTGTGGCATATTTCCGTTTTCAGGGAGGCGGCAAGGACTGCTGGGGTGTGACTTATGTCCCCACAAGAGAGACAGGAAATGCACTGCTTCCCAAGCCGGGCGAATTTATCTTGGACGATATCACAAAATGGAGGGATGTCATTAAAGCCCCTTCTCTGGAGGGCATAGATTGGGAAGCAATGGCTAAAAAGCAACTGGAGGGATTTTACCGTCAGGGGGTAAACAGGGAAGATACGGCAATTGCCCTGAATATGCACGTGGGGTATTTCCAGAATCTGATGGCATTTATGGGATTTACGGAAGGCCTCTGCGCCATGGCAGAGGAGCCGGAAGAAGTATACGCTATGTTTGATTATATGTGTGATTTTTATACAGAGATCACGCGGCAGATCATCGGTTATGTGAAGCCTGATGTACTGACACTTATGGATGATACGGCCGCCTGGAGAGCACCTTTTATTTCCCAGCAGATGTATCATGATCTGGTACTGCCTTTCCATGACAGACAGGCAAAATTCGGAAGAGACCTGGGAATACCCATTACCATGCACAATTGCGGCAAGGCAGAGCCTTTTATTGATGACTGGCTTTCCATTGGTGTAAATGCCTGGGATCCGGCTCAGACCTGCAATGATCTGACCGGTATCAAGGAAAAGTATGGCAACAAGCTGGTCATTATGGGTGGGTTTGACCCCCGGGATCATCTGGCTGACCCGAATGTGACAGAAGAGGAAATACGCCAGGCGGTGAGGGATACGATGGACCGGCTGGCACCGGGAGGCGGTTTCTGCTGGTGCGGAGGATATCTGGGAGCTGTAGATGACCCGGAAGTGATAAGAAAAAATGCTGTTTTGTTTGATGAAGTATTCCGTTACGGTGATGAATTCTATAAAAAATGATGCGGCAGTTATGCAGGAAGAAGTGATGACAAATGAAGGTATTGATATTAGGAGGTTTTTTGGGGTCAGGTAAGACAACGCTCCTTCTTTCCCTGGCAAGGTATCTGGTGGACAGCTCCAGATCAGGCAGTGTCTATAAGGTGGTGATCCTGGAAAATGAGGTGGGCAGGGAAGGGATTGACGATAAGCTGCTGCGTGGTAATGGGTTTAACGTGGAAAATCTCTTCAACGGATGCGCCTGCTGTACTCTGGCAGGTGAACTGGTCTCGGCTGCCTATGAGATTGAAAAGGAATATGCCCCTGACTGGCTGATCGTGGAGACCACAGGCCTGGCATATCCGGGGCTGATCCAGGACAACCTGTCAGCGGGGATCGGAATGGAATCGCGGGTATGTACAGTGGTGGATGTATCCAGATGGAAACGGCTGATGAATGCCATGCGGGAACTTTTTGTAGGGCAGACAGAACGGGCAGATGTGGTCCTCATGAATAAGACGGATCTGGTGTCCGAACAGGTGCTGAACGATGTGGAGAGGGATATTGCGAAGATGAACCCGGATGCTGTGCGGATTGCCACTTCGGCTGTGGGCCATGTGGAAGATTACATCTGGGATGTAGTGTTGGGAGTGACAGAAAATGGGTAAAGACGAAAAAAATATGCTGGGACATGAGCATACATGTGGTCATGAAGGAGAGCATGGACATGAGCATACATGTGGTCATGAAGGAGAGCATGGACATGAGCATACATGTGGTCATGAAGGAGAGCATGGACATGAGCATACATGTGGTCATGAAGGAGAGCATGGACATGAGCATACATGTAGTCATGAGGAAGGCCATGAACATCATCATACATGCGGTCATGAAGAAGCACATGAACATCACGCACACCATCATGATGAAACGTGCGAATGTCCTTCCTGTACAATGAAAAAGGAAAAGCTGAAAGTGACATCGCTGCTGCAGGACAGTGCCGTTGTAGTATCGGCTGAATACCATACAGCAGCGGACAGGGACAGGGCGGGGGAACTGCTTACAGCCCGTATGGAAACACTGGCAGGCAGGATTGACGCCCAAGGCGGAATAATTGGGCATATTAAGACATCAGTGGAATTAAGATATGTGGAAATGTATTCACTTACAGATAAAACAGTTATGAAAAAAGCTTCGGATCTGCCTGAACTGACATTTTATATGGCAGCTATCGTATTTGCTGTAAAAGAAAAGGAACTGCTCTGTCTTGTCCGGGAGATGTTCGAGGACATGGACAGGCAGCTCCATGAGGATCAATGAATACGCCATCCGGCGGGATATTTGTTTTTAAGTGTACCGTTTACCAGTTTTCCGAATCCAAGAGGAAAATTATCCACACAGACTAACTGCCACCCCTTATCTCTGGTGCATTCCCCTTTCTCTATCAGGAGAGTCTCGCCCTTCAGGTAACGCCCGATACGCTCATCCTGTGGAGAGAGACTGAGGCGGGAGGGAAAGTCGTCAGCTTTAAGAGCCAGTGCCAGAGGCTGAGACGGCTCAAAGCGGTTTTTCTTTAATTCACCCAGAAACAGTCCGTTTCTGAGAAAACGGATTCCCTTAAAATGGTTATCCGCAGGCGGCAGGCAGTATACATTGCTGCTGCGCACTTCTATGCGGTCCACAGGGAAGGGAATCTCCTTACCTGCGAAAAATTCTGACAGCAGCTTCCCGGCTTCTTTATCCTGTTTTGTTTTGTGATCGGATAAAGTCTGCGGGGAGCTGCCTTTCTTTCTCATAAGAGCCATAAAATGCCCTTCTCCGTCTATTCTGTGCGGGAAAATACGGAGGCACTTGGAAAGCTCAGGATTTTTGTTCCCCCACTCAGGATTGCCGGGAGTAAAGCCCTTATATCCGTCGATCTCCAAAAGCTCCATATCCGGATATTCTTCCAAAATAAAGGAAACCGTTCCTTCATTTTCAACAGGGGCAAAGGTACAGGTGGAATAGAGCATCAGGCCGCCGGGCTTCAGCATGGATATGGCGGCAGAGACACATTCCCGCTGAAGTTTGGCAAAGAAAAGGGGTCTGTCCTCGTCCCAGGTTTTGGCAACGGCAGGTTCTTTTCTGAACATGCCTTCCCCGGAGCAGGGAGCATCAACCAGGATCTTGTCAAAGAACTCTGGCATAGCTTTGGCCAGCGAAGCGGGCACTTCATTGGTGATAAATGAGTTTGGGATACCACACAGCTCTATATTTCTCTGCAGGGCTTTTGCACGGGAATTGCTGATATCATTGGCAACCAGCAGGCCCTGTTTTTTTAGTTTTGAACCAAGTTCTGTAGCCTTTCCGCCCGGAGCGGCACAGAGATCCAGAACATAGTCTCCGGGTGTAACAGGAAGAAGAGAGGCGGGGGCCATTGCACTGGGTTCCTGGAGATAATACAGACCGGCTGCGTAGTAGGGATGCTTTGCAGGATGGTCTGTTTCCTCGTAATAAAAGCCGTTTTCAGTCCAGGGGACAGGCGTCAGGTGGAATGGATTTATTTTAAGAAATCCCTCCACGGAAATTTTCAGAGTGTTGACCCTAAGCCCAAAGTGCCTGGGGTTTTCATAACTTTTCAAAAATGCTGTATATTCATCCTGAAGCATATCCTCCATGCGGCGGAGGAAGGCTTTGGGGAGTTGTTCAGTCATAGCTGTCTCCTTTTTCGCGGAATGCGTAGTTTTGGCCTTATTATAGCATGAAGGATTTTATTGCGCTACATGAAAATCCTCAAAGGACATGGTAGAAGGCTGTGAGTTGTTACCCAATATGGCATTAGTCTGTCAGTATTTTCTTGTAAAAAAAAGGTAAAAATGATATGATTTATATTAAGTAAAAGAAAGAGGCAAAAAAAGTAAAATTATGATAAGACAGGCGGAGTGAGTGATATGGCTACACTAAAAGAAATCTCTGAGCTGACAGGTTATTCGATAGCCACCATTTCCAGAGTGCTGAATCATGATGTATCTCTCAGTGTGACGGACAGTACCAGAGAAGAGATCCTGAGAGTAGCCGGCAAGCTGGACTATGAGAGTAAGAGCGTCAGAAGCAGTCGTAAGAAGGCGGCTCAGCTCAGAGTTGGGATTATTGAAATGATGGATTCCCAGATGAAGCTGGAGGACCCTTATTATCTCTACCTGAAGAGCAGTCTGGACAAGTGCTGCTTTGAGGAGGGATTTGAGACGGTTACGCTTCAGTTCGATGAGGAGGAAAACTGTTATAAGAGCAACAGCCAGTCAGGGCTGAACGGTATTATCGCAGTGGGACAGTTTGGAGCGGAGCAGATCCACGCCATGGAGCAGTGGACAAACCAGATCATCTTCCTGGATTCCTCTCCCTATGAGGACCGGTTTAGTTCCGTGGTGCCCAATTTTCAGGTGGGGATCCAGCAGGGAGTGAATTATCTGGCTGAGATGGGGCACAAGACGATTGCGTTTGTGGGACCTGTAATGTCCACAGATTCCATGGGCAGCGATGCGCCGGAGAAGCGCAGAAAGATATTCATGGAATACATGAACTACTACAGAAAAGATTTAAAGGCGGTTTTTATCGATACGGACAGAGAATCCTCTGATGTGCTGGAGAAGACAGGTGCTTACCTGAGGGAGGAAGAGCATCCTGCCACAGCATTTTTCGCGTTCAATGAGGCCGCGGCCATTGGCGTGATGCAGGCTGTTCAGCAGATGGGATACCGGGTTCCTGAGGATTTTAGTATTTTAAGCTATAATGATACCGTTTTGGCAACCCTGATGCAGCCCCAGCTTTCAAGTATCAGCATTCATCTGGAGGAAATGGCTCAGGAAGCAGTAAAGCTCTTGAGACGAGGGATGATGGAGAGCGGAGTGCCTCCTATGAAGATCGCAATACCATCCAGCTTAAGTGAGAGGGAAAGTGTTAAGAGGATTCCGCGTGAGGATCTGCCTCCCTCAGAGGATGCAGAGCAGTGTGAGGGTAAATCCCAAACTGACCGGCAGGAGAAGACAGAGAAAATAGAGAGCACCCAGTGATGGAATGAGATACTGCCTCTTAAGTAGACAAGGGAAACACCCCCAATCTGCTTAAGAGGTGTTTTCATGTCAAAATCACGATATACGCCCAGTGAAGAGAAGTGGTTTCTCAGGAGCAGTTTCATAGTTTAGGTTTCTTTTTAGTGCTGTTATAATTTCTGAGAGAGTCTGCTGAGCATTATAGCTGATCTGCAGTGCAGGCCGGGAGTGTATATTCAGTAAAAAGATTTGGGATGGAAGCAATAATTTTACCTGCAGACGCTGCAAGGCACTGATCACTATTCACTCTGTGACCAATAACGGGCATTATTCTCCGGGATATATAGGGATAGATGGGAATTGCACAAGTAAAAAGCAGGGCGTATAATAGACAATCATGCGGATAAAATCCACGGAGGAACGGAAATGGAAAATATTGTACTGTCATTTAATGTTATAGCCCCATTATTTTTCCTTATGGTGATAGGCTACGTCATAGCCAATCATACGAACCTTGCAGATAAAGACCTGTTGAAGAAAGCAAATTCCCTTGTGTTCAAGGTATTTCTGCCCTGTATGCTGTTTAAAAATATCTATCAGAGCAATATCAGGGAACAGATGCAGGGCGGACTCTGTTTTTTTGCGGCCGGCAGCCTGCTCCTTTTGTTTGTGCTTCTTTGTCTTATTGTTCCCAAAGTGGTAAAAAAAGAGAACCAGCAGGGGGTAGTCATTCAGGGAATCTTCAGAAGCAACTATGTGATATTTGGAGTTGCGGTGGTGGAGAATATGTATGGTCCTGCCAATACAGTCACTGCTGCTATTTTGAGTGCGGTTTTGGTACCTATGTATAACTTTTTAGCAGTGATCGCCCTGTCTTTTTTCGGAGGAAAAAGGGAACGGGACTTTAAGAAAGTCATTGCAGGGATCCTGAAAAATCCGCTGATCATAGCTTCAGTCCTGGGAATCATAGCGTCCCTTTTGGGGGTCAAGCTTCCTGAGGCGGCGGATACCACACTGAGTGATCTGGCAAAGCTGGCAACGCCTATAGCATTTTTAATACTGGGCGGTGATTTCGACTTTTCTAAAGTGAAAGGAAATCTGAAAATTGCCGGAGGTGTTGTGGTGGTCAAAATGGTGATACTTCCCCTTATCTTTATTCCTATTGTAGCTGCAATGGGGTATCGTGATTCGGATTTGCTGGCAGCGCTGCTGGCTTACCAGACACCGGTTGCGGTGTCTAGTTATATCATGGCACAGCAGGCCGGCGCGGATGAACAGCTTGCCGGGCAGCTTGTAGTGTTCAGCAGTGTTGTTTCTATCTTTACTTTGTTCGTCACCATCTTTATACTCCGGCAGATGGGGCTTCTCAATTGAGATGCCCTTATTCTGCTCCATGAAAAAAGCACCGGAAACCCTTGAGTTTCCAGTGCTTTTGCTGAAAGTCGAAGCGACGTGATTCGAACACGCGACCTCTGCGTCCCGAACGCA